>Ga0308173_10001411_pt1 | contig 11919 bp, 10 predicted proteins | sample PhyPR1_FD_203716 | JGI IMG/M metagenome (GOLD analysis project Ga0308173, IMG submission 203716) | Soil microbial communities from UC Gill Tract Community Farm, Albany, California, United States - DLSLS.P.R1 | ecosystem: Environmental > Terrestrial > Soil > Agricultural land | place: USA... | reverse complement strand
CCAGCAGCCGGATCAGCACGTCGTTGGCGCGGCGGACGGTCTCGAGGCTGTGCGCGCTGACCACGACCGCGGGGCCTTCCGGCCCGCGCACGCCCTGGACGACGACGGCGAACGGGTCCTCCTCTCCCACCGGAAGGCGGTCCTCCCGCACGGTGACGGTGGTCCCGGGCTGCGGCCGGGCGTCGACCAGCGGCGGCGCGCGCCTGATCGCGGGGCTGGCCGCGGCCACCGTGCCGTCGGCATCGAGAACCTGCACGAGCACCTGCTCCCCCGCCCCGGCCGGGGTGACGTCGACCGCCGTGGTCCCGTTCCGGGCCACCTGCGCGGCGACGGCCGCCGCCTCCTGACGGGCCACCGCGAGCAACGTCGACTCCAGCTCGCGGCGCTGGAGCAGGACGAACGCGACGGCCGAGAGAGCCAGGATCACGGCGACGACGCAGGTCGCCGCCAGGGCGGCCCGCACGCGGACGCCGCCCACCCGGTCGCGCCAGGCGCGGCCGCCCGCGCCGTCCTGGTCAGCCACCTCCGGCAGCCAGCCGGTAGCCCATCCCGCGGACCGTCTCGATGGCGTGCCGGCCGAACGGCTGGTCGATCTTGCGGCGCAGGTAGCCGATGTACACCTCGACGACGTTCGCGTCGCCCTCGTAGTGGGCGTCCCACACCGACTCGAGGATGGCGGACTTGGAGACGACGTCCCCGCGGTGGCGCATGAGGAAGTGCAGCACCCCGAACTCGCGCGGGGTCAGCACGATCTCCGCGCCGTCGCGACGCACCGTCCGCCGGGCCGGGTCGAGGGTGAGGTCCCCGGCCTGGAGCACCGTCGGGCGGGCGGGCGCACCCCGGCGGATGAGCGCGCGCAGCCTCGCGACCAGCACGAGGAAGGAGAACGGCTTGGTGAGGTAGTCGTCGGCGCCGAGGTCCAGCGCGTCGGCCTGGTCGTACTCGCCGTCCTTCGCGGTCAGCATGAGCACTGGGCTCCAGACGCCACCGGCCCGCAGCCGCCGGCAGACCTCGTAGCCGTTGAGCCCGGGCAGCATGATGTCGAGTACGACGACGTCGTAGTCGTTCACCTGTCCCTGGAACAGGCCCTCGGCGCCGTCGTGCACCACGTCGACGACGAAACCCTCGGCGGCGAGCCCGCGTCGGACGTTCTCGGCCAGGCGGACCTCGTCCTCCACCAGCAGCACCCTCACGCCGTCCACCTCCCTCGACCAGTGTGGCCGCAGCCCTACGCCGTGCGGCCCTTCGATGCCGTCACGCCGCTCCCGAGCGGTCGCCGGGGGTGCGGGCCGGGCGCGGCGGATCCGGGGGCCCGGAAGATCCAGTACCGGAACAGCACGAAGCGGAGCACGGTGGCGACCGCGGTCGCCACGACCAGCGTCGCGATCTCGGCCGTCCGCGGCGCCGCCGGGGCGACTCCACGGAGCAGCGCCAGCGCCCCGCTGGTCAGGGCGAGACCGAGGCCGAGGACCAGCAGGCCCTGCAGCTGTGCGCGGCCTGCCCCGGCCGAGCCGGTGACCCCGAAGGTCCACCGGCGGTTGGCCGCCAGATTGCCGACGGTCGTGATGAGCACCGCCCCGAGATTGGCCTCCTGCGCGGTGCCGATGACGCGCAGGAGGAGGAACAGCAGCAGATAGGCCACGAAGGACAGGCCGCCGATCACCGCGAAGGCGACGAGCTGGCCGCCGACCTCCGACGGCGCGCCGGTCCGGTCGATCAGTGGCCGGCGGCCGAGGCGCGCGCGCAGCTCGGCCAGCGGCAGCCCCCCGCTCAGCTGTGTGCGGCGGAGCCGGAGGATTCCGGCCAGGTCCGCCCGGGCGGTCGCGCCGATGTCCACCCGGCTGTCGGGATCGTCGATCCAGTCGACCGGGACCTCGTGCACGCGCAACCCGACGCGCTCGGCCAGCCAGAGCAGCTCGGTGTCGAAGAACCAGCCGTCGTCCTCCACCAGCGGGAGGAGCCATGCGGCCACGTCGGCCCGGATCGCCTTGAACCCGCACTGTGCGTCCGATGCCGAGGTGGTGCCCGTGCCGTGCAGCAGCACGTTGTAGCAGCGCGAGATGACCTCGCGCTGCGGGCCGCGGACCACGCGGGAGGACCGCGTGAGGCGGCTGCCGATCGCCATGTCGGAGTGCCCCGAGATCAGCGGGGCGACCAGCGGGAGCAGCGCGTCCAGGTCGGTGGAGAGGTCGACGTCCATGTACGCCAGCACCTGCGCATCGGAGGCCAGCCACGCCGTCCGCAGCGCCCGGCCGCGGCCCGGCTGGGACACGACCACGACGGCGATGTCGGGCAGTTGAGCCGCCACGCGGCGGGCCACGGCCACCGTCGCATCGGTGCTGCCGTTCTCCGCGACGGTGATCCGGAACGAGTACGGGAACGAGGCGGCGAGATGGGCGTGCAGCCTGCGCAGACACGGCTCCAGCGCGGCTTCCTCGTCGTGCACGGGCACGACGACGTCGAGGACCGGAGGCGGCAGCCAGGCGAGCTCGGGAGGAACCGCCGAGCTCAGCACGCTGGTCTCCATGGAGACCTCCCCTCACGTCGGCGACCGCTGTTCCCGAGGTTGCACCGGGGATGCTGAGGACCCGCTGAGAACGTTCCGGAGCTCCCGGGCGGGTAGGCCGGCGACCAGGCCCAGCATCAGGAACACGTAGGCGTTCTCCCCCGCGACCGTCCACGGCGACGGCCGCGCCAGGGTGAAGAACCAGATCAGCGAGCAGGCGAACGCTCCGGTGACGACGAGCGCGGCCGCCGCTGCCGCCCAGCGCACAGCCTCAGGACGTCGACCGGCCCGCGCGGCCTCCGCCCGGGTCCCCGCGACGGGTGTCCCCGCTGCGATGTCGACCAGCACGACGACGGCGGGGAGGACCCAGTACAGGTGGTGGACCCACGAGATGGGGCTGATCAGGCAGGCGGTCAGGCCGGTGACCGTGACGCCGGCGAGGTCGTCCCCCCGGCGGGACAGCCGCACCGCCCGCCCGAGTCCTCCGACGAGCACCGCGACGGCGAGGGCCGCCCACAGCACCCGGCTCGGCGGCCCCGCGCCCGGCCATCGGGCCAGCATGCCCAGGAGCGACTGGTCGTTGGGGTTGGTGGGATGTCCGACGCGGTCCGTCTGCCACAGCAGCCGGGTCCAGTACCGCGTCGACGGATCGACCAGGAAGCCGGCGAGCACCGTGACCCCGAACGTGCCGCAGGCGAGCCCGGCGGCCCGCCACCGCCCCGTTCCCGCCAGATAGACGACGAACAGCGCCGGCGTCAGCTTGATGGCGGTGGCCAGACCGATGCCCACGCCCGCCCACGGACGGCCACGCCGCAGCGCCCCGACGTCGGCGAGCACGAGCGCCGCGACCACCAGATCGATCTGGCCCCAGCCGAGGGTCTCCCGGACCGGCTCCGTCGCGAAGGCCAGCGGTACCGCGACCCCGAGCGTGACCCAGCGCGGCCACCCGTGCCGGTCGGCCACCGGCGCGACGGTCCACGCCGTGGTCACGACGACGAGCACGGCGGACACCGTGGTCAGCAGGACGGTGGCGGTGGTCTCCGTGCCCCACGCGAGCGGCAGCAGCACGAGGACGGCGAAGGGCGGATAGGTGAACCCCTTGTGCGTCTGCGGCCGCACGAAGTCGTAGACCGGGTGCCCGTCGAGCCACCACCGGACCGCTCCCCGGTAGACCCGCAGGTCGAAGGTGTGGTGCCAGACCGGCCGTGGCGAGACGCGGAAGACCAGGAGCCACGCGCCCACGACCACCGTGCCGACGACGACGCCCTGCAGGACGCGCCGCGCGGTGGGAGACGCACCGGTCCGCACGGACGGAGCGTGCCCCCGTCCGCTGAGAATCGGCTGTGATCCCGCGCGCCGGGTCCGGGCTCGTCCTCGTCGCCGCCCGGCAAGCGTCCTCGTCGTCGCCCGGCAAGCGTCCTCACGTGCCCGGAGCGGGCCCCGCGGCGTCGGTGCCGCGACGCTCGTCGGCGAGCAGGGCATAGCCCATTCCGTCGAGCCATTCCCCGGAGCGGTGCAGCGACTCCCGGACGGTGACGGTCTCCCGGCGCATGCCCACGCGTTCCATCAACCGCCACGACGGCTCGTTCGCGGCGAAGCAGCCCGCCGTCACCCGGCGGAGTCCCATGCCGTCGAAGGCGAGGTCGATCAGGGCCCGGACGGCTTCTGTGGCATAGCCGTGCCCCGCGTGCTCCGGATGCAGCACCCACCCGAGCTCGGCCTGCGTGCCTCGGGCACGGTCGGCGACCTCGGCCTGCGCCCAGGCGTCCTCGACCTTGAGCATCAGGTCACCGACGACGTGCCCCTGGAGCTCCACGACGACGGTCCTGGCAAGCCTGTCCGGGTCGAGGAAGTGTTCGCCGTACTCCTCCGGGGTCGCGGGTGCACGGGTGAGCCACCGGCTGACCTCTGGGAGGCGGCGGTACTCCCAGGTGGCAGCCAGGTCGTCCGCGAGGGCCGGGCGCAGGGTGAGGCGCGCGGTGCGTACCGGCCAGGACACCGCCTCGTGCAGGCGAACCGTCACCACCGCCACCCGCTCCCGTCGGTGTGCTTGCTGGTCACTGCGGAGGGACTCATGGTGGTCTCCTGGGTGGTGGCTTCTCGAGTCGCAGATCCTGGCGTGCAGGCCGTGCAGCGGGGCCCGTCGGTTGCGGTCAGTGCAGGCGTTCGCGCCAGAACTCGGTGAGCGGTCCAGCCAGGGCGCTGCCCTGATCATGACCGGCTCGAGCGGCGGGAGCGCGCGTCGACAGATCCATCATGTTGTCGCCGAATGCCTCGCGGGAGGCGCTGTCCGGGAGGATCGTCTCGACCCTGCTGCCGCCGGCGCGCAGTTCCTCGACCTGTGCGGCCAGATGCATGCCCCAGTCCAGGGGCGCTCGTGATCTCCCGCCCAGCGGTGAGAGCACCAGCACCCGCTCGTAGCCGGCCGCCAGATCGGCATTCTCTGCGCTGCGCCGGTATCCGCCGTCGATGAATCGGCTGTCGCCGATGACGTAGGGCGGCCCGCTGGAACAGCTGGCGGCGACGGCGTCCACCAGGTCGACGCCGCTGTGGCGGTCGAACACGACCGGTTCACCGGTTCGGGCATCGACGGCCACGATCCACATCGCGCGTTGCGGCCAGCGCTGGTCGGGCAGCCGGGCGGCAACGGTGGCGCGCCACCGCGTCGTGCTGGAGTCGTCCGACGCCGCCTCCAGCTCGAGCGCCCCCGCGCCCAGCCGTCGGCGCATGTCGGCCGGATCCTGCGCGGCACCGATGATCCGGCTGGTTCGCTCCAGATGGTTCACCGCCGGCCTGACCGGACCGCGGCCGCCGTCGGATCCGACCGGACCAGGCCGTTGCGGCGGCACGGCGGCGAGGATGTCGGCGAACAGGTCGGTCGGGGTCGTGCCGGCCAGCTGGGCCGCGGCCGTCGATCCGGACGAGGTGCCGATGACCAGGTCGGCCCCGGTCACGTCCAGCCCGGCGTCGAAGAGACCGGCGACGACGCCGATCACCCAGGCGTTGCCCGCCGATCCACCACCACCGAGGACCACCGCCCGCTTCCCCACCGCGCTCGCCCCCCCGGGAGCGTCGAGCCGGGGCTGTCCCTGGTCGGGCCTCGGCCGGTCGGGGGCCGTCGTCGAGGTGACGTGCCGAGTGATGTAGAGGTTCGTGCTCATGGGAGTCGCCTTTCGCGAATTGCCTGGCGGGGCGCTCCCGGTAGCGACTACGTCAGTCGCGCGATCGTGAACTGCAGGGGAGCACCCACTGCGGACACTGCGTTCATGGGTCTCACCTCCTGCCGACGGATCACGATCGGCGGGACGATCGCACATCCGCGATGCGGTGCGCAACCGAATGGAACCCGTCGGCCCGAGGTCGTTCCGCCCGCTCGAGGGCGGCTCACGCCAGATCGGCAGTAGCGCGATCGTCGATGGGGCGGACCGACTCGGGCACGATCGTCGGATGGTGGTGACCTACTCCGACCTGCGGGCCAAGACGGTGCTGGTCACCGGCGGTTCCCGCGGCATCGGCGCGCAGATCGCCCGCGCGTTCGCGGCCCAGGGAGCGCGCGTCTGCGTCGTCGCCCGCGACCGCTCCGCCCTGGACAGAGTGGTCGCCGGGATCACGTCCGCCGGCGGCGCCGCCATCGCGGCCGCCGCGGACGTGACCGATGCCGCGGCCCTCGTCCGGGTGCGCGAGCAGGTGGAGGCCGAACTCGGCGCGGTCGACGTCCTCGGCGCGTTCGCCGGCGGGCAGGGCGCTCCGGTGCCCACCGTCGAGCTGACCGAGGAGCGGTGGAGAGAGGTCCTCGACTCCGAGCTCACGTCCACGTTCCTCACCATCCGGACGTTCCTGCCATCGATGCTCGAGCGCGGCGCCGGGTCGATCCTCACCATGTCGTCGTCGGCCGGACGCCAACCCAGCCAGGCCAACCTGGCGTACGGCGTCGCCAAGGCCGGGATCGTGATGCTCACCCGGGCTCTCGCCGCCGAGATCGGGCCGTACGGCGTGCGCATCAACGCGATCGCACCGTCGTCCATCCGGACGGAGAAGGTCGCCGCGCGGATGCCCCCAGCGGTTCAGGAGCAGGTCGCCGCGATGCATCCCCTGCACCGACTCGGCACGACCGACGACGTCGCACAGGTCGCCCTTTTCCTGGCCTCGGACGCCGCCGGGTGGCTCACCGGCCTCACCATCGACGTGGCAGGCGGGCGGATCACGTCCTAGGGCCGGAGGAAGGGTCGAGGAACCCTCAGTACGGTCTGCTGGCTGCGTCGTCCCACGGAGGTGCTCGTTGTCAGACCGACCCGACTCTTCCCCACCCCGGTCGGCGCGATTCGTCGCCACCGCGTACCGGGTGCAGACCCGCCTCAACGCCGTCCTGTCCGACCGGGCACGTCGACGGGGCTGGACGACCGCGGCGCTCGGCTATCCCGGCTACGCGGCACAGGGCCGCGCGCGCGTGCGCGGACGGCTGCTCCTGGCCCCGGCGGGCACCGACCCCCACGCCCGCGCCGACATCCCCGGCTGGCGGCGCCTGCTCACCCTGGAACAGGCTTCCGGCGAGATCGACCTCAGCCTGGGCGCCACCCGCGTGCGTGCACGTGCGGACGAGGCCGGTCTGATCGACGTCACCGTCCCCGTCGAGCTGCCCCCGGGGCGGATCGAGGCGTTCCTGCACGTCGAGGGCCGCCCGCCGGTGCCGGCACCTGTGCACGTGGCCTCCCCCGACGCCACCCGAGGAATTGTCTGCGACATCGACGACACGGTCTGGATCACCGGTATCCGGCATCCCCTCCGGGCTGCGTGGCGGACCTTCGCCGGTAACGGCTCGACCCGCCGTCCGGTGGAGGGCATGGCGTCGCTGCTCAGCCGCCTCGTCGAGGATTCTCCCAACGCACCGGTCGTCTACCTGAGCAACGGGCCGTGGAACCTCGCAGGCACGGTCGCCGACTTCCTCGACCGGCACGGCTTTCCGCCGGGCGCCCTCCTCCTGACCGACTGGGGCATCAGCCCGCGCGCGCTCTTCCGCAGCGGCACGGCTCACAAGCGGGGGGCGCTGGAGCGACTGGCGGCGGAGGTGCCCGGGGTGGACTGGGTCCTGATCGGGGACGACGGTGAGCACGACCCCCAGATCTACCGCGACTTCGCCCGGGCCCACCCCCAGCAGGTGGCAGCCATCGCCCTGCGCACCGTCGCGCCGATCGGCACCGCCGCGCCCGAGACGGAGGAGACCGTCGGCGCGATCCCGATCTTTCGCGCCGGCGACGGCACGGCACTGGCCCAGGGGCTCGTCCGCTCGGGGCTGCTTCCCGGTCACCGCGCCGACGACGCAGAGCCGTTGAGTAGTTCGGCCCCGGAAGCCGCCGATGCCGACGACAGCGCGCGAGGCGCTGCTCCGCTGCCACCGACCGGCCGCGCCATCGATCGCCGCCGACGCTGACGTCGGGTAGACACTTCTAGGGGGCACGGTCCTATGCCTGGGGGTGTCTGGTGACGAGCGAACCGGTCCCGACTGCTGATCGAGGTGGGCGGTCGGCGTCTCCAGCGGGCCCCGGCGTCGACGCCCACGGGCCGGCCCAGGCAGCACCGCCGATCGCACCCGGTACGCCGCAGGAGTCCGAACCCGCGGCGGCCGACGGTGGCGACGCCGCTCCCGGCCACCCGACCGCTCATGCGTGGGCCGGCGGCGTCGTGCTCGCCGCGCTCGGCATCGTCTTCGGCGACATCGGCACCAGCCCGCTCTACGCGCTGCAGACCGTGTTCTCCATCGACAACGGCGCCGTGCGCCCCACCGAGGGCGACGTGTACGGCGTCATCTCGATGATGTTCTGGTCCATCACCCTCATCGTGTCGGTCAAGTACATCGGCATCCTGATGCGCGCCGACAACGAGGGTGAGGGCGGCGTCATGGCCCTCACCGCACTGATCCGCCGCCTCTACGGGGCACGCTCGCAGGCCACGGCGATCCTCGTGGTGATCGGGATCCTGGGTGTGTCGCTCTTCTACGGCGACTCGCTGATCACACCGGCGATCAGCGTCCTGTCCGCGGTCGAGGGCGTGCATGTCGTCGCGCCCGCCCTGGGGCACCTCGTGGTGCCGGTCGCGGCAGCGATCCTGACCGGGTTGTTCGCGCTGCAGCGCTTCGGTACCGGCAAGGTGGGGACACTGTTCGGCCCGGTGATGCTCCTGTGGTTCCTGGCGCTGGCCGCCGCCGGGATCTCCGGGATCATCGCCGAGCCCGGTGTGCTCAGGGGCCTGTCACCGACCTACGGGGTCACCTTCGTCCTGGCGCACCCCGGCATCGCCTTCATCGCCATGGGCGCGATCGTCCTGGTCATCACCGGCGCGGAGGCGCTCTACGCCGACATGGGCCACTTCGGCCGGCAGCCGATCCTGCGCGCCTGGTTCGTCGTCGTGTTCCCGGCGCTGACGCTCAACTACCTCGGCCAAGCGTCCCTGATCCTGCGCCACCCAGGAGACGCGAGCAGCCCCTTCTACCTGCTCTTCCCGACCTGGGCCCGGGTGCCGATGATCCTGCTGGCGACCGCGGCGACCGTCATCGCCAGCCAGGCGGTGATCTCGGGCGCCTTCTCGCTGTCGCGGCAGGCCGTCCAGCTCGGTCTGCTGCCACCGGTCACGGTCCGGCAGACCTCCAAGCACGAGGGCGGGCAGATCTACCTGCCGGGGATCAACGCCCTGCTGTTCGTCGGCGTCCTCGTGGTCATGCTCTCGTTCCGCTCCGCGGAGCGCCTTGCCACCGCGTACGGAGTGTCGGTCACCGGCGCTCTCGTGATCGACACCGTGCTCCTGCTGCTCGTCGCCCGAGTGCTCTGGCGGTGGCGGCCCTGGCAGCTGGCCCTCGGTGCCCTGACGTTCGGCGCGGTCGAGCTCACGTTCCTGTCGGCGAACCTCTCGAAGATCGCCCACGGCGGATGGCTGCCGCTGGTGATCGCGCTCCTCGTCTTCACCGTCATGACGACGTGGCGGCGCGGCCGGGAGATCGTGGCCGCCAACCGGCAGGAGGAGGAGGGCTCGCTGCGCGAGTTCGTCGACGAGCTGTACGACCGCGGGATCCCCCGTGTGCCGGGCACCGCCGTCTTCCCGCATCCGGGGAAGGACACTGCACCGCTCGCTCTGCGGGCCAACGTGCAGCACAACGGCGTGCTGCACCACGACGTCGTGATCGTGTCGGCGAACTCGGCCAACGTCCCGCACGTCCACCCGGAGGAACGGTTCGTGTGCGATGACCTGGGCCACGACGACGACCGCATCCACCACCTGTCGGTCCGCTTCGGGTTCTCCGAGGACCCGAACCTGCCGGCAGCGCTGCGCCAGGCCTGCGACGAGGGCCTCCTGGAGAACGGGAGGATCGACGTCACGGACGCCTCGTACTTCCTGTCCCGCGGGCCCATCCGGCGCACGGCCGCCTCCGGAATGGCTCAGTGGCGCAAGGTCCTCTTCATGGCTCTCGCCCGCAACGCGGCCGACCCGACCGCCTACTTCGGGCTTCCGGCCGACCGGACGGTGACCATGGGCAGGCCTGTCGACCTGTAGCTCCGAACTCGGACGCCGAAGCCCTGCTCCTGCGGGGGGAGCCGAGCCCGTAGCGCCTGGGTGGGCGGCCGGCCGACGGCACCGGTCACCATCGGGTGGCCGCCGCGGCCTCGTTCCGGCGGGTGAGCAGCCTGGTGGCCAGCAGCGCGGCGATGGCTCCGCCGGCCACGACGAACGCCATGGGCACCGGAGACCCCTCCTCCCCAGGCCCCAGCAGCGGCGTGACGAGCACGCCCCCGCCGAACATGCAGGCGCCCAGCACCGCCGAGGCCGAGCCGGCCGCGCCCGCACCCTGCTGAACGCCCAGCACGGTGGCATGGGCCGATACCAGCCCGCGCGTGGCGACGACTCCGAACAGCGGCGGCAGGACGGCGAGGACGCACAGGAACGATCCCGCGGTCACGACCAGCACGAGGACGACCGCCGCCGGCGACGACAGCACGAGACCGACGACCATCAGCCGGCGCACGGCGAAGCGGTCGACCCTCCGCGACGGGGTGCGTGTCCTCGGTCTCTCCGATCGGGCCGCGCGGCACCCGGTCACCGTCGTCCACCGGCGCCCGGAGCCGTCGACACCGAGCGCCCGCGCCTTCCTCGCCCTGCTCCTCGGCGGCGCGGCTGACGACCGCGCCAACCGCGACCGCCCCCTGTGACGGTTCGCACCGTGCGACACCGGATGGATGTGCCGGCTCGGCGCGCTGCACCGGGCATGACACTTCTCGCCGCCGACCGCGACGGGCGCGGTGAGCCGCTCCTGCTGCTCCACGGGATCGGTTCCACCCGGGCCGACTTCACCGGCCTCGTCCCCCGGCTGGCCGAGCACTTCGACGTGCTGAACGTCGACCTCCCGGGGCACGGCGATTCGCCCTCCCCGGCGTGGCCCCCGACCGTGGCCGCGTTGACCGACGCCGTCGAGGCGGACCTGGACGAGCGCGGCCTGGAGCGCGTCCACGTGCTCGGCAACTCCCTCGGCGCCCGCATCGGCATAGAGCTCGCGGCCCGCCACCGAGCTCGTTCGGTGGTCGCCCTCTCCCCTTCCGGACTGGGACTTCCGGCCGAACGCGTGCACCAGGGCCTCCTCATGGCCACGGCGCGCACCCTGATGCGCACGTTCCGGGCCGCGATCGGCCCGCTGGCGGTCACGCCGGCCGGCCGTGCGGTGCTCCTGAGCGGCCTCCGCGCACGCCCCTGGGAGGCCAGCCGCCCCGAGGCCCTCGCGGTGCGGGGCGGCTTCGCCGACTCGACCGGCTTCTGGAACATGCTCTGGTGGGCGATCCTGCAGGACGTCCCCACCGGGCTGGACGCGATCGACTGCCCCGTCACGCTCGCCCAGGGCGCGCTCGACGTGGTGGGTGCCGGCCAGACCCCCCGCTACCTGTCGCTCATCCCCGGTTCCCGGTTCCAGCTGCTCCCGGGAGCGGGGCACGCCCCGCAGTCGGACGCCACCGACGCCATCCTGCGGCTGTCGCTCGACACGGCCACACGGGCGGCAGCCACCTCCGTCGCGGCCTGACGCCTGGCTCTCCCCGTCCGCGTCGGGTCCAGCGCGCCTGACCACGGACGATGCCGGCGGCCACTCGTTCCTGGCCGGCGGACGACCGGCTCCGCGGCCCCGGGCTCAGCCGCGGGGAGCCTGCGACAGGAAGAAGCGGACCATCTCCGCGGACGCGTCGGGGCCGGCCGGATCGGTGTAGGACCCCGCGGGGCTGCCGCCGAACCAGGCGTGCCCGCCGCCGTGCACGGTCCAGGACTCGACGAGGACAGTGCCGTCGGTGTCCGCGTGCACGGTGCACGTGGCGGAGTGACCGGCGCCCGCGATCCGGCGCGTGGACGGCGTCGTGGTCACCCCGCCGAGGCGCGCGGCCACGAGC
>Ga0308173_10001410_pt1 | contig 11926 bp, 9 predicted proteins | sample PhyPR1_FD_203716 | JGI IMG/M metagenome (GOLD analysis project Ga0308173, IMG submission 203716) | Soil microbial communities from UC Gill Tract Community Farm, Albany, California, United States - DLSLS.P.R1 | ecosystem: Environmental > Terrestrial > Soil > Agricultural land | place: USA... | reverse complement strand
CTAAGTTCCTGAATCATCTCATCATTACTAGCATCAATAGCGGGAAGTAATGCATCCAGTCCTTTTCCTAAACCCTTTCCTAAACCTTTAGCCATTCGATACCACTTCCTTCGCCAATTCTACATATACTTCTGCACCACGTGACTTAGGATCGTAGGTAATAATCGGTTCTCCATGACTTGGAGCTTCACTGAGTCTGATATTCCGAGGAATAATCGTTTTGTATACTTTATCCTGAAAATACTTTTTCACTTCTTCAATGACTTGAATACCTAAATTTGTTCGTGCATCTAACATCGTTAACAATACGCCTTCAATTTTCAAATCATGGTTCAAATGTTTTTGAACCAGACGTACTGTATTCAAGAGCTGACTTAACCCTTCCAATGCGTAATACTCACATTGAACTGGGATCAATACTGCATCTGAAGCGGTTAGAGCATTAATTGTTAATAGTCCTAATGATGGAGGACAATCAATAACAACATAATCATAGTTGTCTTTCACTTCTTCAAGCGCCCTTTTTAAACGGACTTCCCTTGAGATCGTCGGAACCAATTCAATTTCAGCACCTGCTAATTGAATGGTTGCTGGTATGGCATACAAATTCTCAATGGTTGATGATTTAATAACATTTTTGGCTTCAACATCATCTACTAAAACATCATATATACATTGATTTACTTCTGCCTTTTCAATCCCAATCCCGCTCGTTGCATTGCCCTGTGGGTCAATGTCAACAAGCAAAACCCGTTTTCCTATATATGCTAAGCAGGCACTCAGATTAACAGCGGTTGTCGTTTTACCGACGCCCCCTTTTTGATTCGCGATTGCAATCACCTTGCTCACGAGATCACCTACCTTTATCTACTAGACTAGTATCCATAAGAATAGCCATGTTATTTATTTTATCACGAAACTGAATCGATGGAGTTTTTTTTCTAAAAATTAAATCATAAGTTATAAAGAAAACTCGCTGACTGGCTAGCCCCTAAGGGCGAAGACAGAGGCGTAGTTGCACTTGCCAGGCTCGTAGAGCGCCACGTCCTGTGGCACTCGCCTGACTAGGACATCCTGTCCGTCGTGCGACATAGGAAAGTATAAATTTCGATAAAAAATTTATACTTTTCTGCTATTAGCCAAAAAATAAGCGGAACCTAATCGTACTTTAGGTTCCGCCTATTCCTATATTTACCGAATTTATTTTTATTTTTTCTTTGGAATTTTAATGGTAAATTGGTAAAAATCCTCAAACTCCTCTTCTTCAGCAGCAAGATTAATGCCACTATTCGACACCATTGTTAATGATTGACGAATGGTGTTAACTGCAATTCTCATATCTTTACTAAATGCTTTTCGTTTCGGCTTTGGTTTCCCAGTCTTTTGCTCCAATAAACGAACAACACGTTCTTCCGTTTGTTTTACATTAAGGCTCTTTTCAATAATCTCCTCTAAAAGCTTTATTTGTTTTTCCGCATCTTTTAGAGGAATAAGGGAACGAGCATGACGCTCCGTAATTTGTTTATTCAGTAATGCAGTTTGTACTTCATCTGGTAATTTTAGGAGCCGAAGCTTGTTAGCAACAGTAGATTGTCCCTTGCCTAAACGCTGAGCAAGTGCCTCCTGTGTCAAGTTGTGAAGCTCCAATAATTTTCCATATGCAATTGCTTCTTCAATTGGCGAAAGTTCTTCACGCTGAAGGTTTTCAATTAAAGCTACAGAAGCCGTTTCAGTATCTGTTAAATTTTTGATGATAGCTGGAGCAAGATCCCAGCCAAGTTTCTTCATTGCTCTCCAACGCCGTTCACCAGCAATAATTTCATATTTACCTGCTTCAAACTCTCGTACAACGATTGGTTGAATAATACCATGAATATGAATCGTTCTTGATAATTCTTCAATTTTAGCTTCATCAAAAACAGTTCGAGGCTGAAAGCGGTTTGGAACAATATTTTCTATAGGAATTTTTTTAACTTCATCTTTGTCATCTATAGCTTCGATCTCATTCAGCTCATTCAGCTCATTTAGCTCAACCTGCTCAACCTGTTGTTCCTTTTCGCCGAGGCCAAAAAAGCGTGTAATTGTATGCTTCATCCCCAACACCACCTTTACGAAACTCCCTATTACTTATTCTCTATATAATTGACAAGTTCCTGCATCTAAAAAACAAGAAAAAACAAAATTGCTGTCACTACTCTATTGGTATTTTATTTGGTGTACCCGGTTTCCGTGGATACTTTTTCGGTGTACTTTTTGTCTTTTTTATGACAATTATATTTCTTTCGCTTTCTTCAACTGGCAAGGTAAACGTGAAGGTATCTTCAACCACTCCACCTAAAAGTGTGATAGCCTTCTTGCCCAAATCTAATTCTTCCTTTGCTTGGGCTGCTTTCATAGCAATAAATGTCCCGCCCTGTTTGACAAGAGGAAGACAAAGTTCACTTAAAACAGACATCCTAGCCACTGCTCTTGCTGTTACCACATCATATTTTTCACGATAATCAGGATTTACTCCAAAGGTTTCAGCACGATCATGGATAAAATGGACATGATCGAGTTTTAACTGACTTGCAAGATGATTTAAAAACGTAATCCGCTTATTCAATGAGTCAACAATCGTTAACTCAATCGATGGGAAAACAATTTTAAGTGGAATACTAGGAAATCCTGCCCCAGCCCCAACATCGCATAACTGAATGGGTTTAGAAAAATCGAAATAAAAGGCAGCTGAAATAGAATCATAAAAATGCTTCAGATAAACTTCATTTTTATCCGTGATCGCGGTTAAATTCATTTTTTCATTCCACTCAACCAATGTTTGATAATATATTTCAAATTGCTCTAATTGCTTTGGAGTAAGATCTATTCCTTTTTCTGCTAACATTGCAACAAATTGTTCTATTTTCATAGGCGTCGTCCCCTTAATTGGCAACCCGAGCAATTTTGCCGGTTTCCAAATACACAAGAAGAATTGAGATATCAGCTGGATTTACACCGGATATCCTAGATGCTTGGGCAATGGACAATGGCTTGATTTTCTTCAACTTTTGTTTTGCTTCCGTAGCTATTCCGGTAATGGCATCATAATCAATATTCTCAGGAATCTTCTTATTTTCCATCTTTTTAAGCCGATCAACTTGCTGCAACGACTTTTCGATGTAGCCTTCATATTTAGTTTGAATTTCCACTTGTTCTTTGACATCTTGATCTAGTGGAACATCACTTGGTGTTAATGCTTCAATATGATCATAAGTCATTTCAGGTCTTTTTAAAAGATCGCTCGCGCGAATTCCATCTTTTAACTCACTTCCACCAAGGCTGCGAATCAATTCCTGGACTTGCTGTGAAGGCTTGAGGATCGTGGCTGTTAGCCGTTTCTTTTCATCTTCAATAGCTGCCCTTTTGCTTAGAAATTTCTCATATCTTTCCTCGGAAATAAGTCCAATTTGATGACCATATTCAGTTAAACGTAAATCAGCATTATCATGTCTTAGCAAGAGACGATATTCCGCTCTTGATGTTAGCAATCTGTATGGCTCATTTGTTCCTTTTGTTACTAAGTCATCAATTAGTACACCAATATAGGCATCAGAACGACTAAGAACAAGCTGCTCTTTCCCTAATGCGTTAAGACCAGCGTTAATTCCGGCCATAATTCCTTGACCCGCTGCCTCTTCATATCCGGATGTTCCGTTTATTTGACCAGCAGTATAAAGATTTTTAACCACTTTTGTTTCAAGTGTCGGCCAAAGCTGTGTTGGAACGACCGCATCATACTCAATTGCATAACCTGCGCGCATCATTTGCGCTTTTTCAAGTCCTGGAATTGTTTCAAGAATTTGCTTTTGAACATCTTCTGGCAAGCTAGTTGAAAGTCCTTGGACATAAACTTCCTTTGTATTTCTTCCTTCAGGCTCCAGGAAGAGTTGATGTCTTGGCTTATCGTTAAAACGAACAACTTTGTCTTCAATAGATGGACAATAACGTGGGCCTGTACCTTTTATCATTCCAGAGTACATTGGTGAACGATGAAGGTTATTATCGATCAATTGATGTGTCCGTTCATTTGTATACGTCAGCCAGCATGGAAGCTGATCAGTGATGTATTTGGTTGTTTCATAAGAAAATGCCCTTGGGACATCGTCGCCAGGCTGAATCTCTGTTTTACTATAATCTATCGTGTTGCTGTTAACCCTTGGTGGTGTTCCCGTTTTAAATCGGACCAGCTCAAATCCTAATTCTTTAAGATGATCAGACAGCTTGACTGAAGGCTGCTGATTATTTGGTCCACTGGAGTATTTTAATTCACCAATAATAATCTCACCGCGAAGGTAGGTTCCTGTCGTAACAACGACTGTCTTGGAACGGTAAATTGCACCTGTTTTGGTGATGACACCTTTACAGACTCCATCCTCAACAATTAATTGCTCAACCATACCTTGAATTAAGGTAGCATTTTGTTCTTCTTCAATTGTATTCTTCATTTCATGCTGATAAGCAAATTTGTCCGCCTGAGCCCTTAAGGCACGGACTGCCGGGCCCTTACCAGTATTAAGCATCCGCATTTGAATATAGGTTTTATCAATATTGCGGCCCATCTCACCGCCAAGTGCATCAATTTCCCTAACAACAATTCCTTTTGCCGGGCCGCCGACAGATGGGTTGCATGGCATAAATGCCACCATATCAAGATTGATTGTCACGATCAGTGTTTTTGCGCCAAGTCTTGCAGCAGCAAGGCCAGCCTCACAGCCGGCATGACCGGCACCAATGACAATGACGTCATATGATCCTGCTTCGTAATCCATTTTGCTCCTCCTTGTAAAACGATAAATCTAAAAAATTTTTGTATTATATTATTTTCCTAAACAAAACTGTGAAAACAGTTGATCAATTAAGCTTTCATGTACACTATCACCGATTATTTCGCCAAGGAATTCCCAAGAACGTGTCAAATCGATTTGAACAATATCAATCGGTGTTCCCAATTCTATACCTTCGATTACCTCTTCGATCGCCTGTAATGCCTGTGTCAATAAGGCAATATGGCGAGTGTTTGAAACATAAGTTAAATCGCCTGCTTCAATCGTCCCTGAAAAAAATAGCGAGGAAATGGCTTCTTCAAGTTCATCAATTCCCTGGTCTTCAAGCAATGAAGTGGTTACAAGCTTATGTTCACCCGATAATTCCTTTACCTGATCCATGTCGATCTCCTGCGGCAGATCTGTTTTATTGACGATCACAATCACATCCATGCCTTCAACCGCTTTAAAAAGATTCTCATCTTCTATTGTTAATGGATCTGCCGAATTTAACACAAGCAAAATTAAGTCTGCTTCTTTTAACACTTGGCGAGATCGCTCCACACCGATTCGTTCAACGATGTCTTCAGTCTCCCGAATACCCGCTGTGTCCAAAAGTCGAAGTGGAACACCTCTTACATTCACGTATTCTTCAATAACGTCGCGTGTTGTTCCCGGGATATCCGTAACAATCGCCTTATTTTCATGAACAAGGCTATTAAGCAATGAAGACTTTCCCACATTTGGCCGACCAATGATGACGGTTGACAATCCTTCACGAAGGATTTTCCCTTGCTGTGAGGTTTGCAAAAGTTTTTTTAATTCCTCTCGAACAAGGCTTGATTTTTCCATTAACATTTTATGGGTCATTTCTTCTACATCATCATATTCTGGATAATCTATATTTACTTCGACATGTGCCAATGTTTCTAAAATCTCTTGACGCAATTTGCGGATTAGTGTTGAAAGTCGCCCTTCCATTTGCCCTAAAGCAACATTCATGGCACGATCTGTTTTTGCCCTTATTAAATCCATAACTGCCTCTGCTTGAGACAAATCAATTCTTCCGTTCAGAAAAGCCCGTTTTGTAAATTCCCCAGGCTCCGCCAGCCTTGCACCATTTTTTAAAACTAATTGCAAGACACGTTTGACAGAAACGATTCCACCATGGCAATTGATTTCAATTACATCCTCTTTCGTAAAGGTCTTTGGTCCTTTCATGACAGACACCATGACTTCTTCTACTACTTGTCCTTCGTGTGGGTCGATTAAATGCCCGTAATGGATTGTATGTGTTATGGCCTCTGCTAGCCGTTTCCCTTTTACACTCTTGAATATTTTATCAGCGATTTTGACAGCATCTTCTCCACTTAATCGAACAATCGCTATTGCTCCCTCCCCAGATGGAGTCGATATCGCCGCAATTGTATCTAATTCCATGTCTTTTCACCTCACTTAAAGCCACTATCTATATAAAATAAAAAAGTTTTTGTCCCAAAACATTAGAATACCACAATAAAAAATAAGTTTATAGTCTTACACCACTATTTATCCACAGTGAATATAAACACTCCATATTATTTTAACTTATCCACATGTGAATAACAACAAAGCAAGTATTAGTCATTATCCACAGAAAGAATATTTATAAACTCGCAAACACCTTTAAGGTCAAAAAAGAGGGACACATCCCACCAAATAAAAAAAACATCCAGCCGAGATTCGGCTGGATGTCTTTTTATTTATTTTTTATTTGGAGAAATCACTATATACCGATGTGGTTCAGATCCATCGGAAAATGTTTTGATTTTTTTATTGTCCACTAAAGCAGTATGAATAACCTTTCGCTCATATGAAGGCATTGGCTCGAGTGATACATCTTTCCCTGTTTTAAGTGCCTTTTGGGCAAGCCGATGGGCAAGATGTACCAGGGTTTCATTTCTTCTGTTTCGGTAATCTTCAGCATCTAAAATAACTGTCAAGTACTGTTCAGCGTGTCGATTGATCACCAATTGGGTCAGGTATTGAAGAGAATTCAAAGTCTGGCCTCTTTTTCCGATCAAGAGGGCAATTTTATCACCTTTCAAATAAAGCTGTACCAGCTTTCCATCCCTTTTCACTTCAATTTCAATTGAGGCTCCCATTTGCTCACTAACTTGAAACAGGAATTTTTTTGCCTCTTCAATCGGATCTTCCTTCTTTACGGTTACCTTTACAATCGCCGGACGTGATCCAAAAATACCAAAAATGCCTTTTTTTCCTTCATCAATAATAGAAACTTCTGTAAGGTCTTTTGTTGTGTTTAATTGAGCTAAAGCTTGTGCTACTGCTTCTTCGACAGTTTGTCCTGTAGCAGTTACTTGTTTCACTTTTTCGCTCCTCCCGCTTTTCCGGTCACTGCTGTTTTCTTCAGTTCCGGTCCTTTAATAAAGTAGGTTTGAACAATCATAAAAATATTTCCGACTACCCAGTATAAAGATAAAGCAGCTGGGAAATTGAAAGCAAAAATCACAATCATAATCGGCATCATCCAGGTCATCATCGCCATCTGCGGATTCTGTTCCGTTCCAGCCATGGTCATTTTTTGCTGGATAAAGGTTGTAATACCCGCAATAATTGGCAGAATATAATAAGGGTCTTTTGTCCCCAAATCAAACCAAAGAAAACTATCCTGTGCAATTTCGCGAGTACGAGAAATGGCGTGATAGAAACCAATTAGAATTGGCATTTGAATGATTAATGGCAGACAGCCAGCCATTGGATTGACACCATGCTTTTGAAATAGAGCCATCTGTTCCTGCTGCATCTTTTGTTGGGTTTTTTGATCTTTGGAACTGTATTTTTCTTTCAGCTTTTGAATTTCAGGCTGCAGTGCCTGCATGGCCTTGGCGCTTTTCGTTTGCTTAATCATTAGAGGCAGGATGACTAAGCGAATCAATACCGTTACGACAATAAGCGACCACCCATAACTTCCCCCGAGCAGATGGGCCACTTCTTTAAGCAGCCAGGATAATGGGTAAACGATATATTGGTTCCAAATCCCTTTACTTTCAGGTGTGATCGGTTGTTTAATTTCACTGCATCCAGCTAAAAGTAAAAACAAAGAGAGGATCCCAATCCAAACAATGATTCTTTTCTTCAACCGAATAGTCCTCCTAACTTGATTATATATAAATTATTAAATTTTTTTGGCAAATTTTATGTAGATTTTTTAAAACATATTTTATCATTATTTTTCGGGAAATAAATACCAGTATTTATTAAATTCGTTTTTGATTGCCGTTTTCCTCTTTCCGAAAAACCTTTCCTACCTTTAGAACGTGTGTCAGGCTTTTTTTTACCTCAAAAAAGTCCATTTCTACCAAAGGCTTTCTGGCAATGATTACATAATCTAAATCTTGCTGCATGGATTCTTTTACTTCAAATACAGCTTGGCGGATATATCGTTTAATTTGGTTTCTTGTAACGGCATTTCCGAGTTTTTTGCTGACGGAGAGACCGATCCTAAAAGAGGTTTGTCCTTCTTTTTGAAGGACATAGACGACAAATTGTCGATTTGCAAATGATCGCCCTTTTTTAAAGGCTTCTTGGAAGTCTTTATTCTTTTTTACTCTTAGTTCTTTTTTCATGGAAAAACACCTTCAGTTTATATAATGACGAATATTTTTCCCCATTACAAAATCTTTTTAGTAAAAATTTATCCGTTTTCAAACATTTGTAAAAAAAGACCACTGAGGAATTCCAGTGGTCTATGCTGATAATACTTTTCTTCCTTTACGACGGCGACGAGCTAATACTTTACGACCGTTTGCACTGCTCATGCGGCTGCGGAAGCCATGAACTTTACTATGTTTACGTTTATTTGGTTGGTAAGTTCTTTTCATATATGACACCTCCCTGAGGAATAGCTGTTAAAGACAGTCTTAATTATTATAAAGACCACTGGTGGATATGTCAACTGCCTATATTTATTATCTCCCATCCTATAGTTTAAATCAGAACTATTTCTTACGCAAAAAATAAGCCATCAATCGCTCCAAAATTCAATGGCCTTACCAATTTTTTGCCCTGTGGATAAAATTACACTTCATTTTTTTCTATCCACAATCCTTATCGACAGGTTTTTCACAAAAACATAAACTGTGGACAATCATTATGCACAGAATGTTACAGTTGTGGATAAACTTCTAAAAAGCATTGCACCGCTTCGTTAAATTTGTTATTATATTTGTGTTTTCACTCTGGATAACCGATATTGCGGGGAATGTTATCCACAAACTGTGGATAACATGTGGACAGTTATTCATAGTGCTAAAATAAACTTGTCCACAGCAAGTGGATATTGTCGAAACCCCACTTATTTTCCTTATTATATATTTTTCCACAACCATTTTTTCGTATATTTATAGATTTATAGGTTTTAGCCATTGTATAAACATACAAAATGGCAACAAAACTATATACGACTGCAAAATGAAGATCTGAAAAATACAATGGTTATATAAAACGGTTTAAGAAAATGAAAAGGAGGGATACTAGTTGGAAAATATTGCGGATCTTTGGAGTGCTGCTTTAAACAACATAGAAAAAAAGATAAGCAAACCGAGTTTTGATACTTGGCTAAAATCGACAAAGGCCCATTCTCTAAAGGGAGACTTGCTTGTCATAACAGCTCCAAATGAATTTGCTCGTGATTGGCTGGAAGAACGCTATTCTCAATTGGTTGCCGGCATCCTATATGAAATAACCGGTGAAGAACTAGCCGTTAAATTTATCATTCCGCAAAACAAAAATGCTGAAGAAGTGAATATGCCTGTTACACCTAAGAAAACAAAAAGGGATGACGAACATAACGATTTTCCGCAAAGTATGTTAATTCCAAAATATACATTCGATACATTTGTTATCGGCTCTGGCAACCGATTTGCCCATGCTGCATCATTAGCAGTTGCCGAGGCACCAGCTAAAGCCTACAATCCGCTATTTATTTATGGCGGTGTTGGATTAGGAAAAACACACTTAATGCACGCCATTGGTCATTATGTTTTAGAACACAATCCTTCGGCAAAGGTTGTTTATTTATCATCAGAAAAATTTACAAATGAATTTATTAACTCCATTCGTGATAATAAAGCGGAAAACTTCCGCAATAAATATCGAAATGTCGATGTACTCTTGATAGATGATATTCAGTTTCTGGCCGGAAAAGAATCAACACAAGAAGAATTTTTCCATACATTCAACACTCTTCATGAAGATAATAAACAAATTATTATTTCAAGTGACCGAACACCAAGAGAAATCCCAACCTTGGAAGACCGTTTGCGTTCCCGATTTGAGTGGGGATTGATTACCGACATTACACCGCCTGACTTGGAAACAAGAATCGCCATTTTACGAAAAAAAGCCAAGGCAGATGGTTTAGATATTCCAAATGAAGTGATGCTTTATATTGCTAATCAAATCGATTCCAACATCCGTGAACTTGAAGGAGCACTAATTCGCGTGGTTGCTTATTCTTCATTGATCAATAAGGATATTAATGCAGACCTGGCAGCTGAAGCATTAAAAGACATCATTCCAAGCTCAAAGCCAAAAATGATTACAATCCTTGATATTCAAAGAGCTGTCGGCGAGCAATTTAATATAAAGCTTGAAGACTTTAAGGCAAAAAAACGAACAAAATCTGTTGCTTTTCCAAGACAGATTGCGATGTATATGTCACGCGAATTAACAGATTACTCGTTACCGAAAATAGGAGAAGAGTTTGGCGGCAGAGATCATACTACCGTTATTCATGCTCATGAAAAAATTTCTAAGCTCTTGCAATCTGATTCACAGCTGCAAAGGCAAATAAAAGAGTTAAACGAATTGTTGAAAGTTTAAATAATTTGTTGATAAGTGAACCTAGTTTATGCACAGTCTATCCACATGTGGATAGACTGTATTTCCGTTAATAAAATGGGTTATCCACAAATTCACAGGCCCTACTAGTACTTCTACTATCTTTTTAAAAAAATAATATTATATGCTAGCAATAAAAAAATATGCTTAAACGGAGGATTTTTACATGAAATTTATAATCCAACGAGATCATTTAGTTCAGAGTGTTTCTGATGTTATGAAGGCAGTAACATCCAGAACAACGATTCCCATTCTAACCGGAATAAAAATTGTTGCATCTAATGATGGAGTTACATTAACAGGTAGTGATTCTGATATATCAATTCAGATCTTCATTCCAAAAGAAGAGAATGGAGATGAAATTGTTGAAATCAAAGAAACAGGAGCCATTGTTCTAAATGCTAGGTTTTTCAGTGAGATTGTAAAAAAATTACCTACAGATACAGTTGAAATTGAAGTATTAAATCACCTGCAAACAGTGATTCGTTCCGGAAAATCGGAATTTAGTTTAAATGGACTAGATGCAGAAGAATATCCACGCCTTCCACAAATTGAGGAAAATAATAAATTCCATATTGCAGCTGACCTATTAAAAGCAATGGTCCGCCAAACAGTTTTTGCAGTGTCCACGTCAGAAACACGGCCGGTGTTGACAGGTGTAAACTGGAAAGTGGAAAATAACCAGTTAACCTGTATTGCAACAGATAGCCACAGACTTGCACTCCGAATTGTAAAAATAGAATCAGAAAATGGCGAAAGCTATAATGTGGTTATTCCAGGAAAAAGTTTAAATGAATTAAGTAAAATAATCGATGACTCAAATGATGCCATTGATATTGTTATTACTGAAAATCAAATTTTATTTAAAACCAAACATATATTATTTTTCTCAAGACTGTTGGAAGGGAACTATCCTGATACATCAAGACTTATTCCAAATGAGAGTAAAACGGATATAGTCTTGAATACAAAAGAATTCCTTCAAGCGATTGATCGTGCATCATTACTAGCAAGGGAAGGAAGAAATAACGTAGTCAAATTTTCTACAATCGAGAATAGCCTAATTGAAATTTCCTCCAACACTCCTGAAATTGGTAAGGTTATTGAAGAAGTTCAAAGTGAGTCAATTGAAGGGGAAGAATTAAAAATTTCTTTTAGTGCTAAATTTATGATGGATGCCCTAAAAGCTTTAGAAGGAACGGATATAAAGATAAACTTTA
>Ga0308173_10001409_pt1 | contig 11931 bp, 11 predicted proteins | sample PhyPR1_FD_203716 | JGI IMG/M metagenome (GOLD analysis project Ga0308173, IMG submission 203716) | Soil microbial communities from UC Gill Tract Community Farm, Albany, California, United States - DLSLS.P.R1 | ecosystem: Environmental > Terrestrial > Soil > Agricultural land | place: USA... | reverse complement strand
CGCCGATAAATCCCAGTTCGATAAGCCGCACCAATACTCAGTCGGCTTCAGCGATGTATTCGTAAATGGAAAGCCGGCGCTGCGGCAAGGCCAGGTAACGTCCGAGCGGCCGGGCAGAGTTCTCTACGGCCCGGCGTTCGCAAAGTAACGTTACGCGCGCGCGGATTCCGGCACCAGGTCATCGAAACTCTGCGGCGGATTGATATAGAGAATCCGCTTGCAGCTTTCACACACCATGATGGAATCGCCACGCTTGAGCTCCTGCAAAAATTGCTGCCGCAGCGTCATATTGCATTTCGAGCATCGGCCATTCACGGCTTCCGCGATCGCCACCCCGCCGCGTCCTTTGCGGATACGCTCGTATTCGGATGCGATCCTGGGATCCATCTGCCTGACGATGCCGGTGCGCTCTTCGTTCAATGCCGCGATTTCCTTCTGGTCCGCGGCAGTGCGCTCACGCGCCTGAGCCTTTTCGGCCTCGACCTGTTTCTTCTCCTGCGCAAGTGACGCCTCGGCCGCCTTCACGTTCTTCTCGAGCGGCTCGGATTCCGTCATCAGTTCCAGAATCCGGTCTTCAAAACGCCGGATTTCCTTCTGGCAAAAATCGATCTCGTGCTGGAAGGCCCGGTACACTTCGTTCGTCTTGGCCTCCATCATTTGCGCCTTCAGCTTCGAGATCTTCTGATCCTGCATCTGAATGTCGCTTTCGAGCGTTTTGCGCTGCTTCTGGTTGGCGATGAGCGCGGCGCGGTCGGCTTCCAGACGGCGGTTGTGCGCTTCGAGCTTCTTTTCGATTTCGGCGGTGTGTTTGGGAAGCGCGGCTATTTCCTTCGTCAGTACGGCCGTACGGTCGTCGAGTGATTGCAGACGAATGGCGCGCTCGATGTCAGGAAGCATGTGGGTTTGATCGGATTTTAACAAAGCGCTAATAGCCGGCTTGCTTATCTACAATGTTTTTCAGCGGTTCCCCTTTGCGGTAACGCGCGAGCTGATCGAGGAAAAAGTTGATCGCGTCGTCCAGCCAATCCTTCGTGTGATCGGCTGTGTGCGCTGAGATCAGCACGTTCTCCATTTCCCAAAGCGGGCTGTCACCCGGCAGCGGTTCGACTTCGAAAACGTCGAGCGCCGCTCCCCGGATGCGCTTCGTACGGAGCGCTTCGACCAGAGCAGCTTCGTCGATCACGGGCCCTCGTCCCACGTTCATGACGATGGCGTCCGGCTTCATCACGGTGAATTCGGCGGTACTCATCAGGTGCTTCGTGGATGGCGTCAGAGGCGCGGCCACCGCCACATAGTCGCACTGGGGCAGCATCGTGTGGATTTCCGCTGTGGCGTAAACCCTGTCGACATTCTCATCGCCGGCGCGCGGCGAAGGATCGCGGCGCAGCGCCAGAACACGCATTCCCATGCCCCTGGCGCGGCGTGCAATCGCCCGGCCGATATCGCCATAGCCGACGATCCCCATCGTTTGCGTGCTCAGCTCCGAAACGTTGAACACGTCCCATCGCTTTTCCGCCTTTGATTTCAGCATGCGCGGGATGTCCTTCGCGAAGTACAGCGCTCCCGTGATTGCAAATTCCCCTAGTGATTGACTGAACGTGCCGCTCCCGTTGGTGAGGCAGACCGGGCTTTCGATCAGTTCGGCGAACCAAAGGCTATCCAGACCCGCGGACCTCGTCTGTATCCAATCGAGCTTTCCGCCCCGCGCGAGCACTTTCTGCACTTCCGCCTTGCCGCCCGACCAGCTATACAAAACCCGGGCTTCAGACACTGGCGCCCCCAGTTCGTCCGCCGTTTTCGCGACCTTGAAACGGACGCCCGGCCCGGCGGTTTCCAGCCGCTTCAGCGTAGGTTCGGCCGGGTCCCCGAGCACGACTACCGTGATATCTTCCATCAGGAGCAAGCTACCATGCACCCCCGCCCGAACGAACTTTCGCCCGGAGCGCCTCGTAATACCAGGTTGGAGGCCAGATGAAGAGATCGGGCAGAGACGGCCGTATCGGCGGCTGTTTCATTTTGCTGATCGTCCTCGGGTGTATCGCTTTCGGCGCCGTTTACTTCCTTCGCAATCTACGCATCGTAAAGACGCACAGCGGCGGTCGCGAGGACGTCTCGATCGATACCCCCGCCGGGCGAATTGAGATCCGGGCGCACAAGGACGTCGATCCCGCGGTGTTGGGCATGCCGGTTTACCCCGGCGCGACGCGAACGAAAGACGGCGGCGGGGCGACCTTCCAGTGGCTATCGCGCGATGGAAAAGACGATAAGGGTCTTTCCGTATCGGGCGGCGAACTGCGCACCCCCGACTCCGCGGCTAAAGTGCTGGACTACTACAGGACCCAACTCCCGAATTGGGTGATCACGCGGAATCGCGACGGCTCCACCCAATTTGAGCTGAAAGAAGGCGGCTACCGGCGAATCATCGTAGTACACGAGAAGGGCGACGGCACACATATCGGTATCGCCAACATCGGTGAGCCCGCTTCCAACTGAACGCCTCGCCGAGAGCGGGGTGGCACACTAAAGGTGCGGTATGCCTGAGTTCTGCACGTGCGGCACAAAGCTTGTAGAGGACGCGCGGTTTTGCCACCGCTGCGGCCGTCCAACGATTGCGCCGCCGGCGGAAGAGCCGCCGCATCCCCCAATCACCAGTCAGCCCTCTTTTCAGGCGAAACTGGCGCAGATTCCGGTCAGCTTCAATAACCCGGTTGCGTTGAGAGTCGCGCTGCTGATGGCGGTTGCCATCATTCCGGTGGAACTGGCTCCCATTCTCAGCATGCTATCGATCGTGTGGTGGCTGGCCGCCGGCTGGTGCGCCGTTTTGCTTTACCGCAGACTGACCGGATCGGTGCTGAGCGTGCGCGCCGGAGCCCGCCTCGGGTCAATTACCGGCGTCCTGACGTTTGTGAGTCTTGCGATCGGCTTCACCATCGCGATGGTCTTTGCCGGAAAGCAGTTTTTCGAGCAGATGGTGAAGCAGAATCCAGATGCCAGGCAGATCGTCAATGACCCGACTATGCTCTGCGCCGTGATCCTCGTCGGAATGGCGTTCCTGTTTACGATAGTTGTCGCCATTTGTGCCGCGGGAGGGGCTTTAGGCGCCCGGTATGCCGCCCGCAAGAACCGGACGGTTTAGCAGCAGTGCGAACGCCGCTTGTTGTATGCCCGATGACCGGCCACCCGCGCGCGTCTGTCCGCTGACTGCCGCTTTCCCCAAACAGGAAACCTACGGCCTGACACTGCAGATGCGGCGTGCCGCCGCCATTCTGACTTCCTCGTCTCCTGCCTCCTGACTTCCATATCCCCACGGGATATCAACGGCGGAGCCCTTGCGCCGCTTTGACCCGCAGGCGCCGGTAATCCGCCCACCAGTTCCCATCGCGGAACAGCTCCGGCCGCAGCCTCTCTTCAATTGCCCTGAGAATTGATTCCCGCCGGTCCGCTGGAATCTTCTCGAACCAGAACCCGCCGAACATTTCCAGCCATTCGCGCAATCCGCGATCCGGATGTTCCAGCTTGCTCCAGCGCGGGAACGTCTGGGCCTCCGCAACCTCGAAACCCTGACTTTCCAGTACCTGCGCGTATTCGCCGAGGCTGGGATAATACCAGGGGTTCTCATCCGGATAACCGGCCGCCCGCAACACTTCCCCGACGCCCTCGACGATACGCTCGATATTCCGCTTTACGCCCATCTCGAGCACAAATCGGCCGCCGGGTTTTAACGCAGCGGCGACACTCGCGGCTACGCGGTCCGCCTCCGGAATCCAGTGGAGAACCGCGTTCGAAAACACCGCGTCGAACGGCGTGTCGAAACGAAAGCTCCGCGCATCGCAGAGCTGGAAATTCAGCCGGGGAAAATTCTGCCGCGCCTGCGCAACCATCGACGGCGATGAATCCACGCCAATCACTTCCGCGCCGCGCGCCGCGATCTCGGCGGTCAGATGGCCGGTGCCGCACCCCAGATCGAGAATACGTTCTCCCGCCGTGGGCGCGAGCAGGTCCACCAACGCGGCGCCTTTTTTCCAAACGAACGAATGGCGATCGTCATAGAGAGCGCTGTCCCAGCGGTCCGCCATCAGTTCCTTGCGGCTCCGGGAAACAGCACGAAATAGTCATAGACGGTCCGGGCCACCTCCGCCACAGCCTTTTCCTCCGCGTCTTCGGACCGGGTCGACGCCTTGGTAAAGATGGAAATCGCCACATGTCCCAGGCCATTGGGAAGCGTAATCACGCCCACGTCGTTGGCGACACCACCGAGCGTCCCGGTCTTATGGGCAACGTCGGTTCCCGCCGGCAGCATGCCTTTGATCCGCGCCTTGCCTGTCTGACAGCGCTCCATCATTCCGAGCAGCACATCCGCATTGGATGGGGAGAATAGGTCTTTCCTCCAGATGTGAACCAGCAGCTTCGTCATATCGTCGGGAGTGGCGGTGTCGCGTGGATCCCTCATCTCCGCGCGCCGGGCCTGCATATGCTGGGCGTTCGGGACGGCGTCGTAAAGCTGATTCCACATGTCGCGATTCCAGTCCGATTCCGGCGGAATATTCTTCGCCCCCACCCAATCGGAAATCAGCAGCGCGGTGGAACGGTCAACACGAATTCCCGGCAGCCCCAGAGTTTTCATGCGGGCCGTCACGGCCTCGGCCCCGCCGGCTTCCCGCAGCATCAGATCGGCGGCTGAGTTGTCGCTGATCACGAGCATCATCTCCATCAGGTTCTCGACCGACATCGCGAGCCCCGGATGAAACATCAGTTCGCTGATCTTTCCGCTTCCCGGATGGAGGTCGTGTGGCGTTAGCGAGACCATCTTGTCCAGCGTGAGTTGCCCTGCCTCCACCATCGTTATCAGTTGCACGGCGACAGGTACCTTAAACGCGCTCGCCATCGGGAAACCCTCGCTCCCGCGCAGGGAAACAGACCGGCCGCTTTCGATGTGGGTGGCGCTGACACCAAGCACGCCGTCAGTCGCGTGCGCCACAAAATCGATTTGCTGCTGAATGGCGGAAAGCTCAGCCCCGTCAACAAGCGAGGCGCTGAAGAGGAGAAGCACGGCGAATCGCATGAGCGTATGTTAACGCTACAGCCGGAACCGGTACCGCAACTGCAGGTAAAATTGCCGGGGATCCGCGTAGTGGGTTCCGCCGAACGTTTGGCTGTTATCGAGCAGAAACCGGCGGTTCGCGACGTTCAGCGCCGTCGCCGATACCGTCCACTTTTCCCGGAAACTCTTGCCGAGCGACGCGTCGAAGGTGGTGTGCCCCGCCAGATGCGCGGGTACCTCGCTCGATCCATCCGTGAAGCCGGACCCGTAATAGACATCGCTTCCCGCCATCACGTGTCCCGGCAAAGTGAAATGAAATCCCGTGTGCAGTGTGTGTCTTTGATCGTGATCGAGCAAAATATAGCCGCTCGCGGGAGGAGAGAAGTCCGTCAGCCCGCCGCTGATCGCGCCCGCGCCCTCCGCGTGTGCATAGGCGTACGTGACGTACACCTCACCTCGCCTGGCGATCTTCGGTGATCGGAGGCTCACTTCCCACCCGTAAAGCCGCGCGCCATCAATCGTAATCGGGAAAAACACGTCCGAGTTGCCGATCGCATTGTGATCGAAATAATTGCGCGCGCGCTGATGATAATCGTTGACATCGATCGCCCATCCTCGTATGGGTACGGTTACACCGAATTGATGCTCCTGATCGCGCTCCCCCCGGAGCGGGATAATGCCCAGGCCCTGCGAAACAGCGAAATCGAGCAGCGGTCCCGCCACTGTCGAAAGCGGCGGCGCCTGATAATACTGCCCCCAGAAGCCGCGCAGCACCCATCCGAGATGCGGTATGCGAACCGCCGCCCCCAGGCGCGGACTCGCAGCGTTTTCCGCAATGGCGCCGCTGAAATGAGTCAGCCGGACACCCATCGTGAGCGTCAGCCATGAGAAGGCTTTGTACTGATCTTCGAGGAACAGGGCTTCCAGATGACCCGTCGTCATCCGGTCCTGCGTAACCTTCAGCCCTGAGCCGTCATTCGCGATCAACGCCACGAACTCGTCGTCATGCTGGCCAAAACCATACACACCCGCGGTGGCGTTGTGCTTCTTGTTCACCCCATTGAGAGCAATTTGCGCCCCCGCATATTGCGAGCCCCGGCGCTGCGTTGTGCTGACCGGCGTGTCGCTGGGGCCGCCCTCGTAGTTCGCGCGATTGTAGTGATAGAACGGCGAGACCGTGAGCAGAAGGCCCGGCCGGAACGTATGCGCCCACGAGAATGTTGCGACATGGTCGCGCTCGTGCTCCGCATCGCGAATGCCTGCGGCCTGCGCATCCCGGTCGTTCGGGATCTGATACTGATCTCCGCGCCCCGAGGTCACGAACCGGAACTGATTGTTCGCATCGCGATTGTAGATCAGGCTCGCCATGCCGCCTAAACCCCAGACGCGGTCGCGCAGGACATCCGGCCCCGGAGTTCCTAGCCCGTAATCGCTGCGGTTTCCGTTAAGACTGAAGAAATAGGCGAACTTCTCTGTATGGCTCCCGAAGTTCACCTGATCGTTCGTCTGGTGAAACGTCCCGTAGGTTGTAAATAATTCTCCCTCGTTGTTCCGTTCGAAGCCGGTTCGTGGAACCACATCGAAGACGCCGTACGTTCGGTCGCCATAAGACGCGGAATAGCCGCCCCGTTCGACTTCGAGGTAGTCAACATCCTTGGGATCGATCTGCGGCCCGATATTGCTCGCGATGTTTGTGTTGGGAATCGGCACGCCGTCGATCGCCCAGGTTACCTGATGTCCGCCGCGCACGTGTAGTTGATCGTGCGTGATCCATGCGCCGGGAACATAATCCGTAATCGCCGCCAGGCTATTGCTCAGATCCGCTCCCGGTGTCGAGGCGATCTCATCGCGGCTGACGATCGTCGAGGGCGTCATCCGGTCCGGATTTATTTCGAGCGCGCTTTCCGATACGTTGACTTGTTCAGCCCGCTTGCCGAGCGTGAGTTGGAAATGCAGGATGGGTGCGGCGCCCGTACCGATCACAACCTGCTGGACCGCGGGTGCGAAGCTTTCTTTGCTGACCGTAACGGTATAAGCGCCCGGCGGCAGAGATCCCGCCTCGAATCCGCCGTCTGCGTCCGTCACTGATTTCTGCGAGTACTCGGAGGTTGCCGACTTGACGACTACTTCCGCGGCCACAACCGGCCGATGGTCCGGATCGTGGACTACTCCACGGATTGTGCCAAATACGGCTCCAAAACTGTACAACGGCGTCAGCGCCGCAAGCGCGCCGAGCGCAAGAAACGATTTCATTCTTCCCCCTGGATCAATTCATTGGACAGACCGTTTACGGTCTGCGGCTAAGAGATGAAAAAGGGGAGAGAAGGAGGCCCGCGATCGTAATGAGACCCCTCTGGAGTCAGCCGCGGAACCGCGGCCGTGAACGAGTTGCCCCGGCCCAACGCGCGATCCGGCTCGGGAATCGAAATCGGTAAGCAAAACGCACTGACCGATCCCCCCAGCGAGAGCGTCGTCCGCGAATAGGAAGCGCATCTGTTATTCGCGCGGAACCCGGAACCCGTTTGCGACGGCGCGCGCTCTGAGACAACCGAGCAATGGTGCTTTCCCGTACGGCGGCAGCAGGCGGGAAGGCCTGCGTCGCCGGTCGAAGCCAGCGCCGGGCTGATCAGCGCAAAGCTGAAGAGCGCAACCAGGAGCATGGCAAGACAACGCCGCACGCGATTATGGTAACCCAGTTAACCGGTCGTTTCTGCAACATGTGCGGCGGCACGCCCACAGTCGCGCCCAGCGGATATGCTGGAGATCGATGAAGATTACCAACGTCCGTCCCCTCGTGATGGGGACTCCCTGGCGCAACCTTACCTTCGTGATCGTGGAGACCGATGAAGGGATCTCCGGTGTCGGTGAGGTCCGCATGATCAACAACACCGATGCGCTTCTCGGTTACCTCGCGGAAGCCGCCCCGCGTTACGTCATCGGAAAAGATCCGTTCGATCGCGAGCTTATGGTCGACAGCATGATCCGGCACGATTACAGCCGCGCGGGCGAGGTTGCGATGAGCGGCATCTCGACGATCGAGATGGCCTGCTGGGACATCGTCGGCAAGGCTCTCAACCAACCGGTTTACCGTCTTCTCGGCGGCGCTGTTCGTCAGAAAGTCAAGGCTTACGCCAACGGATGGTACACGGTTGAGCGTACACCCGAGGAGTTTTCGAAAGCCGCGAAAAAAGTGGTCGCGCGCGGATACAAGGCCGCCAAGCTCGATCCTTTCGGCGCGGGATTCTACGAACTCGACCGCTCCGAGCGTCTGAAGTCGATCTCGCTCATCGAAGCCGTTCGCCATGCCGTCGGCCCGGACTTCGACATCTTCGTCGAAATGCATGGGCGCTTCAATCCCGCCACCGCGATTCAGCTCGCGAAAGAGCTTGAGCCGTTCCAGCCGGGCTGGCTCGAAGAGCCGGTGCCGCCGGAAAATCTGAAAGCGCTTAAGAAAGTTGCCGAGGCTGTCCACATGCCCATCGCCACGGGCGAGCGCATCCACACTACGGTCGAATGCCGCGAATTATTTGAACTGCAGTGCTGCGACATCGTGCAGGTCGATCTTTCGCACTTTGGCGGGATCTCGGCGTTGCGCCGCGTGGCTGCGTGGGCGGAGTCGTATTACATGCTTATGGCTCCGCACAACGTATGCGGTCCCGTTGCCACGGCGGCCAACGTCCACGTCGCCGCCTGCACGCCGAACTTCAAGATCCAGGAGCATTTCAACGACTTCGCCGATTCCTGGGTGAAAGGCGCGGTCGACGGTTACCCCGAAGTGGTCGACGGCTACTTCAGCCTGCCAGAGAAACCTGGCCTCGGCATTACGCTGGTCGAGGATTTCGTGAAAGAACATCCCCGCGAGAAGGTCCATTTCAATCTGTTCGCGGAAGACTGGCACAAGCGGCAAGCGAAAGCCTAAGGATGAAATTCGGTGTCAACACGTTTATCTGGACCGGCGAATTCGGTCCCGCCGACCTGGGTCTGCTGCCCCGCATCAAAGAGGCCGGCTTCGACGGGATCGAAATCCCGATCTTTTCGGGGCCGGGCTTTCCTTCGGCGGAGATCCGCAAAGGCGTTGCTGCCTACGATCTCGAATGCACTGCTTGCTCGGTGATCCCCGGAGGTATGAGCCTGCTCGATCCCGACAGGGATATCCGGGCCCGCACGCTCGCCCATCTGGAAGGCTGCATCAAAGCCGCTGCCGATACGGGGGTTGAGATGTTTGCGGGTCCGTTCTATTCGCCCGTGGGATATCTGCCGGGCCGCCGCCGCACCGCGGACGAATGGAAGCACGCAGTGGAGGCGTATCAAAAGCTCGGCCCCGCGCTCGAACAGAACAACGTCACTCTCGCGATCGAGCCGCTGAACCGTTTCGAGACTTACTTTCTCAACACCGCCGCGGATGCCGCGCGTCTTTGCGACGAAGTGAATCATCCAAACATCGGAATCCTCTTCGATACCTTCCACGCCAACATCGAAGAGAAAGATATCGCCGCGGGCTATAGAACCGTCGGCAAACACCTCAAACACGTTCACACCTGCGAAAACGATCGAGGGACTCCCGGCAGCGGCCATGTCGAATGGCCCGCCGTGTTCGCGGTTTTACGCGAGCTAAAGTACGACGGGTGGATGACCATCGAGAGCTTTGGCTTCGCGATTGGCGCAATATCGTCCGCCGCCGCGATCTGGCGCGATATCGAGCGCACCCCCGATGATATCGCGTTCCACGGAATCCGCTATCTCAAAGAAAACTGGCGCTGAACGGTCGAAATCCGTAACGATTTGGTTTCCATTCGCACAGTATGGGACGAGGAGCGTTTCTCCATGGGCAAGAAAAAGAAGGCACTAAAGAAGTCCCCAAAGACTGAATCCTGCGATCCACTTTCTAAGCTCGCGATACGACAGAGTTCGCGCCACGGCGCTTACGGCTGGTCCCGCGACCTCCCCGACCATCGCGATTTCCTCTATGGCGCGCCGGCGCCCGCGCTGGCCCGTCTTCCGCTTTCTGTCGACCTCCGGTCCAAGTGCCCGCCCATCTACGATCAGGGCCAACTGGGTAGCTGCACCGGTAATGGCATCGCCGCCGCCATCCAGTTCGATCAGATGAAGCAGGGCAGCAAGACATTCATGCCTTCGCGCATGTTCATTTACTACAACGAGCGCGTCATGGAGAATACCATCGCGCAGGATGCCGGCGCGCAGATTCGGGACGGTATCAAATCTGTTGCCATGTTGGGCGCTCCTCCGGAAGCCGACTGGCCCTACGAACCCGCCAAGTTCGCTACCCGGCCTCCGGACCCGGCTTACACGGACGCCAAGCAGGATCTCGTCACCACCTATTCGCGCGTGGCGCAGAACCTGACCCAGATGAAGGGATGCCTCGCCGAAGGCTATCCGTTCGTGTTTGGGTTCTCGGTATACGAGAGCTTTGAGGGGCCGAAAGTCGCGAAGAGCGGAATTCTGACCATGCCTGCCGATAGTGAAAAGATGGTCGGCGGCCATTGCGTGCTCGCAGTCGGCTATGACGACAAGAAGCGCCAGTTCATCATCAGGAACTCATGGGGGACGGATTGGGGGCTCAAAGGCTATTTCATGATGCCGTACGAATACCTGATCTCGCCGAACCTGTCGAGCGATTTCTGGACCATTCGGTCGGTGACGGCGGGATAGATCGCCTTACTGGCGGGCCGGGCCGGTTGAGTCGCGCACCACAAACTCGGGATTGATCACGAGTTCCTTGCCCACCGTGCTCAATCCATTCGCATCGGGCGCAAGGCTAGTAAAGACCGTGTGCCCGATTTGATCGCGCGGGATATGCACCGTCGTCAGCGCCGGATAACAGAACTCCGAGAGACGGATATTGTCGAATCCGGTAACGGACACGTCTTCGGGGACGCGGATTCCGTGTTCCCGTAATTCCTTCAATGCTCCAACCGCCATCAGATCGTTCACGCAGATGATGGCCGTCGGCTTGGCGCCCGATGCCAGCAGTTCGGACACGGCTTGCTGGCCGCCCTCCAGACTGTCACGCCCCGCCACGATCTTTACGTCCGCGCGCGGGCATACCCGCGCCACCGTGTCCTGCAGCGCTCGCCTGCGCTCGTCGATCGGCGCTAAAACCGAATGGTGGTCGATGAAGGCGAGCCGTTTATGTCCCAGGCTCGCAAGGTATTCCACGATGCGCTCCACGCCGCGCCGGTAATTGACCCGAATTTTCGTGATGTTGCCGCCTGGCGTTCCCACGTCGTAGAACACCACGGGAATGTTGCTTTCCGTTAGTTCCTGAACGATTTCGCTGTCCATCTCGGACACGATTGCCGCCAGCCCGGCTACGCGCCGCCCGATCATCAGCCTCATGCTCGCTACCAGTTGCTCGGACCGGTAGGCGGTATTCGCTACCAGAACCTCATAACCGTGCGTATGGCAATCCATTTCTACCGCGCGATAAACGTCGAGAAAGAACGGATTATCGAGGTTCGAGACAATGACGCCGATGGTACGGCTGCGCCCGCCCGCGAGGCTGCGCGCGTGCAGGTTCGGATGGTACTTCAGTTCGGTCATGGCGCGCTCGACGCGGGTGCGCGTCGAGTTCTTCACGACGTCCACCCCGTTCAGGACACGCGAAACCGTGGCAGTGGATACTCCGGCCCTCTTGGCAACCTGCTCGAGGCTCATTTCAGATCAATTCTAGCCTGGATGTGCAAGAATCCTGAAATTCGCAAGCTGCGCTTTCACTCCCGTTTTGTGGAACATGCCCGTTTGGGCGGGCGGCTGTTAACGATTCCTTAGCAACTTGTGGCGCAAGCGATTACAATTGCTACTGAATCCATGATCAGGCTAGTTCAGATCACTCACCCGGCGCAGGGGCGGCGCATCGCCATGGTCGATGG
>Ga0308173_10001407_pt1 | contig 11943 bp, 14 predicted proteins | sample PhyPR1_FD_203716 | JGI IMG/M metagenome (GOLD analysis project Ga0308173, IMG submission 203716) | Soil microbial communities from UC Gill Tract Community Farm, Albany, California, United States - DLSLS.P.R1 | ecosystem: Environmental > Terrestrial > Soil > Agricultural land | place: USA... | reverse complement strand
TATGGAGGCGGCGTCGGTTATAAAAAGCTTCGATAAAATCGAAGATGGCCAAGCGAGCCTCCTCGCGGGTTTTGAAGCAGCGGCGATAGATGAGTTCCAGTTTGAGAGTGCTCCAGAAGGATTCCATGGAGGCGTTATCATAACAGCAAGCTTTGCGACTCATGGAAGCTTGAGTTTGGGTCTGGGCCAAGGCCTGACGAAAGTCCGCGCTGGCGTATTGGCAGCCGCGGTCGGAGTGGAAGAGCAGTTTTGGCGCAGGCCGGCGATGAGTCTGAGCCATGTTCCAAGCCGCCAGGATGAGCGGGGTATCAATATGTTCGTCCATGGCCCAACCGACGATGCGACGGCTATAGAAGTCCATTACGCCAGCCAGATACAGCCAGCCTTCGTCGGTACGGATGTAGGTGATGTCGCCCACCCAGATTTGGTTGGGAGCGGTAGGGGCCGGCAGTTGGGCCAGGCGGTTAGGTGCTATCGGTTGGTCATGGTTGCTGTCGGTGGTGCAGACCTTAAAGCAACCTTTGGGACGACCCGAGAGCTGTTTCTGGCGCATTAAGCGGGCAATGCGGTTACGACCGTGAGAGCGGCCGGCTTTGAGCAACTCCCGCTGAATACGGGGGCTACCGTAAGTTTGGCGGCTCTCCAAGTGGATCCGTGTGATCTGGGTAAGCAGGCACGCATTCTCTTGAGCTCGCAGGCCTGGCTGGTTTTGGCGGTTGGCCCAGTCGTAATAGCCGCTGGTCGAGACTTCAAAGGCTTCACACAGTGAGCGAACCGGATGTTGGGTTTTCATCGTGTGGATCCGGTGAAAGCGTTGGTTGGGGTTTCGGAGAGGATGCCCAACGTTTTTTTTAAAATATCCCGCTGTTGGCGCAGATACTCGTTCTCGCGCCGCAAGCTGGTATTTTCGATTTCCAATTGTTGGGCGCTGCGCTTCGCGCCGCCGCCCCCTTCCCCCCCTGGGGGCGGCGGCGCGAAGCGCTCCTTCCAGGCGTAGAGCCGCTGGGATTCAAAGCCCAGTTCCCTGGCCACTTCCGTGGCCGTTTTGCCGCTGCTGAGCCACAGCTCGACAGCGCGTTGCTTGAAGGCTCGATCGAACTTCCGCCGGGGCTCGTTTGTTTCAGTCACAGGTCTATTGATAGATACTTTGGCTTTCATTGTCTTGCGTAACCTGTGTCCGCCGTTCCGGCGCAGCCCCACAGATTTGCCGAAGATTAGCGGTTAAAAATTTCCGTCTTTGCGCTGCTCTGCGTTCTCTGCGGCAAATCCTGTCCCCATTCGTGGTTAAGAATTCCGGGTTTCGCCTCCTACCGCCCCCTCCGCCTTGAAACCCTCATTCCACCCGCATTTTACCGGGCGAAAAAAATCTGCGCCGGAAATTACGGACAGACAATCTCAGACACGACTTCGCGCTAAACTCTCCCTCGTGCTGGCAAAAAAAGAACAAAAAGCCGGCGAAGCAAAACGAAACATATGAAAACCAACAAAGACGTAATCAACGGCCTTAATCAAACATCCAACCAGAGCCGTTCACACAACAACAACGACAACGCAAACGACAGCAACAGCAGGAGTCAAACGAACCAGAAACCAACGACGGGCACGATCCCGCCGGCCAGCACCGCCGGGCGGCCCTCCTGCGGCGCGGACATCCATTCGCGAGCGCGGTTCGGGTCGCAACTCAGCTCGCCCAGCGCCGAGTATCCAGCAACCAGCCTCCAGCCGATTACCTCCGCCGCCGAACCCAAGCGCAGCGAGGGGAGGTTCACACTGCGAAAAGGACTCGGCGCCTGGGAACTCTCGTACAATGACCAGACCGCAATCCTCAAACACGAAGTCGGACTCGATTACGTGTCATTCCTCATGGACCACCCCGGGGAAGAATTCCACGGCCTCGCATTGGCCCTGAAAGTCCGCGCCCTGCGCGAAGGCCACGCCCCCGACTCCGTCGACCTCATCCAGGAACGCGCCCTCGCCCTCGATGACGCCGAAGCCGCCCGCCGGATCTACCGCAAACAACTTGAACTCGAAGCCTTGATTGACGATGAACTCACAATCGAAGCCGTACGCGATGAAGCCTACGGGCAACTCAAAGATATTCTCACCTTCCAGAAGAAGAACGTCGCGAAAACCTCAAACCAGGCCAGCCGTGCCTCCCACAGCGTTGCCAAAGCGATCAAACGACTCCACCAACGCCTCGCCAACGCAGTCACGACTGCTGGGCGGCCTCACTTGCTCCTCAGGCACTTCGCCCGCCACATTCGCAATGGTATCCTAATCCCCTCCGGCCGCGGAACTCCTGGCGGCACGCGGCCAGTCAATTCCGGCGGGTACTTTATTTTTACGGATCTCACTCGCTGACGGGCCGGTAATTGATATCGAAAACGCAGCCGAGGCCGCAACCGCAATAAAACCTGCGGTTGGGGGCCGCCGGCGTCTTAATAGCGGGGAATAGACCTGCGGATGTCTTCAAGACGGAAGGCCCCTTTTCGATCAAATGCGCCTTTAAGTCGCGGCGACCTGATTCCGCTTGGCGCGCCTCTCGTAAAAAACCGAGACGGCCAAGGAAGGGATAACAGAAGATGCGGCGACAAAGCCCAAAAAAACAAACACCAATCCCCATCCGCCCTTGGGCTCCCGCCATGCCTCGCGAGTGAACACATCCCAACCCTCTTCATAAAACAACAGCGACAGAAGAGTGATCACATTACCAGCAAGCACGCTTGCTCCCAACGTACCCCATGAGATTCGCTTCAAGTGGTGGCAGCGATACCGGCAAATAAAAAATGAAACCAGTGCCGAGGTCAGCATGGCTCCAAAAATGTATTCCACAACGCTCCTATAGCATTAATAGGACCAAGTGCCAACCCAACGCCAAGCCACGCCGCTCGTTAAAATCGGGAACATGAACTGCCAATCATTCCTCCCATGCTTCCCATAATTCCCATTCCCGTGGCCTGGGCTCGCCGAAACTTTTTTTAACTTTTTTTGCCAGGTAGGGGGCACTGGACACGTTTTGTCCACCTATATGGGTGAAGACAGAAACAGTCGACCGAAACGAAAAACAAAAACGATATGAAAAACTTCGCCACTTGCCCCCAGTCACGCATGCTTCGGCTCCCCCGGTTCACCGTTCCATTCAGAGTCCCCTGTGTTCAATCAAAAATCGAAAATCAAAAATCAAAATTTGCTCGGCTCCGCCGTTGCATTCTCGACCCAGCCACGGTCCTGACCCTTCTGACGCTCCCCACGCTCATGACGATGACCGGCTGTTCGGTCCTCACCTACAGCTCGCCGACGGGGGAGCGCTTCACCCGCAGCTCGTTGGGAACAAGCGCCGCCATCCAATCCCTCGCCGTTGACGCTGACACGAACGGCATCCGGCACGTGGAACTGAAAGGTTACACGAACAACCAGTCGGACGCGCTGAGCGCGGTGACGCAAGCGGCGATCAAAGCGGCGTTGGACTCAGCAAAGTAATTTTCCCGCGGACTCTGCGGTTTTTATCTCCGGGTTCCCATCCGTGTAAATCCGTGTAATCCGTGGTTAAAAATCAGGCTCCTCGAATCATAAATCATCAACTCATAATTCATAAATTTTAGTTTAGTCCTCCGCCGCAAATGACCACCCGCACCACAGCACAACCGAAACCAGCCACCCGGCGAACGCACCAACTCCTCTGCGTTCCCTCCCGTGCTGTCTCTTCGCCGCTCGTGGCTCATTTGCGATTTACCGGCGGGCGCATCCAGGCACTGACAGGCAACTCCGAATGCCCGAATCCAGATTCACAAATGAATCATAATGGAAATGCCGAGATTGTTCAGTCCTGCGATGCGCCCAGCCGGTCCCCTTTTGAAAATCATAAATCATCAACTCATAACTCATAAATTCATGGACTCTCCTCTCCCCGCCGCTCCCACCCAAACCCAAACCTGGGTCGGCATCCTGACCGCCGTCGCCGGCGCTGCCGCCGTCGTCGCGAAAAAGCGTTTCACCCGCAAGCAATCCTCCGCGATCGCAAAGCCGGCCCTCGACGCCCTCAACGCAAAGCTCGACCTCAATCACAAAGAAATTCTTGCCACCATTGGCGCGCAATCCACCGCCATCGAAAAACGCCTCGATGCGTTGGAGTCAGCGGTGGCGCGTTTGGACGAGCGCACGAAATAATTGTAGGGGACGAGGTGACGAGTCCTGCCCCGGCCTTCCGCCCCAATTCATAAATCATCAACTCATAAATCATAAATTCTCCCATGGAACCCCTTCTCGAAATCCTCCAACCGACCCGTCGTCCCAAAGGCAAAGTCGCTAAACTCCCGCGCAAGGTAAGGCAGCAACTGAACCTGTTGCTCGCTGACGGCCTCGAATACGCTGAGGTTCTGCAAGCTCTCGGCGAGCCGGTCAAACACCTCAACGCCGACAACGTCCGGCGCTGGCACAACGGGGCCTACCAGAAATGGCTAAAGGACCAGCTCTGGCTTGAGGAACTCGCCGCCAGAGTCGACTTCGCTGCGGAAGTCCTCCAGGACCCGGAATCACCCAAAATCCGCGAAGCCAGCCTGGCGATCACTATTAAACAGATGTACGAACTCCTTGCCACCTTCGATCCCATCTCTTTTCGCGAAAAGCTGGCCGACGATCCTGCCGCTTACTCGCGCCTCATCAGCGCTTTGGCGAAACTCGCCGAAGTTGGCCTCCGCTACGACGACCAGCATTCCGAATCTACCCGAACAGCCGCACGTCAGACCGCCAGCTCAAAAAAATCCGCCGGTCTCACCGAAGAACTCCTCCGCCAATATGAAACCGAATTCAACCTCCTGCGCCGACCGCCGTTAGCCGCCGTTACGCAACCCGAAAATCCGCCACACACTCCAGAATCCGGCAGTCAACAGCAGTCAACGGCGTCCAACGGCGTCTAACGGCACTTAAAAAAATCCCCCGACTAAACATCATGTCAGCAATCGCCCGCTCATCACTCGCCACCTACTTCCTGCCCTATCAGGAAGCGTGGATTCTGGACCAATCGCAACTGCGCATCATTCAGAAGGCGCGGCAGGTCGGCATCACTTACGCCGATGCCTACGATTCAGTCATCAAAGCTTGCAGCAAAGACACGCGGCTGGACGTTTGGGTTTCCTCCCGCGACCTCGTCCAGGCCAAACTGTATCTGGAGGACTGCAAATATTGGGCCGTGTTCCTGCACGTGTATTTCGAGGACCTGGGCGTGGTCATCCTCGACGAAAAGACGAACAGCTCAGCTTACGTCCTGCAGTTCGCCAATGGCCGGCGAATCTATTGCGTGTCGTCCAATCCGAACGCGCTGGCGGGCAAACGCGGGCATGTGAAGCTGGACGAATTCGCGCTGCACGAGGACCAGCGGCTGCTTTACAAGGTGGCCAGGCCCGTGACGACCTGGGGCGGCCAGCTCTCGATTATCTCAACACACCGCGGGGTGGGCACATTGTTCAACGAAATTATCACGGAAATCGTCCACCAGGATAACCCGAAGAAATGGAGCCTGCATACGGTGCCGGTCCAGAAAGCGGTCGAACAGGGGCTGGTCGAGCGTATCAATAAAAAGACCAACAAAAACGAGACGAACGAAGAGTACCTCGCCCGGACGCGCCGGGAATGCATGGACGAAGACGAATGGCTGCAGGAATACTGCTGCGTTCCCGCCGACGAATCCGCCGCTTTCATAACCCACGAAATGATCTCCGCCTGCGAGGCTTCCCAGCTCCGCCTGTCGACCTTCGAGGAACTCAGAGAATCCGTAATCCGCAATCCCCAATCCGCATTTTTTCTGGGGATGGACGTGGCCCGAAAAGACAACCTCTGCGTGATCGATGTCGGCGAAAAAGTCGGCGATGTCATCTGGGACCGCTGCCGGATCGAACTCCAAAACAAAACATTCTCCGAAATCGAATTCGAACTCTTCCGTCTCCTCGGCGTCCCGCAGGTCAAACGCGCCTGCATTGACGCCACCGGCATGGGCATGCAACTGGCCGAGCGCGCCCAGGAACGCTTTGGCTGGAAAGTCGAACCCATCACCTTTACCGGCAGCGTGAAAGAAGAACTTGCCTTTGGGCTGCGCCGGGCCTTTGAGGACCGCAACCTCCGAATCGTTCACGACGACAAACTCCGCTCGGACCTCCGCGCCCTGCGCAAAGAAATAACCAGCAGCGGAAACATCCGCTTCGCCGGCGAAAGCGAGAACAGTCACTGCGACCGCACCTGGGCGAAGGCCCTCCGGCAGCATTCCGCCCGCAACGTAGGTGGCCTCGTCGCCATCGTCGGGTGACGTCGTCTCACATAATCTCACGTAATCTCACTTATTTTTGCATGTAGGGGACGAGGTAACGAGACTCACTAATCCTGTTCACCACTTTGTTGGAAACTTTGTCGGAAACTTTGTCGAACCTCTGAAATCTCAAATCTGAAATCCGAAATTGCCCACTCACACTCCCCACAGATGAAAATACCAGTCATAAAATCGGCTCACGAACGGAACACGGTCATGGAGAACGCGCAGTGGCAAGTAAAACACGGTCAAGGGGCCGGCGAGAGACGTGCCCGTGCAAAGCTTCACAGCGGGTGCAACGCTCAAAACATACAACACCAGCGCCAATCCCAGCCCGAGCACCCACCGGAACAAACCAAACCCACCCCCGCGCTCGGTGCCTTGTTCATTGGTCTGTCCGCTCGCTTCCATGGCCACATGCAGCCTAAGAAATTTTAAACCGCTAATCGACGCTAATTAACGCTAATCAAAACATGCTCACTGCTCAGAATATCGCGAGTGGGCTTAGGGAATAGAATCAATGGTAAAAGCTCGCAGCCCATACTTCGCCCACGTACCACCCAAGAAAGCGATCAGCTGGAGTGTAATTGGAGGCGATGGCCCTAAGGGGACTATACATGCTCGAATAAACGGTGAGGGGGAAATTTCCCGAAATAGTCATTTTCGCCACAGGGCCGATGCTCAACACATACAATATCAATGCCAGCAGGACGCAAATTACCCATCGAACCAAACCGAACCCACCGCGCTCGTCCGCGCGTTCTGCCGTCTGTTCCTCTATTCGCAATTCAATCACGCGATGAAACCTTTGGGCCAGCCTTCAGCAACAGTATCTGCGCTAACCAGGAAAGTCGCGCAACCGGAAATACGGCATACGCCACACCTGCATCCAATACCAGGCGAAAAATCGCCCCGCCGCCTGAGTATAGTTCATCGCAAACAGAGCGGGAGCATAAGCGGTGCGGAAAATGCAGGCAGGAACGTGGTGGTAGAGGCACAGTCTCAGCAGAGGTCCGGACCCCAGAACATACAGAACAACCGCAAGCACAAGCGCAATGAGGCACTTGCCGAAACCGAGCCCACCTCGTTCACTCACCCGCTCCTGATCGTTTTGTTCCGCTTCCATTTCCGGATGTACTCATTCAACACCAATCCATCACCTTTGTTTCCTTCGTTTGCTTCTGTCGATCATATGCGTGTTCATCCGTGCAATTCGTGGTTAAAAATCTTGTTCCGCGGTTTCAGCTTTCCGCAGTTTAAATCCGGCTCTCCCAAATCATAATTCATCAACTCATAAATCATAAATCGATGAAATTGTTCGGCCTCAACATCACCCGGCACACCGCGCCCCCGGCACAAAAATCGTCTCCCAGCGCCCTCTGGCTCCGCGGCGATGACGCCGACAACACCAGCTCGACTCTTGGCAACGCCTACCAGCAAGTCGTCTGGGTTTATCGCGCCATTAACGCCATCGCGGAACAGATCGCGAACATCCCGTTCCTATTTTCCGCTGGCGAACGGGGCCGTGAGACTCTCATTACCAATGGTCCGCTGCTCGATTTCTACGAGCAGCCGCATCCATGCATGAACCGATTCCAATACTGGGAACTTCGGATCATCTGGCTCATGCTCCGTGGCGAGTGCTTCCGCGTCCCCATATATGAAGGACGCAAGCTCGCCCGGATCCTCATGCTCGACCCCGCCCAGGTCCAGCACATCGTTGAGAACCATGAGCTGGTCGGTTGGCGATACACAGGCGCGGGCAGACAAGCGCCAATCAACTCTCAGATCTTCCTCCCGGAAGAAGTTTGGTTCGAGAAAATGCCCAACCCTTTTGACTTCTGGCGTGGCTTCCCGCCTCTGTATCTCGCGGACATCGCCGCCAGGACTGATTTTGCCGCGGCATCGTTCATGCGAGGGTTCATCGAAAACAATGCCGACCTCGGCGTCATAGTCAAAACCGACCAACAACTCAGTGCTGAGCAGCATGCCCAGGTCCTGACCGCTCTCCGCGAGCGCAAGCGCCGGGCTGGAACCGCCGACCGACCGCTGCTTCTTTGCGGCGGAGCCGAAGTCATCAAACCGGACCTCTCCAGCGCTGACCTCCAGTTCCTCGAAAACCGAAAGTTCTCTCGCGCCGAAATTTGCGCTGCCTTCGGCGTTCCCGAAGAAATCATCACGTCCACCGACCACAACAAATACGACGTAATGCAGGGCGCTCGGCTGAACTTTATCGAAAACCGTATCCTGCCCCTTTGCAGCCGCCTCGAAGCCGAAGAAAACCGCACCACCATCCCCGCGCTCGTGAAAAGCCTGGGTGAGGCTTCCCTCGGCCCTTCCCCAATCGAAAATCAAAAATCGAAAATCGAAAATGTGATCGGTTGGTTCGACACCGACAGCCTCCCCATCATGCAGGAGGCGCGCAGAAATCGGCTGAGCACTGCGAAAGCCGGCTTTGACATGGGAATTCCCGTCAACGAGCTAAACCGCCTCTTCGACCTCGGCTTTAAATCCTTGCCCTGGGGCAACACCGGCTACCTCCCAAAAAATCTCGTCCCCACCGGAACCATTACCCAGAACAACCCAGCCCAATGAACCCCACCGAATTCAACCAGCGCCTGATCACCCTCCCTGACGGCCGCCCCGGCCTGCGCACGGTCATCCAGACCGAAGTCTCAGAACCTGGGAGCGCCAGAATCCCTGCCGGCGAGTCTCTTGATTTCATCTCATCCGACGCGACGCTCGACCGCTATGGAGAAATCATTCAGCCCACTGGATGGAAGCTCGACAATTACCTCCGCAACCCCGTTTTCCAAAACGCTCACCAGTACGGAGACATCCTCCACACCCTGGGAAAAGCGACGGTCACCGAAGTGCGAGCCGGAAAACTCTTCCAGAGAGTTGAATTTGCGTGTGACGTAAATCCTATAGCCCGCATCGCCTACGGCCTGTACAAAGGCAAATTCCTGAACGCGGTCAGCGTCGGATTCGTGCCGATCCGATGGAAGGATGCGAGCGAAAAATCATGTAGGAGACGACGTGAGGAGACTCTAACTGAAAAACATGAGTGTGAGGGGATTCCGGAAGAGGACGGAGAGGATCAGAGTCTCCTCACGTCGTCTCCTACAATGAAAGGATACGGCCGCATTTTCCTGGAGCAGGAGCTGCTTGAAGTCTCCGCCGTGGCCATCTGCCCACTGAATTCCAATCGCAAGTCGTGGAACTGGTCTGGACGTACGGCGATTTCCGCCGCAACGCCACCCCATTCCCGATGGGCACCGGCACCGTGAAACTGCCCAAGCTCAAAACCTCGCCGGCATTCGGCCTCATCGCCATGAGCGGCAACGTCTCGGAAAAATCTCCGCAGGTCGGGTTCGTCACCTTCAGCGCCGAAAAATCCGGTGGCATTGTCCGCATCCCGTCCGAGATCGACGCCGATAGCATCGTCAGCGTCGGCCAGTTCGTCGCCCGGTACGGCGCTCGCGAAATGGCCAAATGGGAAGACACGTGGGGATTTCTGGCCGACGGTTCCGGCACCTACGACACCAAATCCGGCGTGTGCAAAACCGCGGACACACTCACCTTCAAAATCCAGCCCGGTGCAGGAAACGGAAAGCCAAGCAGCATCACGCTGCAGAACCTGCGCGACCTCCGGGCGAAGATCGAGCAGGCCGCATACAACAATGCCGCGTATTACATGAATCGCACGATGGAGGCGCTGCTCGTCACATTCAACTCCGCGACCAACGCCACCCCGTACATCGCCCACGGGCCCAACGGCCCAACGCTCGACGGCTTCCCCATCCGCTGGGTTGGCGTCATGCCTGTTTACGACACCAGCAACCACTTCAGCCAATACCAGGTGGTTTTCGGCGATCTCAGTTACTGGTACCTCGGCGAACGCGGCTCGATGCGTGTGGATGTCAGCAACGACATCTACTTCGCCACCGACGAAGTCGGCATCCGCTTCCTCGAACGTTTCGACCCCGAACTCATGGCCGACCAATCCAACGCCGTCCTCCAGCTTTCGGCCAGCTAAGTCATTCTCGTTCTCGTCCTCGTCCTCGATCCGGCTTTCCGTGTCGGGGACGAGGTGACGAGTCCAAGCGCGTGGAAGAAAAGACATGGTTAATCCGCGAATTTCGCCAATTAACGCGAATTCCTGAACCCCGTTTGTAACTCCGTTAGGAGTGACCTGTGTATAGCACCCGCACCCCCAGAGTACATTCGTCCCCTCTCCCAATCCGATTGGGAGAGGGGCTAGGGGTGAGGGGAAGCCAATCAATGCACACTGATCCCATTCGTCAGAGCCTCTGGCGCGATAATTTGCAACAGATTCGTTGCTCCTTTTCGTGCCAATATGTCCGGATCACTGAGCACACTAATTATTCTGGGCGTGGCTTCCCGCATATCCTCGCTAGTTGCGCTGAGGCGATGAAAACGAACCGCACTTGCAATTGTGTCCAGCGCCGCCCGTTTAAATTGGGTTCCACTGCTTACGACGCCCATCAAAGCAGAAAAGCCATTTTCTCCGAAGTAGCCGAGGCTCCGAATTGCCCGTTGCGCCGTTTCCGGACGATTCACATTAGTGCTCATCATTCTCAACTCCGGCAGGGCCGAGACCGCTTTCTGCCCCAGGGTCTCGAAGCCTTCCACCGCAAGCCACGCCCGAAGTTCCGCCTCTGGCACAAAAAAGTGGTAAATTCCCTTCCTCCAACGTGGCCGCTCGTAACTAATCCAACTCAAAAGGATCGGCACCGCGTTCGTGCCAATTTGTTGCACCGCTTCCGAGGCTGCCGACCGCTCGGCTTTGGCTTGTCGTACGGTCTCGACATCCTCGGGCCGCGCTATCGCATGGCCCATCCCGTTCACGGTCTCGATAAGAGACACACGATGATCGGCTCTGCTGTAAACCGTGAGCCACTCACTCAACTTCTTCCCCTGATACACCGGCTCCTTTTCCCGCGGCCAGACAGCGAAAATCACCAGCGCCAGCACCACCACGCCACTCACACCCACCACCACCGATTTCCTTCTCATCGCCATTTGAACATTGATGGTTGGAGCTTCCCTGAATTTTGGTGCTTGGATTTTGAAGTTTTAACCCGCCGCTCGCCTTTTCACACGTCCATTCTCGCAAACAAACTGAACACTGAAAACTGAATACTGAACACTCCATGAACTCCCTTCAAACCGCACTCCGCAACCCGCGATCCGCAATCGAAACGCTCGTCTCCCTCCTCCTCCTGCAATCCGCAATCTGCAATCTGCACTCCGCAATGGTAACGGGTTCTTTGCACGACATCTCCGTCCAGGCCCTCAACACCAAACTGATGTTCTCACCCACGAACGACGTCCTTGTGACCGGCTCCGGTCTCAGCGCCGGCCCACCCAAAATCGTCCCCACCGCAAACGGCTCGTTCTCCGTCCCGCTCGAAGCCGGCGATTACACGGTCAGCCTGCCACTCATCACCTGGCGGCATCCGTTCACCATCTCTGTTTTCGAAACGAACGGCACGGTGAACATTACCAACCTCCTCAACACACCACGCACTTATACGTACACAAATCGCGTGTACCCGCCATTGCACGTCAACACTGCGCAGGTGATCGCCTGGTCCACGAACGGCGAATCCACCCTCCTC
>Ga0308173_10001406_pt1 | contig 11947 bp, 9 predicted proteins | sample PhyPR1_FD_203716 | JGI IMG/M metagenome (GOLD analysis project Ga0308173, IMG submission 203716) | Soil microbial communities from UC Gill Tract Community Farm, Albany, California, United States - DLSLS.P.R1 | ecosystem: Environmental > Terrestrial > Soil > Agricultural land | place: USA... | reverse complement strand
ATCGCACTGACGCTGCAGCACGCGGACAGCATCCGCGAATTCGAAGCGCGACGGCAACGCGAGCAGCCGTGGCTGTTCTGAGCAGCCCGCGCGCAGCGGCTCGCGCGAAGGCGCTCGCCGCCCGTCCGCGGTGAAGATCGCGCTGCTGCCCGGTGACGGGATCGGCCCTGAGGTCGTCGGGCAGGCACGCGAGATCCTCGATCGTTTCCGCGGCGAAGGTCTGCCGGTGGAATACGAGTGGGGTGCGATCGGCGGCGCCGGCTACGAAGCCTCCGGCCAACCCTTGCCCGACGCGACGCTTGCGCTCGCACGCGCCGCGGACGCGGTGCTGCTCGGCGCCGTAGGCGGACCGCGCTTCGATAAGCTGCCACGCGAGTCGCGACCGGAGCAGGGCATCCTCGGCATCCGCAAGGCGCTCGGCTTGTTCGCCAACCTCCGGCCCGCGGTTCTTTTCCCCGAGCTCGCGTCCTCGTCGACATTGAAGCCGGAGGTGGTTTCGGGCCTCGACATCATGATCGTGCGCGAGCTCACCGGTGACATCTACTTCGGCTCGCCACGCGGACGCCACACCAATGCGGCCGGCGAGCGCGAGGGCTTCGACACCATGCGCTACAGCGAGTCCGAGATCCGGCGCATCGGACACGTCGGTTTCACCACGGCGCAAAAGCGTTCCAAGCAGCTCGTGTCCGTCGACAAGGCCAACGTGCTCGACACCAGCATGCTCTGGCGCGAGATCATCAGCGACATGGCAGCGGACTATCCGGATGTGACGCTCAGTCACATGTACGTCGACAACGCGGCGATGCAGCTGGTGCGCTCACCGAAGCGCTTCGACGTGATCGTCACCGGCAATCTGTTCGGCGACATCCTGTCGGACGAGGCGTCGATGCTGGCAGGGTCGATCGGGATGCTGCCGTCGGCATCGCTCGACGCGAGCGGCAAGGGCTTGTACGAGCCGATCCATGGTTCGGCGCCCGATATAGCCGGCCAGGACAAGGCCAATCCGCTCGGCACCATCCTGTCGCTGGCGATGATGTTCCGCTACACGCTCGCACGCGCCGATCTCGCGGACCGCATCGAGCGGGCTGTGCGCGCGGTGCTGGCGAGTGGCAAGCGCACGGGCGACATCGCACTCGCGGGTGAAAGCGCGATCGGCACCAAGGCGATGGGCTCGGCCGTCCTCGCCGCATTGAATTGAGAGGCAAGCCATGAAGGTGGGATTCGTAGGTTGGCGGGGCATGGTCGGTTCCGTGCTGATGCAGCGCATGCTGGAAGAAAAGGACTTCGGCACGATCGATCCGTATTTCTTCACCACGTCGAATGCGGGCGGCAAGGCGCCGGACATCGACGGCCGCGCGCGCGAGCTCAAATCGGCAAACGACATCGCTGCGCTGAAGGCACTGGACGTCATCGTCACCTGCCAGGGCGGCGATTACACGAAGGCGGTCCATCCTCAGCTGCGCGCGTCCGGCTGGAAGGGTTACTGGATCGATGCGGCACGCAGCCTGCGCATGAAAGACGACGCAGTCATCATCCTCGACCCGGTGAATCGCGGCGTCATCGACGCGGCGCTCGCGCGCGGCGTGAAGGATTACATCGGCGGGAACTGCACCGTGAGCCTGATGGTGATGGGACTCGGCGGCCTCTTCCGTCACGATCTCGTCGAGTGGATGACGTGCATGACCTACCAGGCGGCGTCAGGCGCCGGTGCGCAGGCGATGCGCGAGCTGCTGCAGCAGATGGGCGAGAGCCACGCCGCGGTGAAGCCGCTGCTCGACGATCCCTCGTCGGCGATCCTCGAGATCGATCGCGAGGTCGCACGCACCATGCGCGACCAGCACTTCCCGACTGCCCAGACCCTGGTTCCGCTCGCCGGCTCGCTGATCCCGTGGATCGACGAAGACCTGGGCAACGGCATGAGTCGCGAGGAGTGGAAGGGCAGTGCCGAGACCAATAAAATCCTTGGCCGCGAAAACAATCCCATTCCGATCGACTCGATCTGTGTCCGCATCGGGGCGATGCGTTGTCACAGCCAGGCCCTCACGATCAAGCTGACACGCGATGTGCCGCTCGCCGAGCTCCAGCACATGATCGCCGGCGACAACGAATGGGTGCAGGTGATTCCGAATACGCGCGAGCAAAGCATGCGTGCACTGACGCCGACCGCTGTCACGGGCACGCTGCAGGTTCCGGTAGGCCGCTTGCGCAAGCTGGCCATGGGCGGGCAATATCTCGGTGCATTCACTTGTGGTGATCAACTGCTGTGGGGTGCTGCGGAACCGCTGCGGCGCATGCTGCGCATCCTGCAGGAGCAACGCCGTTCCGGAGCCGCGATTCAGTCGGTTTCAAGCGGCGAGCGCGTGGTTTCCTGACCACGCGTCATATTGATGTTCTTTCCTGCCAGCGCGCGGTGCAGGGAGGATTTGCGCGACCCGGCTGCAATACAACAGCGACTGCCCTTAGCCGACGCAGCCATTCTCCGCAAGATCTTGTATTCCTACGGCTTGTCCGCCCAAGATCTTGTGTTCGTGGACCGGGCGGGTAAGCTGCTCGTTGGCATAAAAGCGTACCTTTGGCGGGAAAAGTGCGCGATCCACGTGGAATCGCTTGCGGGGCCAAGCTCATGATGTTAACTTAGCCTGCAAGTCCACAGCTGTGGGGTCGGTATGCGAGCAAAACGAGTATTCAAATTCACCCTGCTGGCGGGTGCCCTTGCCATTCCCTTTCATGCTGATGCACTGGGACTCGGCAGGCTCACGCTCCAGTCGGGTCTCGGGCAGCCCCTCAGTGCGCGCATCGAGCTGAGCGCGGCGCAGAAAGAGGAGCTGGACACGCTGGTCGCCCGGGTCGCGTCACCCGGGGTCTACCGCGATAACAACGTGCAGTACTCAGCCGCGCTCTCGCGTGCTCGCGTGTCCGTCGAAATGGGACCGAACAACGTCCCCTTCCTGCGCATCGTCACCGGCCAGCCCGTCAACGAGCCCTACCTCGACCTGCTCGTTGAAGTGAGCTGGTCCACCGGACGCGTGACGCGGGACTACACTTTCCTGCTGGACCCGCCCGGCACCGCGGTCGCCGAAGCCCAGCCGGTCGAGCCGGTCGCACCCATACGCGCCCAGGCGACGACGCCGCGTGCGAACCGTGCTGCGCGGCGCGGCCCGGACGTCGCGGCGAATGCCCCGGCTGCCGGCTCGACGCCCAGCCGTGATGCAGGTGCGGGTGCAGGGGGCGGTGGCGCGGCAGCCGGCAGCGCGCCGGCCGCAGCGGGCGGCGACACCTATACCGTTCGCAACGGCGACAGCCTCTCGAAGATCGCGCGACAGTACAAACCCGACAGCGTGAGCCTCGAGCAGATGCTGGTCGCGATGTTCCGCGCCAACGAATCCGCGTTCGACGGCCGCAACATGAACCGGCTGCGCAGCGGCCAGATCCTCACCATCCCGTCGGCTGAGCAGGCCGCGGGCTTGCAGCAGCCGGAGGCGACTGAAGTCGTCAAGGTCCAAGCCGCCGATTGGCGCGGCTTCCGCGACCGCGTCGCTGCCGGTGCGCCGACGACGGATGCGGCGGAAGCGCGGCAGTCGTCCGGCGGCAAGATCGGCGCAGCCGTCGAGGACAAAGGCGCGAGTGCCGGCGCGCCGACCGATCGCGTGCGCATTTCGAGTGGCACCGGCAAGGGTGCCGGCACAGCGCGCACGGCTGATGATTCCACGGCCAAGGATCGTGCACTGAGGGAAGCCAACGAACGCATCGCCGTTCTCGAGAAGACGGTCCGCGACATGCAGGCGCGCGAGGCGGCGCGCGGCGCACAGGTGACCAGCCCCAGCATGGCCGCCCTGCAGAGCAATGCCGAGGCGGACAAAGCGAAGAGTGCCCCGGCGCTCAAGAGCGAGGCTCCCAGGACCGAGCCCGCCAAGGCCGAGCCTGCGAAAGCCGAACCGCCCAAGGCGGCCATGACCCCGCCCGCCGCGACTCCGGCGGCGCCGGCGCCCGCAGTCTCCGCCCCTGTACCCGCAGCCAAAGCGCCTGCGGCAACGCCGCCCGCGCCCGCCCCGAGCACTGCGCCCGCGCCGGCGGCGAGCAAAGCGACCGAGCCCAAGGCCGAGCCGAAATCCGCGGCGCCAGCGCCGGCCGTCGTGCCGCCGATCGCCGTCGCGCCGACACCCGCCACACCCGAAGCCAAGGCTCCGGAGGCAAAAGCACCCGAACCCAAGGCGGCCACGCCGGCACCGGAACCGAAGTCCGGCAGCACCGCAACACCGCCTGCGAAGACGGTTCCGCCCGCACCCAAGGTGGCAGCGCCTTCATCCTTCGTGGACGACGTCATCAGCAACACGCCGACCTGGGCGATCGGCGCGGGTGCGCTCGGCATCCTGGCCGGTATTGCAGCGATCGTTGCCGCGCGCCGCCGCAAGACCACCAAATTCGAAGACAGCATCATCTCCGGCACGGACATCAAGACGAACACGGTGTTCGGCTCGACCGGAGGCGGCGTCGTCAACACCGGCGACAATTCGCTGGCGAGCGATTTCAGCCGCGAAGGTCTCGGCAACATCGACACCGATGAAGTCGATCCGATCGCCGAAGCCGAGGTGTATCTCGCCTACGGCCGCGATGCGCAGGCGGAAGAGATCCTCAAGGACGCACTGAAGAAGGATTCGCAGCGGCAGGAGATCTACCTCAAGCTCCTCGAGATCCACGCCCAGCACAACAAGCCGTCGGCCTTCGAGACGGTCGCGAGTGAGCTGTACTCGGTGTCCGGCGGCCAGGGCGAAACCTGGCAGAAGGCAATGGCCCTCGGTCGTCAGCTCGATCCCAGCAATCCGATGTTCAGCGAAGCCGGAAGTGCTGCAGCATTCGCGGCCGCACCGCGCACTGTGTCGGGTGATACGGCCGCTCCGACGCTCGCGGAAGCGGCGCCGGCCAAGAGCGACGCTCACGTCTTCTCGGTGCCGCCCGATCTCAAGCCCGAGCACGTCGACAAGGACGCGCTCGACTTCCATCTCGACGAGGACATCTCCCTGTCCCCGACGTCGACCGCAACGAAGACGCCGGCGTCGATTCTCGCCGGCGCCGAGCAGGAGCTTGCGCGATCGACCAAGCATCCGGCCGAGGTCTCTCGTGCCGCAAGCGCCTTGGGCATGGGCGCGGCAAGCGCAGCGTCCATCGCCGCCGCCGCGGCCAAGACCGAACGCGAAAAAGAGCCGCCGCCGGTCTCGTTTGCGCCGGAGTCCATCCCTCGCTTCGACCTCGACTTCAAGCTCGATCGACCGCATCCCGCGGCGGCTGCACCGAAGCCGTCGTCGTCCGAGAATCCGTTCGGCGCACCCGCCCATCCCAATGCACCTGCGCCCCAGCTCGCTCGGCCTGCTGCCGCGATCGAGCTCGACAAGCTCGACCTCGCCTTCGATCCGCAGCGCTCGACCTTCGAAGACCCGACGCCCTCGGTGCTCGACGGCCAGTGGCACGATGCGGCGACCAAGCTCGACCTCGCCAAGGCCTACCAGGAAATGGGCGACGTCGAAGGTGCGCGCGAGATCCTGCAGGAAGTGCTGCACGAGGGCGACGATCAGCAGAAAGCGGAAGCCGACGCCTTGCTCGGCAAGCTCGCGTAATCATGACAAGCACGTCGCTGTCGCTATCGCGGTGCCAGTCCGTGCGGCCCTGGCAGGCCACCCGGCTCCCGTAGCGACGCCGCCTGAGCTTGCATTAGGCAGTCGAAGGCGGCGGCGCTCCCGCCGCTTTTTCATTCGGGCTCACACGTGCGCATCGCCCTCGGTCTCGAATACGACGGCAGCTCCTTCCACGGCTGGCAATCGCAGGCCGATGGCCGCGGTGTGCAGGACGCCGTCGAGAGCGCAGTCGGCAGGATGGCCGGCCATCGCGTGACCGTCATCTCCGCCGGACGCACCGACTCGGGCGTGCATGCGACGCGTCAGGTCGCGCATTTCGAGACCGATGCGAGTCGGCCGGCTACCGCGTGGAGCCGCGGCGTGAACGTGTTCCTGCCGCCGGCGATCGCCATCTGCTGGGCACAGCCCGTCGACGACGAATTCCATGCCCGGCTGTCGGCAACCGGCCGTCACTACACCTATCTTCTGCTCGTGCGGCCGGTGCGTCCGGCACTCTCGCGCGAGCGTTGGGGCTGGTATCATCGGCCGCTGTCGCTGGAGCCGATGCGCGAAGCGGCGAGCCTGATCCTTGGCACTCACGATTTCAGCGCCTTTCGTGCCGCTCAATGCCAGGCAAAAACGCCTGTGAAGACCCTGAAGCGCCTGGACATCAGCCGAGAGGACGAGGTGTTTCGCTTCGATGTACACGCCGATGCATTCCTCCAGCACATGGTGCGCAACATCATCGGCAGCCTGATCGTCGTCGGCAGCGGACGGCAGCCGGCTTCGTGGCTGCGCACGGTTCTCGACGCGCATCAGCGCGCCGAATCGGGTGCGACCTTCGCGGCCTCGGGCCTGCACCTGACCGGAGTCGACTATCACCCGCGCTGGAAGCTTCCGCCCACGCACGCTCCGCTGCACGCGCCGGTGTTTGCGCCGCGCGATTCCGCATGACCCGGCGAACCCGGGTCAAGATCTGCGGCATCACTCGCAGCGAAGACGCCATCGCGGCTGCGCGCTCGGGTGCGGACGCGGTCGGGCTCATCTTCTGGGACGGGACGCCGCGCCGCGTGACGCCCGCCCAGGCGCGCTCGATCGCCGCCGCACTGCCGCCCTTCGTGTCCGTCGTCGGACTCTTCGTCGATCCATCGCCCGACGAGGTGCGCGCAGTGCTGGACGTCGTGCCGCTCGACAGCCTGCAGTTCCACGGGAGCGAGCCGGTGGAGCTCTGCCGTTCCTTCGGCCGTCCGTACATCAAGGCGATCGCGGTTGCGCCCGGTATCGATTTGTTACAATGCGCCGTGCTTTATCCGGACGCGTGCGCACTCGTGTTCGATGCCCACCAGCCGGGCGGCATGCCGGGCGGGACGGGCACTACCTTCGAATGGTCTTCACTGCCGGACGCGCTTTCACGACCCGTGATCGTCTCCGGTGGCCTCAATCCCGATAACGTTGGGGCGGCGATCGCGGCGCTCCGGCCCTGGGCGGTCGATGTGTCGAGCGGCGTCGAAAAGCTCGACGAGCACGACCGCCCGCAACGAGGCGTCAAGGATCCCGCGCGGATCGCTCAATTCATGCAGAAGGTGGCCCTTGCAGATGCACGCTGAACGTTACGATCTTCCCGACGCCCACGGCCACTTCGGCCCTTACGGCGGCGTCTTCGTTGCGGAGACCCTGATCCGCGCACTCGACGAGCTGCGCGAGCAGTATGCGCAGGCGCGCAAGGACCCGCAGTTCACCGCCGAGTTCGAGCGCGAGCTCAAGCACTTCGTCGGCCGACCGAGCCCGGTCTATCACGCCAGGCGGCTGTCGGAGAAGGCAGGCGGCGCGCAGATCTATCTCAAGCGCGAAGACCTCAATCACACCGGCGCGCACAAGATCAACAACTGCGTCGGCCAGGCGCTGCTCGCGAGACGCCTCGGCAAACCGCGCGTGATCGCCGAAACCGGCGCTGGCCAGCACGGCGTCGCAACTGCAACGGTCGCGGCGCGCTTCGGCATGAGCTGCGTCGTGTACATGGGTTCCGAGGACATCAAGCGCCAGGCGCAGAACGTCTTCCGCATGAAACTGCTCGGTGCCGAGGTGGTGCCGGTCGAGTCGGGCTCGAAGACGCTGAAGGATGCGCTGAACGAGGCGATGCGCGACTGGGTGACCAACGTCGAGAGCACGTTCTACATCATCGGCACCGTCGCCGGGCCCCACCCTTACCCCATGATGGTGCGCGACTTCCAGTCCGTGATCGGCCGCGAATGCATCGTGCAGATGCCCGAGATCGCGGGCCGCCAGCCCGATGTCGTGATTGCCTGCGTGGGCGGCGGATCGAATGCGATGGGCATCTTCCATCCCTACCTGCAGTACCCGGGCGTGAAGCTCATCGGTGTCGAGGCTGCGGGCGAGGGCATCGAAAGCGGGCGCCATTCCGCTTCGCTCACCGCCGGCCGGCCCGGTGTGCTGCACGGCAATCGCACCTATCTTCTGCAGGACGCGAACGGGCAGATCATCGAGACGCATTCGGTTTCGGCGGGGCTCGACTATCCCGGCGTCGGTCCCGAGCACGCGTGGCTCAAGGACAATGCACGCGCGGAGTATGTGTCGATCACGGACGACGAGGCGCTTGCCGCATTTCACGACTGCTGCCGCATCGAAGGCATCATTCCCGCGCTCGAGTCGAGCCATGCACTGGCCTATGCGGCGAAGCTCGCCGCCACGTTGCCGCGCGAGCAGGTTCTTCTCGTCAATCTTTCCGGCCGTGGCGACAAGGACATGAATACCGTCGCGGAGCGGTCGGGGCTGAAGTTCTATTGCCGCCCCGAGTGCGATCCGAGCAGCCGCGGGTGAGCCGCGCATGAGCCGCATCGACGATGTGTTCGCAAGCTGCCGGCGCAACGGCCGCACGGCGCTGATTCCCTACATCACGTCCGGCGATCCCGCGCCGGAGCTCACCGTCGCGATCATGCACGCAATCGTCACAGCCGGTGCGGACATCATCGAGCTCGGTGTGCCGTTCTCTGATCCGATGGCCGACGGACCCGTGATCCAGCGCGCATCGGAGCGCGCGCTCGCCCATGGCGTGACACTTGCTCAGGTCCTGTCGATGGTGGAAAGCTTCCGCCGTACCGATGCAGCGACGCCGGTGGTGCTCATGGGTTATGCGAATCCGATCGAGGCGATGGGCAGCAAGCAGTTCGCAGACGCCGCGAAGCGCGTCGGCGTGGACGGCGTGCTCGTGGTCGACTATCCGCCCGAAGAGGCAGTGGACTTCTGCGAAATCCTGGAGCGCGTCGACATCGCGCCGATCTTCATGTTGTCGCCAACGACGCCCGAGTCGCGCATGCTCGCCGTGAGCCGCATGGCGCGCGGTTACGTCTACTACGTGTCGCTCAAGGGCGTGACCGGCGCAGGTCACCTCGACACTGCGGACGTGGCCTCGAAGCTTGCGGCGATCCGGCGCACGATTTCGGTGCCCGTCGGAGTAGGCTTCGGCATTCGCGACACGAGCTCGGCACAGGCGATCGCCGCCCATGCCGACGCGGTGGTGATCGGCAGCCGATTGATCCAGGAGATGGAGCAGGGGCCTGCAGCAGACGCCGCAGCCCGTGCCGGTGCGTGGCTGAATACGATTCGCGTCGCCATCGATCGCGTCGCCAAGGTCGCCGCCTGAGCATGGCGAGCACGTCGAAGGAGCCCCGATGAGCTGGTTGCAAAAGCTTCTTCCGCCGCGCATCAAGCCCGCGACCGGCCTGACCCGCAAGGCCGTTCCGGAGGGGCTGTGGGTCAAGTGCCCGTCCTGCGAAGCCGTTCTCTATCGCAGCGATCTCGAGAAGAATCTCAACGTCTGTCCGAAGTGCAATCACCACGGCCGCGTCTCGGCCCGTGAGCGGGTGGAGCAACTGCTCGACCATGAAGGACGCTTCGAGATCGGTTCGGAAGTGCTGCCCGTCGACAGCCTGAAATTCAAGGACACGCGACGTTATCCGGAGCGGCTCTCCGCAGCGCTGGAAGACACCGGCGAGACCGACGCGCTGATCGTGATCCAGGGCAGCATGAAATCGATGCCGTTGGTGCTCGCGGTGTTCGAGTTCGACTTCATGGGCGGCTCCATGGGCTCCGTCGTGGGCGAGCGCTTCGTGCGCGGCGTCCGCATCGCCTACGACAATCGCATTCCCTTCGTGTGCATCACGTCGAGCGGCGGTGCGCGCATGCAGGAGGGCGTGAACTCGCTGTTCCAGATGGCGAAGACCACGGCCGTGCTGCAGGAGTTGACGCGGGCGCGACTGCCGTTCATCTCCATCCTCACCGATCCGACCATGGGCGGCGTGTCGGCGAGCTTCGCGATGATCGGCGACGTGGTCATCGCCGAGCCGGGCGCCCTCATCGGCTTTGCGGGTCCGCGCGTCATCGAGCAGACGGTGCGCGAGAAGCTGCCGGAAGGCTTCCAGCGCGCCGAGTTCCTGCTGGAGAAAGGTGCCATCGACATGATCGTCGATCGCCGCCAGCTCTGCGACGAGTTGCCCCGCCTGCTGGCGCTGTTCCAGCGTCAGCCCATCCCGACCGCCTGAGCTTCAGCTCGAGTCGTCGCCGCCACCCAGGCAGCTTCGACTCGCGACGCAGCATCCCTGCACACTCGACGCCATGCACGCATCCACGGCGCCGGGTCCCGACGCCACGCTCAGAGAGTGGCTGTCGTATCTCGAGACCCTGCACCCGAAGCCTATCGCGCTCGGCCTCGAGCGCGTGCAACAGGTGTACGAACGACTCGCGCTGCGCTTCGCCTGTCCGGTGATCGTCGTCGGCGGCACCAACGGGAAGGGCTCGACCTGCGCGCTGCTCGAGGCAATGCTCACGGCGGCCGGCTATCGCGTCGGCCTCTATACCTCGCCCCATCTGCTGCGCTACAACGAGCGCGTGCGCATCGGCGGCGTCGACGCCACGGATGAAGCGCTCACCCGCGCCTTACAAGCCGTCGAAGCGGCACGCGGCGACGTCTCCCTCACGTACTTCGAATTCGGCACGCTGGCCGCGCTGTGGCTGTTCGCGCAGAGCGCGCTCGACGCGCTGGTCCTCGAGGTCGGCTTGGGTGGACGGCTCGACGCCGTGAACATCATCGATGCCGACGTGGCCATCGTCACCACGGTCGCGATCGATCACGTCGACTTCCTCGGGCCGACCCGCGAGGACATCGGGCGCGAAAAGGCTGGCATCTTCCGCGCCGGCAGAACAGCCATCTGCGCCGATCGCGGCCCACCGTCATCGCTCCTCGCACATGCATCGGCGATCGGCGCGAGGCTCCTGCGCATCGGCGTCGATTTCGACTGCACCGACGAGGCGTCGCAGTGGCGCTACCGAGGTCCCGGCGGCGCGCGTTATGGGCTGCCTCATCCGGCGCTGCGTGGAAGCTACCAGCTTGCCAACGCCGCGACCGCGCTGTGCGCGCTCGACGAGCTTCGGCAGCGGCTGCCGGTGGCGATGGGCGCGGTCCGCGACGGCCTGCAGCACGTGAGCCTTTCCGGGCGCCTGCAGGTGCTGCCCGGGCGTCCCACCACCGTGCTCGACGTGGCGCACAACCCGCACGCCGCGAGCGCGCTGGCCGACGCACTGGGCGGCATGGGCTTCCATCCGGAGACCTGGGGCGTCTTCGCGATCATGGGCGACAAGGACATCGCCGCCGTCGTGCAGGCGATGAAGCCGCGCATCGACCGCTGGCTCATTGCCAGCCTGCCGCCGCCGCGCGGAGCAACAGGCCCGCAACTCGCGCGTGAACTCGGCGCGGCGGGCGTGGCGGATGCTGCCGTCCGCATCTTCGAGCGACCGGAGGACGCCTATGCGTTCGCCTGTGAGTCGGCGGGTGAAGCTGATAGAATTGTCGTCTTTGGCTCCTTCCTCACCGTCGCGGCGGCGCTCGCTACGCCGCGCAGGCGAACCGCGTGACCCGCACCCTCCCCGAGCCGTCCGATCTCGCTGTCGATGAGTTGAAACGCAAGGCACGCCGACGCCTGATCGGCGCGATTGTGCTGGCGCTTGCGGCCGCTGTCGCACTGCCCCTGCTGTTCGAAAGCGAGCCGCGACCTCTGGGCGACGACGTTTCCGTGCAGATTCCGCCCATGGATGGCGGTAAGTTCGTGACGCCCATGTCCAGCGGCGCCTCGCCGGGCGCGCCCTCCGCGGCTTCGCCCGGTGCCCCGTCCGCTCCAGCCTCGGGTGCCGCTCCATCCGGCAAATCTTCGCCTGCCGACAAGGCCGCGGAGCCTCGGGCTTCAGCGCCGGCCGGCGCCAACGGTGGGAGCACGCAAGCTCGCGCGCAAGCGGGCCCGACGTCGTCCGGAGCGGTCGTTGCAGCG
>Ga0308173_10001405_pt1 | contig 11947 bp, 13 predicted proteins | sample PhyPR1_FD_203716 | JGI IMG/M metagenome (GOLD analysis project Ga0308173, IMG submission 203716) | Soil microbial communities from UC Gill Tract Community Farm, Albany, California, United States - DLSLS.P.R1 | ecosystem: Environmental > Terrestrial > Soil > Agricultural land | place: USA... | reverse complement strand
GCTGACCGCCGGAGAGCGTGTACGGGTTCGCGTCGGCGTACGCGGTGAGGCCGAGCCGGTCGAGCAGTTCCTCCGCGGTCGCGTGGGCGGCGGTGGCATGGCTGCCCGACCGGAGCGGTCCGAGGGCCAGCTCGTCGCGCAGCCGGCCGGTGAGGAACTGCTGCTCGGGGTTCTGGAAGACCGTTCCGATCCGGCCGACCAGGTCGCCCGCCCGCCACCGGTCGGGCCGCCGCCCGCCACGCGCCCCGGCGGCCAGCTCGTCGGCGGCCTCTATCCGCCCGGTGGTCGGCGCGCGGAGCCCGGCCAACAGCAGCGCCAGCGTGGACTTCCCGGTGCCGTTGGGCCCGGTTATGGCGAGCGCGCGACCGCCGCGCAGCGTCAGGTCGGTGGGGCCCAGCGCCGCCGTCGTCGTCCCCCGGTAGGTGAAGCCGGCCCCCTCGGCGGCGACCAGGACCGACCCGCCCGGGGCGCCCGGCAGGCGCAGACCCGCGGCCCGGGAGTCGGGCGACCAGCCCGCGCCGTGCTCGGTGATCCCCTCGGGAGTCAGCTCGACGACCCGGTCGACGAGCGGCAGCCAGGGGCCCGCGTCGTGGTCGACGACCACGACGGTGGTGCTCCGGTCGGCGGTCGTGCGCGCGACGGCCGACCGCACGAGCTCGGCACCGGACCCGTCGAGCTGGGCCGTGGGCTCGTCGAGCAGGAGCAGTCCGGGGCGCCGGACCAGGACGCCGGCAAGGACCAGCCGCTGTTTCTCGCCGCCGGACAGCGCCTGGGTGGAGCGGTCGCGCCCGTAGCGGAACCCGACGGCGGCCAGTGACTGGTCGACCCGCGGCCAGATCTCGTCGGCCGGCACGCCGGCGTTCTCCAGGCCGAAGGCGACGTCGTCGGCGGCGCGGGTCATCACGAGCTGACTGTCGGGGTCCTGGGCGAGCAGCCCGACGAGCTCCCGGGCCTGCCGGGGTGCACGGCCGCCCACGGTCAGCTCGCCGGTGACCTCGACGCCCTCGGGGTCGAGGATCCCGGCCAGCGCGGCGAGCAGCGTCGATTTCCCGGCTCCCGAGCCACCGGTGACGAGCACCCGCTCGCCGGGCTCGACGACGAGGTCGATGCCGTGCAGCGCCCAGGCGCGCCGTGAGGCGTGCCGCACGCCCAGGCCGCGGGCCACGACGCGCGCGGGCGCCCCCGCCCGCAGGGCTGCAGCGGCGGTGGGACCAGGACGGCTCACCGGACCGGCGGGTCAGACGCGGGTGCGGCCGGCCGCGAACGAGCTCAGGGCGCCGGTGCGGGCCAGCGCCCGGACGAGCACCAGCCCCACGATTCCGGCCAGCAGCACGCTCGAGATCACCGTGAAGACGGTGTAGGGCAGCTTGAAGCCGAAGAAGGAGAGGTCGCTGTAGTACAGCGAGTTGTCCAGGATCGAGGTCGACAACCCGGCGGTGACCCCGGCCAGGACTGCCGTGCCCCAGCCGAAGCTGCGGTAGCGGGTGAGCAGGAAGCCCAGCTCGCCGCCGACGCCCTGCACCAGGCCGTAGACGATGATGATGCCGCCGTAGGGCGAGCCGAAGAGCAGGCTGACCGCGGCGGCCAGTGTCGAGGCGAAGACGGCCGCGCCGGGCTTGCGCACGAGCAGCCCGGCCACGACGCCGGGCATCAGGTAGACGCCGTTGAGGATGCCCACCAGGGGTGCGAGGAAGGCCAGTGGGGCGCTGAGCGGCCCGAAGGCCAGGTTCCAGGCCCAGAAGACGACGCCGAAGGCGACGCCCAGGACAGCGGTGACGACGATGTCGACGGTGCGCCAGCGGGTACCGGCGGCTGCCGGCTCGGTGGCATCGGACGACGGACGGACGGCCTGACCGGCCATTGCTTCCTCCAGACTCCCTGCGCCGGCATGACCCGGATCAGGTTCGAGGGTCTGCGGTTTCCCGCACTCTCAGCGCCGAAGCGCTCCCCTGTCGGTTTCTTGTGTTGTGCCGCCGAGCGTAGCCCCCGCGATCACCGATGGTTCATCCGGCGACCACCCGTAGCGTCTCCAGGGAGGAGTCGGCGGCGTCGGGGATCAGCATCCCCGCCCGCACTCCGCTGGTCAGATAGTCGACGGCCTCCCGGCTCACGATCTCGCCCGGCGCGAGCACCGGCACCCCGGGGGGATACGGGCTCACCATCTCGGCGACCACGCGGCCCACGGCTTCGGCGATCGGCACCTGCTCGACGCGGGCGAAGAACGCGTCCCGGGGCGTCATGGCGTTCTCGAGTTCGAGGGCGCCGGGGGCGGGGAGGTCGACCGGCGGAGGCTTCTCGATCGATGCGGCGCCGTGGACGAGGGCCCGCAGGGAGTCGACGAGGATCCGCTCGGTGTCGTCGTCGTCGGAGTGCGTGAGCCGGGCGCTGATCCGGCAGGCGTCCGCCGAGCCGATGCCCACATGCCGGTTCGCGCGGAGCCATTCGCTGGCCTGGTAACCGGTGATGCCCAGGCCGCGCACGTCCATGGTCATCACCAGCGGGTCCAGGTCGAAGGCGCCACCGGGGCAGACGACCTCCCGGCCCATGAGGTCCAGCCCGTCCATGCCGTCGATCGCCGTCCGGACCCGGGTGGCGCGCTCGATCGCGGCACCGAGGAGGTCCTCGCCGTGCTCGACCATCTGCCGGCGCCAGCCGTCGAGCGTGAGGTAGACCAGCGCCGAGGAGCTCGTCGTGCCGAGCAGGTCCTCGCGGGCGCTCAGCACGTCGGGATTGATCCGGTCGCCCTGCAGGTGGAACACCGAGCTCTGCTCTATCGCGCCGCCCATCTTGTGCACACTCGTGACGACCAGGTCGGCGCCGGCGTCCATCCCCCACGCGGGCAGGTCGGGGTGGAACGGAAAGTGCGCGCCCCACGCCTCGTCGACGATCAGCGGGATGCCGAACTCCTGGCAGACCGCCGCGGTACCCGCGATGTCGGCGCAGGTGCCCCAGTCGGTCGGGCTGATCAGCAGCATCCCCTTGGCGTCGGGATGGGCCTCGAGAGCGCTGCGGACGTCGTCGGGCGCCGGGGGATGGGCCAGGTGGCGATCGCGGTCCCATTGCGGGTGCACCCACACCGGCCGGACCCCGCTCACGATCACGCCGGCGATCACGGACTTGTGCGCGTTCCGGCTGATCAGCACCTTCTCGCCCGGCCCGGCCACCGACATGATCGCCGTCTTCACCGACAAGGAACTGCCGCAGGTGGAGAAGAACGCCTTCTCGGCGCGGACGGCGTCGGCCATCAGCTCCTCGGCCTGACCGACGATGCCCTGGGACTGGCGACGGTCGTCGAGCCCGTTCAGCGTGAGGACGTCGGAGGCGAAGACGCCCTCCCCGACGATCTCCAGCACGCGCGGATCGACGCCGCGACCCTGCTTGTGGCCGGGCGGACCGAAGACGACGTCGCCGCGGCGGCGGAACTCCTGGAGGGCTTCGAGGACGGGGACTCGCGAGTGATCCATGCGGGGCCCCTACCCGAGAAGAGCGCGGGAATGCTTGAACTCTCATGCAAGTTGCTGGACAGTGAGTGCACCGCACCGACAGCAGGAGGCCGCCATGCCCGTCCAGCGCCTGAACCACGCCGTCCTCTACGTCCGCGACGTGGAGCGCAGCTCGGCGTTCTACCGCGACGTCCTCGGCTTCCGCGCCAAGATGGAGATGCCGGGCGCGGTCTTCCTGCAGGCGGAGGGCTCGACCAACGACCACGACCTGGGCCTGTTCCAGATCGGTGCCGCCGCGGGCGCCTCGACCGCCGGCCGCAGCACCGTCGGCCTCTACCACCTGGCGTGGGAGGTCGACACCCTCGCCGAGCTGTCCCGCATCCGGGACGCCCTCCTGCAGGCCGGCGCGCTCGTCGGCGCCTCCGACCACGGCACCACCAAGGCGCTCTACGCGCAGGATCCCGACGGCATCGAGTTCGAGGTCTCCTGGCTGCTGCCTGCCGATCTGATCACGTCCGAGGTTCTCGCCGCGTCGAGGGCCATCGCCCCGCTGGACCTCGACCGGGAGATCGCGCGGTACGGCGCGCAGACCCGGGGCGGGGTCGGGGTCTCGATCCCGGCCTGACCGGGGCCCGCCAGGAGCTGAGGCAGGATCTCACCGGGTGGACCCCGTCGTCCTCGATGCCGGCCCGCTGCGGCTCCGCCCGTGGCGGGCGGACGACGTCGACGCCGTCTGGGCGGTCTTCCAGGACGCCGAGGTGCGGCTCTGGAACGGCGGGGGCGTCGCGACCCGGGACGACGCCGCCGCGCTGCTCGCCCGCCGCATGGACTGGAGCGCCGGCGACCACGCGGCCTGGGCGGTCGTCGACGCCGCCACGGACGTCGTCCTCGCCTCGATGTCCGTCCACTCGATCGACCGCGTCGGCACCGACGCGGAGGTCGGCTACTGGACCGCACCGGCCGCCTGGGGCCGCGGCGTGGCCGCGGTGGACGCCGCGTGCCGACGGGCCTTCGCGACGCTGCCCGTCGACCGGATCGAGCTGCTGCACGCGGTGGAGAACGCCGCCTCCGGTCGGGTCGCCCAGAAGGCGAGCTTCACCTACGAGGGCCATCTGCGCCGGTCGTACCGGTACGGCGACGGTGTCAAGCACGACGAGCTGCTGTGGGCCCGGCTGGCCGAGGACCCCGCGCCGGCGGTCAGCATCCGCAGCTGACGGTCAGCGGATCCGGGACCGGAGTGCGCACGCCCTCGGCGGTCTCGACCGGCAATCCCTCGCGGGCCCAGTACTCGAAGCCGCCGATCATCTCGCGCACGCGGAACCCGAGCAGTGACAGCGCGAGGGCGGCCCGGGTGGCGCCGTTGCAGCCCGGTCCCCAGCAGTAGGTGACGACCGGGACGGACCGGTCCAGTTCGACCTCCGCTCGAGCCGCGATCTCCCGGCCCGGCAGGTGGACCGCTCCGGGGACGTGCCCCTGCGCCCATGCGTCCGCACTGCGGCTGTCGAGCAGCACGAACCCAGGGATCCCGGAGTCCAGCGCGGCGGCGACATCGCTGACGTCGGTCTCGACGGCGAGCCGGCGGGCGAAGTGTGCCGCGGCATCCGCCGGAGCGGCGGACCAGTCGTCGATCATGATCCCGACGCTAGGGGGCGCCGTCCGGGCGGGACGAGGGGCAGATCCGCCAACAAGCGGAGGATCACTGCCCGCCGGGGAACGGATGCCGCGCCAGCCCCAGCTGGCTCACCCCGAGGTAGCCGACGCGGAAACCGGCCTCACAGTAGGCGAGGTAGAACTCCCACATCCGCCGGAACGTGTCGTCGAAGGAGCCGGCGAGCTTCTCCCAGTTGCCGAGGAACTGCTCCCGCCACAGCGCGAGGGTGCGCGCGTAGTGCGGGCCCAGGTCGCGGCGCTCGACGATCGACAGGTCGGTGTGCCCGGCCAGGTTGTCCGAGATCGACCGGATCGACGGGATGATCCCGCCGGGGAACACGTACTTGTGGATCCAGGTGTAGCTGCGGCGCGTGGCCATCAGCCGGTCGTGCGCGATGGTGATCGCCTGCAGCCCGACCCGGCCGCCAGGCGCGAGCAGGCCGTCCAGGGCCGCGAAGTACGTCGGCCAGTACGCCTCGCCGACCGCCTCGATCATCTCGACCGACACGATCGCGTCGTACTTCCCGGTCACGTCCCGGTAGTCCTGCAGCCGCACGTCGACCAGGTGCCCCACGCCGGCGTCGTCGGCCCGCCGGCGCGCGAGCGCCTGCTGCTCGGTCGAGAGCGTCAGCGTGGTCACCCGCGCGCCGCGCTCGCGGGCGGCGCGGATCGCGAGCGCGCCCCAGCCGGAGCCGATCTCGAGCACGTGCATGTCCGACCGGACGCGGGCCAGGTCGAGGACGCCGTCCATCTTGCGGCGCTGGGCGTCGGCCAGGGTGTCACCGGGCTCGAACCAGGCCGACGAGTACGTCATCGTCTCGTCCAGGAACTGCTCGAACAGCTCGTTGGACAGGTCGTAGTGCCGGGAGATGTTGGTCCGGCTGTTCTGCCTGCTGTTCTGCTCGTGCGCGGGCTGGGTGCGCTCCACGCGGTGCCGCAGCCGCTGCAGCAGCGGGTGCACGAGCGAGGACATCCGGCTGGCGAACGGGGCCAGCAGGTTGGCGAGGTCGGTGCCGGCGCCCGTCGTCCAGTCGCCGGTCATGTAGGCCTCGCCGAAGCCGATCTTCGCGTCGGCCCCGAGCCGCGCGAAGACGGCGGCTGGCCGGACCAGCTGCATGACGGGGGCGTCCTTGCCGCCGGCACCGAGCACGTGCCCGTCCGGGAACACGACCCGGACCGGCAGGGGGGCGACCGCCTGCCGGAAGATCAGCTCGGCGATGCGGGCGTGCACGGGCGCGCGCGGCGGGGTGGCGAGACCCGGCCAGTGCGCCTCGTCGGGCCGGGGTACGGGGAATCGGGCCAGCTCCCCGCCGCGCGGCCGCTGCACGGTGGTCACGACGGGCTCCCGCTGGAGCGCGGGGGACGTGGGACGACGGGCAGTCGGCGCAACCACAGCTTTCCTCCTTGCAGCCGGATGAGGATGCTGACCCGGAGGGACATCATGGGGAATCGGAGCGCGGCGAGGAAGACGTTGCGCACCGTCGCCGGGCGGGCCTCGCCGCGCACGCTGGCCGTGAACGGCGTCGCACCGGACTGCTGCAGTGCCATGGTGATCAGCAGCCGCGGGCCGGGAGCCGAGAACCGCATCAGGTAACGGCCGTCGACCTCCAAGAACGGCGAGACGTAGAAGTCCTTGTCCGCCTGCACGCGGCCGGCCTCGTCGGGGCGAAGCACGTAGGCGTGCCGCTGGCCGTAGGTGTTGTGCACCTCGGCGACCATGCAGGCCAGCGAGCCGTCGGCGCGGTAGCACCAGTGCGTCGACAGCGGATTGAAGACGTAGGACGCGCGGCCGGCCCCGCTGCGCGCGGACGCGAGCATCAGCACGCGGTGCACGTCGTCGACGCCGTGCTCGCGGGCCAGGGCGACCACGTTGTCCTTGAGCGAGGACGCCGGGTCGCCGAGGTGGTCGGCGGCGTCGAACCGGGCCTGCGACCGCAGCCAGCGCGGCAGCGGCCGGCCCTGCGCGAGCCGCCCGGCGACGACGTCGTCGAGGTCGACCAGCCAGAGGTACCCGCGGTATTCGAAGGAGTTCCGCAGGGGTGCGCTGCGGGTGTGCGCGATGCGCACGTCGTAGAGGGCCGGGGTCGCCACCGGCGGCGCGTCCGGTCGGGCCGCGCGAACTGTGGCCTCACCGTGCTCGACGGCGGTCACCAGCTCGCGCCGAACGCCGCGGCGGCCCGCACGCCCGCGGCGCAGCCGTCCTCGTGGAAGCCCCACCCGTGGTACGCGCCGGCGAAGGCGGTCCGGCCGGTGTTCAACGCCGGCAATCGCCGCTGGGCGGCGACCGACGACGGCGTGTAGACGGGGTGCTCGTAGACCATCCGGCGCAGCACCGTGCCCGGCTCGATCTGGTCACCGGCATTGAGGGTGACCAGGTAGTCCATCGGCTCGTCGAGGGCCTGCAGCCGGTTCATCCAGTAGCTCACCTGGACGTCGTCCTTGGCTCCGGAGCAGGCGTCCATCCGGTAGTTCCAGGACGCGCGCGCCCGCCGCGCGGCCGGGAGGACGCGGGAATCGGTGTGCAGCAGCGTCTCGTTGCGCGAGTAGGAGAACGCTCCCAGGACCGCCCGCTCCTCGTCGGTCGGGTTCCCGAGGAGACGCAGTGCCTGGTCGGGGTGGGTGGCCACGACGACGACGTCCGAGGCGTGCCGCTGGCCGTCGTCGTCGATCAGCTCGACGCCGTCCGCGTGGCGGGTGACCGTCCGGATGCCGCTGCCCGTCTCGACACCGGTGAGGCCCTTGGCCGCCCGTTCGACGTAGGTGCGCGAGCCGCCGGTGACCGTCTGCCACCGCGGGGAGCCGGTGACCGACAACATCCCGTGGTTGTCCAGGAACCGGAACAGATAGAGGGCCGGGTACTCCAGCGAGGCCCGGGTCCCGGACGACCACACGCAGGACACGACCGGGATCATGAAGTGCCGGACGAAGTAGCGGGAGTACCCGCCGAGCGCGAGGAACGTGCCGAGGGTGAGGCCGTCGACGTCGTCGGATGGCGTGCCGTTCGCTGTCATGGCGTCGGCGTGCTCGATCAGCCGCCGGGCGTGGGCGTGGAAGCGCTTGACCTCGCCGAGCATGCGCAGGTAGGCCGGGTTGCCGGCCAGCCGGGGCTGCGCGAACAGGCCGGACAGGCCCCGGGCCCCGGCGTACTCGAGTCCGCACCCCTCGCACGTGATCGACATGCTCATCTCGGTGGGCTGCGTCGCGACGCCGAGCTCCCGGAACAGCCGGATCAGGTTCGGGTACGTGCGCTCGTTGTGCACGATGAAGCCGGTGTCGATCGGGATCACGCGCTCGTCGGGCGTGACCACGTCGTGGGTGTGCGCATGGCCGCCGAGCCGGCCGTCGGACTCGAACAGGGTGACGTCGTGGGTGCGCTGCAGCAGGTAGGCGGCCGTCAGCCCGGCGACACCGGACCCGACGACCGCGGCCGTGGGCCGCTGCAGATGTGCCGCCGTCACTTCCCGGCCCAGCGCAGCGACAGGGCGTTGACCGCCGCGTAGCCGAGCGCCGCGCCGACCGCCTTGGCCTTGAGCTGCACCCCCGGTGCATTGAGCCCGAAGGCCAGGGCATCGGTGGAGTCGGAGACGATTCGGAAGAGCGTGGCCGCCCGCAGCGCGGGCCCGGCGGGGGCGACGGTCATCGCCAGGCCGGAGACGATGTCCCGTGCCCCCAGGGTCTGGTGCCATGTGCGCATCGCGGGCGAGGGCCCGGTGATACCGGTGGGCTTCGCCCAGAGGTCGGGCTTGGCGAACTCCAGGGCACCGAACGCGATGGTGGCCAGGCCGAGGGCGCGGGACAGGACCGGCATGGGGGTGCACTCCTGACTCGAGGTCGAGTCCGGAGTGCCTCACCGCGCTGCCTACAACCGCACGGCGAGCCCCTCCGGAACGGGTCGTCGGAGGGCATTCGCGATGTCGGCCCGGATCGGTTCGATCCCGGTCCCACCGAGGACGACGTCCCGGGCGAACCGGTGCCAGCGCAGCGCGCCGCGGACCATCGAGTGGCCGCCCGGAGTGACGAAGCGCGCCACCGGTACCCCGGCCGCCCTGGCCCGCAGGGCGAAGTCCGCCGACAGCTTCGCGGGCACCCACCGGTCACCCCGGCCGTGCAGGATCGCGACGGTCCGGTCGCGGAGGTGTTCGACGGGCTCACCGGGTGGCGTCCAGGGCGCGAGTGCGCACACCGCGGTGACCTGGGGGTCCCCGCCGGCCCGCAGGGCGGCCCGGCCGCCCATCGAGTGCCCTACCAGCACGATCGGCAGCTCGGGCCCGTACTCCTCGCGCAACTGCTCGATCGCCCAGCGGACGTCGTTGTAGGCGTCCGCTGCTGCGCCGTTCCACCCGGCCACCCGGTAGCGGAGCAGGTGGGTGGCGATGCCGCGGTCGCCGGCGCCGCTCCGGACGAACTGCTCGATGGCCCGCATCCGCACCAGCGACAGGGCGGCGTCGCGCGGCGGGGCCAGGCTGGTCGCCGTCCCGCCGTGGCAGAACAGGGCCAGGCCGCGGAGGTCGCCGTCGGGACGGTGGCTGTCGAGCGCCGGGACGGCGCGGGGATGCGTCATGCAGCTGTTCTCGACTCTCTTCGCCGGTCCGTCGTGCTCGTCTGGGTGGTCGTTCAGGACCTTCGTACGCCGAGCCCCGATCGGATGGCTCGCGCTCAGGCGCTGCGGCGACCGCCGCGGAGCGTGGACCGGGCCCGGTCGCCGACGTCGCCGGCCCGGAGCAGGGCACGACTGACGCGGTTCGGGCCGTTGCGCCGTTCGAGGCCGCGCCCCACGCGCCGGAGCAGGCCGGTGCCGAGCGGGACGAGGACGGTCAGGATCAGCCACATGCGCAGCCGGCGGGTGAAGAAGAGCCACATGAGGAGGAACTGCCCTCAACGAACTCTGATCATGTGTGGCTGAGGATCATGTATCGCTGAGCCGGACGACCATCTTCCCGGTGTTGCCGCCGCGCAGGAGGTCCAGGAAGGCGGGCACGGCGTCGTCCAGCCCCTCGCGGACGGTCTCGCGGACGACCAGCCGGCCGGAGGTCACCAGGTCCGTCACCTTCCCGATGAACTCGGCGTGCAGATCGGCGTGGTCGCTGACGATGAAGCCGCGCAGGCTCAGTTTCTTGGTCACGAGCATGAACATGTTGCGCGGCCCGGGCTGCGGCTCGACCGCGTTGTAGCCCGAGATCGCGCCGCACAGCGCCGCCCGCCCGTGCTCGTTGAAGGCGCCGATGGCCGCCTCCAGGTGCTCGCCGCCGACGTTGTCGAAGAAGACGTCGATCCCGTCGGGCGCCGCCGCCGCGAGCTGCGTCGCCACCGGGCCGTCGTGGTAGTCGAAGGCCGCCGTGAAACCGACCTCATCGGTCAGCCAGCGCACCTTCTCCGGCGTACCGGCGCTGCCGATGACTGCGGACGCGCCGTTCAGCCGGGCGAACTGCCCGACCAGGCTGCCGACAGCGCCCGCGGCGCCGGAGACGAAGACCGCGTCGCCCTCGGTGAACGCCGCCAGCCGGAAGAGGCCGGCGTAGGCGGTCAGCCCCGGCATGCCGAGCACGCCCAGGTGGTAGCTGGGCGGGATCCCGGGCAGCTCCGGCAGCACGCGCACGTGCGCGGCGTCGAGGACGGCGAGGTCGCGCCAGGCGGCGTCGGCGAGCACGAGCGCGCCCTCGGGGACGGCGGGCGACCTCGAGTCGATCACCCGGCCGACCGCGCCGCCCTTCATCGTCTCGCCCACCTCCCAGGCCGCGGCGTAGGACTTCCCGGCGTTCATGCGGCCGCGCATGTACGGGTCGACCGACATGACCAGCATCCGGACGACGATCTGCCCGTCCTGCGGATCCGGCCGCTCCAGTTCCACCAGGCGGAAGTCATCGGGGGTCGGCTCGCCGTGCGGACGAGCCGCCAGCTGCCATTCACGGGTCTGCACGGGCACGGTCCTGATCCTGCCCGGCCCGCGTCGGTGGCGCGCGAGGTGGTTGCGGCGCGGGCATACGCTCGGACCATGTTGTTCTCGCGCTTGAAGACGCAGGCGGTCACCGCCGAGGACGCGCTGCCCGGTCGCTCCGAGCCGCTCCCGCACGTGCCCGAGGTGCACGCCGTCAACGGCCACCGCATCCAGCCGCCGTTCCCCGAGGGCATGCAGACGGCGGTCTTCGGCGCCGGCTGCTTCTGGGGTGTGGAGAAGGTCTTCTGGGAGACCCCCGGCATCTACTCGACCGCCGCGGGCTACGCCGGTGGGTTCACCCCGAACCCGACGTACGAGGAGGTCTGCTCGGCGCGCACGGGGCACACCGAGGTCGTGCTCGTCGTCTTCGACCCGGCGGTCATCTCCTACGAGCAGGTGCTGAAGGTGTTCTGGGAGGACCACGACCCGACCCAGGGCATGCGCCAGGGCAACGACGTCGGCACGCAGTACCGCTCGGCGATCTACTACGCGTCGCCGGAGCAGGAGAAGGCCGCGCTGGCCAGCCGCGACGCCTACCAGGAGCGGCTGACGGCGGCCGGCTACGGCGAGATCACCACCGAGATCGCCCCGCTGGGCCAGTTCTTCTACGCCGAGGACTACCACCAGCAGTACCTCTACAAGGTGCCGAACGGCTACTGCCCGGTGCACTCGACGGGCGTCTCCTGCCCCGTCGGCCTCCCCGGCGTCTGAAGAAGGACGTCTCTGCCCCCACCGCGCGGGCTCGCGGCGGGATTCTGCAAAGAAGCCTGAGCCCGGAAGGCGCCGCAACGGTAGGGCGCCCGACCCCGTAGCTTCGGGGGCATGGAGGCCCTGCGGACGCCGGACGACCGGTTCACCGACCTGCCCGACTTCCCGTGGACGCCGCGGTACCTCGAGGTCGCCGACGGGGACGGCGGTG
>Ga0308173_10001404_pt1 | contig 11952 bp, 8 predicted proteins | sample PhyPR1_FD_203716 | JGI IMG/M metagenome (GOLD analysis project Ga0308173, IMG submission 203716) | Soil microbial communities from UC Gill Tract Community Farm, Albany, California, United States - DLSLS.P.R1 | ecosystem: Environmental > Terrestrial > Soil > Agricultural land | place: USA... | reverse complement strand
GACGTCTGTGCCGGCCGGCGACGAAGGGTATCCGAAGCCGTCGTGGGAGGCCTTGGCCGATTCTCGGATTGACCTTCCGGCTCATCCGGATAACGTATAAGGACGTCCCAGTCATCTGCATGACAATGGGTTGCGCTGCCGCCCGCCTGTGTCGCCGGTAGCAAAATTTATGTGACGACGTGGCCCCCTCGTGAGGTTTACCGGTCGAACGATTTTCCTGTGTTTTCCGTTCAGGCCACGTCAGCTCGAGGAAAGGGCCAGAAACCGACCGGGAAGGCCGCACCCTCGACCTTTATCGCCGGGTAATCGAATCGGCGAGCTCACCAGGTCGTGTTTGGACGAGATACAGCAGGCGTCGGATCAGCTCTGAGCCGGTGGCGTGTGCAGTGTCCGAGTTCCATCGATCGAGCCGCCCGCGGTCCAGTGTTGCGTCAACAACCTCAGGGAGACGAAAAAAATGAACATGAAGCGGTCATGGCATTCCGGCACTTTGCGGCGTGCAAGAAATCTCCTGCTCATCGGTGCGCTTGCGCCGGCTGTCGCTGCGGCGCAGCAGGGCTCGCTGAACGGCAAGGTGGTGGATTCGACGGCCGGTATCCCGTTGGTCGCCGCCCAGGTGATGATTCTCGGTACGCCGCGAGCCGCGGCCACCGCCGATGATGGTCGCTACCGGATCGCGAACGTGCGGCCCGGCATCTATCAAGTGCGCGTCGTACGACTGGGTTACCGAGCCGTCACGCGGTCGGTCACCGTCGCCAGCGATGCCGTCGAGCTTGATTTCGCGCTCTCGCCAGTGGCCGTGAGCCTCGATGAGGTGATCACGACCGCCACTGGCGAAACGACGCGAAAGCGCGAACAGGGGAACGTCGTGGGCTCGTTGGCTCCCGCTCCCGCCGACCTGGCGCCTGCCGGCAACATGAGCCAGCTCCTCACGGGAAAGATCCCCGGACTCGATGTCGCGACGCCGGGCGGAACCATTGGGTCGAGCGCACGCTTGCGCATTCGCGGTGCGAGCTCGTTGTCGCTGTCGAACGACCCGCTGCTCATCGTCGACGGCATCCGCGTCGAGAACAGCTCCGCATCGTCCACGATTGGTGTGGGGGGTCAGACTCCGTCTCGCTTCAACGACATCAATCCCGAGGACATCGAGACGATCGACGTCTTGAAGGGACCGGCGGCGGGCGCACTGTACGGCACCGCGGCTGCCAACGGCGTCATTCAGATTACGACCAAGCGCGGGCGTCCCGGCAAGACACGATTCACCGTGTACGGCGAATCCGGCACCATCAAGGACGAAACCGAATTCCCCGCCAATTACGCGCAGATTGGCCGAACGACGGCCGGCGCCCGCACGACCAACTGCAACCTCGACAGCCAGACGCGTGGCCTGTGCACGCCCAATGCGGACTCGCTTGTCCACTTCAGCCCACTCGTGCAATACAGCCCGTTCATCACGGGACAGCGTGGGTCGTACGGCGTGAGCGCCGTCGGCGGCAACGATCGCGTCAACTACTATGTGGGCGGAAATTACGATCGGCAGCAGGGCGTGTTCGACGCGAACACCGACCAGCGGGTGGGCGGACGCCTGAATCTGTCGGCGCAGCTCGCCGATAACTGGAACGTCCAGCTCGGCTCCAACTACTTGGCCGACCACCTTCGCTTGCCGCAGAACGACAACAACATTCTCGGCATCATCTCCTCGGGTCTGCTCGGCAGCGCGTTCGACGATTCCGTTCCTGGAAAGGCATGCCCGGCCCCGGGTTGCGCGCACGGCTACCTCGACGGACAGATTCCTCAGGCGCTCGAGGCGGTGTGGTTCACGCGACAGGACGTTCAGCGCTTCCAGAACAGCCTCACGAGCAACTATCAGCCGCTCAACTGGCTCCATGCGACCGGAACCTTCGGCCTCGACTACCTCGGCCGCTGGGACAATGAGATCATTCCGCCGGCGTCCGTGTTCTTTGGCTCGCTGCCGGACGGACAGCGCTCGTCGAACCCATATTCGATCTACAATTACACCGCGCAGGGCAGCGTCACCGGCACATGGTCGCCGATGCCGACCTTTTTGACCACGACGACCGCCGGCACCGCGTTCAGCAAAGTGCTCGTCCGCGGCACGCAAGCGTTCGGCGCGAAGCTCCTCGGCGGAACGTCGTCGCTCGCCGGCACCACGGCGCGTTTCGCAGTCAACGAGGTGAACACCGACAACAAGACGCTCGGCTATTTCGTGTCTGAAGAGTTGGGTTGGCGCGATCGCGTCTTCCTCAACGGTTCGGTGCGCAACGACAAGAACAGCGCCTTTGGTCAAAACTTTGGATCGATCACGTACCCGTCGTTCGGCGCCTCGTGGGTGCTCAGCGACGAATCGTTCTTCCCGAGAACCGAGATCCTCAGCTCGTTGCGGTTGCGCGCATCCAACGGCCGGTCAGGTCGCCAGCCGAACTTCCGCGACGCGATCACGTACTTCAACGCGGCGACCGTGACCGTGAACGGTTCCGACGTGCCGGGTATCGCGATTGGCGGCACCGGAAACGCGTCCCTCAAGCCCGAACGCTCGACGGAGACGGAGCTCGGCTTCGACGTTGGCTTGCTCCGCCAGCGCGTCAATTTCGAGTACACTCATTACAACAAGAAAACGGACGACCTTCTGGTCGCCGTCCCGCTGGCCCCGTCGCTGGGCCTGAGCAACACGCAGTTCGAGAACCTTGGCAGCGTTCGGAACACGGGCAACGAATTTAGTCTCGATGCCAACCTGCTCGACACGCGCCGCTTGTCGTTCACCGTTGCCGCCTCTGCGTCGACGAATGACAACAAGCTGCTCTCGCTCGGCTTCCTGCCGGGAACCACGACACCGGTTCCGCCGATCATCGTCACCACGCAGCAGAAGCATGTCGTCGGCACGCCGCTGGGCGGTTATTGGCAGCGGTCGATCTCGTTCACGGATGCGAATAATGATGGCATCATCGCCCGCAGCGAGATCAAGCTGAGTGATACGGCCGTGTACCTCGGCAACCCACTGCCGAAGCAGGAATTCTCGGTCTCGCCCACGCTGACGCTGATGAAATGGCTGCGCGTGAACGCCCTCGTCGATCACAAGGGCGGATACAAGCTGTTCGACAACACCCGCCGGTTCCACTGCAGCTTCGGCACGTGCCAGGAAACGTTCGACAAGTCGATGCCGCTCGCGGATCAAGCGGCCGCGGTGGCGATCGCGCTCGGCACGGACGCCGGCTACATCGAGAACGCTGATTTCACCAAGCTCCGCCAACTGTCGTTCACGCTGCTCGGCCCGGATGCGATGGCGCACCGTGTTGGTCTCCAGACTCTGTCCCTCACGATCGCCGGGGCAAACCTGAAGACGTGGACGAAGTACAAGGGATTCGACCCGGAAGTGAATTCGACCGCCGGCAACAACTTCGCTACGTCGGAATTCCTCACGCTCCCGCCGTCGCGAACCTGGACGGCTCGGATCAATGTCACTTTCTAACCTTCACCGACAGAGCGACCAATCAATGAAGAATATTTTCCTCGCCCGTCGGCGAACCGGCCGACTGGGTATCTTCGCCACGATCGCGGTTTGCGCGGCTGTGTCGTTGAGCGGATGCGACAGCAAACAGATTCTGACCGTGTCCGATCCGGACGTGGCCCGACCCGCTTCGCTCGACGATCCCTCCGCACTTCCGGCGCTGCGCGCCGGCGCGATCGGTGCCTTTGGTGCGGCCTACGACGGCAACAGCTCAGACGAGCAGCAAGTGACGTTGTCGGCCTCGTTGGGCGACGAGTTCATCAACACCGAAACGTTCCCGACCCGCATCGAGTTCGACCAGCGGGCGCAGACGATCGGCAACACGAGTCTCGTCGGAACGTTCGTCGATCTCAATCGCGCGCGAGGGCTCGCTCAGCGCGCGATCGCTGGAATGCAGAAGTTCGCAAAGAACAGCGCCGACAGCGCCGGATTCCCGGAAGTCTTGGCGCTCGGCGGCTTGACGTATGTGCTCTTCGCCGAGAACTACTGCGGCGCGGTTCCCGTGAGCACGGTGAACGATGACGGAACGTTCACGTATGGGCCGCCGCTGTCGACGAACCAAGAGCTCGACAGCGCGATCGCGAAGTTCAACGGCGCGCTCGCGGTCAACGGCGCGCCACTCACCGCAACGTTCAAGCAGTTGGCGCAGGTGGGGAAGGGCCGCGCGTTGCTCGACAAGGGTGACTATGCCGGCGCCGCCGCGGCCGTCGCGGGTGTATCCACCACATTTCAATACACCTATACCCACTCCGAGACGACGGGCCTTCAGAACAACGGCACCTGGGCCCTGACGAACAGCGTGGGCCGCTTCGGTGTCGCCGATCGCAAGGGCGGGAACGGTTTGCCATATCAGACCGAAGGAGACACCAAGACCGCCACGTTCGATCCGCGTGTCGCCAACACGCTTCGCGCCAACAACGGCGGACATGGATTCGACAACGGCATTCCAGCCGGTGAGCTTCAGTACATTCAACAGAAATATCCGGTGCGCTCGTCCTCGTCGGTCATCGCCGACGGCGTCGAAGCACGCCTCATCGAAGCCGAGGCGGCGCTGCAGACCGACCCGGCTGCCGCGCTCACCATTCTGAATGCGCTTCGCAGCAATGCGGCGCTGTTCGCGCTGCGCGGCTACACGATCACGTCGCTGCCGCCGCTCACACTGCAACCAACGAAAGCCGCACAAGTCGACCAGCTGTTCAAGGAGCGCGCATACTGGCTCTTCTTGACGTCGCACCGGCTCGGCGACATGCGGCGGCTTATCCGCCAATATGGTCGCGGCTCGGAGACGGTCTTCCCGACAGGCGCGTACTTCAAGGGCGGCACGTACGGTACGGATGTCAACTCACCTGTGCCGCAGCGCGAGCAGAACAACCCGAACTACACGCCGGGTGCTTGCAAACAGAACCAGGCTTGATCGATCTCTGAACGGAGTGAAACAGTAAACAATGGGGCGCCGCGATCATCGCGGCGCCCCATTGTTTTAGCATATCGCGTTCGGTTCGTTACTCGGATCCGGACCGCGTATGGATGTAAATCACACCGGCGCCCGCATCGGTACCTTCGACGATCGTTCCGCGCGTTCCTCGGCGTAATTCGATTCGATCGATGGCGTCGGGAGGCATCTGTTGCAACACGTCGAGCGACGTGAGGCGCGCTCCGTCAACGAGGACGACCGGCTGCTCCGAGTTCGCCAGCCAGATGCTGCTTCGCCCCCGGTGACCGCTGATGGCCAACGGCCGGCCGGCGCGATCCTCCGAGTAGGAGTAGCGCGGCACGAGCTGCCGCAGCACTTCCCATGCATTCTGAACATGCTGGGCGTCGATCTGATCGCCCGATATCACGACATCGCCGAATGGAGTTTCGCCGTCGTCGTAATGGAGGCGATTCGCTGTACACCCGGCCGACGCGGCGAGCACACACGCGGCGACTGACGGCATGACCAACCCGGTGATCCGCATTCGACCTCCATGCGCGGGAGCGCGCACCACGCTCAATCATACACCCCGGCGTTGATCCGCGACAGCGATTTCTGCCGTGCACGGTCATTAGTTGTTAACTCCCGTACAACTGATGAGCGCGATGCTAGGCAGTCGAGAGAGCAGGCGGGCGTGAGGCGCTACTTGCTCACGAACGGCGGTTGCAGAGACAACAGATCTGCCGGATCGATTGTCAAACCACCAAAGCGCGCGCTCCAGTGGAGGTGCGGTCCAGTGACGCGTCCCGTTGCGCCCACGAGACCAATCTCTTGACCGCGATCGACTGTGTCGCCGGCGGTGACTTTGGCCTCGCTCATGTGAAAATATCCCGTCACAATGCCGTTCCCATGATCGATGTACACCACGTTCCCGGCCAAAAAGAAGCTGTCGACGAGCGCTACGACGCCGCGGTTCGCCGCGTAGATGGGATCGCCGGTCTTCCCACGATAGTCGACGCCGAGGTGACTGCTGGACACGCGTCCATTGAAGAGTCGGCCGCTCCCGAATCGGCTCGTAACGCGGGCCGATCTCGGCCGGAGGAATGGGCCCGTCCACAGTTGAGGCGTGTTCTGGGCGTGACGTCCGATCTGGTGCGCCAACTCGTTCTCGTGCTCGATCCGCGCTTCGGTGAGCGAGTCCAACCGCCGCGTGAATTTCGCGTCGACGCGGAGCCGGCTCGCGCGAGCCAGACGTCCCCGAGACTGCACCGAGGGCGGAGGCTGATGCGGGTACGCGAGCGACAGGCCGAGCGTGTCGACGGTGCCCGACTTACGCGTCACGCTCACCCGGACGACCAGCGAATCGGAGACATCGACCGGAACAGCGCCGAGCGCCTGGCGTCTACCGCCCGACGCCTCTCGAAAATGGAGCGGCTCACCGGCCATCGTTCCAGCGATCGAGACGACGGAGTCGCCGTGCCCGTCCAGGCGATCGATCGTCAATCGGACAAGGGATCCGCCGCTGGCTTGGCGCGGTTCGATCGTGAGGCGAGGTGGTTGTTGGGCGCCGGCCGCCTGCACGACGCCGGCGACAATGGCCAACAGCGCCGCTGTTCGGTGGATGATCATCACGTCAAGATAGACGGCCGCGACGCGGCCTCGGCAACACCTGGTCGCGCAACGGGTAGAATGTAACGATGGACATCGTTCGTCGATTTTCGCTTCTGGCCACCGCGGGTTTGCTGGGCATCGCTGTGCTGCTCGGCTCGGTCGGATCGCGCGCGACGATGAGCCAACGCGCCGCCGCGCAGCTCGCGACTGCCACGAGCTACTACGACTCGACGATCGTCCTCGCGCGCAACGCCCGGCCGCGCGGCATCCGCGGCGACGAGCTCACGATCGCGCTTGGGTATCTCGAGCGACTCCGGCTTGGGCTCGGGAGTCCGTTCCGACTCGCCGATGAAGCGCTGAGCGATTCGCGTCTGGATTCGGCCACGGGCTCGCGAGTCGCTTGGGCATTGCTCGAGCGGCTCCGACGTGGCGATGCGTACGTCATCGATCCGCGCGTTCTCGACGGATCGGGGCCATGGTCCGCCAACGGTCGCGGCGCGACCGGCGCCGCGCACCTGGCGCTCATCGAGCAGGCGGTACGATCGGCGTCGGACCCTCGCGCCGGCGAGCTTACGGTGCGGCTGGCTTATCTGATTGCGGCGGCCAAGGGCACGGTCACTCCGGCGAGTGTGCAGACAGCGGTGCGAGTCGCCGCCTTGGTGCGCGATCGCGAGTCGGCAGCAGCCGATCTTCGCGATTTGTTGGCCGACGCGAGTAACGGCCGTGAAGACGTTATGAGATTGCTCAATGAGCGGCGCGACGCGCGTACGTTCCGCGTCGAGCAGCCGCCGCTCATACCACTCGGCGCCGATCAGCGCGTCGAAGCGATGAACGCCGTTCCCGCGCTGGTCGGCGCGCTCGACACGCTCGATCGCGCCGCGCCAGCCGTTCCCACGCCGGTCGCGTCGTACTCGCTCTTGAGTGCCAACTTCGCTTCGCGGCTGCGAGAGCTCGGCGATGATCGGCCGCCGGTGGCGCAGGTTGCGGTCACGCTGCGCACTCATGTGCCGAGTCGGTTGCGAGCCACCAACGACGAAACGCTCGCTGCCGATTACGCGCTCGCCGCGGACGAACCCGATTCGCTGCGTCGCGACGGCGCGCTAGCGCTGCTCTCCACTGCGGTCGCGCTTCGGTCACTCGCACAGTCGGCGCCCTGGTTCCCGGGTGATGGCGGCCCGGAAGTCGCAGATCTGAGGAGCGAGTTCGGGATTGCCGATGTGACGTTCGCTCGTGGCGTTCGCGCGTCGTGGCGGCCGTACTATCTCCGCGAGTTGGGCGACGCGCTGCGCGACATGCAACGCGTTTTGCCTGCGCTGTCGTTCGAGGCGCTGCGCGTCCGATTTGGAGCCGACCCGCTTCCAGATTCCGCGCTCGCCATGCACGATCCGCGAACGCGCACACTGCAGCTGTCGATCGGGACGTCGGGCGGCACGTTGGCGCATGAGCTCTCACACGATCTCGATTGGCAGGAGGCGCGCCGGATTTTTGTTCACGCAGGCGGTTACAGCACCGACCGTGTCATGCGCGACCAGCGCGGCCCACTCGCGCAGTCGATGCGCGGATTGACCGAAGCCCATCCACTCGGCACGAGCGCCTCCGCCACCAATCCGCGAGCGTTCGATCGTCCGGCCGAGGTCTTCGCGCGAGGATCGGACTGGTTCATCGCGTCGTCGCTCGCGGCGCAGGGCCGCATGAACGGATTTCTCTCTGCTATCGAGGACGACATGTTGGCGGGCTACGCGGCGGGCCAGCCGGTGGCGATCGGCGTGTTCGGTGCGACGTCGCTCACGGCGACGCTCGATCAGATGACGTATCTTCCCGACTCGGTGCGAAATCCCTTCGAGTCGCAGTGGGCCGACGCGAGAGTGGTCGATCCCGTCTTGCTCGTCCGCCGCGTGCTCGAGACGCCGATCTCATGGCGTGGAGTCTGGCAACTGGGCACGGGAGTCGGCGCGCTGTTACCGCCGCCGCCGTCGTCGGTCTGCGTCGCCGATGATTCTCCTGAAACGCTGGCTCGTGAGCGTTTGCTCATGATGGCGGTCGATGCGCGCGCCCGCGGGCTCGCCGCGCGTCGGGCCAGATTCCGCCCCGCCGGCGCGCGCGCCGATTGGGCGAACAGCGTCCTGCGTTCGGCGCCGTGGAGCCCCGATCAGGGTGAGCGACTCGTCGACGCGTTACGCGCGGCCATCTTGGACCAGGTATCCGCCTCGCTGCCGACTCAGGGGCTCGTGCCGGCCGTTCCGGCGATCTTCGCCTCTAGCGCCGCGAGTTGCGCGAGCATCGCGCCCTGACGCGACTCGAGCTGGGAGAGAAGGCCGATCGTCTCGTGGTGTCGCATCTCTTCGTCTGTCGGCGTCTTTTGGACGAAGGTGAGCGCACCGCCAGTCTCGAGTCGGCACTCCCGCACGTGCGCCAAGGAAACGATTCCTTGCTTGCGGGCCGCGCTTTCGAGCTCCGCCACCGTGATCAACTCGCGTTCCAGATGATGTCGTAGGATTCGGCCGTTGCGAACCAACGCGTCGGGCTGGCCTTCGATCTTGTCCAATTTGCCGAAGTGATACAGTACGCGAACGACGACGGCATTGATGATGAGGAGCGCCGCGGCGCCGACGATGCCTCCGGCCAACGAATCATCGTTCCCGATGATGGCGTTCTGCACGGTGTTCGAGAGCAGGAGCAGCACGACCAAGTCGAACGGATTGATCTGCGACAACTCTCGTTTTCCGGCGAGGCGGAGCCCGACGAGCAGAAACGCGTAGACGATAATCGTTCGGACGATCTTTTCGCCGAAGGGAATGCCGGGCGAAAGCAACGAGTGCCACATGGAGGTCGGGCGAAATGGTGGGTCAAAAGATCGGTGGGGTCCGATCGGCGAACGGCGCGGTGAAGAGGGATCTGCTGCTGCGTCGCGCCGTTGTCAACCGCGATTTATCGCTCGCTCGTCCCGCGTTATCGCTCCCAGTCGCGGTCGTGCCGCAGCAGGAAATCAAGCGACAGCACGCGGCGCGATCGATCGCGGTCGCGGACGAACACAACGTGCGACCAGCCGCGCATTCCCGTCGGCGTGTACGATTCGCCGTGAAGTCGCAGCTTGCGTCGCGAAATAGCGCGGATGAAGATGCGCTCGTATCGCGAACGCGCCAACGAACGGACAGGAAAAAGGTTCGCCCACGTGCACGACCGTCCCACGCTGTCGTATTCCGGCGGGCGGTCGTCGAGCTCGAGGAGCGACAGTCGGTCGCCGCTCATGACTGCCGAGATGAGTCGAAGCGATCGTGGGTCCGATAGGCGGACGATCGACGGCCAGAAGTACTGCGTGATCGACGCGGCGATCGCGCGAAGCGACCGCGTGTCGCCGTTACGCGTGGGCCAAATCGGAGCATTCACGTCGGCGACGAATGGATTCTCGATGAACGACGAACATCGCGCGACCCAACCATGTCGTGAGCTGTGCGGCTCGGGCTTGAAATCGCGCGGTACGGGAAAATCGTGCTCCTCCAGTGCCGAGAGCTCGAAGGTCGGCCATGTCATGACCTGTCGCGTCACGGCGGCGACGAGCGTCGCGGTAGAGATCATGAGCTCCGCATCGGGCGTGAAGTCGGCGGTGATCTCGACGCGATTCACCCGCGGACGCACGCCAATGCCGGTGGATCGTCGATTGGCGGCCAACAGCATGACGGGTACGGGGAGAATGTGCGTCAGCAACAACGCAAGCTTCTCGACGCTGCGATTCGCCCCGCGTTGCTCGTACGGGAGGTCGAACGACACGTTGTAATGTGTGCTGAATCCCGAGAGATGGACCGTCCGCTGCTCGTGCTCTTCCCATGCATCGAGCTCGTTGCGCAGGAACTCGATGCTTTCCCACAGAGAACGTCCAGCTCGCGCGGCACACCCGCGCGCGATCTCGATCACGGGCGTGGCCAGTTCGATCACGCCCGTGTCGAAGTAGACGGCGCCGCCGGTCGGCAGATGATAGGACCGGCCGGTCCGATGCATCATCGGCGCACGAACGATCCGCGTCGGACTGCCGAACACGTCTTCCGGCTTGGCGGGGATTCCGTCGACGATCGTCGCAAACTCCGCCTCGATGCCGATCGCGCCCATTCGGGTCGCCGATCGTTTGACGAGTCGTTCACCCTTGGCCGGCTTGGCCGCCCGTGACACCGACGTCACGATGCAGCTCTCCGCTCGGCGTCGAACCCCAGGTGCTCCATGGGAGCGTCGCGGGGAATCGACAGCACGTAGCCGAAATCGAGATGCAGTTGATCATCCGTCTCACCGCGAGCGGCGCCGAAGGGACGCGTCCACACGCCGGGCATGGATTGACGCGCCAACGCCGCGTACCGCTCGATGGCTTCGCGATCGTCGAGAAACGTGTCGCCGATGCGATAGATGTTGGCCGCCGATCCCCAGCAATGCGGCGTGGCGTTTGTGTTGATCGCGTGGCGCGGCGACCGGTAGCCTCCGTTCGCCGCGATGTGAACGAACGTGCCGGTCGCGTCGCGAAAGCGCTCGAGGCAGAGTGCGAGCAGTGTGATCGCGCATGGGACGTACCGCGGAAACGCACGCAATGCCGCGGCTTCGCGCACATCCGTCTGGATGAACTCCCAGAGCCCGAAGTTCGGCGACAACCTCACGCTCATCGCGTGCTCCCACGACGCGATCTCGAAGAAATACCGAGGTAGACGACGCATCGCGCCGCTCTCATCGTGGATGTGCCGATCGGGGAGGAGCACGTCTCGCAACGCTTTGTCGAGGCGAAGCCCATCAACGACGGGAAGAGGAAAATGATATGCCTCACCCATTGGTCGTTTCCCCGGCGCCGGTCAGCAGCTCGAAGACAGCATGTGACACTTCGGCAATGGTCTCCGAACGTCGCGTGGCGTCGCGTGGCCACTCCGTGAGTATCGCCACCACGTACGGCCGCCGTCCCGGCGGATACACGACGCCGGCGTCGTGCGCGATCGTCGAGATGTCTCCGGTCTTGTGCGCCACGCGCACGGCGTTCGGCAGCCGGGCCGGGATGCCGTTGCGAAATTCCTGGGCGTGCAGCAGGTCGAGCATGCCGCGCGACAGCTCCGGCGTGAACGCGCGCTCCTCGGCGATGATGCGAAGCAGTTGCACCAGACCATCCGCCGTGACGCGATTGTTGATCCCCGCTTCGAACGCGCGTTCGTCTTCGACGCCGCGCCGTACGTCGATGCCGTCGATGCCCAACTCGTCGAGCGCGCGCTGCACGGTCTCGAGACCGACTAGGTCGAGCAAGAGGTTGGTCGCGAGGTTGCTGCTCGTCGCGATCATGTGTAATGCGAGATCTGAGATGCGCAGCATCTTGCCGATCGCGGCCTGCACCTCCGGATTCGCGTCGCGCTCGGCGCTCACATGAAACAGCTGACCATCG
>Ga0308173_10001403_pt1 | contig 11953 bp, 7 predicted proteins | sample PhyPR1_FD_203716 | JGI IMG/M metagenome (GOLD analysis project Ga0308173, IMG submission 203716) | Soil microbial communities from UC Gill Tract Community Farm, Albany, California, United States - DLSLS.P.R1 | ecosystem: Environmental > Terrestrial > Soil > Agricultural land | place: USA... | reverse complement strand
GAGTTCGGCCGCTTTGGCTTTCGCGCAGAACCCGCGCCCGCAAGAGCCCAAACCGCCCTTCCCGTACTTACAGGAGCAAGTCCAGTACGTGAACGCGCAGGCCGAAGGCGTCAAGCTCGCCGGAACGCTCACGGAGCCGAAAGAGGGCGGTCCGTTCCCAGCCGTGCTGCTTATCAGCGGACCCGGGCCCCAGGATCGGGACGAGACCATGGCCGGCCACAAGCCCTTTCTGGTTCTAGCCGATTATCTGACCCGCCATGGAATCGCGGTTCTCCGCGTTGACGATCGCGGCGTCGGAAAATCAACCGGTGACTTCAAAGCCGCTACAACTCAGGACTTCGCATCCGATGCGGAAGCGGGCGTCCGTTACCTGCTGACCCGAAGCGAGTTGAATCCCAAGCATCTCGGACTGATCGGCCACGGCGAAGGCGCGATTGTCGCCCCTATGGCGGCCGTACAGATGCCAGAGGTTTCCTTCATCGTGCTGCTGGCCGGAACGGCGGTGCCGGGCTACCAGGTGCTGATTGCCCAAACGGAACGCGCCGAGAAGGCCGCCGGGTTGTCCGAGGAGCAGATCAAAGCCGACAAAAGGATCGGAGCAGCACTTTACAAAGCCGTGCGCGAGGGCAAAAAAACCGTAGATATCCGCGATGAAGACCAGCCTTTCGCGAAGCCCTGGGAGAAGCAGCTTCCTCTTATGAGATCGCCCTGGACCCGCTTCTTCCTGTTCTATGACCCCGCGCCAACATTAGAAAAGGTGAAATGCCCGGTTCTCGCGCTGGATGGCGATAGGGACATGCAATTAGACCCCGAGCAGAACATCGCGGCCATGAAAGCGGCCTTCGCTCGCGGCGGCAACCCTGACGTGACCATTCAGCTTCTGCCCGGGTTAAATTACATGTTCCAAAAAGCGGATACGGGCCTCAGTTGGGAATACGCTACTATCTCAGAAACTATTTCACCCACCGTTCTGCAAATCATCGGCGACTGGATCACAAAGCATACGTCCTGAGGCCCGAAACGCGCCAAGACGATTGCGCGCCTGGATTCTTGCGCCCCGAATATTCGGGATCGAAAATGAGGCTGGGGGTTCCACGAGATGAAATATCTACTTCTTCTTGCAACGGCCAGCGGCTTATTGGCCCAGGACGCGGCGATTCGCGACGTAGTAAAGAAGTATGTCGACGCGCGGCAGCACATGGATGCAGCCGCCATCCAGAGTCTGTTTACGGCCGATGCCGATCAACTGGTGTCCTCGGGAGAGTGGCGGAAAGGCCGCGCCGCGATTGTACGCGGCACGATGGCATCTTCCGAGCGGACTGGCGGCAAGCGTTCGATTGAGATTGAGTCCGTTCGCTTTCTGACGCCCGAAGTCGCCATCGCGGACGGACGCTATGAACTGAGCGGATTAGCCGGAGGAAAAACGCGCCGGATGTGGACGACGTTCGTGATCGTCAACGGTTCCGCAGGGTGGCGGATCGCGGCGATTCGGAATATGCTGCCAGCGTCGCCCGCGCCATCGGCGGGTCGCAAGCCTTGACACTATAGTTAGGTATAGGGTTTAGGATGGGAGTCGAGGGGCGCCCATGAGTCTCAAAATCGGTGAAGTAGCGGAGCGAGGCCGAGTGAATCTGCAGACGATTCGCTATTACGAGCGCGAGGGTTTGCTGCCCGAAGCGCCACGGCTGCCTTCCGGGTACCGGACATTTGGCGATGAAAGCGTGCGCCGGGTGCGTTTCATCAAGCGCGCGCAAGAGCTAGGTTTCACGCTGGCGGAGATTCGCGAACTCCTTTGCCTGCGGGTGGACCGGAAGCGGGACCGGGCGGAGGTTCGCGCCGTGGCGCGGGCAAAGATCTCAGAGATGGAAGAAAAGATCCGCAGCCTGGAAGCGATGAAGCGAGCACTGGAGCACTTGGTGAAGAGATGCAGCGGGCATGGCCCCGCGACTGAGTGCCCCATTCTGGAAGCTCTGGATGAGGGGAAGTGAAGCGATATGTCAATGGAACCGGCCTTCAAAATCGTAAACCAGCCAGCAACCCTCCATCGCGACCCTGTCTGCGGGATGAACGTGGCGGAAGACAGGGCTGCGGGCACGGTGGAACACGCGGGGCAGCGGCATTACTTCTGCAGCGCATCTTGCGTTCGGAAGTTTAAAGCCGACCCGGGAAAATATTCAGGGGCTGCGCTGGAACCAGAGCCGATGGAGGAAAGCGTCGAGTATACCTGCCCGATGCATCCGGAAATTGTGCAGCAAGGCCCCGGGTCGTGTCCGATCTGCGGCATGGCGCTGGAGCCGCGCACGGTAACGGCGAAGGAGGACAATCCGGAACTCCGCGATATGACGCGGCGCTTCTGGATATGCGTCGCACTAACCGCGCCCATTCTAGCTCTAATGATCTTTGCGATGGGCGCATTTCCCTGGGTGGAATTCGCCCTCGCAACACCGGTAGTGCTGTGGGGCGGATGGCCGTTCTTCGAGCTGGGATGGCGATCGGTAGTGAGCCGGCATCTGAATATGTTTACGCTGATCGGGCTCGGGACTGGAGCGGCGTATATCTACAGCGTGGCGGCGATTCTGTTTCCCTGGGTATTTCCTGCCGCTTTCCGCGACCCGCACAGCGGCGCACTGTCGGTCTACTTTGAGCCGGCGGCCGTGATCGTGACGCTGGTGCTGCTGGGCCAGGTTCTCGAACTACGGGCGCGCAGCCAAACATCCAGTGCTATACGTTCTCTGCTGGGCCTTGCGCCGAAGACCGCGCGGCTGGTGCATGCCAACGGCCATGAGGAAGACGTTCCGCTGGAGCACGTACGGCCAGGCGACCGGCTGCGCATCCGTCCGGGCGAGAAGGTGCCCGTAGATGGCGTGGTGCAGGACGGCGTGAGTTGGGTGGATGAGTCGATGGTGACGGGCGAATCCGTGCCGTTGGAGAAGACGGCGGGCACGCGCGTTACAGGAGGCACGGTGAACGGGACCGGCAGCCTGATTATGCAAGCGGAGCGCGTGGGAAGCGAAACACTGCTGGCGCAGATTGTCCGAATGGTGGGGGAGGCGCAGCGATCGCGGGCTCCGATCCAGCGCCTGGCGGACATCGTGGCGGGATGGTTTGTTCCGGCGGTGGTCGCGGTGGCGGTTCTGAGCGCGATCGGCTGGGCAGTATACGGACCGGAGCCGCGCCTGGCCCATGCGCTGCTGAGCGCGGTCGCGGTGCTCATTATTGCCTGCCCGTGCGCGCTGGGCCTTGCCACCCCAATGGCCATCATGGTGGGAACCGGCCGCGGCGCGCAAGCCGGCGTGCTCGTGCGCAATGCGGAAGCGCTGGAAACCTTGGAGAAGGTTGACACGCTCGTAATCGACAAGACCGGCACGCTGACGGAAGGCAAGCCGAAGCTGATTTCCGTTGGGGCGCTGAACGGATACGACGAGACGGAACTGCTGCGATTGGCCGCCAGCCTTGAGCAGGCCAGCGAGCATCCTTTAGCGGCGGCGATTGTTGCAGGCGCGAAGGAGCGCAATATCGCGCTGGCGAGCGCGACGGGTTTTCAATCCAGCACGGGCAAGGGCGTTCGCGGAACGGTGGAGGGCCGCACGGTGATGGTTGGCAACAGCGCCATGTTTGGCACAAATGGCCGCGATGCCGACAAGGCTGACGCTCTGCGGAAAGAAGGGCAGACTGTCATGTTTGTCTCCGTGAACGGAACGGCGGCGGGCATGCTCGGCGTGGCCGATCCAGTAAAGGAAACATCACTGGAAGCCATTCGGATGCTGCACGCGCAAGGCATACGCCTGGTGATGCTCACGGGCGATCACCGGGCCACCGCGGAGGTCGTAGCCCGCAAGCTGGGCATCGATGAAATCGAAGCCGAGGTGCTGCCGGAGCGGAAGGCCGAGGCCGTGAAGCAGCTTCAAGTGCTAGGGCACCGGGTGGCGATGGCGGGCGATGGCGTGAACGATGCGCCCGCGCTGGCGCAGGCAGATGTTGGGATTGCGATGGGCACCGGCACGGATGTCGCGATGGAGAGTGCCGGCATCACACTAGTAAAAGGCGATCTGCGAGGACTGGCGCGCGCCCGCCGCTTGAGCCGCGCGACCATGCGGAACATTCGCCAGAACCTGTTTCTGGCGTTCGTTTACAACGCGCTGGGTGTTCCGATCGCGGCCGGTGTGCTGTATCCCTTCCTCGGGATCGTGCTGAGCCCGATGATCGCGAGCGCAGCCATGACGTTCAGCTCGGTATCGGTAATTGGGAATGCGCTGAGGCTGAGAAAAGTGAATTTGTAACAGAAGGGCCGGGCATGCCCCTCGAGTTTGGACATTTACTGACGTGAGACATGTCGAAACTGAGCGGGAAGCGTAAGCGCCCTAAGTGGGGGCAATGAGAGTTCCGAACCCAATCAGAGACTGACTTTTGTGCCGGCGCTGGCCTACTTGTTAACATTCTCGACCTACGGCACACACCTGCCAGGATCGAAAAAGGGCTGGGTCGATGCAGAGCACTGCCTTCCCGGCAGCCCATTGCTGGCAGCCAACCCTCGCCGGCAAACCTGGTGGCGAGTGCATTTACGTGAGGAACCCTGGAAACTAGATCCGGAAGCCCGGCGCATTACCCTGGACACCATTCGATGCGTATGCGCGCACCGCCACTGGATCGCTCACGCTATCCACGTCCGGACGAATCACGTACACGCCGTCATCGCAGGTGACACAAAGCCGGAACGCATGCTTTCCGATTGCAAGGCTTATGCCACCCGCTCCTTTCGCAGTGCTTTCCCAAGCGTTCAGCGTCGCCGGTATTGGACCGATCATGGAAGCACACGCTATCTCTGGAATAAGGTGAGCTTCCATGCGGCGATTGAGTACGTTTTGCATGGCCAAGGCAGGCGGATGGCTTGTTACCCCGACCTCCCATGAGAATCATCTGGAGCCGCCCGAACTAGGGCGCTTACGCTTCCCGCTCCGTTTCGGTGATATCACGGGTCGCAGAAGGTGGAGATCCACGCGAGGGCCATTCAGTGAACCTCCAAGTGTCCAATCTCCAATCTCCAGGGGCCGGGTATGCCCGGCCCCTACCATTCCCATTAGAAGTAGAACTTGAACACGAACTGGATGCTTCGAGCGCCGTAGAGGTAATTGGCGTAACCGAAGTTCTTGTTCGCCAGCTTGCCGGCGGAGTCGAAGCTCAAGGTCAAGTTGGAATCGCCGCCCGCCGGATTGAACGCCGTCAGCGGATGGTTGATGAAGTTATATGCCGAGACGCGGAACTGGATCTTCTTGTACTCCGAAATTTGGAAGTTCTTGAAGAGCGACAGGTCGCTGTTCCAGAACGGAGGCGTCTTTATATACGGGAAAATGAAGGAGCCATTGTGACCCGGTGAAGGCGGCGCGAAGCAGTTGCCATTAACAAATTGGTCGTTCGCCAGGCCCTTTCTTGGATCGCAGGTCAGAACGGGCTGCATGCTGATGGTGGGGCTGCCTGTAATGATATCGTTGCTCAATCCCACGCCGCTGACATCCACGCCGTTTTGTAGAGTCGTTCCGGGCAGAAGTGTTCCGCCCATCCCGAAGTTCGAACTGACTTGCCCCTGCATCGGCGAGCCGCTTTGGATCTGGGTGACGCCCGAGATCTGCCAGCCATTGACCACTCCCTTCAGGAGCTTATTCGAGTGGATGGGATCGGGCAACTGCACGATGTAAGCTGCATTGAACACCTGGGTTCGGTCATTCGGCAGCGGACCGTAGTTGTTCCGGAGAGTGGTGGGATCGCCGACACCATTGTTGCCGCCCTCGCCCAGAATCCCCAGCGACTTGCTGAAGGTGTAGTTCACCAGGTAATTCACGCGGCCGCTTTGCTTGTTCCAACTCGCCTGCAGCGAGTTGTAGTTCGAGTAGAGGGTGTGGATAGTCTGGTGAATCGTGCCATACAGCGGAAACGGTTGCAGGTCGGTAGTATCCGGAGAGTTGCTGATGTTTCCCGCCTTTCCGAACATCCCGATATTCTGAGATTGGAACAGCGTTCCGTACGGGATCTGGTTCAGGTTTCCGTAGTTGTTATTCCAGTTATTGAGATATCTGGCCTGGTTGCCTACGTACGAGATCTCGAATAGCGACGAGCCGGGTGCGCGCTGTGAAATGGTGAAGCTGTAGCTTCGCGTCTCCGGCTGTTGGCTGTCACTCGGATCGAGCGAATTTGTTCCAGGAACAGCGGTACCGGGTGTCAAGGCGGCCAATCCCGCGAACGTCAAAGGCTGGTTGTTAGCCGGGTTTGGTACGGCATAGGTGAAAGATCCAGCCGAGGTGCCGAAGGCGCTCGCCTGCACGTTCTGCTCGTCATGGTACCGATACCAACCCACCCCACCGCGAAGCACCGTTTTGCCGCTTCCGAAGATATCCCAGGCGAAGCCCAAACGCGGGTTGTAAAAGAACGCACGCGAGCTCGTGCCTGAGTTCGGAATCGATGGATCGCGCTTGTGCCACGTAAATCCCGTCAGGTCCGAAGCCTGCCCATTCGGGTCATAGAGGCTTGGCACGAACACAGCCGCGCCGGTTCCGTTGTCTTCGGTCCATGGGCCCAAGTGATCGAAGCGCAGCCCGTAATCGAGTGTCAGCCGCCTGGAGACCTTCCAAGAATCCATTCCGAAGAAAGCGATAGATGTATAGTGCATCGGCAGAATGTAATCGAAGTTCGATTCGTTATAGCCCGTGATAACGCCGGTCAGCATATCGGCGTAAGCATTCCCGGTGCTGCCCTGGCTCCAGTTCGCAAACTGAAATTCGCCGTTCTGATAACTGTTGCTCGGCTGCTGGTTTTTCGTGTGTTCCCAGTAAAAGCCGAGTTTCATGGTGTGGGTCCCTTTCACCCAGGAGACGTTATCGGCAATGGTCGGCAGCCACTTGTTGGCGTACAGGTTGCCATTCGCTGCCTGGAAGCCGCTGGGATTCAACATGTTGGCCACGCCGTCGCTCCAACCGGTCATGACCGGCAAAACCGTGTGTGGCTGATTGTTAAACAAATACTTATAATTGATGCCGGCCTTGGCGGGATCCACTTTATCGGGGTTCACGAATGTGTTCGGCACATCCAGGTTCGTGTAGGTGAAGATGAACTCGTTCGTGAGCGTGGGAGTAAAGACTTTCGTCAGGTTCGCGGAGATGGAATCCGAAGAATTGCCTTGCTGGAGCGCTGACGGATAGGGCACGGTCGGATTGGTGCCCCACCACTCCGTGCTGTTATTGTGATTCAACTCGCGCTGCCGGTTGTAGCTTACGAACAGCTTGGTGTTGTCGTTGATGCTCCAGTCGATACGCGGGCGAAGCTGGTACTGATTGTCCGAGTGAGTCGTCGCGAAGATGTAGTTGTACCCGCCCGGGTTTGAAAACGCGCTGGTGTTCGGCAGCGGATACAGATTCATCATGGCCAGACCAACCGGATTGATGGAACTCGCCGGAATCTGACCGGTCTTCGTGCCGAACGGGCCGCTGGTTGCGGCGCCGGTGATCGCGTACCCGGAGTTCGAAGCCGTGATGCTGTTCAGATAGGATTGCGTGAAGTTGCCGGCTCGCATTTCGGCCGTGGGCACGAAGGACGTGAATACATCATGGCTCGGATCCTGGACCTGCTGCTTGTAGTACTCGTATGCGAAGAAGAAGAACAGCTTGTCGCGGTTGTGGTTGAAGTTCGTGCCGGGAATCAGAACCGGGCCACCGATGTTTGCGCCCGGGTAGTAGAAGTAAGTGTCCGGCTTTGGCCCGATCGGCTTGCCGTTGGCATAGAAGCCGAGGGAATTGTTGTACGCGTTGTTTGCGTCGAAAACATTGTTCCGAGCGTACAAATATGCTTCGCCGTGGAACTGGCTGCCGCCTGACTTGCCGACTGCAGAAATCACCACTGGCCCCTTGGCGTTATCGGCTCCGAAGTTCGAGGTCAGCACCTTCAATTCCGACGTCATATCTACCTGCGTATTGACCGCTTGCCCGCAGTTGCAGCCTGGGTCGACAATGTGCGCGCCGTCCGAAGTGATATCCAGCGCGGCGGTGCGAAGGCCATTGGCGGAGAAACTGCCTACCGGGCCGCCGCCGGTGCTTTGCTGCTGTCCATTAAAGGCGGAAGGCGTAAGCGAGCCCGTTTGAGAGAAGCCTGGCAGGATTTTTATGAACTCCGCGGCGTTCTGACCTTGGATCTGCACGTTCTGCATGAGCTTGGAGCTTATGACAACGGACTTCTCGCCGGAATCGACGGGTGTAATCGACTCGGCCGCGGCGCTGACCACAACCGTTTCCGTCGAAGTGCCTACCTGAAGCGCCAGGTTCGACAGATTGCGCCGGTCGCCCGAATCGAAGTGGACTCCCGACCGCTCGAGCTTTTGAAATCCCTTCGCTTCGATCAAGACGGTGTAGTCGCCGGGCGGAACGGCGTTGATGGAGAAGAACCCGTCATTATTAGTAACGGTCCGCCGTTCATCGCCGCTGTTCACGTTCTTCAATGTGATGGAAGCCCCGGGAATGACCGCGCCCGACGCATCGTCAACGGTGCCGGTTAGGGTACCGTTCGTGCTTTGCGCGCGCACGCCGGGAGCCGATAGCAAAAGCATCCAAACCGGCAGCGCGCTTATGAGGACCCACTTCAAGCCTTTAAACATAAAAATATGAATCTCCCCCCTTTAACGGGAAATTGCTTCTCTGGAGTATAGGTGGAAGCCGTGGGCTGCGTCAGGTTACGGCTGTTACGTCGCCCTGGCTATTGAGAGCTCGGGGCGTTGGTGGATGTGCTTTGTTTTCTGGTACGTACTAGCCAGTACGACCGTCCGCGTTAGATGTAACCGTTTCGCGTTGTAATCGCTGTCAGTTCCCTAACATGCAACAGCGCTCCTATGATATATAAGACTTACGTTACTTCTATGGGGAACTCAATTGCGCTGCCCTCCGAGCGGGAGCGAGCCGAGTTAGCAGCGGTTTTGGCTTCGGAGCGGTTCGTTCGATCGCCCCGGCTGGCAAGGCTGCTGGTCTACCTGTGCCACAAGTATTTCGAGGGCGAAGCCGATCAAATCAAGGAATACAACATCGCCACGGAGGTGCTGGGACGCCCGGCCGAATTCGACCCCAGCCAGGACGCGATTGCGCGAGTTGAAGCGCACCGGCTCCGCAAGAAGTTAAAGGAATACTACGCGCTCGAAGGGGCGCATGACGCGGTCAAAATCGTCCTTTCCCCGGGGACATACGTCCCTGTATTTACGTGCCCCCGCTCTGTCTGCGCGACAGAACCGCCCGTGGTGGACGAGGACGGCGAAGCGGCGGGTTCGCCGATCGAATCCGTACGTTCGTGCACGCCCGCAGACTCCGCGGCTATTTCAGCGGAAGCTGAAGGGGAGGATTCCAACCACCGGCGGTGGATCTATCTGGTCATCGCGGCCGGCGTGGCGCTTGCTGCGGTATCGGTCTGGAGATTTTCAAGCCAGCCAGCAGTGGATTCGCCTCCGGCGGGCTCTTCCATGCTGCTTCCAACGGCTGCCGCGGCAATCGCGCCGGGCGCGGCAATCCGTCTGCTGGCCGGCTGCACTATGCGGGGCCACACGGACCCGATGGGGAATGCCTGGCAGTGCGACGAATACTTTTCGGGCGGCCGTCCTGGAAACTGCCCGCACGAATTTTTGTGGCGGACCAGTGACCCGATGCTCTTCCAGAACATCAGGACCGGCGAGTTTTCGTACAATGTTCCGCTGAAGCCGGGGTCCTACGAGCTTCACCTGTTCTTTGTCGAGACGGTTTACGGGCCGGGAATGACGACCGGCGGCGGAGAAAATAGCCGTACGTTCCTGATTAAATTGAACGGGCAGAACCTGATCGACAATTTCGACGTTCTGGCCGACGCTGACGGGCCGAACATCGCGGATGAACGAGTCTTTCGCGATGTGCATCCGGGGCCGGACGGAAACCTGAAACTGGAATTCATCAGCCAGCGGGGACAGCCCATGGTGAACGCCATTGAGATTCTTCCGGGTACGCCTGACCGGCAGATTCCCATTCGCTTCGTTGCGCAGCAAACCTCGTTTACGGATCACCAGGGGCGATTCTGGAGTCCGGATACGTTCTACAGCGGCGGGCAGATGTCGATTCATAAGGACGCGGTAACAGGGACGCCCGATCCGGATCTCTACGCAGGCGAACGATATGGCAATTTCAGCTACGCGATACCGGCCGACACGCGGGACTCTTACAGCGTGACGCTGCATTTCGCCGAGACCTATTGGGGAGGGCCGCAGGCTCCGGCGGGTTCAGGCGCGGGGAACCGGGTCTTCAACGTGAACTGCAATGGCGTACGGCTGCTTGAGAATCTGGATATTTATAAGCAGGTGGGCGGGATGCGCGCGATGGCGAAGACTTTCCATGGACTGAAGCCGAATGCGCAAGGAAAGCTGGTTTTATCGTTTGAGCCGGTGGTGAACTACGCCTCGGTTTATGCGGTTGAGGTGGAGGATGAAGGCAAGTAGGCGTGGCCGGCTAGACAGCCGGCGCGATAAATCGCCACACGCGGCTAACAACCCGCCCTGTCGGGTTTTTGCGTGTTAGGATAGAGCACGCAATCGTGATGTACCGTCTGGCAGCGGCCGCTTTGTGCGCGGTCCTATTGTGCGGCCGAAGCTTGTGCGGCCAAAGCAAGCAATCGCCCCAGGAACTGTTGAAAGAAGCCATTGCGCTGCAACAGCAGGGGAAATTCGACCAGGCAATCCGCGACTACGATTTATTCCTCGATATGTATCCGAATGTGCCGGAGGTTCGCTCGAATCTGGCTGCCGCGCTGGTGGGCACCGGCCGGTATGCGGATGCCATCGCCGAATACAAGCGTGCATTGGAGAAGAAACCCGACCCGGCTGTTCGCCTGAACCTGGCCCTTGCGTATTACAAGGCCGCCAATTTCAGCAAGACGATTGAGGAACTTGAGAAAGTGCGCGAGACCGACGCGACAAATATTCAGGCGATGTTGCTGCTGGCCGATTGCGATCTGCGCATGGGCCAAAACAAGAAAGTAATTGATCTGCTGAGCCCGATGCACCGCGCCAATCCGGATAATTTGGGCATCGCCTATCTGCTGGGCACGGCCTTGGCGCGCGATGGCGAGACGACGCAGGCGCAGTTAGTAATTAATCAGATCACGCGCCGCGGGGATTCCGCTGAAGTGCGTCTGCTGATGGGCACCGCAAAATTCACCGGCCGCGATTACAAGGGGGCTTTGGCCGACATCCAGAAGGCAATTGAGATGAATCCGAACCTGCCGGACGTTTATTCATATTACGGCCTTGCCTTGCTTTACACGGGCGACCAGGCGGGTGGCCAAAAGGCGTTTGAGAAGGAACTGGAGCACGATTCGAACAACTTCGACGCGAACTTGAGAATGGGCCTTCTGTTACGGATCGATCAAGAATACGATCGCGCACTGCCTTATCTGCAACATGCCCTGGATGTACGACCCGGCGACTTATCAGCGCGTTTTGAGATCGCCTCGGTCCACTTCGGACAATCAAAGGAAGCGCAAGCCAGGGCGGAGCTGGAGTCGATTGTGAAGGCTGCGCCTACATTCCTGGAAGCACATGTGATGCTGGCAACGATTTATTACCGCGAGAAGCTCAAGCCGCAGGGTGACCGGGAACGCGCCATTGTCGACAAATTGAATGCCGAGCGCCAGGCTGCGCAACCCGGGGTGAGGGCGAGTCAACAATGAAGCTCTTTCTCCTGCTCTGTTTGAGCGCCGTTCTCAGCGCCCGGCAGGTGAAGCCGCCCGCGCCGCCCGCACAATCCACATTCGACAGGCTGGCAAAACAGGCCGAGGACGCCGGGCGCGCCAATCGGGTGGACGATGCCATCCGGCTGTATACGCAGGCACTGCGCATCAAGCCTTCCTGGGAAGAGGGCTGGTGGAACTTGGGGATGCTGAATTACCAGCTCGACAGATATGTCGAAGG
>Ga0308173_10001402_pt1 | contig 11958 bp, 13 predicted proteins | sample PhyPR1_FD_203716 | JGI IMG/M metagenome (GOLD analysis project Ga0308173, IMG submission 203716) | Soil microbial communities from UC Gill Tract Community Farm, Albany, California, United States - DLSLS.P.R1 | ecosystem: Environmental > Terrestrial > Soil > Agricultural land | place: USA... | reverse complement strand
CGTAGGTGGACGGCCGGCCGATGCCCAGCTCCTCCATCTTCTTGACCAGGCTCGCCTCGGAGTAGCGCGGCGGCGGCTCGGTGAAGTGCTGGTCGGCGCGGGCGGCGACGACGCGCGCCTGGGCGCCTTCGGCGACCTGCGGCAGGCGCCCGCCCTCCTCGTCCTCGGGATCGTCGCGGCCTTCCTCGTAGACCGCCAGATAGCCGTCGAAGGTGACCACCTGGCCGGTGGCGCGCAGGCCGGTGCGGCCGTCGGGGCTCTCCAGGTCGATGGTGGTGCGCTCGATCCGCGCGGATTCCATCTGCGAGGCGATCATCCGCTTCCAGACGAGCTCGTAGAGCCGGCCGAGGTCGCCCTCCAGGCGCAGGCGGCCCGGGTTGCGGGCGAGGCTGGTCGGCCGGATCGCCTCGTGCGCCTCCTGGGCGTTCTTGGCCTTGGTCGAGTAGAAGCGCGGCTTCTCCGGCACATAGGCCTGGCCGTAGAGCCCGCCGATCACCTGGCGCGCCTCGTCCAGCGCCTCGGGCGCGGTCTGGACGCCGTCGGTGCGCATGTAGGTGATCAGGCCCACCGTCTCGCCGCCCACCTCGACGCCCTCGTAGAGCCTCTGGGCGGCCTGCATGGTGCGCTGCGCCGAGAAGCCCAGCTTGCGCGCCGCCTCCTGCTGCAGGGTCGAGGTGGTGAAGGGCGGCGGCGGCGAGCGCCTCGTCGGCTTGCGCTCCACCGCGGCGATCCGGAAGCCGGTGGCCCGCACCGCCTCGCGCGCCGCGAAGGCGGCGGCTTCGTCGGCGAGGTCGAACTTCGCCAGCCGCTTGCCCTCGTGCTTCACCAGGCGGGCTGCGAACGGCTCGGCGCCGGCCGAGACGTCCGCCTCCACGGTCCAGTACTCCTGGCTGCGGAACGCCTCGATCTCCAGCTCGCGGTCGACGATCAGCCGCAGCGCCACCGACTGCACGCGCCCCGCCGAGCGCGAGCCCGGCAGCTTGCGCCACAGCACCGGCGAGAGGGTGAACCCCACCAGGTAGTCGAGCGCGCGGCGGGCGAGGTAGGCGTCCACCAGCTCCATGTCGATGTCGCGCGGGTGGGCCATCGCCTCGGTCACCGCCGCGCGGGTGATGGCGTTGAACACCACCCGCTGGACAGGGGCGTCCTTCAGCGCGCGCTTCTGGCGCAGCACCTCCAGCACGTGCCAGCTGATCGCCTCGCCCTCGCGGTCCGGGTCGGTGGCCAGGATGATCCGCTCGGCGCCCTTGGCGGCCTGGACGATCTCGCCCAGAGGCTTGGTCGAGCGCGCGCCCACCTCCCAGGTCATCGCGAAGTCCTGGTCGGGGCGGACCGATCCGTCCTTCTCGGCGAGATCGCGGACATGGCCCACGCTCGCCAGGACCTTATAGTCCGGGCCCAGGTACTTGTTGATGGTCTTGGCCTTGGCCGGGCTCTCGACGACGACGAGCTTCATACTGAGGCGGGGGAATCCTGCAGGCCGCGGTCCGGCCAAAGAGCCGGGAAGGTGGGGGCGGCCCCCACGCCGTGTCAACGCCCTTGAGGCCGCAATCCGGCGAGCCCCCAAAGGGGGCTGTTTCGCGCCGGGGCCTTGGCGCCGCCCCCGCCTTTAAGGCTTGTGTCACACCTTTGGCTCAACCTGGGGTCATGGACCGGCCGGGATTACGGCCTCGCGTTCAGGCCGCCCCCATCCGGCTGCGGCCCGATCGTTTCGAGGCGCTGGTGAGCGCGCACGAGGCGTTCCTGGCGGGCCGCCCCGGCGGCCGGCGCGCCGCCCTGCAATTCATTGTCGCTGCGGGCTACAGCTGCGACGAGCGTCGGCTCGCCGACGCCCGCTTCGACGGCGCGGACTTTTCCGGCGCCAGCTTCCGCCGCACGGATTTCAGCCGCGCCTCGCTCTATTGCGCCAACCTCGCCCACTGCGATCTCACCGAAGCGCGGCTGGAGCGGGCGGACCTGCGTGGCGCGGCGTTCACCGGCGCCACCCTGGCCGGCGCCAACCTCGACCAGGCCGACATGCGCGCCGCGGTGCTCTGGGTCAGGGACGAAGTCGCGGGCCTGCGCTGGGTCGGCGGCCGCAGCCCGGCCACGGCGAGCGCGCCCGAAGCGCCGATCGCGCACGGCGTCGACTTCACCAACTGCTCCTTGCAGGGCGCCCGACTACGCGACGCCAACCTGAAGAACGCCAACTTCGCCGGCGCCAACCTGCATGGGGCCGAGCTGATCGGCGCCAGGCTGGAAGGCGTGCACCTCAAGGGCGCGGTGCTCACCGGCATGGACGTGAGCAAGCTGGCGATCGCGCCGTCGGCCCTGGCCGGCTGCGTGGTCGAGCCGAGCCGGGAAGCCTGCGCGAGGGTCGACGACATCCGCCGCGAGCTCGACCGGGCGCACGACTGGATCACCACCGGCGGCGCGCCGGCGCACCTGGAGGGCCTCGACCTGCGCCCGGCCGGCGAGCACTTCCGCGACCGCCTGCTCGCCGGGCTGCAGGCCAGGGGCGCCCTGGCCATCGGCACGGACTTCAGCGGCGCCCAGCTGCAGGGCGCGAGCTTCGAGGACGCCGATCTGCGCGGCGCCAACTTCGAGCGCGCCGACCTGCGCGGCGTCGCCTTCATGGGCGCAAACCTCGCCCATGCGCGCTTCGCGGGCGCGCAGTTCGGCGAGCTGGAGCTCAAGCCCGGCCTGCGCCTGACGACCCGCCTGGACGGGGCCGTGCTGGTCGGGACCGGGCTCGAGTCCTAGGAGCTACTGCGGCGCGGCCGGCGGCGAAGCGCGGCGCGGCATCTTGGCGATGGCGTCCTTGCAGCCCTGGCTCACCTTGTCGGCGTTGTCGCGCAGGCACATCATCGCCTCGCGGCCGGCCTTGCCCTCGCACAGCGACTGGAAATCGGCCGCGCAGGCCTGACGCATGGCCTGACGGGCGGCCATCATCTCGGGCGAGGGGCCGGCGCCTGCGCCCGGCGGCGGCGCGGGCTCCTGGGCGAGCGCTGCGCCGGCGAAGGCGACCGCGGCGAGGCCGGCGATAAGGCTGAGTTTCATGGCGTGGCGTCCTGGAGCGTTTGTCCCGCGCTCGACACTAGAGCCCCGCCAAGCCTCGCGTGTTGCGGGTTTATGTCGCCGCCTGCGTCAGGCGGTCGCAGAGGTCGGCGCTGAACAGCGGGCGTGGCGCACGGCGGAACCTAGGCCGCCTCGACCATGCCGCCGGCCAGCAGCTCCGCGCGTCCGGCCAGCGAGAGCTCCACGAGCGCGGCGAACACCGCCGCCGCCGGCGCGCCGGTGGCGCGGACCAGCTCGTCGCGCGAGACCGGCGTCGGCGAGAGCAGCCCCGCCAGCCGCTCGCGCAGGCCCGGGTCCGCCTCGGCGGGAGCGGGATCGCCGCGGAACGGGTCGGGGCTGGGCTCGCGCACGGCGCCCAAGCCCTCCAGCGCGCGCAGCACGTCCTCTGCGCCCTCGCAGATCGCCGCGCCCTGGCGGATCAGGTCGTTGGCCCCCTTGGCGCGCGGATCGAGCGGCGAGCCCGGCACCGCCAGCACCTCGCGGCCCTGCTCGGCGGCGAGCCGGGCGGTGATCAGCGAGCCCGAGCGCAGCTCCGCCTCGACCACCACCACGGCGCGCGAGAGCCCGGAGATGATCCGGTTGCGCCGGGGGAAGTCGCGGGCGGTGGCCGCCCGTCCGGGCTCGTTCTCCGAGACCACGCAGCCTGCCTGGCGGATGCGCTCGTAGAGCACGCGGTGCTCCGGCGGATAGACGTCGTCGACGCCGCCGGCCAGCACGGCGGCGGTGCCGGTGGGCAGCGCGCCTTCGTGGGCCGCCGCATCGATCCCGCGCGCCATGCCGGAGACCACCAGCAGGCCCGCCTGCCCGAGTTCGGCGGCGAGGCCGCGGGCGAAGCGCTGGCCGGCGGCCGAGGCCACCCGCGCGCCGACGATGGCGACGGCCGGGCGGGCGAGCGCCTCGGGCTCGCCGCGCACCCATATGACCGGCGGCGGCGGATCGATCGCGGCCAGCGCCGGCGGGAACGCCGGCTCGCAGGCGCAGACCAAGCGCGCGCCCAAGGCTTCGCCCGCGGCGAGCTCGCGCCCGATCTCGGTGGCGCCCGGAACCCGCACGCCGCTGCGGCCGCCGCGGCGGGCGAGCTCGGGCAGGGCGGCGACGGCTTGGCCGGCCGAGCCGTAGCGGCGGATCAGCTCGCGGAAGGTGACCGGGCCGACATTCTCGCTGCGCGCCAGCCGCAGCCAGTCGCCGCGCTCCGCATCGGACAGCGCCCGGCTCACGCGGCGGCCTTGTCCTGGCCGCCGATGCGCGGCTCCTCGCCCTTCAGGAGGCGACGGATGTTGGGCGTGTGGCGCACATAGATCAGCACCGCCATGAACAGGGCGAGATAGGCGATGGGCCGCGGCCGTCCGGTCGCGAACACATAGACCGGCGCCAGCGCGGCGGCGATGAGCCCCGCCAGCGAGGAGATCCGGAACAGCGCGGCCACCAGGATCCAGGTCGCGCCGGCCAGCAGGCCGACCGGCCAGGCGGCGGCGAGCAGGGTCCCGAAGAAGGTCGACACGCCCTTGCCGCCCTTGAACCGGAGCCAGACCGGGAACAGGTGGCCGAGGAAGGCCGCGCCCGCCGCCAGCGCGGTGAGCTCGGCCTGCGCGGCCAGGGAGGCGTTCCGGGTCGCGAGCCAGGCGATCAGCACGGCCAGCGCGCCCTTGCCGCCGTCGCCGACGAGGGTGATCAGCGCCAGGTCCTTGCGCCCGGTGCGCAGCACGTTGGTCGCCCCGATGTTGCCGGAGCCGAGGGTGCGGACGTCGGGCGCTCCGCCGAGCCGGGTGGCGATCACCCCGAACGGGATCGAGCCCAGGAGGTAGCCGCCCACGATCGCGGCGAGGATCTGCAAATAGCTCAGATCGGCATGCATGGCGGCCCTCGTTCTCGTTAAGTTCTAGACGGCCCTGCGCCGTCCGTCACCTGCCAAGCTTCTATAGCTCCGCGGCGAGCGCGGACTTCAGGGCGGCGATGGCCGCCTCGTTACGCCGATAGAAGGTCCACTGCTTGATCCGCTTGGGCGTGACGAGGTCGGCCTGCACCAGGATCCGCATGTGTTCCGAGAGCGTCGGCTGGCTGACGCCGAGCTTCTCGGCGATCAGGACGCCGCAGACGCCGTCGTCCACCAGATCGCCGTCCACCTGCTCGCGGAAGTGGGCGCGCGGGGCCTTCAGCCATTCCAGGATCTGCAGCCGGCGCTCGTTGCCGAGCGCCTTCAGGGTATCGACGATAGGCATATTGCCAATTGGCTAACTCTAGATATCGTGTCCCTGGTCTAACCCGGAGCACGCGAGATGGACAAGATTGCCGACCGCTACGACATCGCCACGGACGTCGTGATGTTCGAGCAGGGCGAGGCGTTCGATGTGGCCGCCGTGGCCGCGCCCGGACGCCGTGGTGGAACCGCACGCTCTGCGCCGTGAACGAGGCGGGCCAAGCCGGGACCCAGAGCCGTGCGCACCGCTTCTGGGTCCCGGCTCCCCAGACCGCAAAGCGGTCTTGCGGCCGGGATGACGACCACACTTCATGCGCGATACACCACCCGCCCATCGGCGAGCGTGAGCAGCACCTTGCCCTGCAGCGTGCGGCGGCACGGTCGCGCTGATGATCGAGAAGGCCGGCGTGGTCCCGACGGGCGGCTAGGCCCGTTCGCAGCTTGACAGGTCGTGTCACCTAAGCGTTACTAGTCACCTCAAGGTGACAGGAGGCGAGGATGTCGGACGCGGATGAAGAGCGCATCTTCGCTGACCTGCGCCGACGGGCGAACCGGCGTGAGCTGCTGATGGTCCCGGTCGGCTGCGCCGTGGCCGCCGCCATGTTCATCCCCGTCCTGGGCTTCCATTTGATCGGCCGGCCGCTCCGGTGGCAGTCGATCGCCCTGGTCATGCTGCTCCCGGTGCTGGTGGGAGTCGTCGGCTCGACAGCGGCCTGGTGGGTGACCCGCTTTCCGCCGGGAGCACTCACCGCGCGCATGACCCTGCGCCAAAGCGACCGCGTCCAGCACATCATGTCGCGGCTCTACCTGTTTTATCCCATTGTCATCGGCATAGTCGCCTTCGACTGGGCGCTCCTCGTCCACCGTGTGTTGAAGGGCGGTTGGCAGATCCTGGATGTGACGGAGGGCCTAATGCTTACCTTCGCCGTGATCGCCTATGTGCCGGCGCTCACGGGCTGGGGCGTCGGCCGAATGAGTCGGCTGATCTATGACGAAGAGCTTTTCCGGTCGTTCCGCACGCGGGGCTATGTCGCCGGCTTCTGGAGCATCATGGCTGGGTTGCCTGTGATCCTGGCGCTCGGCCTGGCGCGGCCGGCGTGGGCGGTGGAGGCGCTGCCGTTCCTGATCGCGGTGGGGATCAGCGCGCCCGCCCTGACCATGGCTCATCTCAACCGGCGGGCCGAACGGGACGCCTGACCGCGCGGGATCATGCGCTTCCCCCACGCCCGCGGCCGCACCGTCGCGCTGATGATCGAGAAGGCCGGCGTGGTCCCGACGGGGGACTGAACTGCCCGCCTGGGAACAAGCCCGTCATCCCGGACGGCCTGAAGGGCCGAGCCGGGACCCAGAGCCGTGCGCACCGCCTCTGGGTCCCGGCTCTTCAGACCGCAATGCGGTCTTGCGGCCGGATGACGACCAGATTTCATGCGCGATACACCACCCGCCCGTCGGCGAGCGTCAGCAGCACCTTGCCCTGCAGGGTGCGGCCGTCGAAGGGTGAGTTCTTGGACTTCGAGGTGAGCTTGTCGGCGTCGATCAGCACCGGGGTCGTGGGATTGCACAGCACCAGGTCGGCCGGCGCGCCCTTGGCGAGGCGGCCCTGCGGAAGGCCCAAGAGATCGGCCGGCGCTTGCGTGACGGTGCGCACCAGCTCGATCAGCGGCACGCGGCCGTCGTGGTGCAGCGAGAGCAGCGCCGGCAGCAGGGTCTCCAGGCCCACGGCCCCCGGCGCGGCCTCCTCGTAGGGCAGGCGCTTGTCCTCGGGCGGCGCGGGCGCATGGGCCGAGACGACGATGTCGATCAGGCCCGAGGCGACGGCCTCGATCACCGCCTGGCGGTCGTCCTCGCTGCGCAGCGGGGGGTCGAGCTTGCAGAAGGTGCGGTAGTCGCCGATGTCGATCTCGTTGAACGACAGGTGGTTGATCGAGGTGGTGGCGGTCACTGGCAGGCCGCGGGCCTTGGCGCGGGCGAGGCTCTCCAGCGCGCAGGCGGTGGTCACCTGGTCGACCAGCAGCCGGGCCCCGGTCAGCTCGACCAGCGCCAGGTCCCGCTCCAGCATGATCTTCTCGGCTTGCACCGGCACGCTCGGCAGGCCCATGCGCGAGGCGAACTCGCCCTCGCTGGCCGCCGCCCCGCCGGCCAGCCACGGATCGGACGGCCGGTGCGCCACCAGGAGATCGAAGGCCTTGGCGTAGGCCAGCACCCGGCGGAACACCTTCGAGTTGACGATCGGCCGGTCGGCGTCGGTCACGTAGAGGCAGCCCGCCTCGGCCATCAGCCCGATCTCGGCCATCCGCTCGCCGGAGCAGCCCTTGGTCGCCGCCCCGGCGGCGAACACCTTCACCAGCTCGACGTCGCGGGCGCGCCGCAGGATGAAGTCCACCACCGAGGGCTCGTCGACCACGGGGTGGGTGTCCGGCTGGACGACGATGGTCGTGACCCCGCCCGCCGCCGCGGCGCGGGCCGCCGATTCCAGCGTCTCCTTGGTCTCCGCGCCCGGCTCGCCGGTCTTCACCCGGATGTCGACCAGGCCCGGCAGCAGCAGCGCGCCGCCGCCCGCCACCACCTCCACGTCGCTCGAGAGCGAACCCAGGTCCTTGCCCTGCGCCGCCTCGGCGATGACGCCGTCCACGACCATCACCGCGCCCGGCCCGTCGTAGCCCGAGGCCGGGTCGACCAGGCGCACGCCGGTGAACGCGAGCGGCCGGCCGCTCATCGCGCGTTCTCCAGCCGCGCGGCCAGCGAGGTCAGCACCGCCATGCGCGCGGCGACGCCCATCTCCACCTGGTCCTGGATCAGGCTGACGGCCAGGTCGTCGGCGACGTCGGAATCGATCTCCACGCCGCGGTTCATCGGCCCCGGGTGCATGACCCGCACCCCCGGCGCGGCGCAGGCCAGCTTCTCGCGGTCGAGGCCGTAGAAGCGGAAGTACTCCCGCTGCGAGGGCGCCATGACCCCGTCCATCCGCTCCAGCTGCAGGCGCAGCATCATCACCACGTCGGCCCCGGCGATGCCGGCCTTCAGCTCATGGAACACCGCCGAGCCCCAGCGCTCGGCCTGGGCCGGCATCAGGGTGGGCGGGCCGACGAGGCGGACCTCCGCGCCCAGCATCTGCAGCAGGGCGACGTTCGAGCGCGCCACGCGGCTGTGCAGGATGTCGCCGCAGATCGCCACCCGCAGGCCGGCGATGCGCCCGAACGCGCGGCGCATGGAGAGCGCGTCGAGCAGCGCCTGGGTCGGGTGCTCGTGCCGCCCGTCGCCGGCGTTGATCACCGAGCAGGTGACCTTCTGCGACAGCAGCGAGGCCGCCCCGGACGCCGAATGCCGGATCACCAGCAGGTCCGGCTGCATGGCGTTCAGCGTCACCGCCGTGTCGATCAGGGTCTCGCCCTTGGAGATCGAGGACGAGCGGGGGCTCATGTTGACCACGTCGGCGCCCAGCCGCTTGCCGGCCAGCTCGAAGGAGCTCTGGGTCCGCGTGGAGTTCTCGAAGAACAGGTTCATCAGCGTCCTGCCCTTGAGCAGGTCGAGCTTCTTGGCGGTCTGGCGGTTCAGCGCCACGAAGCCGTCGGCGAGGTCGAGGAGGTTCGTCACCTCCACCTCGTTCAGATCCAGGACGGACAGGAAATGCCGCTTCGGAAAAGAGAAGGTCCGCTGCAGGACCTCGTTCAAGCCAGGCGGCGCATTGCTCATCAAAGCGCGGTCTTAGGGGAGGTGGGAGGTGAAGCCAAGCGCCCCTTTCCCAAGCTGCGCCATCCGCCTATGTGAGCGGCTCAACCAGTCCGGGGGAATTCCAGTGACGACGAACCTGTTCACCTTCGTGGACCTCTACAGCCGCGGCCTCACCACGCTTTCCCACGTCCTCGACCAGGGCGCGGCGCTCGCCAAGTCCAAGGGCGCCTCGGAGGCCGAGATGCTGGAGTGGCGGCTGATCGAGGACATGAACCCGCTGCGCTTCCAGGCCTTCGTCTGCGTCAACTTCGCCAAGCAGTGGACGGCGCGGGTCGCCGGCCTCGAGGTTCCCCCCGACATCGCCTCCGACCTCGACCTCGCCGGGATCAAGGCGGCGATCGAGGACGCCAAGGGCTATCTGGCGAACCTCGAGCCGGAGCAGTTCGAGGGCCGTGACGAGGTTCCTCTGACGGTGACGCTCGGCACGGGCATGGCGCCGACCCTGCCGGCCGCGCAGTGGCTGACGGTCTTCGCCACGACCAACTTCTATTTCCACCTGTCGATGGCCTACGCGATCCTGCGCGCCCGCGGCGCCGAGCTGGGCAAGCGGGACATGTTCGCCGGCGGGCTCTAGCCGGGGGCGTTGCGGAGCCGGTCAAGGGCGCCCTGCAGGATCCAGGCGGCGGCGGCCTTGTCGACCAGCTCGGCGCGGCGCGCGCGGGTCACGTCGGCCTCCTGGGTCAGCATCCGGTTGACCGCCATCGAGCTCAGCCGCTCGTCCCAGAAGGCGATCGGCAGGTCGCGCAGGCGGATGAGGTTGCGGGCGAAGGCGCGGCTGGACTGGCAGCGCGGGCCCTCGGTCCCGTCCATGTTGACCGGCAGGCCGATCACGACCCCGGCCGCCCGCCGCTCGTCGATCAGCGCGAACAGCCGCCCGACTTCGGCGGTGAACCGGGTCCTGCGGATCAGCTCGATCGGCGAGGCGATGGCCCGCGTCGCATCGGAGACCGCCACGCCGATGGTCTTCTCGCCGAGGTCGAGGCCCAGCAGCGCGCCGCGCGGGGGCAGCTTGGTGAGATCGACAATCGGCATGCCCATCCCTTATCCGTCATCGCGGCCAGCGCGAAGCGGAGAGCCGGGACCGAGCGCGGGCGCAGTGCAGAACCTCCCGGTCCCGGATCGGCCTGCGGCCGTCCGCGATGACGTTGAAATAATGAGCGCGCACGGCTAACCCAGCGCTTCCGAATTTTGGAGGGCCCGATGGCCATCGACGCGGCGACGGTGCGCAAGGTCGCCAGGCTGGCGCGGATCGCCGAGCCGCAGGACCGTCTGGAGCCGCTGGCGAAGGAGCTCTCGGGCATCCTGGACTGGATCGAGCAGCTCAACGAGGTCGACACCGACGGCGTCGAGCCGATGACCACGGCGATCCACACGCCGCTTCCGATGCGCGAGGACGCGGTGACCGACGGCGGCGATCCGGCCCGCGTGCTGGCCAACGCGCCGAAGACCAAGGACAACTTCTTCGTCGTGCCGAAGGTGGTCGAGTAGATGGGCGAGCTCACCTCCCTGACGCTCAAGGCCGCCCTCGAGGGGCTGGCGGCCAAGCAGTTCTCCTCGGCCGAGCTCACCCAGGCGCACATCGAGGCGGTGGAGGCGGCGCGGGCGCTGAACGCCTATGTCCTGGAGACGCCGGAGAAGGCGCTCGCCATGGCGCGGGCCTCCGACGAGCGACGCGCCAAGGGGGCCGCGGGCCCGCTCGACGGCGCGCCGCTGGGCGTCAAGGACCTGTTCTGCACCGAGGGCGTCCGCTCCACCGCCGGCTCGAAGATCCTCGGCGATTTCCAGCCGACCTACGAATCCACCGTCACCGCGAACCTGTGGCGGGACGGGGCGGTGATGCTCGGCAAGCTCAACATGGACGAGTTCGCCATGGGCTCGTCGAACGAGACCTCCGCCTTCGGGCCGGTGGTGAACCCCTGGCGCACCCGCGGCGGCAACGCCCAGCTGACCCCGGGCGGCTCGTCCGGCGGCTCGGCCGCGGCGGTCGCGGCGGAGCTGTGCCTGGGCGCCACGGCCACCGACACCGGCGGCTCGATCCGCCAGCCGGCGGCCTTCACCGGCACGGTCGGCATCAAGCCCACCTACGGCCGCTGCTCGCGCTGGGGGATCGTCGCCTTCGCCTCCTCGCTCGACCAGGCCGGGCCGATCGCCCGCAGCGTCGAGGACGCGGCCATCCTGCTGAAGTCCATGGCCGGCCACGACCCCAGGGACTCCACCAGCCTGCCGGTCGAGACGCCGGACTTCCCGGCCTTCGTCGGCAAGTCGGTGAAGGGCCTGAAGGTGGGCGTGCCGAAGGAGTACCGCGTCGAGGGCATGCCGGCCGAGATCGAGGCCATCTGGGAGCAGGGGATCGGCTGGCTGAAGGCGGCCGGCTGCGAGATCGTCGAGGTGTCGCTGCCCCACACCAGGTACGCGCTGCCCGCCTACTACATCGTGGCCCCGGCCGAGGCCTCCTCCAACCTCGCCCGCTACGACGGCATGCGCTACGGCCTGCGCGTGGAGGGCGGCGACCTCACCGAGACCTACGAAGCCACCCGCGCGGCGGGCTTCGGGGCGGAGGTGAAGCGGCGCATCCTGATCGGCGCCTACGTGCTCTCCGCCGGCTACTACGACGCCTATTACCTGAAGGCGCTGAAGGTGCGCCGGCGCATCGCCGACGACTTCGACCGGGCGTTCGAGACCGTCGACGCCCTGCTCACGCCCACCGCGCCTTCGGCCGCGTTCAGCCTGGGCGACAAGGCCGACGATCCGGTCGCCATGTACCTGAACGACATCTTCACGGTGACGGTGAACCTGGCCGGGCTGCCGGGCATCAGCGTGCCGGCCGGGACCGACGCCGCGGGGCTGCCGCTGGGCCTGCAGCTGATCGGCCGCGCGCTCGACGAAGGGACGGTGTTCTCGCTCGCCGGGGCCATCGAGCAGGCGGCGGCGTTCAAGGGCAAGCCGGCGAAGTGGTGGTGATGATTTCCCTC
>Ga0308173_10001401_pt1 | contig 11962 bp, 13 predicted proteins | sample PhyPR1_FD_203716 | JGI IMG/M metagenome (GOLD analysis project Ga0308173, IMG submission 203716) | Soil microbial communities from UC Gill Tract Community Farm, Albany, California, United States - DLSLS.P.R1 | ecosystem: Environmental > Terrestrial > Soil > Agricultural land | place: USA... | reverse complement strand
GAGGCCGTCGCCGCCGCTGGCGTATCCCGCGGTGCCGTCATCGGCCGTCACGACCACCAGCGTCGCGTCCTGCGAGGCGCGCGGGACGGGGTCCCAGGCAGCCCGGAACGGCGGGTCGAACGGGTGCCGGTAGCTGCGCGTCTCGATCGAGACGATCCGCATCACTCGCCGCCGTAGAAGACGTTCCGAGCGTCGTCGCGAAGCTTCCCGATCAGGCGCACCGCGTCGGCCGGCGCGCCGGCCAGCGCATCGTCCACAGCGCGGCGGGTGGCATCGCGCGCCGCCTTTCGGCAGGCCGTCTCGTCGGTCGCATCGGGGTCGACCCAGGCCGCCACCAGCAGCACCAGGTCGCCCGCCTGCTCGGCCGGCAGGGCGCCGTCGGCCACGGCGTCCATGACACCCTGTCCGATGCCCAGCTGGGCGGCACCCCAGGTGATGCGCTGGTGCAGATCTTCGATCGCGGTGGCCTTGTTGGTCATGATCGTGACCGGCCGCACGGCGTTGCCGGCGCCCAGGCAGACGACCACAGGCGCGTGGCCGGCACGCGGGTTGGCCAGCGCCGACACGGCCACCGCCGCAGTCGGCGACCCTCGCCAGGCCAGCACCAGGTTGATGTGGCTGCCGTTCGGGACGTCGCCCGACCAGGCCTCGCCGATCCTGCCGTCGATGTGTTCGCGGTCGAGCATGTGCACGCGGGAACCTACGCGACCACACCGGCTCCGCGCCACCGGCACCGGTCGCGACGGCTGCGGGTAGTCTGCGCCGATGCGTGCGATCGTGTTCACGGGTGCTGGCGGCCCCGAGGTGATGAGCCTGGAGGAGCGGCCCGATCCGGTGCCCGGCTCCGACGAGGTGCTGGTCGCCGCCAGCTATTCGGGCATCAACCCGGCCGACCTGAACCAGCGCGCCGGCCACTATCCGGCGCCGCCAGGCGCTCCGGCCGACATCCCCGGGCTGGAGGTGTCGGGCACGGTGGTGGCGGTGGGGCGAAACGTCAGCGAGTGGAGTGAGGGGGACCGCGTGTTCGGTGTGGTCGGCGGCGGCGGCCATGCCGACCGCGCCGTCGTCAACGCCCGCCACGTCGCGCGGATCCCGGACCGGCTCGACGACGAGCAAGCGGCCGCTGTGCCGGAGGCCTTCATCACCGCGCACGACGCCTGTTACACGCAGGCCGACCTGCGCGCAGGTGAGCGGCTGCTGGTGAACGGGGCCAACGGCGGCGTGGGACTGGCGGCCGTGCAGATGGGGCTCGCCACGGGCGTGCACGTGCTCGCCAACGCCCGCTCACAGCAGGCGCGCGAGCGGCTGGCCGCACTCGGCGCCGAGCCGGTGTCGCTGGACGAGGCGAAGAACGCGGACGTGATCCTGGAGCTGGTTGGAGCGCCCAACCTGGCCGGAAACTTCGAGGCGGTGGCGCTGCGCGGCCGGATCGTGATCGTCAGCACGGCCGCCGGCTCGACAGCCGAGATGCCGCTGCGGGCGCTGATGGGAAAGCGCGCGACCATGATCGGCACGCTGCTGCGGGCGCGGCCGATCGAGCAGAAGGGCGCCGCCGTGCAGGCCTTCGCCCGCGAGGTGGTGCCGCTGCTCGAGTCGGGGGCGATCGACCCGGTCGTCGACCGGGTGTTCCCGGCAGAGCAGGCGGCCGAGGCCTTCGACCACATGGCCCAGCCCGGCAAGTTCGGCAAGGTGCTGCTCGCCTGGTAAGCCCTAGGCGTGCGGCCACCGAGGCGGTGAGGCGGGCAGCCGCTCGAGGCCGCCCCAGTCGTCGCGGGGCGGCGCGAACAGCTCGACGAGGAACGCTCCGTCCGGACCCGCCTTGACATCGTGGGGAACATCGCCGGGGATCACCCACATCGCGCCCGGTCGCAGCTCCTGCGTCTCGCCGTCGACGGTGAACGTGAGTGAGCCGCGGACGAGGAAGCCCGTCTGCTCGTACGGGTGGCGGTGCTCGGGAACGATCGTGCCCGGATCGATCTCGATCGCGACGAGGCTCGCCTCCTTGCCGACGACCGCGCGACCGATCAGACCGTCCCAGATCTGCAGGCGCTCGAGCTCGTCCGAATGGGAGAAGTAGCTCATACGCCGATCGGGTGCCAGACCGTCTTCAGCTCGAGGAACGCCGAGATCTCGTAGAGCGACTGCGTGTCGGGCTTGCCGTGGACGACGCGTTTCACGTTTTCGGCCGCGGCGCGCTCCAGGTCCGGTGCGAGCCCGTCGGCGCCGGTGACGTCGATCGCGTTCACGTCCATGTGGCTCGCGAGCCACGGCGCGAGCTCGGCGCGCTGCCCCGTCAGCAGGTTGACGACGCCGCCGGGGACGTCGCTGGTCGCGATCGCCTCCGCAAGCTCGATCGCCGCGAGCGGCTGCGTCTCCGAGGCGAGCGCGACGACGGCGTTGCCGCCGGTGAGCGCGGGGGCGACGCGCGAGACGAGGCCGAGGAGCGCGGGCTCGTCGGGCGCGACGACGGCGACGACGCCGGTCGGCTCCGGGATCGTGAAGTTGAAGTACGGCCCCGCCACCGGGTTGGACGAGCCGAGGACCTGCGCGAGCTTGTCGGCGAAGCCTGCGTACCAGACCCAGCGGTCGATCGAGCGGTGCACCTCGTCCTTGCCGGAGCAGAGCTCGGCGAACTCGGAGACGCGCGCCTCCATCATCTCGGCGACCCGGTAGAGCACCTGCCCGCGGTTGTACGCGGTCGCGCTCGCCCACTTCGGCTGCGATGCGCGCGCGGCCTGCACCGCGTCGCGCACGTCCTTGCGCGAGGCGCGAGCGACGTTCTGACCCTGCGCCTCGTAGGTCCGGCCCGATTCGCTGCGCGGGAACGCGCCGCCGATGTAGAGCTTGTAGGTCTTCTTGACGGGAAGCCGTGTCATGAGAAATCCAGGTAGGGCTCCATGCCGTGCAGACCGCCCTCGCGGCCGAAGCCGGACTCCTTGTACCCGCCGAACGGGCTCGTCGGGTCGAAGCGGTTGAACGTGTTCGCCCAGACGACGCCGGCGCGCAGGCGCTCGGCCATCCAGAGGATGCGCGAGCCTTTTTCCGTCCAGACACCGGCGCTCAACCCGTACGGCGTGTTGTTCGCCTTCTCCACCGCCTCGTCCGGCGTGCGGAACGTCAGCACGCTCAGGACCGGGCCGAAGATCTCCTCCTGCGCGATGCGATAGCTCTGCGCGACGTTCGTGAAGACGGTCGGCGCGAACCAGTAGCCCTTCTCCGGCAGGTCGCAGGGCGGCTGGTAGATCTCCGCACCCTCCTCGGTGCCCGCCGCGACGAGCTCCTCGATCTTCTCGAGCTGCATCCGCGAGTTGATCGCCCCGACGTCGGTGTTCTTGTCGAGCGGATCGCCGACGCGCAACGTCGCCATGCGCCTCTTCAGCTTCTCCACGACCGGTTCGTAGATCGACTCCTGCACGAAGAGCCGTGAGCCGGCGCAGCAGACGTGACCCTGGTTGAAGTAGATGCCGTTGACGATTCCCTCCACCGCCTGGTCGAGCGCGCAGTCGTCGAAGACGATGTTCGCCGCCTTGCCGCCGAGCTCGAGCGTCAGCTTCTTGCCGGTGCCGGCGAGGCGACGCTGGATCGCCTTGCCGACGTCGGTCGAGCCGGTGAACGCGACCTTGTCGATCTCCGCGTCGACGAGCGCAGCCCCGGTCGAGCCGTCGCCCGTGACGATGTTCACGACGCCCGGCGGCAGCTCGGCCTGACGGACGACGTCGCAGAACAGAAGTGCCGTGAGCGGCGTCGTCTCGGCCGGCTTCAGCACAACGGTGTTGCCGGCGGCGAGCGCCGGCGCGATCTTCCACGCGAGCATCAGCAGCGGGAAGTTCCACGGAATGATCTGGCCGGCGACCCCGAGCGGCTTCGGCGAGCGGTTCGGGAACGCATACTCGAGCTTGTCGGCCCAGCCCGCGTAGTAGAAGAAGTGCGCGGCGGCGAGCGGCACGTCGACGTCGCGCGACTCCTTGATCGGCTTGCCGCCGTTCAGGCTCTCGAGCACGGCAAACTCGCGGCTTCGCTCGGCAAGGATGCGCGCGATCCGGAACATGTACTTGGCGCGCTCGCTGCCCGGAAGCTTCGACCAGGTTCCGAACGCGCCCCGCGCGGCCGCCACCGCTCCCTCGACATCCGCGGCGCTCGCCTGCCCGACTTCCGCAAGCGGGCTCTCGTCGCGCGGCGCGACCGTCGTGTAGTGCTCGGTCGCGTCGAGCCATTCGCCGCCGACGAAGAGGCCGTAGCGGTCTCGAAGGCGCACGATCTCCGTCGACTCCGGCGCCGGCGCGTACGTCCAACCCGAGGGGGCCGGTGCGCCCGCTCGCTTCGCGAGCTCAGTCATTCGTGAAGTAGTCCTTCGACTGATAGGCGCCGGTCTTCTCCTTGCGGAGCTGCATCAGGATGTCGTTGACGAGGCTCGACGCGCCGATGCGGTAGAGGTCGGGCGTCAGCCAGTCGGGCCCGAGCGTCTCGTGCACCTGAACCAGATACTGGATCGCGTTCTTCGCGGTGCGGATGCCGCCCGCCGCCTTCATGCCGACCTTGCGACCCGTCTCGTCGTGCACGTCGCGGATCGCCTCGAGCATCACGAGCTGCACCGGCAGCGTCGCCGCGCCGGGCAGCTTGCCCGTCGAGGTCTTGATGAAGTCGGCGCCGGCGGCCATCGCAAGGAGCGACGCGCGACGCACGTTGTCGTAGGTGCCGAGCTCGCTCACCTCGAGGATCACCTTCAGGTGCGCGTCGCCGCACGCGCTCTTCACCTTCACGATCTCGTCGAAGACCTTCGCGTAGCGGCCCGAGAGGAATGCGCCGCGGTCGATCACCATGTCGATCTCGTCGGCTCCGCGAGCGACCGCATCCTCCACATCGCGCAGCTTCACGTCGAGCGGGCTCTGACCGGACGGGAACGCCGTCGCGACGCTCGCGACCTTCACGCCGCTCCCGGCGAGGCGCTCCTTCGCCGTCGCCACCAGGTTCGGGTACACGCAGACTGCGGCGACCGACGGCACGCTCGCGTCGCCCGGGTCCGGCCGGACGGCCTTCGAGCAGAGCGCCGCCACCTTGCCGGGCGTGTCCTGGCCTTCGAGCGTCGTCAGGTCGCAGCAGCGGATCGCGAGCTCGAGCGCCCAGACCTTCGCGTCCTTCTTGATCGACCGCTTCGCGAGGTCCGCCGCGCGGCCTTCGACGGCGACCTGGTCGATCGAGCCGATGCGCGGCAGCCGCTGCTTCAGCGGCAGCTCGAAACCATGCGGGAGTGCGGGCGCCTGCGCCATCTGGGGTCAGTGTAGTCCCGGTTCAGGGCGCGGGAACCGACGCGACCGCCCGGCGCGCCGCCGCGCGGGAGGCGTTCCACGAGAGCGCGCCGCCCGGGAACCGCCGAGCACGGAGCGCCTGCACGACGACAGCCCGAGCCCGTGGTTCGAGCTTCGGCAGCCGGTCGACGAGCGCGGGGACGGCGTCGTCGCTGAGACTCGACAGGTACGCCGGGTCGACATGCCCGCGGGCTACGTTCGTACGCACGATCAACGCGTCGGGATTCACCACGTTCAATGCAGCGGTGGCCGCGAAGCCTGCGACGACGGCACCGACGGCGAAGCGCCGCGCGTTTCCGAACAGCGCTGTCGGGACGGCCCATGCGAGCACGAGGCCGATCCAGACGATCACGCCGGTGACGTAGATGCGCAGCTCCGTCAGGCCGTATGCGTCGATGTAGATGCTCATCCGGCGCAAGGCCGAAGCCGCGACCGCGAGCTCGAGCACGACGAGAGCGGCAGCCAGGACGCGCACGAGTCGCGATCGTGTGGTCGCGGCGGCGAGCACGATCGGAACGACGAGCACGGAAACCGCAAGCAACTCGAAGAACCCGTGCCGCGCGTACTCCGCGTAGGTCAGATGGCGGTCCGCGAGGACGACGCCCCGCCCTCCGAAGAGGTATCGCGCCTGGACCGCCACGAACGCGAGGAAGAGCGCGTCGACTGCAGCGAGCGCAACTGCGGCTTCGGTCACCCCGAGGCGTAGACGAGGCGTGCCGGAGATCAACGCCTGCGGCGGGACGAGTCGTGACTCGTCACGGTCTGCGGCGAGGTCGCGCAGCAGACCCGCAGCGAGCCACGCGACGCCGGCGATGACGAGCAGATGCGGCCAGACCTCCGGCAGGGACGTCGGTATGACGGACACGGCGAGCGTTCGGAAGACCGCGTCTGCGGCGAGGAACAGCCCACCGAACACGAGGAGGAGCGGCAGCGCGAGTGCGGCGCCGCGGGCGACCGCCGCCGCGCGCTGCGTTCGCAGCCCTCTGGTCATGCTGCCCCACGGCACGTCGCGCTCGAGCAAGTCGATCGTCCCTGCAAACGCCCCGAGCCCGGCCGAGACCAGACCGGCGGCGTACTCTCCCGGCGTCGCGTCCTGCGGCCGAGGCTGGGAACGGCGGAGAGCTCCGAGCGACACAGCGCCCGCGAGCGCAAGCAGATTCGCCGCGGCGAGGAGCGGCGAGTCGTGCCACGCGAACGCGCCTGCGAAGAGAAGTAACGGAATCGCCATCCATCGGCGACCCTGGTGAAGCGGGGCGCGGCCGACGCGGAGCAGGAGGATGAGCGCCCCGACGAAGCAGCAGGCGAAGAGCCCGACGTTCACGCCGAGGGGGCGCCCGTCGAAGAGCACGTCCGCCGCGACCCCGAGGGCTGTCGCTCGTGCGCCTGTGATCGATTTGTTAGACGGCGCTCGGTGGAGGGCATCTGCGGGCCGATGCGCGAGATCCGGGCGGAATCCTGGGGGCACCTGCACGAGCTGCTCTTCGCCGATTCCTGGCACGAGCGCCTCGGCCGGTTCCGCTCCGACTTCGGCTTCCGCGGCGAGGCCTCGCACGAGGCGAACCTGATGACGAGCCTGCAGCGCCTCGGCGGCGACTATGCCGACGTCGAGCCTCACCTCCTCCGCAACTTCCGCAAGTACGCGCGGCACTCGGACGTGCCGGAGGACTCGCTGTGGCACTGGCTCGCGCTCGCGAAGCATCACGGGCTCGCGACGCGGATGCTCGACTGGACCTATTCGCCCTATGTCGCGCTGCACTTCGCGACCGCGTACCCGCGCGACTACGGCGAAGACGGCGCCATCTGGATGGTCGACTTCGTGCAGGCGAACGGCCTGCTGCCGAAACAGCTCCGGCACGCGGTCTCCCAGCAGGGGATGAACGCGCTCTCCGCCGAGCTGCTCCGCGACGAGGCGCCGACGCTCGCCGACTTCGACCGCCTCGGCGAGGACTTCGTCGTGTTCTTCGAACCGCCGGCGCTCGACCAGCGGATCGTCAACCAGTACGCGCTGTTCTCGCTGATGCCCTCGCCGCACGCGCGCATGGACGAGTGGCTCGAGCGGCATCCGGACCTCGCGCGCCGCATCGTCGTGCCGGCCGAGCTCAAATGGGAGGTGCGCGACAAGCTCGACCAGGCGAACATCACCGAGCGCGTCCTCTTCCCCGGCCTCGACGGCCTGGCCATCTGGCTGCGCCGGTACTTCTCGCCGCGCGATGGATCGTTGAGTGGTTGATGATATGATGTTGACATGGAAACCGACCACCTCTCCACCGTGCTCGACCTTGCGCTCGCGCGCACGCTCGTGCTGCGGCACGTCGACGTCCCGCTCGGGCATCACCACGGGGTGAGCCTCTCCGACCTCGCGCTGCTGCTCGAGCTGCGCGACGCACCCGGCGAGAAGCTGCGGCGCGCCGAGCTCGCGCATCGTCTCGGCGTCACGCCGTCGGGCATCGCCCGCCAGGTCGCGCCGCTCGAGCGGATCGGCCTCGTCGGGCGCGAGTCGAACCCGCGCGACGCCCGCCTTGCGCTCGTCACGCTCACCGATTCCGGGCGCCGTGTCGCCGAGGAGGCCGCCGCGACGGCGAACGAGGCCGCCGAGTCGGCGCTGCGCGGCCTGTGGGACGCGGAGGAGCGCAGGCAGCTCGCAGCGCTCCTTGCGGGTGTCCGCCGGGGCTAGAGCCCCAGCCGCTCGAGCATCGTCTCGTTGCGGCGCCACTTAGGCGACGCCTTCACCTGCAGCTGCAGGAAGACGGAATGCCCGAGGAGCGCCTCGACGTGGGGGCGCGCCCCCCGGCCGATCTCGCGCACCATCGTCCCGCCCTTCCCGATCAAGATCTGCTTCTGGCTCTCGGTCTCCGTGTAGAGCCGCACGTGCACCCGCTTCTCGTCGATCTCGACCACTTCGGCGGTGAGCGCGTGCGGCACCTCCTCCTTCGTCAGACGAAGAGCCTGCTCGCGCACGAGCTCGGCGATGCGCGCCTCGAGCGGCATGTCGGTGACGGTCTCCGCGGGGTAGTACATCGGCCCTTCCGGGAGGAGCGAGATCAGGTCGCCGCGCAGCTCGTCGATGCCGTCGCCCGTCTTCGCGCTCACCGGATGGAGCGCGTGGAACGCGCCGAGCGAAGCCGCCGTCTTCATCTGCGTCGCGATGTGCCCGGCCTTCAGGCGGTCGACCTTGTTCACGACGATCACAACGGGAATGTCGAGCTGGAACACGCGCCGTGCGACGTACCTATCGCCCGCGCCGACGCGTTCGCGCGCGTTCACGACGAGCAGGACGACGTCGACGTCGCTCGCCATCGTCTCGTCCACGCGGCCCTGCATGCGCTCGGTCAGCGGGTCGATCGGCTTCTGCCAGCCGGGCAGATCGACGAGCACGAGTTGCGCGTCGTCGCTCGTCCAGACACCGCGGATCTGGTGCCGGGTCGTATGCGGCTTGTCGGAGACGATCGCCACCTTCGACCCGGCCAGCGCATTCACGAGCGTCGACTTCCCCACGTTCGGCCGCCCGGCGACGGCGACGAACCCCGACCTCATTCCGTGGACGGTAGATCCCACGTGTCCGGCAGCAGCTCCTCGGCGGCGTAGTGCGCGATCGTGCCGTCGTCGCGACGAAACGACACATCCGGGATCCGCCATTCGTGCAGCCACTGGCGGCACGCGCCGCAGGGCGAGGCGTTGATGCCGATCGCGGCGATCTCGCCCGGCCGGTAGCCCGCCGAGGCGGCCGCACCGATCGCCGTCGTCTCCGCGCACTGTGTCAGCGGGTAGGCGGCGTTCTCGACGTTCACGCCCGAGAACTCGCGGCCGTCGTTCGTGCGGAGCACCGCGCCGACCGGGTAGTGCGAGTACGGCGAGTACGAACGCGTCGCGGCCTCCTCTGCCTTCTTGACGAGGTCCTCGCTCACTGGAACACCTGGAAGACGACGAGTGTCGCGAGCGCGCCCACGAGGGCACCGTACGTGACCTCGAGGGCGGAGTGCACGCCCGACTCGACCCGCGTCTGGGCGACGAGGAACGCCATGATCAGCGCGATCGAGGAGACGAGAAAGCGGTGGGCGTTGCCCGCCACGTAGGTCGCCGCAATCCACCCCGCGAACGCGAGCGCCGCGTGACCTGACGGGACGCCGCCGCGCAGCGGCGTACCGCGACCGGTGTACGCCTTCGTGCCGATCACGAGGATGATCGTGAGCACGAGCGCGACGAGCGTGATTTCGGCCGGCTGGTGTCGCAGGCGGTCGAGCAGGTCGGCAGAGCGGTCGGCGACCTTGCCCGCGAAGACGAGGTAGCCGACGACGAGCGCGTTCGCCGTCGCGATCAGGACGGCGCCCGCGGCGATGTCCTTCGCGAGCTTCGCCATCGGGTCGAACGACGTCGTCGCGATGTCGATCGCCGCCTCGATGCCGGAGTTCAGCATCTCCGCGATCAGCACGAACGTGATCGAGAGCAGCAGCGCGATCAGCTCGAACTTGGTCACGTCGATCACGAGCGCGAAGACCAGCACGAGGAACGCGATCGCGAAATGGATGCGCATGTTCCGCTGCGTCCGCAGCACGTGGATGATCCCCTCGAACGCGAAGTTGAACGAGTCGAGGACGTTCGGCGCCTTGCGTACCGTCATGCCAGAAGCTCTGCTTCCCTGGCGGCCATCTCGTCCCCGTGGTCGTAGCCGAGCAGGTGCAGGAGCCCGTGTGCGAGCGGCCAGCGCCAATCGTCGCCGACCACGTCCGGGCAGAGGACGACGTCGCCGAGCGCGCGCGGCATGCTTTCGGGCAGCTCGTCGCGGCCGTCGATCGGGAACGAGAGGACGTCGGTCGCCTCGTCGATCCCGAGGTGCTCGCGCTTCAGCTCCCGCATCTCCTCGGGGCCTACGAACGCGATGCCGAGCTCGCCGTCGTCGATCCCCTCGGCGTGCAGCACGCGGCCTGCGAGCTCGACGGCTCCCGCCTCGTCGACCGGGGCGCCGCTTCGGTTCTCCACCTCGACCGAGATCATTGTGAGAGGCGATTGCGCTCGTCCGTGTGCTCTTTGTACGCCTCGACGATCCGCTGGACGAGCTTGTGACGGACGACGTCCTTGTGGCCGAACTCGACGAACTGGATGCCCTCCACGTTCGTGAGCACGTCGCGCACATGCACGAGCCCGGAGCGCGACTCGCGCGGTAGGTCGATCTGCGTGATGTCGCCGGTGACGACGATCTTCGACCCGAAGCCGAGGCGCGTCAGGAACATCTGCATCTGCTCCGGCGAGGTGTTCTGCGCCTCGTCGAGGATGATGAAGCTGTCATTCAGGGTGTTGTGCGTGATGAGGAAGTCCTCGGTCACGTAAAGGGAGTCCTCCGCGGCGACCTGGATGCAGACGCAGTCTGCCTCGCCCTCGGGCTCGATCGACTCGATGAACCTCACCGGCCGTTCACCGCCGTCGCGCTCGTAGAGCTTGCGCTTGCGTGCGAGCCGGAACGGCTCGATCCAGGATGGGAGCCGAAGCTCGAGGACGAACGCGTCGCTGCAGTGCTCCACGGCGACGCCCCCCAGGGAACGGACGAGCGCGACGACGTCGTCGCACAGCCGTTCGGAAGAGGTCGTGTACCGAATTCGGCACGACCCGCCGCTCTGCGTCACCGAGCCCCCGTCGGAGTCGAGCAGGCCCTGGAGCACGCCGACGCGAACGGCCGCTTCGTTGCCCAGATAACAGTCGGGGATGCCGCGTAGAGCGGCCGCAACGGGGCTCGCGACGAGCAGTCCACCCTGCCTCGCCGCCAATGCCTCTCCGAGCTCCGGGTCCGAGGTGGAGTGACCCGGCGTCGTCTTCGCGGTGAGGGGGCCATCACCGAGGCGTAGGCCGAGCGCGTACGGGTCGAGCGGCACGTCCTGTCGCGCCCGCCAGGCCGGCGCGGATAGGACTGGTAGTTCGTACCGCCGCTGCCGGGCACTGCCGAGCCGGCCGATCATCTCGCGCGTCTGGAGGACGCGACCGCCGGTCCTACCGCGGCGGTCCTCCGGGGTGGACACCTGCCAGAGATGCTCACCGCAACAAAGCGTCGAAGCACCGTCTTGCGCGCGGACGCGGAAGACCTCTTTCCGCCCCTGCGGATAGACGCCGAGCACCGGCGTCGGGAGCCCGTCCGATCCGATCACGTAGTCACCAACGCGCAGTGATCCGATCGGCCGGAAGCCGTCCATCGTCAGCACCGGGGTCGAAACGGGCTGCGCCCGGCCGCGCATGAAGGCCAGCGGCGCCACCTCGATCGTGCCGCGCTCCATCAGGTTGTTCGCCTTGTCCGGCTCGAGCATGTCGTAGAGCGCGTCGAAGAGCGGACGCAGGTACGGGTCGACCTTCGCCATCAGGTCGCCCGGTAGGAAGCCGAGCCGCTCGCCGGCCTCGACCGCGGGGCGCGTCAGGATGATCCGCTGCACCTCGCGTTCGTGCAGCGCGGCGACGGCGCACGCCATCGCGAGGTAGGTCTTGCCGGTGCCGGCCGGCCCGATCCCGAAGGTGACCGTCGAGCGCCGGATCGAGTCGACGTAGCGCTTCTGGGTCACCGTCTTGGGCGCGATCTTCTTGCCGCGGTGGCGCCAGACGACGGCGTCGAAGACCTCGCGCACGTCCTGGCCGGCCTCGAGCGTCCCGAGGACGGCGTCGACGGTGTGCGAGCCGAT
>Ga0308173_10001400_pt1 | contig 11965 bp, 15 predicted proteins | sample PhyPR1_FD_203716 | JGI IMG/M metagenome (GOLD analysis project Ga0308173, IMG submission 203716) | Soil microbial communities from UC Gill Tract Community Farm, Albany, California, United States - DLSLS.P.R1 | ecosystem: Environmental > Terrestrial > Soil > Agricultural land | place: USA... | reverse complement strand
CGAGGTGCTTCGCTCGGTCGCGATCCGGATGGCGGCGCTCGAGCTCGGGGCGCTGCCGGTCGTGGAACGCGACGATCCGCGCGTGGTCGTGGGAATCGTCACCGAGTTCGAGCTCCTCACCGCGCGCCGCCGCCAGCTCGCCGAGGAACGCCGCCGCGAGCGGCCGTTCCGCCTGCCGCCGCCGGGCTTCATCCTGCGGCGCGGGCCGCTCGCCCGGCTGTAGTCGGGGCGCGGTTTACGCGCGCCGCCACCGCGAAAAGCGGCAGGCATGAAGGCGCTGACGTGGCAGGGCAAGCGCGATGTTCGCGTGGAGGAGGTTCCCGATCCGACGATCCAGGAGCCCACCGATGTGATCGTCCGCATCACGTCCAGCGGCCTGTGCGGATCGGATCTGCACCTCTACGAGATGATGGGCGCGTACCTCGATGCGGGCGACATCCTCGGTCACGAGCCGATGGGGATCGTCGAGGAGGCCGGCAGCGAGGTGAGTGAGCTCGCGGTCGGCGACCGCGTCGTCGTCCCGTTCAACATCGCGTGCGGCACCTGCTGGATGTGCTCCCAAGGGTTGCAGTCGCAGTGCGAGACGACGCAGGTGCACGAGCACGACTCGGGCGCCGCGCTCTTCGGCTACACGAAGCTCTACGGACAGGTGCCCGGCGCGCAGGCGCAGTACCTGCGCGTGCCGTTCGGCAACACCGGCCCGGTGAAGGTGCCGGAGGGGCCGCCGGACGACCGCTTCCTCTACCTCTCGGACGTGCTCCCGACCGCGTGGCAGGCGGTCGAGTACGCGGACATCCCGGACGGCGGCTCGGTCGTCGTCCTCGGGCTCGGCCCGATCGGCGACATGTCATCTCGCGTCGCGCACCATCGGGGCCATCGCGTGATCGCAGTCGAGCTCGTCCCGGAGCGGCTGCAACGCGCGCGCGACTTCGGCGTCGAGGCGGTCGACCTGAACGAGCACGACGAGGATCTCCCGGACGTGCTGCGAGAGATGACGGGCGGGCGCGGCCCCGACGCGGTGATCGATGCGGTCGGCATGGAGTCGCACGGCTCGCCCGTCGCGAACGTCGCGATGCAGCTGACGACGTTCCTGCCCGACAAGCTCGCGCAGAAGATGATGGAGAAGGCCGGTGTCGACCGGCTGCACGCGCTGCACCTCGCGACCGACATCGTCCGCCGCGGCGGCACGATCTCGATCATCGGCGTCTACGGCGGCGAGGCCGACCCGATGCCGATGATGACGCTCTTCGACAAGCAGGTGCAGATCCGGATGGGGCAGGCGAACGTGCGCCGCTGGGTGCCGGAGATCATGCCGCTCCTCACCGACGACGACCCGCTCGGCGTCGACTCGTTCGCGTCGCATCGCGTGCCGCTGTCGGACGCGCCGGGGGCCTACGAGAAGTTCCAGAGGAAGGAAGACGGCTACGTGAAGGTGATCTTCGAGCCCTGACGACTCGGTTGCCGAAACTCGAACTCGGTTGCAGCGCGAAGCGCTGAACCGAGTCACATGTCTGTTGCGCTCGGCCGGCGGAAGGAATGGCAACTCGGTTTCCGGCTTCGCCGGAGAACCGAGTTCGGTCTGGCCGATGAATTCTTAACGCAGCGACAGTCGTACCGGGGTGCCTTCTGGACTAGCATCGGCGGCAATGGAGACCGCGCTCACCGACCGCGACCTCGGCGCCCGGCTCGAGGAGCACCGCCGCGAGCTGACGGCGTACTGCTACCGCATGCTCGCCTCGCCGTTCGAGGCCGAGGACGCGGTGCAGGAGACGATGATCCGCGCCTGGCGCGGCTACGAGGGCTTCGAGGGCCGGGCCGCGCTTCGTTCCTGGCTCTACCGGATTGCGACCAACGTCTGCTTCGACGCCCTCCACGGGCGCGAGCGGCGGCCGCGGCCGATGGACCTCGGCCCCGCAGGAGCGCCGCTCTTCGAGAACCTGAACGTCCCCGCCGAGGTGACGTGGCTCGAGCCGATGCCGACGCCCGAGGACGCCGCGCTCGAGAGCGAGAGCCTTCGCCTCGCGTTCGTCGCGGCACTGCAGCACCTGCCGCCGAAGCAACGCGCCGTGCTGATCCTCTCCGAGGTGCTCCGCTGGCAGGCGACCGAGATCGGCGAGCTGCTCGAGACCTCCGTCGCATCCGTGAACAGCGCGCTCCAGCGTGCGCGCGCGACGATCGCGGCGCGCGACATGAGCGAGCTCAGGCCGCTCACCGCCGAGGATCGCGAGCTGCTCGAGCGCTACGTCCATGCGTTCGAGGCCTACGACATCGATGCGCTCACCTCGTTGATCCACGAGGACGCGACGCAGTCGATGCCGCCGTTCGACCTGTGGCTCTCCGGCCGCGACGACATCTTCACCTGGTGGTTCGGCCCCGGGATCGGGTGCAAGGGCTCTCGCGTCGTCCCGGCGGGCACTGCGAACGGCAGCCCGGCGTTCGGGCAGTACAAGCCGTCCGAGGACGGCACCGGCTACGTCCCGTGGGCGCTGCAGGTGATCGAGATCTCAGGCGGGAAGATCGGGGAGCTGACGTTCTTCCTCGACACCGCGACGCTCTTCCCGCTCTTCGGGCTGCCGCTGCAGCTCGAGGCCTAGCACCTCGCGCAGCCCTGCCAGCTCGATCAGCTCGACGAGCTCCTCGGGTGCGCCTTCGACCGCGATCTCGTATCCGCAGCGGCGCGCCTCGAGCTGCAGACGCGCGAGCGCGTCGACGATTGCGAGCTCGGCCATCGGAAGAATTGACCGGGCGCGAGCGCGGAAGTCATCGGCCGCGCTGCGAGCGTCGAAGCGCCTCGAGGCGCCGCCGGTCCTGCTTCGTCGGCCGCGCGCCGAGATCGGCGCCGAGCGGCGGTGGGGCGAGCTTGCGCTCGAGCCGCGCCTGCTCGCGCGCGGCGAGCGACTCCGGGGTCTCCTCGTAGAGCGTCCGCGCGATGCTCGCCGGGCCTCGCTTCTCGGCGAGCGCAACGACGACGACGGTCCACTCGATCGTGCCGATCCGGATCGCGAGCGTGTCGCCGGCGCGGATCTCCTTTGCAGGTTTCACCCGCGTGCCGTTCAGGTGCACGTGACCGCCGAGCACCGCGTCGGTCGCGAGCGAACGCGTCTTGTAGAAGCGCGCCGCCCACAGCCACTTGTCGATGCGCATGGCACCTATCATCGCCGCATGCGCATGGGCGCCGTCCATCTCACGGTCGCCGACCTCGACCGCTCGCTCGCGTACTACGAGCAGGCGATCGGTCTCCGCGTCCACGCGCGCGCGGACGGCGTTGCGCGGCTCGGAACGGGCGGGGAAGACCTGCTCGTCCTCGCCGAGCAGCCGGGCGCGAGACCCGCCGACGGCTACGCGGGGCTCTTCCACTTCGCGCTCCTCGTCCCGGAGCGCGCCGCGCTCGCCGAGTGGCTCGCACACGCGGCGCGCGACCGTGTGCCGCTCGCCGGGCTCTCCGACCATGACGTCAGCGAGGCGATCTACCTGCGCGACCCGGACCACCACGGCATCGAGATCTACGCCGATCGGCCGCGCGCGCGGTGGGAGGGGAAGGTCGCAGAGCTGATGACGACGCTGCCGCTCGACACGAACGACCTGCTCGCGCTCGCGACCGGCGAGCCCTTTGCCGGCCTCGCAGAGGGAACGACGATGGGGCACGTTCACCTTTCGGTCGCCGACGTCGAGGCGAGCGTCGTGTTCTACCGCGACCTCGGCTTCGACGTGATGGCGCGCTACGGCGGCGAGGCGGCGTTCCTCGCGACCGGCGGCTACCACCATCAGCTCGGCGCGAACACGTGGCAGAGCCGCGGCGCGGCCTATTCGCCGGACGACCGCGCGCGGCTGACGCGCGTCGAGATCCTCGGGGCGCCCGAGGGGCGCGAGCTGCGCGACCCCTCGGGCATCCCGATCGTTCTCTCTACGGCAGCGTGACGAACTGCCCGAGGAAGTCCCGGGCGACCTGCGTGTCGACGCGGTAGTCGACGTTCGTCGCACGGCACCACATGTCACCGGTGATCGTCGTCCCGCCGACGATATTCGTGTCGCCGATGAAGTTCGGGCCGCCGGAGTCCCCGTAGCAGGTGCCGCCGTCGCCCTTCGCCGGGTTCATCGACGCCTTCAGCCAGACCGGCGTCGTCGAGTCGACCGAGCCGGTCGCGACATAGCGGACGTCCGCGTAGTTGAGCACCTTCCCGCCCTGGCTCTGGGTCACCGACTGTGCCCCGTAGCCGACCGACACGATCGGGTCGCCGACCTGCAACGAGTCCAGCTGGTCGAGCTTCGGCAGGCGCGCCGGCGTGATCCCCTTCGGCGCCTTGTCGAGCACGACCACTGCGATGTCGTGCGGGTCTCCCTGCGCCTGGTTGTAGTCCGGGTCGCCGTGCCACGTGCCGGCGTACGTCGTGCCGGTCGACGCGTTGTAGTTCGAGTCGAACGTCACGTTGACGCGCGACAGCCCTTCGTCGCAGTGCTCTGCCGTCAAGAAGACCTTCGGCGCGATCAGGGTCCCGCTGCACTCCTCCCACGTGCCGTCCGAGAACGCCTGCGGTGCGAGCAGTGCACCCACGTACGGATGCCCGTTCCCGTCCGGCGTGCCGTTCGTGATCGCGAACGCCCCGGCGGCGAGCGCCAGCGCGGCGACACCGAGTGTCGCAACGATCCATTTCCTCATGGCTCCCCCTCGTGAGATTGCGATTCGACCCTACGGTTAGGCTGTCCGCCGATGGAAGTCAAGGACCACGCCGAGGAGCTCGGCCTCGACACCCGGCGTGACCTGAAGGGCGTCTACCGCTACTACGAGCTCGCGAAGCGCGCGGAGTGGCAGGTTCGCGACCTGCCGTGGGGCGAGATCCCGCCGATCCCCGAGTACAGCGGCTCCCCGCAGAAGCTCGCCCGGCGCCGCGACCTGTGGCGCTCCGTCGTCACGCAGCAGTTGCAGGCGGACGAGTTGGCCGTCGAGATGGCGACCCAGCTCTTCTCGATCGCGCCCGATCGGGAGGCGAAGCTCTACTACACGACGATGGTGCAGGACGAGTCGCGCCACACGGAGGCGTGGCTGCAGCTGATCGAGGAGGCGGGCGGCATGGCGGAGCGCGACCCGCACCTCGACAAGCTCGCCCACATGACGCTCGACGCGGACACGCTCGAGGAGAAGGTGTTCCTGATGCAGGTGTTCTACGAGCGGCTGATCATCCCGCGCTTCCGGATGATCGCGCGGTCGTCACGCGGCACCGTGCTCGAGGACCTCTGCAACCGGCTCGCGATCGACGACGGCATCCACCACGGCGCCGGCATGGCCTACGAGCGGGTGCTGCTCGAAGGCGCAGGGCGGAAGGTGCAGACGAGGCTGATCGACGCGGCGAATCGAATGCTGCCGCTCTTCGCGCAGCACGCGCTGTGGCGCCCGAAGGCGCGTGAGTTCATCGGTGCGCTGATGCGCGAGGCCGACATCCGCATGCTGAAGGAGGATCTCGAGCACGGCGTGCGCCTCGCCAAGTCGCTCGGGGTCGACGTGAGCGGGATCGAGCTTCCCGCCGAGCTCCACTAACGCTGTTCGAGGATCAGGCGGTAGCCGCCTCGGCGCGGGAGCACGTCCTCGACGACGGTGCGCGTCGAGCCGAGCTTCAGCTCGTCCCCGGGCGACGGCTTCGTCTCCAGCTGGATCCGGCCCGTCGCCACGACGGCGCCTTCGCGCCGCAACTCGTATTCGTAGTCACCCACCGCAGATTCCCCCCTCGGCAGCCGAGCTTACAGCTAGCGTCTCGGCGTGGCGCGCGAACTTCTCACCGGCGGCTGCCTCTGCGGCGCTGTGCGGTTCGAGGTCGACGGCCCGCTCGAGTCGGCGTCGTACTGCCACTGCACCCGCTGCCAGCGGCGGACAGGCACGGCGGCATCGGCGCAGGCGCGCATCGCGCCGGGCGCGCTACGCGTCGTGCAGGGCGAGGAGCTCGTTCGCGGCTGGTCGGCGGGCGACGGCTGGACGAAGTGCTTCTGCGGCACCTGCGGCAGTGCCCTCTGGAGCCGCGACCCGGCGACGGGCGCGACGGGCGTCCGTCTCGGCGTCTTCGACGGCGACCCCGGGGTCCGACCGCAGTACCGGCAGTTCGTCGCCTATGCCGCCGCCTGGGAAGAGGTCCCGGACGACGGCCTGCCGCGCTACGACGAACGCCGTTCGTAGCGACCGATGATTTTCCGTTGCTCGTCCGGTCTCCCATGCGAGAGACTCTCGCCGACCATCCCCCCGGAGGTGAACCCGCCTTGTCCAGCACCGTCCTTCTGATCGGAACCCGCAAGGGCCTGTTCGTCGCGGAGAGCGACGAGGGCCGCCGCGACTGGGCCGTCCGCGGCCCGTACTGCGAGTCCTGGCCCGTCTACCACGCCGTCTACGACCGGGACAGCGGCACGATCTTCGCCGCCGCCGCGAGCGAGTGGCACGGCTCGGCGGTGTGGCGGAGCCCCGACCTCGGCGAGACCTGGGAGCACTCGAGCGAAGGGCTCGTCTACGAGGACGGCCGCAGGCTGTCGAAGGTCTCGACCCTGTCCGCCGCGCACGGGCGCGTGCTCGTCGGCGTCGAGGCGCCCGGCATCTTCGAGAGCACGGACGGCGGCAAGACGTGGGCGGTCAAGTCGACGCTCGCCGGCCAGCCGGGCAGCGAGGTCTGGGACGACCCCGCGAATCAGCCCCCGGGGCACCTCGGCATCTCGGCGATCATCTCCGACCCCGGCTCGCGCGACCACGTATGGGCGATCGTCCAGGGGATCGGCCTGTACGAATCGACCGACGACGCGCAGACGTGGACGCCGCGGAACCGCGGGCTGCGTGCCGACTGGCCGCGCGAGCACGAGGAGGTCGGCTTTTGCGTCCACAAGGTCGTGCACGCGCCGGGCGGCGAGCGCATGTACCAGCAGAACCACGTCGGCATGCACCGGAGCGACGACGCCGGCCAGAGCTGGACGGAGATCACCGAGGGGCTCCCGACCGAGTTCGGGTTTGCCGCGGCGGCGCACCCGCACGACCGCGACATCTTCCACGTGATCCCGCTCGACCCCGGCCACGGCCGCACGATGCCGGAGGGGCAGGCCTGCGTCTGGCGCACCGAGGACGCCGGCTCGAGCTGGCGGCGCGCCGACAGCGGCCTGCCTCAGACCGACGCGTTCCTCGGCGTGCTGCGCGAGGCGATGGCGGCCGACACCTACGACGTTCCCGGCTACTACTTCGGCACCTCGACCGGCCAGGTGTTCGCGTCGAACGACGACGCCGGCTCGTGGTCGGAGATCGCGAGCTACCTGCCGCCGATCTCTTCGGTCGAGGTCGCGACGATCGACTGATGGCCGACGTCCACCTCCCGATGACGCTTGCGCCGCTCTTCGCGGGGCTGCCGCGGCGACTCGAGGTCGACGCACCGACCGTCGGCGCGGCCATCTCGTCGCTCGAGGAGCGGTGGCCGGGCCTGCGCGACCGGCTCTGCGAGGCGGGGCGGCCCGAGCTGCGGAAGCACATCCACGTCTACGTCGACCGAGAGCGTGGGTCGCTCGACACGCCGATCGGCGAGCGCTCGCGCGTCGACGTGATCGCGGCGATCAGCGGCGGCTGACGGCGTCTGCGAACGCGCGGGTCTCGCGCTCCAGCGCGGGGTCCGCGCGTTCGCGCACCCTCCGCCACGGCTCGGGCCGGTCCACGAGCGCACGCTCGATCAGCCCGTGCCACCGCTCGTCGAGCGTGGCGAGCGCCCACTCGCACGACGCGCGCTTCGAGCGGACGTCGCCGTGCTCGAGCGTCCGGAGGATGCGGCACAGCGTGTAGACGAGGTACGTCTGTTTCCAGGCGGTCATCGCAGCCGGCTCGAGCGCCCACTCGACGTAGTCCGCGAGTGCGATCCGCGCCTCGGCGCGCAGGTCGTCGGGCGAGACGGGATCGACGAGCTCGCGCGGGTCCGGGCCCGCGAGCGCGATGCCGTGCTCGCGCAGGATCGAGCGGACGACTGCCGTGTTGCAGTGCGGGTCCCACACGAGTCTGCTCGAGCCGTTGTCGAGGAACGGGAGCGGCGTGCGCGACGGATCGACGCGACGGAGGAGCGGCGCCGGGATGTAGGAGCCCTCGAGGTGCTGCGCCCAGGGCGTCGGCTTCGCGTACAGCTCCTCGTGCAGCGGCTGGACGAGCTGCGGCTCGATCATCTCCGTGGTGACGACCACGAAGTCGACGTCGCTCCACTCGTCCGCCTCGCCGGTTGCGAACGAGCCCTGCAGGTAGGCGCCGACGAAGCGGTCGCCGAGCAGCTCCCGCACGCCCTGCACGAGCTCGTCGAGCAGCGCTTCGAGGGCCGGTGTCACCCGGTCTGCGGCTGAGCGTGCAGGAGCGGAACGAGCGACGCCGCCTGGATCGCGAACGCGGCGGCGTAGGCGGCGACGAACGCGGTCACCGTTCCGGCATGCGCGAGGAGCAGCGACAGCACGAGGTAGAAGCCGACGAACGAGTAGAGGCCGAGAACCAGCCCGCGGAGGATCTGCACCGCGCCCGCCTCGCCCGCGTGCACGTGCGCGAACGCCGCCAGGACCACCGTATAGAGCGGGTAGACGGCGAGGACGCCCGCGAGCTGTGGGCCGAGCACGGTCGCGAGCCCGGTCAGCAGGAGCAGGAACGACGTGGCGACGACGGCGCGGAACGGCAGGTCCCAGCGCGACGGCAGCACCTCGTCCTCGGAGCGTGGCGTGACGTGCGGGACGAGCTGCAGCGCAGCGACGAGCGCGAGCGCCGCGACCGCGGCGAGCGGGACGACATCGAGCGGCCGTGCATGGAGTCCGAGGAGCTGCAGCGCACCTGCCGCGACCGCGAATCCCGCGGAGCCCGCGATCACCGATCTGCGCCAGCCGCGCCGCCGCGCGGTCCTCGCGTACGCGAGGCAGAACGCAACCTCGGCGATCGCCCCGCCGAGCGACCCGACCGCCGCGTGCGCGGCGAAGGCCGGGCCGTGCTCGACCGCGAAGAAAGCCGCGATCGGCCCGGAGGTGAGCGGCAGCCCGACGAACCAGCCCGCGGCGAGGCGCCCGAACCGCCGCCCTGCGAGCGACGAGAGGACGACGACGGCCGGCGTCAGCACGAGCTTCAGGGCGAGGATCACGCTTCCCAGTCTGCACCCACCGGGCGCGACACCGTCATGTCCTTTGTGGCGAACCCGGAAAGACTGGCAACTCGGTTTCGGCCTTCGGCCGAGAACCGAGTTCGTCTCTGACCGTTCGAGCCGGGCGCTTAGGTCGAACTCGGTTGCAGCGCGAAGCGCTGAACCGAGTTACATGTCTTTCGTGCGCTGGGTCGAACTCGGTTGCAGCGCGAAGCGCTGAACCGAGTTACATGTCTTTCGTGCGCGGGGGCCGGAAAGGACTGGCAACTCGGTTTCGGCCTTCGGCCGAGAACCGAGTTCGTCTCTGACCGTTCGAGCCGGGCGCTTAGGTCGAACTCGGTTGCAGCGCGAAGCGCTGAACCGAGTTACATGTCTTTCGTGGTGCCGTCACCGAATAGGCTTCGGGGATGTGCTTCGACACCGACTCCGAACCGCCCATCCCGCGCATCTCCGGCGCGGCGGTCTCGCACGACGATCTGACGCTCACCTCGGCCGACGGGACCGAGCTCGCCGCGTTCCTCGCGACGCCCGACGCCGAGGCTTCGACGGGGATCGTGATCCTGCCCGACGTGCGCGGGCTCTACCGCTTCTACGAGGAGCTCGCGCTCCGGTTCGCGGAGCGCGGCTACGCGGCGCTCGCGATCGACTACTTCGGCCGCACCGCCGGAGTCGCGAAGCGCGACGACGACTTCGAGTACATGCCTCACGTCGAGCAGACGACACCCGGCAGCGTGATGGCCGACGCCCGTGCGGCCGCGGATCGCCTGCGCGAGCTCGGCTGCACGTCGCTCTTCACCGTCGGCTTCTGCTTCGGCGGCAGCAACTCGTGGCTCGCCGCCGCCGACGTGCCCGGCCTCAGCGGCGCGGTCGGCTTCTACGGCCGCCCCAGCCGGATGCTCGACCGTGTCCCCGAGATCGAGGCGCCAATCCTCGCGCTGCAGGCGGGTGCCGATCAGCACATCACCGCGGAGATGAACGCCGAGTTCGAACGGGCGCTCGCGGACGCCGGCGTCGAGCACGAGGTCGTCACCTACGACGGCGCCCCGCACAGCTTCTTCGACCGCAAGCAGGAGGAGTTCGCCGATGCGTCGGATGACGCGTGGCGGCGCACGCTCGCGTTCGTCGAAACGCACGCGTGATCCTCGCGATCGACCAGGGCACGACGGGCACGACGTGCCTCGCGCTCGACGACGGGTTCGAGATACGCGGCCGCGGCTACCGCGAGCTGCCGCAGCACTTCCCGCGGCCGGGACGGGTGGAGCACGACCCGCAGGAGATCTGGGAGAGCGTGCTCGGCGCGGCCACCGACGCGGGCGCTTCATTCGACACCGTCGCGATCACGAACCAGCGCGAGACCACGATCCTCTGGGAGCGCGCGACGGGGAAGCCTGTCGCGCCTGCGATCGTCTGGCAGGACCGGCGCACCGCTGAGCGGTGCGCACAGCTCGACGCCGAGCTGATCCGGGCGAAGACGGGGCTCGTTCCAGACCCGTACTTCTCCGCCACCAAGCTCGAATGGCTGCTGCGGGAGCACGGCATGCGCGACGGGCTCGCGTTCGGAACGGTCGACAGCTGGCTCGTCTGGCAGCTGACCGGGGGCGAGCAGCACGTGATCGACCGGACGAACGCGTCGCGGACGATGCTCGTCTCGCTGGAGACGCTCGACTGGGACGACGAGCTGCTCGCACTCTTCGGCGTCGACCGCTCGCTGCTCCCGCGCATCGTCGGCTCGGACGAGACCGTCGCCGACGGAGAGCTGCTCGGGCGCACGGTCGCGATTCGCGGCATCGCCGGCGATCAGCAGGCGGCGCTCTACGGCCAGGGCTGCCACGCCGCCGGCGAGGGCAAGGCGACCTACGGCACCGGCTCGTTCGTGCTCGTGCACACGGGCGACGACGCGAGCCCGCCGCCGCACGGCCTCCTCAAGACCGCGGCCGCCGACGGCTTCGCCCTCGAAGGGGCGGTACTCGTGAGCGGCGCCGCGGTGCAGTGGCTGCGCGACGGGCTCGGGATCGTCGCCTCGGCCGCCGAGACGGAGGCGCTCGCGGAGAGCGTCGACTCGGCGGACGGCGTCCATTTCGTGCCCGCGCTCGCCGGGCTCGGCTCGCCGTGGTGGGATGCGAACGCGCGCGGGCTCGTCACCGGGATCACACGCGGGACGACACGCGCGCATCTCGTCAGGGCGGCGCTCGAGGCGATCGCCCATCAGGTCGTGGACGTCGTCGATGCGCTGCCGGAGCGCCCCACGACGCTGCGCGCCGACGGGGGCGCCACCGCGAACGGCTTCCTGATGCAGTTCCAGGCCGACCTGCTCGGACTCCCGGTCGAGGTGGCGGCCGAGCGGGAGACGACGGCGCTCGGCGCGGCGGCACTCGCGGCCGGCCGCGAAACCGGTGTCGGCATCGGTGCCGTATACGAGCCACGACGCGCGCCCGACGAGGTCGCCGGGCTCCGCGACGGCTGGCGGCGCGCGCTCGATTTAACGAGAAGTTCTTAGGTCTACGGGTAATCCTAAGATCCCCGACTCGACGAAGGAGAGACCGATGGAAGCCGGCGGCAAGCTGGAGCAGGCGCTGTTCGAGATCCGGCGCGTGATCGCCGGCCAGGAGGAGATGCTCGAGCGCGTACTCGTGTCTCTCCTCGCAGGCGGCCACGTGCTGATCGAGGGCGTGCCGGGGCTCGCGAAGACGCTCACGATCAAGACGACCGCGGCCGTGCTCGGCGGCTCGTTCCAGCGCGTGCAGTTCACGCCCGACCTCGTGCCCTCGGACCTCGTCGGCACGCGTGTCTACCGGCCGGACCGCGCCGACTTCGACACCGAGCTCGGGCCGGTGTTCTGCAACTTCCTGCTCGCCGACGAG
>Ga0308173_10001399_pt1 | contig 11968 bp, 12 predicted proteins | sample PhyPR1_FD_203716 | JGI IMG/M metagenome (GOLD analysis project Ga0308173, IMG submission 203716) | Soil microbial communities from UC Gill Tract Community Farm, Albany, California, United States - DLSLS.P.R1 | ecosystem: Environmental > Terrestrial > Soil > Agricultural land | place: USA... | reverse complement strand
ACCGTGGAAGTAGACGACTATCGCCAAGACGCCGTGCTGGTCGCCGGAGGGCGTGTAGATGCGCAGCGGGATCGAATGTCCACCCGCCTGGATCGTCCGGTCGGCGACCGAACCGACTTCGACAGGCGTGCCGGCGAGCATTTCCGAGCTGCCCGTGACCATCGCCCGGACCTCGTCGACAGCCATCTCGTACAACGGCTTGCCGCCGCCTTCGCGCATCTGCGCCAGGAGGGCACCGGTGGCGGGATCGAGTACTGCGCTCATGCGTTATGCCTCGTTGACGAGATCGAGGAACACCCACTTCTTGCCGCTCGCGAGACCGGCCAGCTCCCGGCCGGTGCCGCGGAACACCAGCGGCGCCGAGGTGATGTGCTGCGTGCCGGCGTGCATGTCGCGGAACAGCCGCTGGATGCCGCCGGCGCGGAGGGCGACCGTCCCCGACGTCTTGTAGACGAAGTCCGCCACCGCGTGACTCGACCACGTCATGTTCGCCATGGCGAGCCGCATCAGCGTCTGCTGGCGCGCGGTCAGCGGGCGTTCCGCCGCCAGCGACTCGGTGATGCCCGCCCAGGTTTCGAACACGAGCGCGCGTGCCGAGCGATAGGTCGCCTCGGCCTTCGCGTACTGCTCGTGGAACGCCTCGCTTTCCGCCAGCGTGCCGGTCCGTCCGACGCCGCCGTGCACCTTCTTCGCGAGCTCGTCGAGGAGTCGCCGGCCGATGCCGCACGCCCAGCCCGAATGCGCGATCGCGGCAAACCCGATGATGCCGAGCCGGTAGAGCGACCCGCCGCGACGCGGCACGTCGGTGACGGCGAAATGCGTGTACGTGTCCGGCACGTAGACGTCGTCGATCGTGTAGTCGATGCTGCCGGTGGCCCGCAGGCCGAGCACGTCCCAGTTCTCGATGAGCGTGGCCTTGCCGACGGGCAGCACGAAAATGCGCGGCTCGCCGGTCGTGCTGATGATGCCGAGCGTATGAATGTGTGTCGAGTGCTTGATGCCCGAGGCAAAGCTCCACGATCCGCTCAGCCGGAACCCGTTGCCGTCGGGCACCGCGGTGCCGGGCCGCGTGCCCTGACCGGCGATCACCGGCAGGCGATCGCCGCCGAACAGCTGCTCGACGGCTTCGTCCTGCAGGTAGGCGCCACCGGTGCCGATGGCGAGCGCGGCCGCCATCATTACCCACCCTGCTGACGGATCGCCGTAGGTCACGTTCTCGAGCACGTCCAGCGACGGAATCGGATCGAGTTCTGCGCCTCCACGGAGCACCTTCGGCGTCCACATGCCGAGCAGGCCTTCACGGTGGAGGGCGTCGACGACCGGCGGTGCCAGTTGCCCGTCGCGATCGCCGGCATCCGCATGCTGGTCGGCAATCGCGGCCACGAGCTTCGCTCGTGCGGGCAGATCGGTTGAAGCAGATACGGTGGCCATGGTTGTCACTGAATACAAAAAGCTGGTAGTCGGCCGCTGGTAGCGTCAGCCACCAACCACCAACTACCAACTACCGACCTACTACCTACACCTATCAGTTCCTACTGATGGAACCGTCCCACGAGCACGGCCTTGCCGAGCGCGTGGCCTTCGATCCCCTTCATCACCGCGGCGCGGGTCGCTGCCGCTTCCTGCGGCGTCCCCGCCGGGACGTCGAGCTTGGTGTCCAGCGCGAACAACTCGAAGGTGTAGTGATGATATGGGCCATTCGCCGGCGCGCCCGGCCCCATGTAGCCAGCCGCACGCAGGCTGACCTGACGTGTGCCATCCGGCAGTTCGGCTGCCGGCATCACGCCTTCCGCCAGTCCGGTCGACGTCCCCGGAATATTCCAGACCAGCCAGTGGGTCACGTCCAGCGTGCTGCGCTGGAGGGCGACGTCGGGATCGTGCATCAGCAGCACGAAGCTCTGGGTCCCCATCGGTACCTGCGTCCACTTCAACTCCGGCGAGACGCCCATCCCGCCGACGAACTTTGCCGGGATGACCCCACCGTCCTCGAACGACGTCGTCGTCATCACCAGCGGCGGCGCTGCCGGTCCGCGCCCGCCGCCACCGGCACCGCCGCGGCCCTGACCACCACCACCGCCGCGTGCATCCTGTGCGGTCGCTGCCGCGGCGCCGAGCATCACCGCCAGCGCTACCGCGCCCAACATCTTTCGTCGCATGTCACTACCTCTCAGGAACGTTGTTACGTCATTGCGATGAGTCGTGAAGTCGCGCCGGTGATTCTATCCGAGCGGTGTGCTCCTCTTCAGTGATCAGGCGGGCACCCGGCCGGAAGGTGAAGTAGGCGTAGGCCCATTCGAGCATGACGCTCAGCCGATTCCGGAATCCGGCCAGGTAGGCGATGTGGATGCCGACCCACAACCACCAGCCGAGCAGCCCGCCCACGCGCACACGCCCCAGGTCGGCTACCGCCCGGTTCCGGCCAATGACCGCCAACGCGCCCTTGTTCCAGTAATGGAACGGCTCGCGCGGCTTGCCTGCCAACGTACGGAGCACCATCCGCGCGGCATGCGCGCCCATCTGGTTGGCCGCGGCTGCCACGCCGGGAACACCATCGACGGCGGCGGCATCGCCGGCGACAAACACGTGCGGCGCGCCTGGAATGGACAGGTCGGGGTTCACCAGGGCGCGTCCCGCGCGATCGGTCGCGACACCCAGCGTGCGCACGAGCGGGGAGGCCGCGTTCCCGGCGGCCCAGAAGACGGTGTGTGTCGGAACGCGCTCGTCCCCGACATAGACGCAGTCGCTCGTGACGCGCGTCACGAGGGCGTTGGTGCGGCAGCGCACGCCAAGCGTCTCCAGGTCGTGAAGCGCGCGGGCCGATAGCGACTCCGGAAATGTCGGCAACAGGCGCGGTCCGCCTTCGAGGAGCCAGACGCGCACGTCTGCGGGATCAGTCCGACGGAAGTCGGGCCGCAGACCTTTGGCGGCAATCGTCGGCAGCACGCCTGCCAGTTCCACACCGGTGGGTCCGCCGCCGACAATGACGAAGGTCATCAGCGCCTGCTGCTCGGCGGGGTCGAGGCTCTTTTCGGCGAGCTCGAAGGCCCGCAGAAAGCGGTGGCGGATCACGCGGGCGTCCTCGAGCGTTTTCAGCCCCGGCGCGAGCGTCTCCCACTCGGGATGGTTGAAGTACGAGTGACGCGATCCGGTCGCCAGAATCAGGTAGTCGAACGGGACGATAATCCCGCCGGCATTGACGGTGCGCTGTGCGATGCCGACGGCATCCACCTCGGCGAGCAGCACCGTGGCATTTTGCTGGCGCCGCAGCAGGAACCTGATCGGCACTGCAATGTCGGCCGGCGACAGCACGCCTGTCGCGACCTGGTAGAGGAGCGGCTGGAACAGGTAATGGTTGGTCCGATCGATCAGCGTGACTGATACGTCGGCCCCGCGGAGGGCCCGTGCGGCCGACAGCCCTCCGAACCCGCCACCGATGATCACGATTCGCGGGCGTTCGCCCGCCGGGGAATCGCGCTGCATACCACCTCGTCGACATGAGCCTAGCGCACAATGACGACGTGGCTCCCCAGACCCCCGGTGCTGGCGCATGGTCGCGGCGTGCGGCACGAGTGGTTCTCGCGCTCGTCATCGTCATCCTCACCATCGTCGTGGTCTTCGGTTATTTCTACGGCCGGGCCATCGTGCCGGACCCGCGCCCGCCCCTCCAGGCGAACTGGTCAGCTGTGGTGGGGACGCTTGCCGGCAACGGCCAGTCCGGCATCGACGACGGGGACGCGGCGCATGCCCGCTTCTCCGATCCATTTGGTGTCGCCGTCACGTCCGATGGCATCGTCTTCGTCGCCGATGCCGGAGATGCCCAGCGCATCCGCCGTGTGGACGTCGACGGGACGGTGGGATCGGTGGCCGGGAGCACCGCCGGTTTCGCGGACGGTGTCGGTGCCGCGGCGAAGTTCGATACGCCGTCCGGCGTGACGCTTGGCCCTGATGGTGCCCTCTACGTGGCCGACACGGGCAACAACGCGATTCGACGGGTGACCGTCGCCGGCGTGGTGTCGACGGTTGCCGGTGGCGGCGCGTCCGGATATCAGGATGGCCTCGTCCTCGATGCGAGGTTCAACGGACCTGTGGGAGTGGCCGTCGATTCCGACCGGCGCATCATCGTTGCCGATACCTACAACGATCGCATTCGCGCGATCGACAGGAACGGCTCGGTGACGACCATTGCCGGGTCGGGACAGCGGGGCCTGCAGGACGGGCCGGGCGCAGAGGCGCAGTTCGACACGCCCTGCGGCGTGGCGATCGATCGCGCGGGAAACATCTTCGTCGCGGATTCGGGCAACGGCGTCATTCGCATGATCGATTCCGCTGGTCTCGTCTCGACCGTCGAGCCACGGCCCAATGGCGGGGTACTCCTGCGGCCGCTGGGGGTTGCGGTCACCGATGACGGCGTGCTCTACGCGACCGACGATCGCGGGCGGCTGGCGGAGATCGTGCCGAACCGCAGCACACGCATCGTGGCGGGATCAGCGCCCGGATTCGCAGATGGACTCGGCGACGCGGCCCGCCTGCGCGGGCTCGCGGCGGTGGCGATCGCGGGCGCCGGGCGCCTCGTCGTCAGCGACCCGCGAAATGCGCTCGTCCGCCTGGTGAGCGCGGTCAGTCACGCAGACGTGCGACCGCCTGCACCACCGGCCCTGCAGCCACGGTTCGATGAGCCACGGTTTGCCGAACAGCCGCTGCTCTGGCCGGTCGCACCGATGGATGGTCCTCACGAAATCACCGGGACGATGGGCGAGGCGCGGGGTGCGGAGAACGCAGGACGGTTCCATGCCGGTCTGGACGTGCAGGCATCCGAAGGGACGCTGGTCCGCGCCGTGCGCGACGGCACGGTGACGAACCCCGTCGCCACCTCCGACTTCGCCACGCTCAACGAATCACTCCGCCTCGGGCCGGTCGCGTACGTGCACCTGCGGATTGGACGGACACCGCGCGGGGAGCCGCTCGACGACGACCGGTTCGTCGTCTCGCGCGACGAGCGCGGACGCGTGAACTATGTGAGGGTAAAACGCGGCTCGCGCTTCGCGAGTGGTGAAACGCTCGGAACGGTCAACCCGTTCAATCACGTGCACCTCAACGTCGGATGGCCTGGCGAAGAGATCAACCCGCTTCGCTTCCGCGTCCCGAACTTCGAAGATCACGTGGTGCCCACCATTGCTGCCATTCACCTGTTCACCCCGGAGGGTGAGCGTCTCACCGCAAAGCGGGGCGCTCCGCTGGCCGTGAACGGCCCCGTCCAGGTTGTCGTCGACGCGTGGGACCAGGTGGACGGTAACGAGTCCCGCCGCCGGCTCGGGCTCTATGAACTCGGGTACCAGGTCCTGCGGAAGGACGGCACCCCGGTCGCCGGCTTCGAGCACCCGATCGAGACCATCCAGTTCGATCGGCTCGCACCCGACCCCGACGCGCCGTCGCTCGTGTACTCGAACGGCAGCGGCATTCCGTTCTACCGTCGTGGCGCCACGCACTTCCTGTACGTGATCACGAATACATTTCGCGAGGGCCGTGCGGCAAAGGGCGCGTGGAACCCGACCGGGCTGATGCCCGGCCGCTACATCATCCGCGTGACGGCGACAGACGTCAGGGGAAACGCGGCGGTGGGGGAGGTCTCGGTAATCGTGAATGGTGAATCGTGAATGGTGAATCGTGAATCGCGAATCGTGAATCGCGAATCGTGAATGGCGAATGGCGAATGGCGAATGGCGAAGCGCGAATCGTCGGCACCGAGTCCTCCGTGCCTCCATTCAAGATTCACGATTCACGATTCGCTATTCACGATTGATTGATTGATTAGTCCGCCGCCGGCATCTCCGCGCTGTCGATGACGAGCACGTCCACCGGCAGTTTCTGCGAATCCAGTTTCAGTCCAAGTCGTTCACTGAGGATCGTGGTCATCGCCGGCCCGTCATACTGCGGGGCGTTCGGGGCCGGGCCAGCTGGAAGCGTGATGCCGGCCTGGCCGGCGATGCGACGGAGGATTTCCATATCCAGCGGCAGCTCGAGTTCGAAGTCGTAGTTGCCGGTGAGGCCTGTCTTGTCGACAACCTGGCGACCGGTGAACTGCGTGACCATCGAGACCAGGCTCGACATCGGCTGTCCCATCCCGCGCACCGTCAGTTGCGGCGGTCCGCCGTTGGCACCGGGCTTCGGCAGCGGCACGATGCCGCACTTCACTTCCGCCATTGCCGCGAGCGCGTTCGCCGGATTTCGCCGGATCTCATCGGTCAGCTTCTGGGCTTCCGCGGCCGCGTTCGAGCAATCGGCAGTGGAAGGTTTGAGATTGGGACCGAGTTTGCCGTCGGCGCGAGCCAGCATCAGTGCGGACACGTTCATTTCCCGCGACTCGGTGTGCGTCTTCAGCTTGAAGCGGTCGGCCAGCAGCGCCTTGATCCGTTCACGCAGGGCGTCTTCGGTGGCCACGCCGCCATCTTCGCCAGGGGGGCCCGCCGATGATCTGCTCGTCCTCGAGCTTGTACCCCGCGCGGATCAGCAGTCGCAGCGGAATATTGGTCGCGCGGATACTGCCATTGGCGCCGGGTGCGAGCATCGGCACCATCGAGAGCGGGTTGGCCGGGTCGGACGGCGCACTCGGCTTGATGGAGGCCACCTCGAACGTGAGCGGTTTGGCCTCCTGAGCCCGCAGTACGCCCGAGGCTGACCCGAGTACGACCGCCGTAACCGCGCAGACCGCGAGCGTACGCTTCCTCATGACAGGATCCTTCCGTGTCGGGTGGTGCGGAAATGGACGACAGAAATCTTACCGAAGTTCGCCGGACACCCAGAAAAGCGGTCACGCGAAGCCGCCGTGCGCGCAACGGCCGGGATTCGGAACAGCAACGCGCGGAAACAGCGTTCAACCGGACGAATCGCCGCTGCCGAACGGAAATTGCGGGGCCCACAGCGATAGATGTACGGCTGCAGCCCGAAACGGATCGGCAGCGTCCCGCAATCGTCGGTCCGCACCGGCTGATGCGCGGCCGATGCCGAAAGTGGCCTGCTCGTCGTCGGCAATCGCGAGCAACACACGAGAAACGGTGCAAAACACATCGCGAGAATGTCGGAAGGGCACGCGAAGATCTGCCGTTCGGCATTTCGCGCATAGCCTGGCTTATGAAATGTCCCGGGACATAACGCCCGCACGCTGACGCTGCCGGAAAGTGCGCCACACGCCGTCGCAGTGCCCTCCGGGGAGTGGCTGGTGCCGCTTCAGCCTGTACGGACCACTGGCAGCGGCGACGCGGACACGGCACAATCAGCACGTGAGCCTCTACGCGATCAACGCGAAGACCATCGACGGCGCAACCCGTCCGATCGGCGATTTCCGTGGACTGGTGCTGCTGATCGTCAACGTCGCGAGCCAGTGCGGATTTACGCCCCAATACGCAGGTCTCGAAAGCCTGTACCGCGAGTTCAAGGACCGGGGATTCGCCGTGCTCGGATTTCCCTGCAACCAGTTCGGCGGACAGGAACCTGCCAGCGACGAAGACATCGCGGCCTTCTGCGGCTCGACCTACGACGTGACGTTTCCGATGTTTGGCAAGGTCGACGTGAACGGCCCGGCGGCGCATCCGTTGTTTCGACTGTTGAAGACGTCGCGCAAGGGCCTGCTCGGGACCGAGTCGATCAAGTGGAACTTCACCAAGTTCCTGGTGGACCGCCGCGGCGCGATCGTCCGCCGGTATGCACCGTCTGACGCTCCCGACTCAATCCGCCGCGACATCATCGAACTGCTCGCCCAGGAAGCCTAATCGCGCTTTCCGCGCTCCTCGTCGGCCGCCGGAATCCCTGACCGCTGGTTGCCCGCGGCCGTCGATCCCGGTGCACCCGCGCCGTCGGCGAGCCCGGTCTGGCGCTGCACGGTAAACGCGTTGAGAATTTCCTGCTCGAAGATCCTCGCCCGCTGGTCGAGCGTCTGGCGCTCCGCGGGTTCGGGCTTCTTCTCGTCTGTCATGTCGTTCACCCCTGCGATGAGCGCGTCCAGACGCCATCCGACACTTCCCGTACCAGGCCTGCGCTGACCAGGCGGTTCAGGATGCGTTCGGCGACGGCGCCCGGAATGCGGAGCCAGTGCTCCAGCGACTCGCGCGTGACGACCGCGTAAGGATTGCGCACGACGCCCGCAACGATGCTGCGGACGAGCTCAGCGCGGCGTGCAACGTTCCTGCGGTCCATGACGTCACTATCAGCAACGTTGGTACCGGAAGGAATGGTTCGGCTCGCTCACGGGCCAGCGGTCCAGCCTTGATCGTGGGCAATGAACGCCTGCGTATCCGTGAGCGCGAACGTCATGCCGTCCCACGCGTATGCATCCACCACAACCGATCCTCGTGCGACGCGCAGAACGTTGAAGCCATTCGGCTCTTGACGCAGGCGTGTGGAGATCGCGGTCGCGGCTTCGACGACGATGGCATGACGACCGCCGGTGTTGTAGCGCTGGGCCGTATGCCCGGTGTAACGGGCGTGCAGATGACCGGTGAGAAAGACATCGATGCCAGCCGAGGTCAGCGCCTCGAGCGTCCTGGCCGACGTCCGTGTGCCCGGTGCATCGAACGGATGGTGCGCGACGAGGATTCGGACCGCTAGAGGCGCGGCCCCGCGAATGCCGTCCCTGACCCGTTGCAGCGCCCTCGCATCGACGCGGCCACTCTTCCACGTCGTGGGCCGCGTCGTGTTCACGCCCGTGATCCAGACGATCTCATCAGAGAGCGTCGGCGTCAGATCCCGCGTGATGTACTCCGTGTAGTTGCGGAGCGGAGTGAAGAGACGGGCGATTGGATTGAAGAGCGGCACATCGTGGTTGCCCGGAACAATCAGGTGGGGCGACGGCAGCCCGTCCATGAAGGAGCGGGCTTTCCGGAACTGCGCGGGTAGAGCGCGCTGCGTCAAATCGCCGGAGACCGCCACGATGTCCGGGCGCAGCGTCCACACGACGGTGTAGAGCTGCGGTACGAGTCGTCCGTCGTGACGGCCGAAATGCAGGTCCGACAGATGGACGATGACGCGGCTGCCACTCACGATGCGGCATCCCTCCGCGGAACGGCCACACGCAGCGCGGCGGGCCGGATATGGTAACGGAGCGGCGTTGGCAGCACCATGATCTCGCCATCGAGCGACACACCGAGGCGTGGCCGGCGCGCGTCGATGGTCAGGCTCGCCGTCTCGAGCGCGACGAAATGATCGAAGCTGTCGAGACGGCCAGCCAACGTCGCGCCGAGCACGCGCACGACGCCGGATGCGCTGAGCTCGGGTGCCATGCAGACCTGAAGCCTCCCCGTGTCCAACGCCTGCCGTGACCCGAAACTGAGTCCGCTCAGCTGATACGGATTGTTCCCGACGAACACGAACGGCGTGTGCACCCGCGCCGGTCCCTCGGGCCCGGCATTCACGGCGACGGTCACGCGTCGATAGCGCCGCCACACGGTCCACACCGCCGCCGCCATTGCCGTCCACTTGCGGTGGCCCTGCCGCTGCCGCTGCTCGCGCTCCCAGACCAGACGTGGGTAGAGGCCGACGCTGGAGTTGTTGATGAAGAACCTGCCGTTCACGTCACCGACGTCCACCTGCGTGACGTGCCCAGTGCTGATGGCGGCAATCGCGTCCTCCAGCCTCAGCGGAATCCCGAGGTCGTGCGCGAAGTGATTGAGCGTCCCGAGCGGCAGCACGCCGAGCGTGGCGTTGGCGGCCACGAGCACCGACGCCACCGTACTGATCGTCCCGTCACCGCCGCCGGCAGCCACGATCGTTTCGCCGTCAGCGAGCAGTTGACGCGTTGCGGCGGCCAGCCTGGCGCCCTCAGCGACGACGACACGGGCGTCGGCTCCAGTGGATCTGCAGGACGCGGTGATCCGCTCCCCGAGAGCGGCAGTTGCGGCAAGGTGTGCGTTGAGGACTACGCCAAAGCGCAAGACTATCCGCCGACGCGGCCACGTCCGGTCAGGATGTTCAACGCGCGCTCGATGGCCGTCTCGGCGGCAGTCTGTGCGGACTCTGCCCGCCAGCCGACGAACCCATCAGGCCGCACCAGCACCGCACCCGTGTAACCGATGCCGAACGCGTCACTCACCGCCTGAGACGGATCCTCGAAGTCGTGACCGGCGCGATACACGGCGAGAGGAACCTTCAATCGCGATGCCGCCACACGGCTCGCATCGCACCACTCGTCTGCGTCGGCGCCCGCGACGAGCGTGAATCCGGAACCGAAGAGGTCGAGAGTCGACAGGCGCTCACCGTTGCGAGTGATCCAGACGTGCGGCGCCCGCGTTCCTGGACGGCCCTTCGAATTCCGTGGGTTTCCTGGCGTTGGGGCACCGGCGTCACAGATAGCGGGCGAGCCATAACCGTAACCGAGCTCGACGTCGAGGTCGCCGGCGACCGGCTGCATGTTGTCGGTGCCCAGGTAGGGCGCGGTCCGCGTCACGTAGCGCGCGTAGGCCTGCTCGGTGGTGAACTGCGCGACGGGTCGCCGCTCGGCTTCGTAGCTGTCGAGCAGGCGCGGATCGGCCTGACCGCGCAGGACCATCGCGAGCTTCCACGCAAGATTGTGCGCGTCCTGCACGCCGGTGTTGCCGCCGAAGCCGCCGTTGGGCGGCATGACGTGCGCCGCGTCGCCGGCGATGAACACGCGATCCGCTCGAAAGGTGTCGGCGACGTCCGCCGCGGCGCTCCACGGCATCATGTTTTCAATCGTGACCGGCACCTCGGTGCTGCCGAGGGCAATCTGCACGAGCTCGCGGGCGCGCGCCTCGGTCAGGCCGGTGGCGACGTCGGTGATCGGATTCGCGGGATCCCCGAGCGCGTTGATCGCGAGGAAGCCACGATCAAAGGGCTTCTCGATCCGGAAGAACCCGCGCAGCGTCGAGTTGTTGACGTAGATGACGCTCAGGTTGCGGCCGCGGAGCAACGGCGTGACGTCGGCGCGGAAGTAGATGGTGATGCTCTGCGAGAACACGCCATGGCCGCTCACGTTGATCCCGAGTTGGCGGCGAATACGGCTGTGCGCGCCGTCGCAGGCGACAACCCACGCGGCGCGAATGCTGTCCTCCGCTCCGGAGTCGCGCTGGCGCAGCGTGGCGGTGACGCCGCTCGCGTCCTGTGTCAGGGTGGACACGTCGGTGCCGAAGCGCAGGTCGGCGCCAAATTCCTCCGCGCGGGAACGCAGCAGCGGCTCGAGGAGGCTTTGCGAGATGAAGACGCGTTCGGTGGGACTGACGTCGCGGATCCCCTCGTTGAGGTTGGCGACGAAGTGGGCAAGCTCCCGGCCGGCGAGCGTCTCGACGGCCATGATGGCGCCGTCCTGCACGAACTGTTCGGTCGACCTCGTGCGGACGACTTGCTCGATCCCGACGCTGCGCAGGATCTCCATGGTGCGCTGCGTAATCTGCGCCGCGCGCGGGTGAATGGCGGTGCCACGATGATGCTCGGCGACGATGACCCGGACGCCCCGCTGTGCCAGCAGCAGCCCCATCGTCATCCCGACCAGGCTGCCGCCGACGACGAGCACCTCGGTCTCCGCCCTTCTCTGCTCCTCGACTTCGACCTTCGACCCTCGAACGTCCAACTTATTTCAGTTCCTCCCAGACCACCCGCGCGTCGTTCTTGACGCTGTCACCGAGCCCGGCGGAGTAGCCGGAAAATGTCGCAGGCACTTTCCAGGTGGCGGCGAATTGATCGAGCGTCTGTCCACTCTTCTTCGCGGCGCGCGCGGCATCGACGAAGCCGCGAGTGAACGCGCCGTACTCGCGCAGTTCGGCCAGCGTCGTCTGCGCGGGCATGTGACCGTTGATGAGCGTCGAGATGTTCATCGCCGCCAGCCCCTTTGCTGCTGCGGTCAGCGTCTCCGGATACGCCACCCCGCTCCCCCCGTTGTTGCGATCCATGATCGGCAGCCCCTTGTTCGGGAACACGTCGCCGACATGGGCAATGCCGAGTGCGGGGAAGACGACGAAGGCGT
>Ga0308173_10001398_pt1 | contig 11969 bp, 12 predicted proteins | sample PhyPR1_FD_203716 | JGI IMG/M metagenome (GOLD analysis project Ga0308173, IMG submission 203716) | Soil microbial communities from UC Gill Tract Community Farm, Albany, California, United States - DLSLS.P.R1 | ecosystem: Environmental > Terrestrial > Soil > Agricultural land | place: USA... | reverse complement strand
GGGTTGCTCACGGGATTGGTCGCGTCCACATAGATCGTCGATGGCGTATCCGTGGCGAAGTACTTCGTGCCGCTCACGCCGATCGTCACCGGGTTCGCGCTCGCGAAGTACATCGTCGCGCGGTCGTTGACGGCGCCGTTGCACGCGGGAATCGTCACATCGGACGTCGTCGAGTCCTGGTTCCTGTCCACCGAGAAGATGTAGCCGGTCTTGTGGACGCCGTTCGCGTTCAGGTCGGGGCTGATGAACGCCACGCTCGTCAGCGGCGGCGCTTTCGCGAGGTCTGCCAGTTCGGTCGCGTATCCACCGGATCCGCACGACGCGGCGAAGTTGGCCTCGCCGCTCGCGATCGCGCGCAGCGACGCCACGGCGTTGGCCTCCTGCGAACTGACCCGGGCCTTCATCAGCCCTGGCGCGGCAAGCGAGGCCAGGATGCCGATGATCGACACGACGACCAGTAATTCGACCAGGGTGAACCCTGATTCGCGGCGCATACCCCTTCGCAAGGCAAATTCCGGGGCGTTTGCGAGGCTGTGCCCGGAGGGGCGGATCTGAGCAGCGAAACGCGCCCGACTGACAAAATTTGCGAGACGGATGTGACGCCACATGCTGGTGGAAGCCCGGCCAAAACTGAGCCGTAGCCCGGCGTCGTGGAGGCGCGGGGCCGGGTCTTCAGATCCGCGCGTGGGGCGACCACAGGGAACTAAAACAGCTGTCTGAACGCTGCAATCAGGGCTTAACATCACGGGTCCCGGGCCGGTAATGGCCCGCTTGGCGGCCACCGGAGCGGATCGTTGCGAGGAGGTCACATGTTGAAGTCAGGCAGTGGCGCGTTGGCGTTATCGGCCGTGGTTGTCGTGGCCGGACTGGGCGCCAGCCGTGCGACGGTTCACGCGCAGCCCGCCCAGGCGCAGGTGACGTTCACGAAGGACGTCGCACCGATCCTCCAGAAGTCCTGCCAGACCTGCCATCGTCCGGGAATGATGGCCCCGATGTCGCTGCTCACCTACCAGGATGCGCGGCCGTGGGCGCGGGCGATCAAGGCAAAGGTGTCGAACCGGGAGATGCCTCCCTGGTTCATCGACCGCAACGTCGGGATACAGAAATTCAAGAACGATCCGTCGCTTACCGACAGGGAAATCGACACAATCGTGAAGTGGGCCGATGCCGGCGCGCCACAGGGCAATCCCGCCGACATGCCAAAGCCTGTCGACTTCGGCAGCCTGGACGCGTGGCACATCAAACCCGATCTCGTCGTAAAGATGCCGAAACCCTACCGCTTGAAGGCGCGTGGTGCGGACGAGTTCGTGGACGTCACGATCGATCCCGGCTTCACGGAGGACTTCTTCGTGTCGGCCATCGAGACCCGCCCGATCAACATGGGTGGCTACAAGGTCCTCCACCACGCGACGACGAATCTCATCGAGGACGAAGACGATCCGACCGGCGCGTTCCTGAACGAGTACGCGATCGGCAAGGCGGCTGACATCTTTCCGCCGGAGTCGGGTCGCATGGTGAAGGCCGGTTCGAAGTTGAACTTCAACCTGCACATGACGCCCGACGGCGAAGAGAAGGACGTCGACGTCCAGATCGCCTTCACCGTGCTGCCGACCGAACCGAAGTACGTCGCGTTCACCCAGCACATGGGCGACATCACCGATCTCGACATACCCGCCGGCGCCGTCGTCCGCAACGATGGTTATTTCCGGCTGCCGCGTCCGGCGCTCATCTCGGCATTCCAGCCGCACATGCACATGCGCGGGAAGGCGCAGTGCATGGAGGCGATCTATCCCGACATCCGGGCCGACTCCGCCCGGCCGGGCCCGGCGCGGACCGAGATGCTCAGTTGCGTCAGCAATTTCAACTTCGACTGGAGCGTCACCTACCCCTACGCAGACGATGTGGCGCCGCTGCTGCCGGCGGGGACGATCATTCACATCATCTCGTGGCACGACAACAGCGCCGCGAACAAGCACAACCCGAACCCCGACACGTGGCTCGGGAACGGACCGACATCGATCGACGAGATGAACTTCGCGTGGGTCAGTCTCACCTACCTGGAGCAGGCCGACTTCGAGCGGATGGTCCGTGCGCGGCAGCAGGCACAACAGCGCACGCAACAGCAGCAGTAGACGGCGAGGTTCAGGAGCAGGCAGGAGCCGGCGATGAAGCGATGGCTGAACCTTGTGGCGTGCCTGGCGATGGGGCTGACGGCAATCAGTTCGCACGTCGTGTCCGCCCAGCAGCCGGCCACTCCTCCTCCGACCTACATTCCCGACATCAAGTTCGCGTCGGGTCGTGAGGTCGTGCCGTATCTCGAAGGCTGGATCAGGAACCAGGACGGCAGCTTCGACTTCGTGTTCGGCTACTACAACCGCAACACCGAACAGGAACTGGTGATTCCGCCGGGTCCCGACAACCTGGTCTCGCCGGGTCCGGCCGATCAGGGCCAGCCTACCTACTTCATGGCGAAGCGCCAGTTCCGCATCTTCCGCGTACGCGTACCCAGGGACTTCGGCGACAAGTCGCTCACCTGGTCGGTGACGGCGAACGGACGCACGGAGAAGGTCGTTGCCAGGCTGGTTCCCGCCTACGAAAAGGACGAAAACTTCATCCGGACTAACAACAACACCGCCATCGTCATGGGCATCGAGGATCCCAACAAGCCGCCCACGCTGAGCGTGCAGCCGGTCGCAAACGCCACGGTCAACGCGCCCGTGATGCTGACGGCGCTTGTGACGGATGACGGTTTGCCGACGCCGCGCGTGCCGAAGAATGACGATCCGGACCGTCCGCAGCAGGAGCCGTCGCAGCCCGACGCCGATCCGCTTGCCCGGTTCAAGTCACAGCGGAACAGCAGCGGTCCTCCGCGGCTCGTGGGACCGCGCGTGACGTGGCAGGTGTATCGGGGAACCGGACGCGTGAAGCTGGACCCACTGCTGGTTCCGGTCAGCGATGGTAAGGCCAGCACCACCGTGCGGTTCAGCGCGCCGGGTCAGTACACGCTCATTGCGACCGCCGGTGACGGCAAGCTGAATACCTTCCAGCGCTTCACCGTCGACGTGAAGTAGCCTGCGCTTTTCTGCGGGAAATGGTTGGCTGCGAGAGGAACAAGAGCCTGCAGGACCACGCGCCTGGCGAGCCCCGGGTGAGAGTGGACCCGGGGAGGAGTCTGCGCGTGGACCTGCAGATTCGGCAGGGATTAGACCATTCGCCTGAGTGCGGCGTCTCTACCGAGACACAGGTATGCGTTCAGGGGAGTGTGCAGTTCTGCACGGAGCGTTGACCCGCTGGCGTGATGGCCCGCGCGGGAACGTGTGAATCGACATATAGTTGGGCTGTCGCAGAGTTCATGTCGAATGTCTGCCCTCGATGCGGGGCGCCGCTCGAAAGAGTGCGCCGGTCGTTAGTTGGCCGCGCGGTATTCCGGAAGCTGGTGAAGTGCTCCTCGTGCGCATATCGTGCGCGCACGTGGCGAGTGCCCTTCGAGAGCACGCTCACCTTCATCTTCTCTCCCTATTCACGCTGCATCCAGTGCGGAAGCTACCGCGTGAAGCGCCTGCGGACCCGCGACCGCATCGACACGCGGTCGACGCATCCACTCAGTGTCCTGCTCGCGCTGACCGCAGCGCCGTTCTATCACTGCAATCCGTGCCGGCTGCAGTACCACGACTGGCGTCCCGTCAAGCCGTCCGAACAGACGGACGTCCGCGAAGTGGCGGTGTAGGGCTTTTCCGGGACGGGGTCAGGCGCGGCCGGCGAACTCGCGGGTTTCGGTGTGCACCTTGACCCGCTCGCCTTCCTTGATGAACAGCGGCACACGGATCTGGAGGCCGGTTTCGAGCGTCGCGTTCTTCGTGACGCCGCCGCTGGCGGTGTCGCCACGCACGCCCGGTTCGGTGTCGGTGACTGTCAACTCGACGTGCGGGGGGAACTGCAGCCCGATCGGGCCGCCGTTGTACTTCAGGACCTGCACCATGACGTTGTCGACCAGCAGCAGGCGATCGTCGCCAAGGACGTCCGCTCGCAGGGTCAGCGTCTCGTAGGAGTCCTGGTCCATGAAGTGATAGCCGTCCGCATCGGCATAGAGATACGAGGCGCTGACCTGGACCAGGTCGGGCTCGCTGAACTTGTCCCCGGCCTTGAATGTGCGGTCGAACACGGCGCGAGTGATCAGGTTGCGCATCTTGACGCGGACGAGCGTCTGGCCGCCCCTTGCGGTCGGCCGGGACACCTCGACCTCGATGCAGTGGTACGGGGCGTTCTCGAACTCGAAGAACATCTTGCGTTTGATATCGATGGCTTCAATGAGCGCTGGCATGTGACTGGACAATTGTAGTCGCAGTCGGCATTCCCATTGTCCAACTGGTCCACTCGACAAACTCGTGAGTTAACCTGTAGGGATGCTCCAGCGGACAGACGACCTTCGGATTACCGAGACCCGGCCGCTCATTCCTCCGGCCATCCTCCTGGAAGAGATTCCAGTCAGCGAGACCGCCTCGAACGTCGTCTCCGATACACGAAAGGCCGTGGCTCGCGTGATCGGCGGGGAGGACGCGCGGCTGGTGGTCATCGCGGGTCCGTGCTCGATTCACGACACGAAGGCGGCGCTCGAGTATGCCGGCCGGTTGAAGGCGCTGTCCGAGCGGTATGCCGGCCATCTCCTCGTGCTGATGCGGAGCTATTTCGAGAAGCCACGAACCTCGGTCGGGTGGAAGGGGCTCATCAACGATCCGGATCTCGACGAGAGCTATCACATCAACAAGGGCCTCCGGCTCGCGCGCAAGCTGCTGCTCGACGTGAACGACATGGGGCTGCCGACCGCATCAGAGTTTCTCGACGTCCAGATCCCGCAGCACATCGCCGATCTCACGTCATGGGTGGCGATCGGCGCCCGGACGACCGAAAGCCAGGTCCACCGCGAGCTGGCATCCGGACTGTCGATGCCTGTCGGTTTCAAGAACGGCACGGACGGCAACACGCAGACGGCGATCGACGCGGTGCTCGCAGCCCGATCGCCCCACTGGTTCCCGTCGGTGACCAAGCAGGGCGTCTCTGCCATCTTCCACACGACCGGAAACGAGAGCTGCCACGTCATCCTGCGCGGCGGATCGCGGACCGGTCCGAATTTCGACGCGGTCCACGTACAGGAGACATGCGGGAAGCTGAAGACCAGGAAGCTGGCCGACACCGTCATGATCGACTGCTCGCACGGCAACAGCCTGAAGGACCACACCAGGCAGGCGATCGCCGCCGACTCGATCTGCGAGCAGGTCGCGGCCGGCTCGTGGAACGTGTTCGGCGCGATGCTCGAAAGCCACCTGGTGGAAGGCCGGCAGGAATATGTGCCCGGCCATCCGGCGGTGTACGGCCAAAGCATCACCGATGCGTGCATCTCGATCGAGCAGACCGAACCGATCCTCGAGAAACTGGCGACGGCCCAGCAAAAGCGCGGGTCCCGCTAGGACACTGTCGGCGGGACGAGCCGCCCGACGCACTACACTTGCCCTGTGGCAGGCGGCGGACCGGCGACGGCGGAATCAGGCGGCGCGACCCTCAGCTTCATGCTGCGGGCTTTCAGGTACCGCAACTACCGGCTGTTCTTCGGCGGTCAGATCGTGTCCCTCGCCGGCACGTGGATTACCACGACGGCAACGAGCTGGCTTGTCTACCGGCTGACCGGATCGGCCTTCCTGCTCGGCGTCGTCGGGTTCGCGTCGCAGTTCCCGTCGTTCCTCCTGACGCCGTTCGCCGGAATTTTCGTGGACCGGTGGAACCGCCACCGGCTGCTCGTTGGCACGCAGACCGCGTCGATGATTGTCTCCTTCGTTCTCGCCGGGCTGACGCTCTCGAACACCATCACCATTCACTGGCTGATCATCGTCAGCGTCTTCCAGGGGATCGTCAACGCGTTCGACATGCCCGGGCGGCAGGCGTTTGTCGTCACGCTCATCGAGGACAAGCGCGATCTCGGCAACGCGATCGCGCTGAACTCATCGATGTTCAATGCCGCCCGTCTCGTGGGTCCAAGCATCGCCGGCGCGATCATCGCGCTCTCGAACGAGGGCTGGTGCTACTTCATCGACGGCGTCAGCTACCTGGCGGTGATCGCGGCACTGCTCGCGATGCGGATCGCTCGCGCCGACGGCCCGGTCGAACATCACGAGAGTCCGGTACAGCAGTTCCGCGAAGGGTGGAACTACGCCTACTCGTCGCGGCCCATCCGCTCCGTGATCCTGCTCATCGCCCTGGTCTGCCTCGTCGGCGTGCCGTACACGGTGCTCATGCCCGTGTTTGCCGCGGAGATCCTGCACGGCGGCGCGCACACGCTCGGTTTCCTGATGACAGCCACGGGGGCAGGCGCCCTGCTTGGCGCGCTGTGGCTCGCGTCGCGGAGAACGATCACCGGGCTCGGACGCAACATTGCCGCGGCCGGTGCGGTGTTCTCCGCGGGGCTCGTCGCGTTTGCGCTGTCTCGCGTCGCCTGGCTCTCGGCCACCCTGCTCGTGGTGACCGGCTTCGGCTTCATCGTGATGGTCGCGTCGAGCAACACGCTGCTGCAGACGATCGTCGAAGACAGCAAACGCGGGCGCGTGATCTCGTTCTTCCTGATGGCCTACTTCGGAACCACTCCGTTCGGAAGCCTTGTCGCCGGCGCCATCTCAGCGCGAATCGGCGCGCCGTACACGCTGGCGGTCGGCGGCGGGCTGTGCCTCCTTGGAGTGGCCTGGTTCGCTTCGCGGCTGCCGCTGCTGCACCAGGACATCCAGCCGATCTTCGTACGCCTCGGCGTCGCGCCGGCGAGCCCCGATGCGAGCGTGTAGCGCGTAGCAGGCCCTGGCTATGTCGTACGTGGAGGCGATATGGTACGTGGGCTCCTGGCCCGCCTCTCCCGCGCCTCCCTGTAGATCCGGTCGATCGCTTCTGCCTCGGACACGAAACCGTCCACGTATCTGTCGATCCGTGCGAGGTGCCTCGCGCGCAGAGCCGCGCCCCAGGCGCGAGGGTTCCGTGCGCCACGGACGCTGGCAGATGTCTCATAGGCGGACGCCACGACCGCGGCTGAATCATTCACAACGCGCAGGACGGTCCGGTTCTCTACCGTGTGCAGTTCGTGGAGATGCAGGACATCCACCGCTTCACGCGCCAGGAGTGCCCGGACGATTGCCGCCAGTCCAACCGGCGTCGAGAGGTTCAACCACCACCGGAGCAGGCCGCTCGCATTCCTGAAGCGAATCACGCGGATGCCATCCTCGACGCGCTCGCCAGCTGCCTCCCGTTCGTGCGGCGCGACCGCGTCGCTCGTGAGCACGGTAACGCTGTGCCCGCGGGCGGTTTGAGCTCGAGCCAGCGCCGCGACGGCTTGTGGAACGCGGCCGTACGCCCAGGCCGGGGCATAACACGGGGTGACGTGCAGGACGTGCAGGCGGGTTGACCCGTTCATGACGCTATTCGACGTCATCGGTACGCACGACGACGTAACGGGCAGGTCAGGCGCGTCTGAGCCAGGCGATGCCAAGGAGGACGAGCGCAATGGCGCCAAGACGCGAGGCCGAGTAGGTCTCGCCAAGGAAGACGCTGCTCAGCAGGACAGCCGCAATGGCTTCGACGCCGAGCACGAAGACATACGAGATGCCCATGTCCGCCTGCTTCATGCCGACCGCTTGCATCGCCGCGCCGCATGCGAAGAGCACGAGGAAGCCGACCGTCGGCATCAGCCGCGTCACACCGTCGGACTGTTTCATGAAGAGTCCGCCGACCGCGTACGCGATCGAGGCGGCGATGAGCATCAAAAGCGTCATGCCACAGCCTAGGGCAGGTCAGCGCGCGTCGGAAGCGATTTGCGAGATGCGCGTGCCGGTGTATCCCGCGCGCTCGAGCGATGCCTGGGCGGTCTGCGCGGCGTCTCGCGTGGCAAAGGGTCCGGCCAGCACCCGGTACCACGAGCCGGTCGGATCGAGACGCACGGTGGCCGGGACCTGTACCCCGGTGATCGCCATTGCGACGTCGCGCGCGCGCGACTCGGTCTTGAACGCCGCCACTGCAATCTGGAACGCTCCGGCCGCTTCCGCTGGTGTGGCCTGCACGGCTCCGCCTCCGGCTGCCGTGCTGGCTGCTGCCGGCGCCGCCGCCGGTGCGTTACCAGCCGGCGCTTGTGCGGGGGGACTGCTTTCGGCGGTCCGGCTCGCAGTGCTTGCTGCGGCGGCATCGGACGAGGGAGTCGGGGTCGACCCCGCCGAAGCGGATGTGGGCGCGGGTTCGATGCGCGCTGCCGGTCTCGATGGCGGACCTGCCGCGGCACGTTGCGGCGTGGACGGCGTCCGTGTCAGCCACCACGCGCCACCAGCCAGGAGAACGAGGAGGGCGACTCCCGCAGCGATCAGAGCAGATCGCGACCGCGCGCCGGCCAGACTCGCGCCGCCCGGGATCTCGAGCCGCAGCCGTTCCGCTGCGGCGATGACCGAATCCGGGTCGACAGTCCTGACCTGGCGTTCGTAGGCCGCCTCGAGGGCGCGATCGCAGAGCGTATTGACCAGGCGCGGTATGCCGCCCGAGATCCCGGCAACCGCCTTGACCGCGGCGGGTGAGAACCGCACGACGGTGGTGGTGTCAGGCGGGCCGCCGGCTGCGCCTGCCATAGCCGCCGCCGAACCGGCGACCGTGAGCCTCCGCTCGATGTAGTCGCCGACCTCCCCCTCCGAAAGCGGCTGCAGCTCACAGCGGCGCGCGACGCGCTGGTTGAGTTGCCGCATTTTCGGGTGCTGGAGCATTTCGTCGAGGTCAGGCTGTCCGACGAGGACAATCTGCAGGAGTTTCGCTTCGTCGGTCTCGAAATTGGAGAGCAGCCGGATCTCTTCGAGAACCCGCGGATTCAGCCGCTGCGCCTCGTCGATCATGATGACCGCGTGTGCCTGCAGCGGGATCAGTGATGCCAGGAACTGCTGCAGCGTCGAGACGAACTGGTGCCGCGTCACGTCGGACATGGGCCCGGTTGCGGCCGCCTCCACGCCGTCGAGAATGCCGAAGTCCGTGAGCACCTGGCGCAGCAGGTCCTCCACCTCGAGACCCGGATCGAGAATCACCGACAGAAATGTCCGCGACTCGAAGCTTTCGAGCATCGATCGGCACAGCATCGTCTTTCCCGTGCCGATGGCGCCGGTGACGAGGATGAGGCCTTCGCGGCGGCGGAGGGCGGAGGTGACCTGTTCCAGTGCGTGAGTGTGCGACCTGCTGTGATAGGCGAACCGGAGGTCGGGAGTCAGGCTGAACGGACGTGCGGCCAGGCCGAAGAACTTTTCGGCCGGGCTCGGATCGATCGGGGGACCCGCAGGATTCGCCACGCGAAAAGGATAACGGCAAATCCTCGCGGTTTGTTACGCCTCAGGCCAACGAACGCGTCATCCCTGAGTTGACACGCTCGCCAAAGGCATTCAGAATGCGCCGCCGCTCGACAACGGCGCGATTTCCGGTGACACGGTCGCGTCGCACGTCGGGCAGCCGGCGGATTCCGCCGATGACGTTCGAGGTGAGCTGGATGACTCGCTCGATCGCGCGAGGCGTGCGCCTGGATGGGGCGCTCGTCCTCGCCACTCTGTTGCTGTACGGCGTTGCGCCTGCTGCCACGGCGGCGTCCGCGCCCGGGAACCACGATCAGACGGCGGCCGTACGCCTGGTCGTACGCGTGTACGACGGCGCGGGCCTGGCTTCGCGCGACCTGAACGAAGCCGCACGCGTGGCCTCCGGCATCCTCAGTGCCGCAGGCGTCGACGTGCGATGGAAGGCCTGCCCCCGCACGGCGGCAGGCTCCGATCGAACTGGCTGCCGTGGGGCGCTCGCTTCGAATGAGGTGGTGCTGCGGTTGATCCCGGCTGCCAATGCCATGACCCGCGAACCGGCGGCGCTCGGCTCTACGCTCCTGGACACCGGTGGCAGACGCGCTGTTCTCTCGACGGTGTTCATGGACCGTGTCGCCGACGTTGCGCGGCGGGCGCGGGTCGCCGAGCCGCAGTTGACCGGCCGCGCCATGGCCCACGAACTGGGTCACCTGCTGCTCAATACGTCCGGTCACGCAGCGGCTGGCCTCATGCGTGCCTTCTGGTCCGACGCCGCGCTTCGGAGCCGCACCGACGCCGACTGGCAGTTGCTGCCTGCCGAGGTGGATGCGATCCACTCCGGTCAGCGGCCTGAGGCTCCGGTCTTCGACGTCATCGGAGGCAGCTAGCCAGTGCGGCTCTGGGTGTTCTTCGTGGTTGCTTTCGGCCTCGTCGGCCTTGCAGCACAGGAACCAATCCGCACCGCCGACATCAACCTCCGTTCACTGAAGCCGTCCGACTTTCCACGTATCACCACGCTCGCTGCTAACGTCTACGCCTACGAGCAGATCGACCCCACCAAGCGCACCATCACGGCAAACAACCTCATCGTCGTGACCAGCGACGGTGTGCTCGTCGCGGATGGACAGGGAACCGTGGCCAACACGACCCGCCTCGTCGCGGACATCGCCAGGCTCACCCCGCAACCGATCCGCTACGTCGTCGTCGGTTCAGAGCACGGCGACCATCGCGGAGGCGACTCCGCGTTCCCGCAGAGCGCCACTTTCATTGCCCATCCGTACTCGCAGGGAAACCTGCGACGCCAGGCAGAGAACCAGCGTCCAGGCGCTGCTAGGGTCGTGGTGCCGACTGAAACCGTTTCCGACAAGCGCGTGTTGATGCTCGGAGGCACCGAGGTCCAGATCCTGTTTCTCGGGCGCGCGCACACCGGGGGCGATCTCGAGATCTACCTGCCGCGCGAGCGGATCCTCTACATGAGCGAGGTGTTTTCCAATCGCGTGTTTCCGTCCATGGCCAACGGTTTTCCAACCGAGTGGCTGGCGACTCTCGCGCGTGCCGAACAACTGCCGGTGGACCTGTTCGTGCCGGCGCACGGGTTCGTGGACAGCCCCGCCGTGTTGAAGGAAGAAGAGCGCAACTATCACAAAGCGGTCGAGCTCATCGTGGCGGAAGGCACGCGGCTCCACGACGGGAAGGTTCCACTCGACACGGCCAGTGCCAGCGCGAACTTCGGCGCCTTCGACGGATGGACCCGCGCGGCGAACAATGCCTACCAGGCGATCAAGCGCGTCTATGCGGAGCGCGACGGCCAGCTCCCCTGAATGGTGCAGCGACAGCGCCTTTCATGCCACGATACGAGCTTTGGAGGCGCGCATGAAGGCTCTGACAGGTCTGGTTGTAGCGATGGCGCTCGTGCCGTGCGCCGCCGGGGCACAGAACACGGTGCCTGCGGCGAACGGCCCCATCACGTTCACGCCGCTGCAGCACGCGACGGTGCAAGTGGAGTGGAACGGCAAGGTGATCCAGGTTGATCCGGCGCAGGGCGACGCATCGAAGGCAAAGCCCGGTGATCTGATCCTCGTGACCGACATTCACGGCGATCACCTCAACCCGGAGATGCTCGCCAAGGTCCGCAAGAGCGGCGCTCCGGTCGTCATGCCCGAGGCCGTGCGGGCGCAGGCCGGTGACAAGATTCCGGCGCCCGTGGAAGTGCTCGCCAACGGTCAGAAGAAGGATGTCGCCGGCGTGAGCGTCGAAGCCGTGCCGATGTACAACCTCACCAGGGGCCCGGCTGCCGGTCAGCTGTTCCACACGAAGGGACGCGGGAACGGCTACATTCTCACGCTCGGCGGCAAGCGTGTGTATTTCGCTGGCGATACCGAGTGCACGCCCGAGATGAAAGCCCTGAAAAACATCGACGTGGCATTCATCCCGATGAACCTGCCGTACACGATGCCTCCATCGGAGGCTGCCGACTGCGTGAAGGCCTTCAAGCCTGCCGTCGTGTATCCGTATCACTTCCAGGGACAGAATCCGGAGGAGTTCAAGCAGGCCCTCCAGGGGTCGGGCGTGGATGTCCGCCTGCTGACCTGGTACCCGCCGGCGCCGGCTGGACGCGGAAATTAGTTCGATCAT
>Ga0308173_10001397_pt1 | contig 11974 bp, 12 predicted proteins | sample PhyPR1_FD_203716 | JGI IMG/M metagenome (GOLD analysis project Ga0308173, IMG submission 203716) | Soil microbial communities from UC Gill Tract Community Farm, Albany, California, United States - DLSLS.P.R1 | ecosystem: Environmental > Terrestrial > Soil > Agricultural land | place: USA... | reverse complement strand
GTAGCGCGCTTCGTTCGGGACGAAGAGGCCGCAGGTTCAAATCCTGTCACCCCGACCATGTGTCACTGCAGGTCCGAGGCCGCTTCCCAGATCCAGGGAGGCGGCCTTTTCACGTTACCGGGTGACGAGGCATCCTCCGGCTGGGGCGCTGCGGCCGTTCTGCGCGCAGTGAGCGCCTGACGGGCGACCGACCACTACGGTCCATGCCATGTCCAGAGTGTTGGTGACGGGGATGTCGGGCACAGGGAAGTCCACGGTCCTCGACGAGCTCCGCCGCCGGGGCCTGCTCACGGTGGACACCGACGACTCCGGCTGGGCGATGCCGGACGGCACCTGGGACGAGGCGCGCATGGGTCGACTCCTCGCCCGCCACGAGGACGTCGTGGTCTCCGGCACCGTGGAGAACCAGGTCCGGTTCTACGACCGGTTCGAGCACATCGTCCTGATCAGTGCGCCACTCGCGGTGTTGATGCAGCGCCTGAGGGACCGGACGAACAACCCGTACGGCAAGGCCTCGGCCGAGCGGGCAGACACCGCGCGCTACGTCGAGACGGTGGAACCGCTCCTGAGGCGGGGCGCGACGGTCGAGCTGGACGGACGACGCCCCGTCACCGAGCTCGCTGACGCCGTCCAGCACCTGGTGTCGACGCCCTGATCTATGGCCGACAGTGGAACCCCATCAGGGGTGGGCGTGCCGCCCCAGGGGATGGGTGGCGCGCAGGGGGGCGGCGGTCAGGCGGTTGTGGGGGGCGACGCGCAGGAGGAGCGTTGCCCCGTCGACACCCGTTCACGGTCCGAGGAGGTCCTCATGTCCCGTTACCTGATCCGTGCCCGATACACCGCCGAGGGAGCCCGGGGCATTGCCAGCGGTGGCGGAAGCGCTCGTCGCGCGGCCGTCGAGAAGATGGTCACTGGCGTCGGAGGCACCCTGGAGTCGTTCTACTTCGCCTTCGGTGACGAGGACGTCTACACGATCGTCGAGCTGCCCGACCACACGGCCGCGGCGGCGGTGGCGCTCGCGGTGAACGCCAGCGGAGCGGTCAACCTGCGCACCGTGGTGCTGCTGAGCCCCGAGGAGATCGACGCCGCGGCGCAACAGACCGTGGGCTACACCCCACCGGGGGGCTGAGCCGCCCCGCAGCTGCCCCCGCCGGCGCCCCGCGCCGGCGGGGGCAGTCAGCTGGTGACGTCCTTGCCGGCGAAGCGGGCCCAAGCCGCAAGCCAGAACACCAGGGCGTAGCAGCCGGCCGTCAGCACCCCACGCCCCAGCGCGTCCCAGGCGATCGGGTCACGCAGGACCTCACCGAAGGACATCCACCAGTGCGTCGGCAGCCACTCGTGCAGCCAGGCCAGCTGCGGGATGGCGTCCAGGATGAAGGACAGGACGTTGATGATGACGACGGCGATCGTGGCACCGATCGGCTGCTCGGTGAGGGTGGAGATGAACAGGCCGATTGCGCCGAGGGAGGCAAAACACAGCGCCAGGTAGAGCGTCGCGAGGAGCACCCGGAGCGCCGCTTCACCGAAGCCCACCTGGGAGCCGGAGAGCAGGGTCATGTCGCCGGCGCCGAAGATGGCCACCCCGACGACCGAGCCGACCACCGTCACCAGCAGCGTCGCGGCGACCGAGAAGACCACGATCGCCGCGTACTTCACCGCCAGCAGACGCGTGCGGTCGACCGGCACGGCGAGCAGGTAGCGCAGCGTGCCGATGTTGGCCTCGCCGGCGACGGAGTCCCCCGCGATGGTGCCCACTGCTAGCGGCAGGAACAGGCCCAGCTCGACGCCGAGCGCCGCGAGCGCCACGAACAGGCCGTTGTCGGTGATCGAGGAGAGGAAGTCCGGTCCGCGCCCGGGTGAGGGCTGCGACATCTTCACCACGATGGCCATGATCACCGGGACGACGGCGAGGACGCCCAGGCCGGCGAGGTTGCGCCGGCGGCCGAAGATCAGCCGCAGCTCCGACCCCAGGAACCGCAGGGCCCAGCCCCGCACGGGGCGACCGAGCTGCTGCCCGGGTGCCTGCCCGGGCCGGGCGGTGGGTGCGCCTGGGGACGGCGCCGCCGGCGCCACGTCAGCCGCTGACATCGAAGCCCTCCCCCGTCAGCGAGACGAACAGGTCCTCCAGGCTGGGTCGCTGCACGGCGAAGCCCATCACCGGCACGCCGTCGTTGACCAGGGCCGCGACGACCTTCTCGGGCGCGACCTGGCCGAGCGTGCCCGACACGTTGCCGCTCTCCATCAGGACGTCGGTCAAGCCGATCTCGCGCATCACCCGCGCGGCGGCGTCCCCCTGGTCGGTCTCCACCCGTGCCCGCGGCGCCGCGCCCGAGCGCACCTCGGCGACGGGACCCTGCGCCACGAGCCGGCCCACGTGCATGACGCCGATGTGCGAGCAGACCTGCTCGACCTCGGAGAGCAGGTGGCTGGAGACGAGGACGGTGGTGCCCTCGTCGGCCAGCGAGGCGATCAGGTGGCGCACCTCGCGGGTGCCCTGGGGGTCGAGGCCGTTGGTCGGCTCGTCCAGCACCAGCAGGTCGCGGGGCCCCAGCAGGGCCGCGGCGATCGCGAGCCGCTGGCGCATGCCGAGGGAGTAGGCGCGGTAGCGCTTGGTCGCCGCGGCCCCGAGACCGACCCGGTCGAGGGCTGCCTCGATCCGGGCGCCGGTGGTGCGCGGGTCGGCGTAGCGGTCCGCGGCGTCCAGGCGTCGCAGGTTGGCCCGTCCGGACAGGTAGGGGTGGAAGGCCGGCCCCTCGACCAGCGCGCCGACCCGGGGCAGTGCCCGCCCGGCACCCTCCGGCATGGACTGCCCCAGCACCTCGATCCGGCCCGAGGTGGACTGGATCAGGCCGAGCAGCATCCGGATCGTGGTGGTCTTGCCCGACCCGTTGGGCCCCAGGAAGCCGTAGACGGCACCCCGGGGCACCAGCAGGTCGACCGCACTCACCGCGACCTGCTGGCCGAACCGCTTGGTCAGCCCCGAGGTGGCGACCGCCGCGTCGGTCACCGAGCGGCCAGCGCGGCGTACAGGGTCTGCGGCGTCACGGCGCCGACGGCGACGCGGCCGTCGTCGGTGAGGACCGCGGAGAACAGCTTGCCCTCCAGCAGGTGGCCCGAGCCCCACGATCCCGAGACCCGGGGCAGCAGCTCGAGCATGGCCTTGAGCGACTGCTGGTCGCCGGAGCCGCTCTGCGACTGCGACGGCACGGTGGCGACGACGACGCTGCCCCAGCCCTTGCCGACGACCTTCGGCTCACCGGCCGCCGTCGACGGCGCGGCCTCGGGGTCGGGGTGCGCCATACCCATCTTCTCCGTGCCGGGGTGGGTCGGCAGCGTGCGCTCGGTGATCTTGGTGCCGGCCGGCGGGTTGAAGGCGAACTGCGCCGCGTCCGGCCGGCTGAAGTCGACCGAGCTGAAGGCGACCTCAAAGGCCGGCTCGGTCGAGCCCTTGGCGAAGACCTGCACCCGCAGCGGCACGTGCCGTTCACTGTCGATGGCCAGCCGGACCGACGCCACGAGCGAGGTCGGCTCCTTGGGCGTGAGCACCAGCTCGTAGGCCGAGCGGCCGGCCACCCGGGCCGCGCCGCTGGTCGTCACGGCGGTGGTCGGGCTGATCGCCTCGAGCGCGAGGTCGGCGGCCTGCTGCGGCGAGGTGGGCAGGCGGGTCGCGCCGTCGCGGGGTGCCATGGCCGCGCCGTGGGCGGCGGGCAGGGTGAGGTGGGTGGCGGACTTGTCCTGGCTGGACCACAGCCAGACGTCCTTGCCGTTGTGGATGACATCGGACTCGCCCGAGGTGCCGAGCAGGGCGACGCGGGTCCGGTCGGGACCGGCGTACCAGAGCCGCAACGTGTGTGTGCCGGAGACGAGGGAGGAGAGGTCGGAGCTGCCGGACCCCGAGGAGCCGGAGCTCGAGCCCGACCCTGACCCCTGGCCGCCGACGCCCGGCAGGGCCGGGACGCCGAGGTCGGCCCGCTGGACCACGGTGCCGGAGAGCCCGTCGAGGCGGGCGTTCTGGATGTCGACGAGCAGCTGGGCCGCGGTGCGCGGCGCGAGCGGGGTGTCGGCCTGGGCGGAGATGACACCGGAGGCGCTCGCCCCGCCGACCACGGCGGCCACCGCGACACCGGGCACCGCCCATCGCAGGGCGGGATGCGTGCTGAAGATGCTCATGGGGTCATCCTGCGTCACCCGAACTGAGAGCGCCCTGAGAACGTCGGCCGGTGTCCCGCGGCCGTGACAGGCTGGGCCCGTGCGACTGCTGGTGGTGGAGGACGAGGTGCGGCTGGCCCGGGCGCTGCGCCGGGGGCTGACCGCGGAGGGCTTCGTCGTCGACGTCGTCCACGACGGGCCCGCCGGGCTCCGCTCGGCCCGCCACGGCGACTACGACGCCATGGTCCTCGACGTGATGCTGCCCGGGATGTCCGGGTACGACGTCGTCCGGTCGCTGCGCACCGAGGGGGTCTGGGTCCCGGTGCTCATGCTCTCGGCCAAGGACGGCGAGTACGACCAGGCGGACGGCCTCGACTACGGCGCCGACGACTACCTGACCAAGCCGTTCTCGTTCGTCGTCCTGCTGGCCCGGCTGCGGGCGCTGGTGCGACGCAGGCTGCCCGAGCGACCCGCCGTCCTCAGCGCGGGCGAGGTGCAGCTCGACCCGGCCACGCACGAGGTCCGGGTCGCGGACGCCCCGGTGTCGCTGACCCCGCGGGAGTACACCGTGCTGGAGTACTTCCTGCGCAACCCCCATCGGGTCGTCAGCAAGACCGAGCTGCTGGACCACGTGTGGGACGCCGCGGAGGACACCGACCCCAACGCGGTCGAGGTCTACATCGGCTACCTGCGCCGCAAGCTCGGCCGGGAGGTCCTGCAGACCGTCCGGGGCGCCGGCTACCGGCTGGCTCAGTGACCGGCAGGCCGGCCAGCATCAGCCTGCGGGCCCGCCTGATGCTGCTCGGGGTGACCGGCGTGGCCGTCGCCCTCGCCATCGGGAGCATGGTGCTGTACGCCGTGCTCGCCCTCGCCATCGAGCAGACCGTCGACAGCAGCGCCCGGGCCGCGGCGGCGGACGTCGTCACGATGGCCGAGGCGGGAACCCTGCCGGACCCGCTGCCGGTGTCCGGCGCGCAGGTGGTGCAGGTGGTCGACCGGGCCGGACGGGTGGTGACGGCGTCGGTCAGCGCGGACCGGCTCACGCCGCTGCTGCGCCCGGCCGAGCTGGCGCGGGCCCGGCAGGGGAGGGTCCTCACCGTGCAGGGGGCCCGGGCCGGGATCGCCGGCCCGTTGCGGGTGGTCGCCGTGCCGGTCGGCCCCGGTGACCGGCCCGGGACGGTGATCGTGGCCGAGCAGGTCCGTGACCTCGAGCGCAGCCAGCGGATCCTGGGCCGGGCGCTGCTGGCCACCTACCCGCTGCTGCTGGCCGTGCTGGCGGTGATCGCATGGTGGATGATCGGTCGCACGCTGGGACCGGTCGAGGGCCTGCGCGCCGGCGCGGCCCGGATCAGCGGCACCGGCCGGGACGAACGCCTGCCGGTGCCGGACACCGCCGACGAGATCCAGGCCCTGGCCGTGACCCTCAACGACATGCTCGACCGGCTGGCGACCTCACGGGAGCGGCAGCGCGCGTTCGTGGCCGACGCCGCCCACGAGCTGCGCAGCCCGCTGGCGTCCATGCGCACCCAGCTGGAGGTGGCCCAGCGTCTCGGCGACGGTGGCGAGCTGCCCGCCGACCTGCTCGCCGACGTGCACCGCCTCGCCCGGATGGTCGAGGACCTGCTGCTGCTGGCCCGGGCCGGCGCCGACGAGCGCGCACCGTCCCGGCGCGAGTCCTTCGACACCCTGCCCCTGCTCCGCGAGGTGGCCGACCGGTACGCCGTCGCCCGGGTGCCCGTCAGCGTCGCCGACGGGCCGGCGGTCTTCGTGTCTGCGGACCGCGACGAGCTGCAGCGGGTGCTGTCCAACCTCGTGGACAACGGGGTGCGGCACGCGTCGACCCGAGTGGTGCTGGCGGCAGGGGTCGCGGCCGGCCAGGCGCTGCTCACGGTCACCGACGACGGGCCGGGCGTTCCCCCGGCCGACCGGGAGCGGGTCTTCGACCGGTTCACCCGGCTCGACGACGCCCGCTCGCGCGATGCCGGCGGCACCGGCCTGGGCCTGGCCATCGTCCGCGAGCTGCTCCGCCGGTCCGGCGGCACCATCACCCTCACCGAGGCAGCCCCGCCGGGCACCGCGCCGACGTCGTCGCCCGCGGGCTCGGGACTGCGGGCGGAGGTCCGGCTGCCACGCTGAGGTCCCGCTTCACCGCGGCCAGCTGCGGCCGCCGGGGCGCCGGCCGACCCATCGGGCATCATTCCCCCATGACCGCCTACGTGCTCGTCGACATCGACGTCCAGGACCCCGCCCGCTACGAGGACTACAAGCCCCTCGCCGCCAGCTCGATAGAGCAGTACGGCGGGCGCTACGCCATCCGCGGCGGGACCGTCGAGGTGCTGGAGGGCGAGTGGCCGACCGGCCGGTTCGTCGTGCTGGAGTTCCCGGACGCCGCAGCCGCGCGCCGTTGGTACCACTCGCCCGAGTACGCCGTCGCCCGCGCGATCCGGCAGGAGGCCTCGAGCGGCCGCTTCCTGCTCGTCAGCCCGCCGGAGGGCTAGTCCCCGCGACCGCCGCAGGTGGTGCAGGAGGAGAGGGCGGCCCCGCGCCGGCGGGACCGCCCTCTCCGGCAGCGCGGGATCAGCCCTGGTCGGCGTCCGCGGTCAGCTCCCTGGCCACCAGCTCGGCGATCTGGGCGGTGTTGAGGGCCGCTCCCTTGCGCAGGTTGTCACCGCACACGAACAGCTCGATCGTGTTCGGGAAGTCCAGCGCCTGGCGGATCCGCCCCACGAACGTCGGGTCGGAGCCCACGACGTCGGCCGGGGTCGGCCACTCCCCCGCCTCGGCGTCATCGAGGACGACCACGCTCGGTGCCTCGACGAGCGCCTGGCGGGCCTGCTCGACGGTGATGTTGCGCTCGAAGGTGGCGTGCACGGCCAGCGAGTGGGTCGTGATGACCGGGACCCGGACGCACGTCGCCGACACCTTGAGCCCGGGGATGCCGAGGATCTTGCGGGACTCGTTGCGGACCTTGAGCTCCTCGGAGCTCCAGCCGCCGTCCTTGACCGACCCGGCCCACGGCACGACGTTCAGGGCGAGCGGCGCCGGGAACGGAGAGTCCTCGCCCAGCTTGTCGGCCACGAGGGCGCGCACGTCGCCGGTGTGCTGCCCGACCTGACGGTCTCCGGCGAGCACGGCGAGCTCGTCGTACAGGCGGTCGACGCCGGGCTGGCCGGCACCGGAGGCGGCCTGGTACGACGCCACCACCAGCGCGTTGAGGCCCCAGCCGGCGTGGAGCGCACCGAGGGCGTCCATCATCGTCAGGGTGGTGCAGTTGGGGTTGCTGATGATTCCCTTGGGCCGGTTGCGGGCCTGCGCCGGGTTGACCTCGGGCACGACCAGGGGCACCTCGGGGTCCATCCGGAACGCGCCCGAGTTGTCGACCGCCACCGCGCCGTGCTCGACCGCGATCGGCGCCCACTGCGCGGAGACCTCGTCGGGCACGTCGAACATCGCGACGTCGACGCCGTCGAAGACCTCGGGGGCCAGGGCCTGCACGACCAGGTCCTCGCCCCGGACCCGCAGGACCTTGCCGGCCGAGCGGGCGGAGGCCACCAGCCGGATCTCCCCCCAGATGTCCTCGCGCTGGGACAGGATGCCCAGCATCACGGTGCCGACGGCGCCGGTGGCGCCGACGACGGCCAGCGTGGGCTTGCGTGTGCTCATCGTCCGGTCCCTCCGTAGACCACGGCCTCACCCTGGGAGGAGTCGAGACCGAATGCCGTGTGCACGGCGCGCACGGCGTCGTCGAGCTGGTCGTCCCGGGTGATCACCGAGACGCGGATCTCCGAGGTGGAGATCATCTCGATGTTGACGCCCGCGTCCGCGAGCGCCTTGAACAGCGTCGCGCTCACCCCGGGGTGCGAACGCATGCCTGCACCGATCAGCGAGAGCTTGCCGATGTGGTCGTCGAACTGCAACGACATGAAGCCGACGTGGCCCTGGATGCGCTTCAGCGCCTGCACCCCGGTCTGTGCGTCGGTCTTGGGACAGGTGAACGAGATGTCGGTCAGCCCGGTCTCCACGGCGGAGACGTTCTGGACGATCATGTCGATGTTGATCTCGGCGTCGGCGCAGGCCTGGAAGATCTCGGCCGCCTTGCCGGGATGGTCGGGCACGCCGACGACGGTGATCTTGGCCTCGCTGCGGTCGTGAGCGACGCCGGCGATGATCGGGGCTTCCACGGTGCTTGCCGCCTCTCCTTCGGTGATGTCCGGGTCGATGATCCAGGTGCCCTCCCGGTAGGAGAACGAGGAACGCACGTGGATCGGCATGTCGAACCGCCGGGCGTACTCCACGCAGCGCAGGTGCAGGATCTTGGCACCACACGCGGCCATCTCGAGCATCTCCTCGTTGGAGAGGCGGTCGATCTTGCGGGCGTTGGGCACGATCCGCGGGTCGGCGGTGAAGACGCCGTCGACGTCGGTGTAGATCTCGCAGACGTCGGCCTTGAGCGCCGCCGCCAGGGCGACGGCGGTCGTGTCGGAACCGCCGCGGCCGAGGGTCGTGATGTCCTTGCTGTCCTGGCTGACGCCCTGGAAGCCGGCCACGATCGCGATGTTCCCCGCATCCAGCGCGCCCTGGATCCGCCCCGGCGTCACGTCGATGATGCGCGCCCGGCCGTGCGAGGAGTCGGTGATGACCCCGGCCTGCGACCCGGTGAACGAGCGCGCCTCGTGCCCCAGGTTGGCGATCGCCATGGCCACCAGGGCCATCGACATCCGCTCACCGGCGGTCAGCAGCATGTCCATCTCGCGGCCGGGCGGCATCGGGCTGACCTGCTGGGCGAGGTCGAGCAGCTCGTCGGTCGTGTCGCCCATGGCGGACACGACGACGCACACCTCGTTGCCCGCCTTGCGGGTCTCGACGATCCTGCGGGCGACGCGCTTGATGCTGTCTGCGTCGGCCAACGAGGACCCGCCGTACTTCTGGACGACCAAGCTCACATCAGGCTCCGTGGACGATCGGGCGGAAGGGCCAGTTTACGGGTGACGGCTGGCGGCCAGACCTGAGGCCGTATGGCGAGACCGTCGGGGGCGGGAGCGGCTCAGACCGACACGACCAGGGGCTCGAGCACCGCGTCGGGCAGCTCGCGCTCGACCGACTGCAGCCGCCAGCGGTCGCTGAAGATCGCCAGCAGCTCGCCGTCGGTGCGGCTGAGCACCTCGACCGAACGCTGGGCGTTCAGCCGCGGCGCGGACGCGTGGTCGGTGCGGCGGGCCAGCGAGTAGTCGAGCCGCTCCAGGGTCACCGGGGCCCCGAACTCGTTGCCCATGCGGTGCTCGGCAACCTCGAACTGCATCGGGCCGACCGCCGCCAGCACCGGTGCCTGGTCGCCGCGCAGGTCCGAGCGCAGCACCTGCACCACACCCTCGTGGTCGAGCTGTTCGATCCCGCGGCGGAACTGCTTGTAGCGGCTGGAGTCCTTGGCCCGCACCACGGCGAAGTGCTCGGGCGAGAAGGACGGGATCGGGGGGAAGGTGACCGGTTCGTCGACGTACAGGCTGTCACCGACCCGCAAGGCGTTGGCGTTGACCAGGCCGACGACGTCGCCGGGGAAGGCCCGGTCGATGCTCGTCCGCTCGCGCCCGACGACCTGCTGGGCGTACTTGGTGGCGAAGGGCCGGTTGGTGGTGGAGTGGGTGACGACCATGCCGCGCTCGAAGACGCCCGAGCAGACCCGGACGAAGGCGAGCCGGTCGCGGTGGGCGACGTCCATGCCAGCCTGCACCTTGAAGACGAAGGCGCTGAACGGCGCGTCGATCGCGCGCGGCGCACCCACCGCGTCGGGGCGGGGGGCGGGCGCGGGGGCAAGGTCGACGAGGGTGTCCAGCAGGTAGCGGACGCCGAAGTTGAGCACGGCCGAGCCGAACAGCACCGGGGTGCTCTGCGCGGCGAGGAAGCTGTCGACGTCGTGGCCGGCTCCGGTCTCGGCCAGCAGCTCGCTCTCCTCCTGGGCCTGGACGAAGACGTCGCCCTCCAGGGCGATCGCCGCGTCGGCGTCCAGGTGCTCCTCGGGGGCGACCGTGGCACCGCCGTCGGTGCGGGTGAAGCGCAGGTAGCGGCCGGTGGCGACGTCCAGGACGCCTCGGAAGTCGCCCGCGATGCCGACCGGCCAAGTCAGCGGGGTCGGCTGCAGACCGGTGCGCTCGCTGATCTCGTCCATCAGGTCGAGGGGGTCGTTGCCCGGCCGGTCCCACTTGTTGATCACGGTGATGATCGGGATGCCCCGGTGCCGGCAGACCTCGAACAGCTTCATCGTCTGCGCCTCGAGGCCCTTGGCGGCGTCGACGAGCATCACGGCCGCGTCGACGGCCGACAGCACCCGGTAGGTGTCCTCGGAGAAGTCGGAGTGGCCGGGGGTGTCGACCAGGTTGATCACCGTGCCGCGGTAGCCGAACTGCAGGGCGGCCGACGTGATCGAGATGCCACGCTCGCGCTCGATGTCCATCCAGTCGGACACGGTGCCGCGGCGGCCGTCCTTGCCGTGTACGGCGCCGGCGCGGGCCACCACCCGGGCGTGCAGGGCCAAGGCCTCGGTGAGCGTCGACTTGCCGGCGTCGGGGTGGCTGATCACGGCGAACGACCGGCGGCGGGAGGCCTCCGTGGCCGCCTCGGAGGGGGCGGCCCGCGTCACACCCGTCGCGCTCATCGGGTCGGTCCGTCCTGCAACCTCACGGGCGCTCCCTCACTGTGATCGACATCGGGGCCACCAGCCGGTGGCCACAGCGATGGTACGTCCGCCGCGCGCGTGGTCAGGAATCGGCGGAACCGACCACCGGGCGGGCAGTGGCCCGCCGGCCGGGCTCCGGCGGCCGGGGTCCGCCGGCGGGTCAGGGGTGCAGCGCGTCGAACTCCGCCTCAGCCACGACGTCGTCGTCGGCGTCGAGGCGGATGTGGCCGAGGACGGCCTGGAGCAGCCTCATGATCCGGGCGGCGCTGTCGCCCCAGGTGGACAGGTAGCTGAACTGCCACCACCACAGGGCCTCGGTGAACCGGCCCGCGTCGAAGTGCTGCATGCCGTGGGTGAGCGCGGCGCTGAGCTCGGCGAGGTCGCCGGAGAGGGAACCCCGGGCCACCTCGACCCCGAGCAGCGGGTCGACGATGAAGGCGTATTCGTCCAGGCCCTCGAACACGTTGGCCAGGCCCTGCCGCAGCGGGTCGACGTCGACGTCCGGGCCGGGGTCGGCCTCGTAGCGCTCGTCGGGGACGACGTCGGTGATCGCGCCGAGCCGGGCCCCCGCGGCGAGGACCCGCGAGACCGCCAGCAGCAGGAGCGGGATGGCGGTGTCGGGGGTCTCTCCCGACGCCACGGTGGTGACGGTGCTGAGGTAGGAACGGGCGTCCTGCGCCGTCTCGGCGGCCAGCTGGGCGAGGTCGTCAGACATCGAGCAGCCTCCTTCCCTCGAACGCGCGGCCGAGGGTGACCTCGTCGGCGTACTCCAGGTCACCCCCCACCGGCAGGCCCGATGCCAGGCGGGTGACGCGCAGGCCCATCGGGCCCAGCAGGCGGGCCAGGTAGGTCGCGGTGGCCTCGCCCTCCAGGTTGGGGTCGGTGGCGATGATGATCTCGGTGATGTCGTCGGAGGCCAGCCGGGCGAGCAGCTCGCGGATGCGCAGGTCGTCGGGGCCGATCCCCTCGATCGGGCTGATGGCGCCGCCGAGCACGTGGTAGCGGCCCCGGAACTCGCGGGTGCGCTCGATCGCGACGACGTCCTTGGGCTCCTCGACCACGCAGATCAGCGCCGCGTCGCGACGCGGGTCGCGGCAGATGCGGCACTGCTCCTCCTGGGCGACGTTGCCGCACACGGTGCAGAACCGGACCTTG
>Ga0308173_10001396_pt1 | contig 11979 bp, 11 predicted proteins | sample PhyPR1_FD_203716 | JGI IMG/M metagenome (GOLD analysis project Ga0308173, IMG submission 203716) | Soil microbial communities from UC Gill Tract Community Farm, Albany, California, United States - DLSLS.P.R1 | ecosystem: Environmental > Terrestrial > Soil > Agricultural land | place: USA... | reverse complement strand
CGGCGACGCCCATCTCGCCCAGCGCCATGACGTTCACGTCGTTGTCGACGTAGACGGGGCACTCGTAGCGGCCGAACGCGCTCGGGATCGGGTAGTCGTGCCAGCCCGGCATGATCGGCGGGTGCGACGGCCGGCCGGTCGAGAACTCGACCGGCCCGGGCACGCCCACCCCCACCGCGCAGACGTCACCCGGGGTGAGCCCCGCGTCGGCGAGCACCTGCTGCGCCAGCCGGTCGACCTCGGCGAGCACCACGTGCGGGCCGTCGGCGATGTCGATCGGGTGGCCGACCGTCGCCAGGATCTCCGCGGACAGGTCGGTGACGGCGACGTCCACGCTCGTGACGCCCAGGTCGACGGCGAGCACGCATCCCGCCCGGCTGTTGAACTGCAGCAGGGTGGGCGGCCGACCACCGGTGCTCCACCCGCGGCCGCCCTCCTCGAGGAGGTTGGCGGCGATCAGCTGGTCCACCCGGGCACTCACCGTGTTCCGCGACGCCCCGGTCAGGGCCACCAGGTCGGCACGGCTGCGCGCGCGACCGGTGCGGACGTGCCGCAGCAGCATGCCGGCCGAGGCGGAGGTGGAGGCCACGGCGCCATAGTGACACGCGCGGCGACCATGGCCGCCCGGCTCGATCGAGAACCACCCGCTGCGGTCATCGGGGCCGGTGAGGGTTGCCGGGGAGCAGCGTGGGAACCCTCCCCGACGTCCGGCATCCGGCCCGCATCCACGTGGAAGAGGTCCCCATGGGTCTGCCCATCACGCTGTCCGAAATCGCCCCGCGCATCTCCGCGGGCGCCTTCATCCTCAACTCCGGCCTCGGCAAGCGGGGCGCGGACGCCGACGCCGCGGCCGGGATGCACGGCTTCGCGGCCGGCACCTACCCCTTCCTCAAGAACCTCCCGCCGCAGCAGTTCGCCTCCCTGCTGTCTACGTCGGAGATCGTCGTCGGCGCCGCGCTGCTCGCGCCCTTCGTGCCGACGGCGGTCGCCGGGGCGGCATTGACCGCGTTCTCCGGCGGGCTGCTCGGTCTCTATCTCCGGACGCCGGGGATGCGGAAGCCCGGCAGCCTGGCGCCGACCGAGCAGGGCCTGGCCATCGCCAAGGACAGCTGGCTGCTCGGCATCGGCATCGGCCTGCTCACCCGCGGCACGATCGACCGGCCGCAGCCGCGGAAGGTCCGCAAGGTGGCCAGGAAGCTGGCCAGGGCCGACGCGAAGGCGCGCAAGACCCGGAAGCGCAACCTCGGCGGGTGAACCGATCGGCACCCCGCGCCGTGGTCAGGGTGGACAGGACGCAACCCGACCACGAGGAGTGCCCGTGCCCGCTCGCACCGCCGTCTTCCGCAGTTCCTCCCGCTGGGCCTCCGGCGCGGCCCTCCTCGCCCTGGGCCTCGGCGGGCTGACCGCCTGCGGGGGCAGCGACTCCGGTTCGGGCGCTGCGGCGGGCTCCACGAGCCAGTCGGCGGCCGCGTCCAGCAGTGCCGACTCGTCCGCGTCCTCGGACTCGGGCAGCTCCTCGGAGGCGGAGGCGCTGACGGCCACCGAGACGAACTTCACGATCAAGCTCGACGAGGACCACATCAAGGCCGGCAGCTACACGATCACGGTCGTCAACGACGGCGAGGCCACACACAACCTCGCCGTCGAGGAGAACGGGACCACGAAGGCGACGTCGGACAGCATCGGCCCGGGTGAGAAGACGACGCTGAAGGTCGACCTGGACCCCGGTCAGTACGTCTTCTACTGCGCCATCGGCAACCACCGCGCGATGGGCATGGAAATCGACGTCACGGTCAGCTGATGACCACCCCGACGAGCACGGGACGGCGCCGGGCCACCGGGGCCGTCTGGACGCTGCGGCTCCTGGGTGCCCTGCTGCTGGCCGGCATGGGCTGGATCCACCTGCACCTGTGGCTCGAGGGCTACCGGACGATCGACGTCATCGGCCCGGCGTTCCTGCTGAACACCATCGCCGGCTTCGGGCTCGCCGTGCTGCTGCTCGTGACCCCGAGAGCGCTGCTGGCCTGGGTGGCCGCGCTCGGTGCGCTGACGGCGCTCGGCACGCTCGGCGGGCTGTTCCTCGCCACGACCGTCGGCCTCTTCGGCTTCAAGGAGTCCACGGACGCCGACCTCTGGTGGGAGTCGCTGTGGGTGGAGCTGGCCACGATCGTCGTCCTGGCTGCGCTGGCGGCTCTGGCCGCGCGCCGGCGCGACTGACCGGGGCGGGCGGGCAGCTTCCAAGAGGCTGTCGCGGCCCGCCCGCCCCGGTCGGCGTCAGCGGACGCCGAGCAGGTGCTCCATCGCGAGCTGGTCGAGGCGCTCGAACCGCAGGCCCCGCTCACCGAGCGCGGTCGGGTCGAACTTCTGCGCACGTAGCTCGTCGAGGGACTCACCGTCGCCCAGCGTGGGGACGGCGAGCTCACCGACCCGCGCGGCCTCCAGCGCCTCGGCGACCTCCGGGTCGGCCCGGAACGCCTGCACCTTCTCCCGCAGGATCAGGTAGTTGCGCATGCATGCCCGCGCGGTCTCCCATACGCCCTCGATGTCCTCGGTGCGCGGCGGCTTGTAGTCGAAGTGCAGGTAGCCGTCGTAGGCGCGGCCGGTGCCGGAGCCCAGCAGCGTGTCGACGGTCCAGAACGCGCCGCGCAGGTTGCCCGCGCCGAAGCGCAGGTCCTGGTCGAAGCGCGGGCCGTGCTGGCCGTTGAGGTCGACGTGGAAGAGCTTGCCGTGCCAGAGCGCCTGCGCGATGCCCTGCGCGAAGTTCAGCCCGGCCATCTCCTCGTGCCCGACCTCGGGGTTGAGGCCGACGCGGTCGGGCTCGTCGAGTTCGTTGATGAACGCCAGCGCGTGGCCGATCGTCGGCAGCAGGATGTCGCCGCGCGGCTCGTTCGGCTTGGGCTCGAGGGCGAACCGGATGTCGTAGCCCTTCTCCCGCACATAGGAGCAGAGCAGGTCCATGCCCTCCTTGTAGCGGTCGAGCGCGGCGGCGACGTCCTTCGTGCCGCCGGACTCCGCACCCTCGCGGCCACCCCACAGCACGTAGGTCTTCGCGCCCAGCTCCGCGGCCAGGTCGATGTTGCGCAGCACCTTGGCGAGCGCGTACCGGCGGACGTCGCGGTCGTTGGCGGTGAAGCCGCCGTCCTTGAAGACCGGGGCGCCGAACAGGTTGGTGGTGGCCATCTCGACGCCCAGGCCGGTCTCCGCGAGCGCCTTGGTGAACCGCTCGAGGGTGGCCTCGCGGGTGGCGTCGTCGGGCACGAGGTCGTCGTCGTGGAAGGTGACCGCGGCCGCGCCGAGCTCGGCGAGGCGGTGCACGGACTCCACCGGGTCCAGCGGCGGGCGGACGGCGCCGCCGAACACGTCGACGCCCTGCCAGCCCACGGTCCAGAGACCGAAGCTGAACTTGTCGTCCTTGGTGGGGGTGTAGTCGGTCATGCGCTGCTCTCCGTCCGGGTGCTGCTGTCGAGGGTCGTGCTGTCGAAGGACGTGCCGTCCGGGGTGCCGATCGGCACGAGGGTGGGGTCGTCGAACACCGACTCGAGGGCCACGTGCGCCCCGCCGCGGACCGCAGCGGTGAACCCGAGGGTCGACAGCACCACGCGGGCGCCGGCCAGCTCGGGGCCGAAGACGCGCCGGCCCAGCTCGGTGGTCATGGGCTCGGTGAGGAAGCGGCCCAGGACGCCGAAGTAACCGCCGAGGATGATCACGCCGGGGTTGAACAGGTTGATGAGGACGGCGGCGCCGGTGCCGAGGTTGGTGCCGACCTTCTCCAGCGCCGCCAGCGTGCGGGGGTCGCCCGCGTCGGCGCGGGCGGCGATCTCCGCGAGGCGGACCTCCAGGTCGCGCTCCGGGTCGTGCACCGGGTCGTCGGGGTCGGCCGCCTCCCGGAGCAGCGCGTTCAGGCCGACGACGGTCTCCCAGCAGCCGCGCCGTCCGCAGCCGCACACGAGGTCGGGGTCGCCGAGGGCGGTGTGCCCGACCTCGCCGGACAGCCCGCCGACGCCGCGCAGCAGCTGGCCGCCGACGATCACGCCACCGCCCACGCCGACCTCACCGGTCAGGTAGACCAGGTCGGGGGTGCGCGCCTCCTGGCCCATGACCCACTCGGCGATCGCGGACAGGTTGGCGTCGTTCTCCACGCGGATGGGGCAGTCCACGCCGGTGCGCGCGCGGAGCCCGTCGAGGACGGCCACGTCGTGCCAGCCGATGTTGGGGGCATAGGTCGCCACGCCGTCGACGCTGCGGACCAGCCCCGGCACCGCGACCGTGAGCCCGACGGGGGTGGCACCCCGGGCGCGCGCGGCCTCGGCGGCCTCGCAGACCAGCCCGGCGACCGCGTCGAGGGTCCGCTCCGGCCCGAGGACCGGGACGTCCAGGGCGATCAGGTGCTCGAACAGCACCTCGCCGCGCAGGTCGAGGACCAGCGTCGCGGCGTAGTCGACGTTCAGCTCCACCCCGATGCCGCAGACCGTGGTGCCGTCGAGGTGCACGATCAGCCCGGGCCGACCCACCGAGCCGGCGCGGTCGACGTCGCCGGCGGTGACCAGCCGACGGTCGATGAGCTCGGCGACGAGGCTCGAGACGGTGGCCTTGTTCAGGCCGGTCTCCTGCGCGATCCGCGCCCGCGACATCGAGCCGGCATCGCGCAGGTGGCGGAGGACCAGCCCGAGGTTGCTGCGCCGCACCGTGGCCTGGTCGGCCGGGGCGTGCCGATGTCCCTGCGAGCGGTCGAAGCGACTGCGCTCGTCGGTCATGCCACCCCCAGGTCGGTCACGACCATTTGTCGGACTGGCCAACAAATTATTTGCGCGGCGCGCCCGCGGTCAAGTTCGCAGAGCGCTGTTACCGAACAGCAACGCGGTCGTCCTCCGCACAATATGTTCGCCGCCCCGACTAAGGAAGTTTCCCGTCGCTAGGGTGCGCCCCATGCGCTCCCTCCCTCTTCGCCACACCCGCCGGTGACCCTCGTCGCGGGGGTCGACACCTCCACGCAGGCCTGCAAGGTGGTCGTCCGGGACGCCGACACCGGCGCGCTGGTCCGCGCAGGCCGCGCCCCGCACCCGGAGGGCACATCGGTCGACCCGCGGGCGTGGCTGCAGGCGTTCACCGCCGCCGCCGCCGCGGCCGGCGGGCTCGACGACGTCGCCGCCCTGTCGGTCGGCGGCCAGCAGCACGGCATGGTCTGCCTCGACCGGGACGGCGCCGTCGTCCGCGACGCGCTGCTCTGGAACGACGTCCGCTCCGCCGGGGCGGCTGCCGAGCTCATCCGCGAGCTCGGCGACGGCGACGAGAAGGCGGGCCGGCAGGCCTGGGCCGACGCCGTCGGCGTGGTGCCGGTGGCCTCCTTCACCGCGACCAAGCTGCGCTGGCTGGCGGACGCGGAGCCGGAGAGCGCCGACCGGACGGCGGCGGTGTGCCTGCCCCACGACTGGCTGACCTGGCAGCTCTCCGACGGCGACACGTTGGACGGCCTGGTCACCGACCGCGGGGACGCCAGCGGCACGGCCTACTGGTCGGCACGCACCGGCGGGTACCGCTTCGACCTGCTGGAGCTGGCGCTGCGCGGACGGCGTCCGGTCGTGCCGCGGGTGGCTGCGCCCGCGGAGGTGGTCGGGAGCCTGCGCGGCGGCTCCGCCGTCCTCGGTCCCGGCACCGGCGACAACGCCGCGGCGGCGCTCGGCCTCGCGGCCCGCCCGGGCGACGTCATCGTGTCGATCGGCACCTCCGGGGTGGTCTCCGCGGTCTCGGTGAGCCCGGTGGCCGACCCGACCGGCGCGGTCGCCGGCTTCGCGGACGCGAGCGGCCACCACCTCCCGCTCGTGGCCACGATGAACGCCGCCCGGGTGCTCGATGCGGCCGCCGCGCTGCTCGGTGTGGACCACCAGCGGCTCTCCGAGCTCGCCCTGTCGGCCCCCTCCGGCGCCGGCGGACTGGTGCTCGTGCCCTACCTCGAGGGCGAGCGGACGCCGAACCTGCCGCACGCCACCGGCTCGGTGCACGGGCTGACGCTGCGCACGTCGACGCCCGAGTACTGGGCACGGGCCGCCGTCGAGGGCCTGCTCTGCGGACTGGCCGACGGCATCGAGGCAGTCGTCGCCCAAGGCGTCGCCGTCGAGCGGGTCCTGCTCATCGGCGGCGCGGCACGGTCGCCCGCAGTGCAGCAGCTCGCCCCCGGGATCTTCGGCCGGCCGGTGCTGGTGCCGCCGCCGGGTGAGTACGTCGCCGACGGGGCGGCCCGCCAGGCCGCCTGGGCGCTGTCGGGCGCCGGCGCGCCGCCGGAGTGGGACCAGCCGGGGCTGCAGGAGTTCGAGTCGGCTCCCGCGACCGGTGTGCGCGAGCGTTACGGCGAGGTACGCGGTCGCACCGACGGCCAGTAGCCCTCGAGGATCGCGGCGACCTCCTCCGGGTGGGTCTGCGGGGTCATGTGCGCGGCGGCGGGGATCTCGACGAGACGGCCGGACGGCGCCGATGCCGCCACCCGCGCCGCCCAGTCGTGCGGGCAGAGCCGGTCACGCGTCCCCCGCACGACGACCACCGGCACCTCCACGCGCGCCAGCCGACGCTCGATGCGGTCCGGCGCGGCGGTGCGGAACAGCGCGGCCATCGACCGGGGCCCGGTGGTCCACCACTGCGCCAGGATGCGCGGCACCGACCCCACCGGCTCGTGCACCGCCGTCCGCAGCCACTGCCGGGCGAGCCCGAGGACGGACCGGAGCCGCGGATCGGTCGGCCCCGTCCAGAGGCTCGCCGCGAGCTTGCGAGCGGTGAGGGGGACGGGGTGTTTCTACTGGCAGCTCTGGGAATGACCGATCAGCACGACCGGCCCCTCCCCCGACTCGACGACGACGCGGGTGGCCAACGCCTCCAGCGGGGGAACCGGGGCGGCCAGACCCATGCCGGGAAGCAGGACGACCCGCCCGGGCAGCAGCTCGCGGAGCCGCGCAGAGGAGCGCCCGTCCAGGCCGAGACCCGGAACGAATACGTGCGCTGCATCCACGATCACCAGGGATACCGCAGGCCCACCCCGGGTAGGCGCGCAGGAAGAGAGTGTGTCCTGTATCGCTCCCGCCCCGCCGGAACCAGGACATCGCCAGGTGGGAGGATGGAAACATCATGACGACATCACCAGCGCAGGTCCCGGCCATGAGTGACCCGTCAAGCGGGCGGCCGCGCGTCGTCATCATCGGGTCCGGGTTCGGCGGGCTGTTCACCGCCCAGGCGCTGCGCCGCGCGCCGGTGGACGTCACGGTCATCGGCAAGACCAGCCACCACCTCTTCCAGCCGCTGCTCTACCAAGTGGCCACCGGCATCCTCTCGGAGGGGGAGATCGCCCCCGCCACCCGCGAGATCCTGCGGGGTCAGGCCAACACCCGGGTGGTGCTCGGCGAGGTCACCGACATCGACCTGGCCGGCCGCACCGTCACCTCGCACGTCCTGGGCCGCGACACCGTGCACGAGTACGACCAGCTGGTCGTCGCTGCCGGCGCCGGCCAGTCCTACTTCGGCAACGACCGGTTCGCCGAGTTCGCCCCCGGCATGAAGAGCATCGACGACGCCCTCGAGCTGCGCGGCCGCATCTTCGGCGCCTTCGAGCTTGCCGAGCTCGCCGACGACCAGGCCGAGATCGACCGGCTGCTGACCTTCGTCGTCGTCGGCGCCGGTCCCACCGGCGTCGAGATGGCCGGCCAGATCGCCGAGCTGGCCCACCGAACCCTGCGCCGCGACTTCCGCCGCATCGACCCGACCACCGCACGCGTCGTCCTGCTCGACGCCGCGCCGTACGTGCTGCCCTCCTTCGGCGAGAAGCTCGGCGGCCGAGCACGCCGGCAGCTGAACAAGATCGGGGTGGAGGTCCAGCTCGGCGCGATGGTCACCGACGTCGACGCCGACGGTCTCGAGATCAAGGACTCCGACGGCCAGGTGCGCCGGATCAACGCCGCCACCAAGATCTGGGCGGCCGGGGTGCAGGCCAGCCCGCTGGGCCGGATGCTCGGCGAGCAGTCGGGCGCCGAGGTCGACCGCGCCGGCCGCGTCGCCGTGCTGCCGGACCTCACGCTCCCCGGTCATCCCGAGGTGCACGTGGTCGGCGACATGATCGCGCTGAACAAGCTGCCCGGTGTCGCACAGGTCGCCATCCAGGGCGCCCGGTACTCCGCGGATGCGATCAAGCGCTCGCTGGCCGGCAAGGCACCGCGCGGCCCCTTCGAGTACCACGACAAGGGCTCGATGGCGACGATCTCCCGGTTCTCCGCCGTCGTCACCCTCGGCACGCTCAAGTTCGAGGGCATCATCGCCTGGTTGATGTGGCTGGCCCTGCACCTGTTCTACATCGTGGGCTTCAAGAGCCGGATCACGACGGTCCTGCACTGGCTGGTCAGCTTCCTCGGCCGCGGCCGCTCGCAACGGGTGGCGACCCAGCAGCAGGTCTACGGACGGCTGGCGCTCGAGCACGTCGGCCCGGGCTTCGAGGCGTCCAAGACCGGCGGCATCCAGACCGAGACGGTCGACACCGACCGCACCGGGCGAGAATCGGCCTGATGGCCCCGCTGCAGGGTCCCGACGCGAGCTTGCGAGCGGTGGGGGGCAGTGGGGTCCTTCTTCACACCGCGTGCGCGGCCGGCGGCACGTGCTCGTCGGCGCGCTCGAGATGCAGCGGCTGCAGCGGTGAGGTGTCCTCCAGGTAGAGGAACGCGTCGTAGCGCTCCCCGAGGACGGTCGGCACGTAGTTGCCCCACTTCTCCCGCTCCGGCCGGTAGACCACACCGATGGCCCGGTGGTCGAGCCGGCGGTCCAGCCACGCCGGCCGGTCCTCGCGGGGGACGACGACCAGCGCGTCGGCGTTGACGGCCTCGTGCAGCAGGGCCTCCAGGCTGCCGGGACGAGCGGGCGGCACCGGCATCCGCGTCATCTGCGCCCCCCACGCGGAGCCCGCGATCACGCCACCGCGATAACCGCCGAGCCCGACCAGGACGACGTCGTCATCCCCGTGCCGCTCGCGGAGCAACTGGCCCACGTTGACCATCCCGGAACGGACCATGTCGGTGGCCCGCGCGTCGCCGATGTGGGTGTTGTGCTCCCAGACGACCGCCTTCGGCCCGGCGTGCCCGAGCAGCCGGTCGAAGGTGTCGACCATGTGCACATCCCGCACGTTCCAGGACTCCGCCGACCCCTGCACCATCGCCCGGTAGTAGCGCTCGGCGTCCACGACCACGGCCGCGTTCTGCTCGGCCGAGAAGCGTGCCTCCCGATCCATCACTGCCTCCGAGCGGCCGCGTTCCTCGCACAGGGAACGCAGCAGGTCGACGGCGGCCTGCTCGCACGACCTGGGCGCGAAGCGGCTGGCGAAGGCGTACTCGGCGCCGTCCTCACCGAAGGGCTCGAAGCAGGCCAGCGCCTGCTTGGCGGTGTCGACGTGCTCCGGTTCGTGCTCCTGGAGCCACCCGACGAGGGCGTGCATGGAATCCCAGAGGCTGTACACATCGATGCCGTAGAAGCCGACCCGGTCGTCCTCGTCCCGGTCGGCGTTGAACCGCCGCAGCCAGCGGCAGAACTCCACGACGTCGTCGTTGGCCCACATCCAGGTCGGCCAGCGGGCGAAGGCGTCCAGCGCGTCCCGCGGGTCCGGGTCGGCACCGGGCCGCAACCGCACGCTCCGGTTGACCCGGTAGCAGTCGGGCCAGTCCCCCTCGACCGCCACGAACGCGAAGCCGCGCTCCTCGATGAGACGGCGGGTCAGCGCCGACCGCCACGCGTAGTACTCGTGGGTGCCGTGGCTGGCCTCCCCGATCGCCACGATCCGGGCCTCCCCGATGCGGTCCAGCAACGGATCGAGGTCGGCCTCGTCGCGCAGCGGCCGGGCGAGCACCCGCACGTCACCGTCGGTTCCCTGAGTCATCCACTCTCCAGAGCCGTGCCCTCGCGGACGATCCCGGCGGCCACCTCCCGCCAGTCGCCGGTGCGCAGCCAGGTCCTCCGCTGCCGCGAGGCGGACGTACCCCGTTCGAAGAGCCGTTCCACCAACTCGACGGCGACGTCCCACTCGTCGTGGTCGCGCAGGTCCTCCTGCAGCTCGGCCAGCAGCCGCCGGACGGCGGTGCGCGCGGGCACGAGTTCCCGTCCGACCACGTCGAACAGCTGACCGTCGAGACCGTGCCGGGCTGCGCGCCACCGCGCCGCCCGCAGCAGCTCCGGCCGCAGGTCGGGGCAGGGCTCGCCCCGGTCGGCCCGGCCGGCCAGGACACGGACCAGCGAGCGCGCCAGCCCGGCGTGCAGGACCACGTCGTCCACCTCGGTGCACACGTCGGCGAGCCGGAACTCCAGCGTCGGGAGGTGGCTGGACGGCCTGAGGTCCCAGTAGAGGTGCGAGCCGTCGGCGACGACGCCCGAGGTGACCAGCCCCGCGACGACCTCGCGGAACGCGTCGGCGCTGCCGAGGTACTCCGGCGGACCGGTCATGGGCCACCGGGACCACCACATCGTCCGGTAGCTGTGGTGGCCGGTGTCGACGCCGTCGTGGAACGGCGAGCTGCCGGTCATCGCCAGCAGCACCGGCAGGTAGGGCCGAGCACGGTCCATCACCGCGACGGCGGTCTCCAGGTCCGGCACGCCGACGTGGACGTGGCAGCCGCAGATGTCCTGCTGCAGCGCGAGCCCGGCCCAGCGGTCGACCATGGCCTCGTACCGCGGGGCCGGGGTGATGTCCTGCTGCTGCCAGCTGTCGAACGGATGGGTGGAGGAGGCCAGGATCCGCACCCCCGCGCGCGCCGCAGCGCCGGCCGCCTCGGCGCGGGTGGTGACCAGCTCCGCGCGCAACCCCGCGAGCGACGTGCAGATGCCGGTGACCGCCTCGAGCTGAGTGGTGGTGATCTCCGCGTGCAGGTGTGGGCCGGACTCCCGGCGCAGCACGGCCGCGGCCAGGGACGGGCTGCGGGTCAGCCGGTAGCTCTCCGGGTCGACGAGGTGGAACTCCTCCTCGACGCCGAACGTCGCGCCGGCCGGCGCGGGGCGCGCGGCGCGCAGCGGTCCGGGCAGCTGCCCCGTCCCTGACTGGTCGGCCACACGCGCTCCTGTGCACGGAAAGGGCGCCGTCGTCGGCACCGCCGCTGCCCCGGGACGCGGGGTCGGCTGGTGATCAGCCGCAGCCTGACGGTAGGGCCTCGACGGCGGTCACGCACGACTCCGTTCGCCCAGGGCTGCACGACGGGCCTGTCCGCGGGCTTCCGACCGGTGTTCACTGGAGGGCGTAATCCAGTAATCACCGAAAGGTCGCGCAGATGAGCGCCGGACCGGAACCGGACGTCGAACCCGCACTGGACGCCTACTCCCGGATCGTCACCGCGGTCGCCGCCGAGGTCACCACGCACGTCGCCGCCCTGCAGGTCACCGGCCGCGACGGCCGCGGAGGAGCGGGGTCTGCCGTCGTCGTCTCGACCGACGGTCTGTTGCTCACCAACGCCCACGTGGTGGGACGGTCGACCTGGGGCCGAGCGGTGTTCAGCGACGGGTCGGAGGCCGACGTCGACGTGGTCGGGGCCGATCCGCTGTCCGACCTGGCCGTCGTCAGGGCGCGCACTGCCACGCCTCCGCCCGCCGTCCTCGGGAGCGCGGAGAACCTGCGGGTCGGGCAGCTCGTCGTCGCCGTCGGCAACCCGCTCGGGCTGGCCGGTTCGGTGACGGCCGGGGTGGTCAGCGGGCTGGGCCGGTCACTCCCGACGCGCGACGGGCGGACGGCGCGGGTGGTGGAGGACGTCATCCAGACCGACGCCGCGCTGAACCCGGGCAACTCCGGCGGCGCGCTGGCGGACTCGTCGGCCCGGGTGGTCGGCATCAACACCGCGGTGGCGGGCTGGGGGCTCGGGCTCGCCGTGCCGATGAACGCCACGAGCCGCCGGATCATCGCGGCGCTGACCGAGGACGGCCGGGTCCGCCGGGCTTACCTGGGTCTGGTCAGCACGCCGTCCCCACTGCCCGTCGCGCTCG
>Ga0308173_10001394_pt1 | contig 11984 bp, 11 predicted proteins | sample PhyPR1_FD_203716 | JGI IMG/M metagenome (GOLD analysis project Ga0308173, IMG submission 203716) | Soil microbial communities from UC Gill Tract Community Farm, Albany, California, United States - DLSLS.P.R1 | ecosystem: Environmental > Terrestrial > Soil > Agricultural land | place: USA... | reverse complement strand
TCGTACTTCGTCGGCACCTTTCGCTCGATGGTTTCGACACAGACCTGGATTCTTCGAGACGCGGAGCTGAAACACGCGGGGCGTCATTGGCAGAGATTTGCGGCTCGATACGCCGGTGGCCTGCCGACCGACGGGCATGAAAGGTACCGAGCATGAGCAGGACATCCAACGCCGGTTCCGCCGTTGAGGGGAATGTCATACGCTTCGAGGTCCGCGATGGCATGCGCCGGATCGGCTGTGCCGTGTTGGGCGACGCATTGGAGGCCGTGTCAGGGCTGACCGTACCGTCGACCGTGATGCTGCGCCAAAGATCCTTCGACCGGTTCCGTACCCTGATTGACATAGCTGCTAAGCTGAAATTGAAGACGCTGCCGGCGGGATCCCTTGGCCCGATCGTCCTGACCCAGGAAGATCTGCGTCGCGTTCCGCCGGAGGCCGGGGTGCCGTCGTTCGGCAGCTCCGTAAGAGGCCTGATCCGGCCTGCCTCTCCCATCGGCGCGGGACCGGTGTCGTCGGTGACGACGTCCAGCGATCCAGGACCCGTGTCATGATGCTCGGAGGAATCCCGATGGAACCGATGAGGCTGATGCAGTGGACGGGTATCGTCGTTGCAGCTGCAGGAGCGGTGTTGATGATCTATTCGGGTCCGCTCTCTTACGCCTGGATGGGCGCGCAACTGCCCACGGGCTTGCCTGTGCACGTGGATTGGTTCCTGCCACTCGGGATGGTGGCAATGATCGGTGGTGGTCTTCTGGTGCAGACCACCTGGAAGACCCGGCATGGGTAACCGCCAAGCTGCGCGACATTGTTGGTCTGTATGTCGACGCGCCGGCCCACGCCGTGGTGCTGGCGGTCGATGAGAAAAGCCAAACATGTCACACGGACAAAAATGGTGCGGGGAGGCTGACGCCAGCATGGAGGATCATTTAGGACAGCGGAAGACCTTGAAATAAGGTCGAGCGCCCTCTGCCGACACGTTGTCCGGGTATGGCTTTCGCTCCGCGAGCCTCCGGTTCTCTGGAAGGGCCAGCCATGGCTGCCCACACGCATCTTCATCCCGAAATGGCGCTCGATCTGGCGCTGGCGGTAATCGCATCTTCCAATGCGCCTCTCTTGCTCCTTGATGGAGATCTTGTCGTGCTCGCCGCGAGCACGTCGTTTTGCCGTGCATTTCAGATTGACCCGGCCAATGTGCCAGGCCACCAGCTTTTTGAACTTGGAGCCGGCGAATGGGACGTGCGTCAGCTCCGGTCGCTGCTTAAGGCGACATCTTCCGGTCACGCAAGGATCGAAGCGTACGAGATGGACCTCTGTCGTGAGGGCCGGGAGACGCGCCACCTGGTTCTCAACGCTCAAAAGCCCGACTACGCCGACGAGGGAAACGTTCGGCTCCTTCTGGCGGTGTCCGACGTCACCGACGCCCGTGTCGCCGAAAAACTGAAGGACGAGCTGATTCGTGAAAAGGGGGTCCTGCTCCAGGAACTTCAACATCGGGTCGCAAACAGTCTTCAGATCATCGCCAGCGTGCTCCTGCAAAGCGCCCGCAGGGTTCAGTCAGATGAGACCCGAAGCCACCTGCACGACGCGCACCAACGGGTCATGTCGGTTGCCGCGTTGCAGGAGCAACTCGCGGTATCCAAGCTGGATGATGTCGAACTGCGCTCGTACTTCAGCGCCCTCTGCGAAAGCCTCGGCGCGTCGATGATCCGCGACCACAACAAGCTATCGTTGGAAGTGAGAGCCGACACGAGCGTCACTCGCGCGGATGTCTCGGTAAGCCTTGGCCTGATCGTCACCGAACTGGTGATCAACGCCCTCAAACACGCATTCCCAGGCGACCGTAGCGGCAAGATAGCGGTGGACTACCGGTCTCGCGGACGCGACTGGACTCTCTCGGTAGGCGACAATGGTGTCGGCATCCCCCAGGCCGCTGAGAGCACTAGGTCCGGTCTCGGAACGAGCATCGTCAAGGCGCTGGCGAAGCAACTGGACGCCCGCGTAGAGATCGTTGATACCGCGCCGGGGACCGAAGTCTCAATCGTCCACACACACAAGTTGCGTTCGGTGGTGACGCGGCCATCATACTGACCGGCAACCGCCGAAGCAGAAATCGCCGCCGGACAAATCGCCGGCCACAGGCGGGCGATTTGGTTCACCGAGGGGACGTTCCGGTGTCGTCCTGACCATCTGGGCGCCAGGCGCGAACGGCCGCCGCGCTTGCCCAAACCCGATCAGTCGGGCCGGCGGGCGGTAAGCAGGCAGTAGCGGACTGCGCCCGTGCGATAGGCGATCAACAGGCGCACCATCGTCAGCGCGAATATGCGATCCCGTTCGCCGCGGTTGCGCAGAAATCGACGGTAGCGGTCGTCCGCGATCAGGCGCGTCGCCGCACGGCGGAGGCAGACCCACCAGGTTCGCGCCACATGACGGCTGATGTCCTCGCAATCCAGCATCGTGAACCCGGCGCCCCACAGCATCTCCGCATAGTCGGCCTCATCACCCATCCCCGGCAGCCGGCCCTCCTGGCAGATCGGCTCCAGCAGATGGCGAACCTGCCAGGCGGCCGGAGCGGGCGACGCCAGCCAGGCACAGACAATCAGGTAACCACCCGGCCGCAGGACGCGGAAAGCCTGAGAGAAGGCTCGCTGCTTGTCCTCCATATGCTCGGTGCTCTCGATCGCATAGGCGCGGTCGAAGGACGCGGATCCGAGGGTATTGTCGACCCAGTCCTCCAGATGGAACGCCAGACTGCCGCGCGAGACCACCCGTCGCTGCGCGACCGCGTGCTGAGCGGCCGAGATGGTCAAACCGGTGACGGAAACCCCATGCATGGTGGCCAGGCGCTGCGCGGTGGCGCCATAGCCGCACCCGATGTCGCACACCTGTTGTCCGCCGGCGAGACGCAAGCGGGTCGCGACGAGCTCCACCATTGCCTCGGCGGCCTCCGCCGGGCTTTCGCGCCCTTCCAGCCAGTATCCGTGATGAATATGCTCGCCCCAGATCTCTCGATAGAACAGATCGAGGCGGTCGTAGTGCGCAGCGACGGCTGCGGGACACTGCGGCTCCCGCGGGATGATCACGATCGCCCGATCGAGACGGTGGGTTTCACAAAGCGGAAGTGTTGCAAGTGGTTGCCGTCAGCCGGTCGACCGGAAGATAGACGGCACCGGCAATCACGTCACTGTGCAACGTCGACAATCCCTATCGCTCGCCACGCTGATGTGGCTGCTCGACGATCGCCCCGACGTCTGGAGCAGGACGCGCTCAACAGGTCGACCGCGACGCGAGTCGCATCCCCGGGCGATCAGGCCCCGCGCGCGCAGCTTCAAGCCGGTCGGTTGCTTGTAGGCGAAGCCACGCAAACCCATGTACGGACGTAGATTACGACGCCGCCGCGGCCGATCTGGACGACGAATTACTGCCTATCCTGATCGGGGCCGCTGCGGCCCGTCTTCGAAGCATGCCTTCCAAGGGCGGCCATGATCTCACGATGCAGGCAATCTTGGCCGAACGAGGCGGAATCGCACAAGCACGCCCTTCGCACCATCCTCGTGGCGCATCAGGCGCCCGTGCTCGGCCACAGTCTGGGCCAGATGGCGTCCACCTTCCTTCCGTTTTTCGGCCTGATGGCGGCAATGTACACGATACGGGATATCTCGGTCTGGCTCAGCCTGGCTTTGACCGTTCCGACCGCGGGGCTGATCGTGCGGATCTTCATCATTCAGCATGATTGCGGCCATGGCGCATTCTTTCGCAGCCGGAAGGCAAATGAGTGGCTGGGCAGATTTTGCAGCCTGATCACGATGACGCCGTATGCGAACTGGCGGCGCCAACATGCGAACCACCATGCGGTGTGGAACAATCTTGACCGGCGCAGCGCCGGCGCGGACATCTACTCTACCTGCTTGACCGTGGTCGAGTTTCAGGCTCTTCCGGCACTGGGCCGCTGGTGGCACCGCGTGGTTCGGCATACACTGATCGCGCAGCTTCTGCTGCCCCCGATGGTCTTCTTACTGCTCTACCGTATCCCGTTCGACACGCCGAAGGCGTGGCGGCGAGAATGGGCGAGCGTCTTCCTGACCAATCTCGGTCTTGCCGCGCTGTTCACCGTGCTGACCCTGTTGTTGGGAGCGGGGCCGGTGGCACTGGTGCAGCTCCCCACGATAGTGATCGCGGCCATCCTTGGCGTGTGGATCTTCTCGGTGCAGCACCGCTTCGAAGGCGCAGTGTGGTCGCGTCAGAAGGAATGGAGCGCGACCGATGCGGCACTGCTGGGAAGCTCATATCTTAAGCTGCCCCGGATTGTGCAGTGGTTCAGCGGCAATATCGGCTTTCACCACATCCACCATCTGATGCCGCGCGTGCCGAACTACCGTCTCGAGGATTGCCACCGTGCCTGTGCGGCCCTTCTCTCCGCCGTGCCGCCGCTGACGCTGATGGAGGCCTTGCGGGCGCCCGCTTACGCACTCTGGGACGAGGAGAAGGCCCGTATGGTGCGGTTTACGGATCTCCGGATCCCAGCCCGCGTTCGCTAAAGCTAAAACCGGAACGTCGGCCCTTTTCGGCTGTCCTCCACCTCATCAGACGTCCCGCATAGCTGGCCGGAAAGACAAGTGATCCTAAGCGACCGCAGCGATTGGCGTGTCGAGTTCCCAAGCGTCGCTGAGGCGGCGATAGACATCGAGATAGCGTTCGGCCATGACGGTGGCCGCGAAACGCCGCTCAAAGACCTCACGGATCACGCGGCGGTTCAGGGCGGCCGCACGAGCGACGGCGGCTGCGGCCTCCTCTTCCGAGGAGACGACGAAGCCGGTCACGCCCTCGTCGACGATCTCCGGCACCGCGCCGCACCGCCAAGCCACGACCGGGGTCCCGCAGGCCATCGCCTCGATCATCACAAGGCCGAAGGGCTCGGGCCAGTCGATCGGGAAGAGGAGCGCGGCCGCGTTGCCGAGGAAGCGAGGTTTCTCGGCGTCGCCGATCTCGCCCACGAACTCAACCGAGTGATCGAGGAGGAGCGGTTCGATGACCTGGGCAAAGTATGCGCGGTCGGTCGCGTCGACCTTTGCCGCGATTTTGAGCTTGAGCCCGGCGCGCTTGGCGATCGCAATTGCTCTGTCCGGCCGCTTCTCGGGCGAAATGCGCCCGAGGAAGGCGAGATAGTCACCTTCGGGCTGCGCCGCGACCCGATACAGCTCCGGCGGAAGGCCGTGCTGGACCGTCGAGATCCAGTTGTTCAGCGGAAGTGGCCTCCGCTGGTGATCGGAGATGGAGACCAGCGGATACTGCTCCCACCGTCTGTACGCTTCTGGCAGATCCTTCATGTCCAACCGGCCATGCAATGTCGTCACGGTACGTCGGGCAATGCCCTCGAAGAATGGAAAGTGTATGAGGTCCACATGGAAGTGGATGACGTCAAACTCGTGCGCCCGTCGCCGCACTTCGTGCATCATCGAGAGATGCGCCGCGAGGTCGGATTTGAGCGGGTGCGGATCGAGCCGGATCGCCTGATCCCGGGCGGCGACGAGCGTCGCCCGCGTCCGCGCCTCCGCGCTCGCGAAGAGGACCACATCGTGGCCCAGGTCGACCAACGCGTCGGTCAGGTTGGCGACGATCCGCTCGGTGCCGCCGTAGAGGCGCGGCGGCACCGCCTCGTAGAGCGGGGCAATCTGGGCAATCCTCATCGTAGGTATTTCCTGAAGGGGAATAAGGCACGAGGCGGAAGGATAGGAACTCACTCTGACTCGCGTGGGCGCCTCGGGGAGTGACATTGCGCTCGCCCGGACGCACCTCCTCGGCGAGGGCTGGCGCAGAACAACCCAAGCTGGCTATCGACGAACCCCGTCGGTTGCGTTGTGGGTCACGGACGGTGCAGGAGGTTCGGCCGATGTGAATGAGGAAACGTCACTGCCGTCGAGCTTTGGAGCGTCGCCGGTCGTGAACAGCCCGAGCGTGTAGACTAATCCAAACACAAGAGCCGCCAACATTAGTCCGATCCTGACAAGGCGACCCGCACCACGGATGGATGGGCGGGCTTCGGTGCTCCCCAATCGCTTCGGGAGAAATGTCACCAGGCGCGTGGCGATCGTCGTTGCATCGGGAAGGGTCCAAACGCTCTTCGGCATGCCGGCGATGCTCCGGGCGAGACTATCGATGGCTTCCGACGTGGATAGCTCGACCAGCCTTCCCGCTTCTCGCCACGGATCGTTGCCCAGCCGGGCAAAAACCGACATCAGGCTCAGAGCCATGCCGTTCGGCTCCGTGCCGACGATCGCGCAAAGAAACTCGTTCACTCCGGAACGCCGCAAGGCAAATGCATCAGAAGTGGTCATGCCTAATTCCCGGATGAACATTACGGTCTTCGAAGATATCGGGGCTGGCGGTGGTCAATACAATGTCGAACGTACATTATATTCTTTGTCGCGGCTTCGGCGCGTTACCCTCAGCGAGACTGCGATGCGGTGCACTGCGACGAAAAGCTGGTCGCGATTTCACCGCAGTGCTCGCGATCCGACTGAAGTGTCTTCAGCCTGCCGAACGTACGTCGATCAGACACCTCGAGTGGGCGGTTTCGATGGGCGGGGATCGACGCCGTGTTGCCATTGCCCGGTGTGCGCTGACCGGCTCGACCGTTGTCGTCGGGCTGAACCGGAGGAAATTCGGTTCACTGCCTCGCTGTAGGGCAGGCCAGGCGGGTGCGGTTCTGCCGTCAATCCAGACCAGCCGGCGCGTGTCGTAGGTCAGATTGGCGAGCGTGATCTTCGCCATCGCCCGCGCCGGCCCCAATAGTACGGACCATCGGCCCCGTGGGACGCTTCTCTGTGGCGAACACGTGCGCCAGACGAAAGCGTGCGCGAGCACTCGCGCCCTCGTGGCATTGCCGCGCGTGATGTGTCGGCCCATATGCCGCTGGCGGTGTTATCTGGGTCGGGCACCGCGTCGAGCGGGCTACCCCTGTGGTGTGCCGCATCGGTGACGAAACTGTCGAACGCTCAATGCTCTCGCAAGCATAAGCGGTCGGTCGCGGAGAGTCTTCCATCGAACGGGTGGGCCAAAGCAGCCATACCGGCGGCGACTCAGCCGGGCCGCCCCGCAAGAACAGGCCGTGCCATGTTGTACGGGTGTGCACCACGCCGACCGGCGACGGCTGCGGAGATCCCTCCGTTTCACAGCTATCGAGGACCGTTGCCTGGTGCTATGCAGCCTGACAGCCCACATTCCGAGTCCCTTGCGGCGGCGCCCAATCGCTTCCGCCAGGACCGACGGGGCTCCCACGAGCCGCCGAGCACGGGACGAAACCGGATCGCCTTTCCAGGCTGCCGGCCTGCCATCACGAAACAACAATGAAGAGCAACGATGTCGTTAAATCCATTCGGTCCTGCGCCGAACGCGGCGCCGGACGAGGAAGATCGAATGCGTCAGGCCCTCGGCCTGCGGGGCGATCAGTCAAACGAGCGGCCCACGCCGCGGCGCGAGCCATTGCGCGGGCCTCACCGCTTCGCCAAGGACGGCGAGGTTCCCGTGGTGGTGCTGAGCCAATCCCGGGAGCACGGCCCGGACGGCCCGGCGCCGGTCAACCGGATTGCCGCCGCCGAGGCCGCCCTCCGCGCCGAACTCGCGGCGCGGGAGCAGGCGGAGCGGTCCCTGCGCGAGACGCAGGCGACCTTGCAGCACGTACAGACCAAGCTCGCCCACGCGGATCTCGCGCACCGCGAGGCGTTGGCCGCCCAGCGCGAGGGTCGCGAGCAGGCGGAGGCGGCCCTCGCCGAGGCGATCGTCGCACGCGAGGCGCTGGAGCTGCGTCTGGCCGAATTGGCAACCGCGCCGCCACCCGAAGCGGAAGACCGCACGGAGCTGGCAAAGCCGAGCCAGCCGGCCCTCGTGAAGCCACGGCGTAGGGCGGCAAACCAGGCAGAGCATGAGCCGCAGCCGGTGAAATGGTGGTTGCCGTCCTACAAAACAAAGACGCGCGCCAACTGACGCAGCCGAAACAACGTCAGTTCGCTATGTGCTGCTCCCTAGCTGCATCCGTCGTGTCTAACCTGAGCAAGGCGGACAGGATGCGGCGCTCAAGGATGGGCGAATTGAACGGGAGGCATCTGCTCGGCATCGCGCAGGCGGCGCCTGTGGCCGACGCGGGACGCCTGCGCGGCGGAGGGGGCGGATTCAAGCGGTCGTCGCAAGGCCCTCGTGCAGGAGTTTGCGATGTCCGTTCGAAAGCGGCGTTCGGATCGCTCGGGCTAAGCGCGCAGCGTCGCTCACCGGCACAATGTCTGCCAGCGGTACGCCGAGCCGTTCCAAATCTGCGCTTGATTACAGGAAGTGGCACCGAGGGGCGGGATGACTGCCGGCCGGATGGGAGGCATGGCGGCCGGCAGCATAGGCGGGACAACGTCCAGCAACGGCTTCCTGGCCGGTCTGTCGGTCGGATTGTCACAAAGCTGCTGCTGTTGGCCGTTAACAAAGGTCCAGCGGCAGGTCGCGTTCGCGGTCCCGAACGCAGCCAGTGCCGAGGCAACGCCGAGAGCGACGAACTTGTAGCGTCGACTGTACGCGGTGAGGGTACGGTTCATAGGATCTCCTGCTTTGGTTTAGCAACATGGCGCGCGCCGACGGCGAGCGACGCTGCCCAACAGGACCGGCGGGGCACACACTGAGCGCCCGCCGATCCCAGTGAGGCGGAGACCGTTTCATCCGTTATCGGGGCGATCTGGCGCCCGTGCAGCCAACTTTAGATCAAAGGCTCCTCGACTCCGGACGGCAAGGGGCATCCAAAAGGGGCCTTCCGTCCGGCAGAGCTCTAGCCGGATCAGAAGTCCATGTCGCTGCCGCGTGCCCCATCCATAGCGCCTGGGTTGCCAGCCTCCTTGGGCCTTTCGGCGACCATCGCCTCAGTGGTGATCATCAGCGAGGCAACCGAGGCGGCGTGCTGCAACGCGGAGCGCACGACCTTGGTGGGGTCGATGATGCCCGCCTTCACGAGGTCCTTGAACTCGCCCTTCTGCGCGTCGAAGCCCCAGGCATACTCGTCCTTGTCGAGCATCTTGCCGGAGATCACCGCGCCGTCCTCGCCGGCGTTCTCAGCGATCTGGCGGAGCGGCGACTGCAGCGCCTTGCGCACGACCTCGATGCCGAAACGCTGGTCGTCATTGTCCGCGCGGAGCTTGGCGAGCACCAGCGAGGCGCGGGCGAGGGCGACACCGCCACCCGGCACGATGCCTTCCTCGACGGCCGCACGGGTCGCGTGCAGCGCATCATCCACGCGGTCCTTGCGCTCCTTCACCTCGACCTCGGTGGAGCCGCCGACGCGGATCACCGCGACGCCGCCCGCGAGCTTCGCCAGCCGCTCCTGCAGCTTCTCGCGGTCGTAGTCCGACGTGGTCTCCTCGACCTGGGCGCGGATCTGCGCGCAGCGGCCCTGGATGTCCTTCTTCTCGCCGGCGCCCTCGACGATCGTGGTGTTCTCCTTCTCGATGAGAACCTTCTTCGCCTTGCCGAGCATGGCGAGGGTGACGGTCTCGAGCTTGATGCCGAGGTCCTCGCTGATCATCTGCCCACCGGTGAGGATGGCGATGTCCTCGAGCATCGCCTTGCGGCGATCGCCGAAGCCCGGTGCCTTCACCGCCGCGACCTTCAAGCCGCCACGCAGCTTGTTGACCACGAGAGTCGCCAGCGCCTCGCCCTCGACGTCCTCGGCGATGATGAGCAGCGGACGGCCCGACTGCACGACGGCTTCGAGCAGTGGGAGCAAGGATTGTAGACCGGAGAGCTTCTTCTCGTGGATCAGGATGTACGGCTGATCCAGCTCCGCGACCATCCTCTCGGCGTTGGTGATGAAGTACGGCGACATGTAGCCACGGTCGAACTGCATCCCCTCGACCACGTCGAGCTCGGTCTGGACGCCCTTGGCCTCCTCGACCGTGATGACGCCCTCGTTGCCGACCTTCTGCATCGCCTCGGCGATCATGCGGCCGATCTCCGACTCGCCATTGGCCGAGATGGTGCCGACCTGCGCGGTCTCGGCCTCGGTGGTGATCTTCTTGCTACGCTTCTTCAGCTCATCCACAACGGCGGAGACAGCCTTGTCGACGCCACGCTTGAGGTCCATCGGGTTCATGCCGGCGGAGACCGCCTTGCCGCCCTCGCGGATGATGGCGCTCGCCAGCACGATGGCCGTGGTGGTGCCGTCACCGGCGATGTCGTTGGTCTTCGAGGCCACCTCGCGCACCATCTGGGCGCCCATGTTCTCGAACTTGTCGGAGAGCTCGATCTCCTTCGCGACGGTCACACCGTCCTTGGTGATGCGCGGCGCGCCGTAGCTCTTGTCGAGCACCACGTTGCGGCCCTTGGGGCCGAGCGTCACCTTCACCGCGTCGGCGAGAATGTCCACGCCGCGCAACATGCGCTGCCGGGCGTCGCCGCCGAACCGTACGTCCTTGCCAGCCATATGCGAGTGTCCTTCCGCGATTCTTGTGGAGAAATCTTGTTGGGCGCCTGGATCAGGCCGCCTTCTTCTTCGCCGCCGGAGCGCCCTCGATGATGCCCATGATGTCGCTCTCCTTCATGATGAGGAGTTCCTGGCCATCGAGCTTCACCTCGGTGCCCGACCACTTGCCGAACAGAATGCGGTCGCCGGCCTTGACGTCGAGTGCGACGATCTGGCCCTGCTCGTTGCGCGCGCCCGGGCCGACGGCGATGATCTCGCCCTCCATCGGCTTTTCCTGGGCGGTGTCGGGGATGATGATGCCGCCCGCGGTCTTTTCCTCGGCGTCGAGCCGACGGACCACGACCCGGTCGTGCAGGGGTCGGAATTTCATAAGGTTTGTTCCTAAGAAGGAAACGGATCTCGGCGGACCGCCGGGTCCAGCGTTGCGGACTTCGCCGCATGTCTTCCGCTTCAACTGCTCTATTAGCACTCATTGCCGCGGAGTGCTAAGACTCATTTGGCCGCCGCGCGGGCCGGTGCACTGCAGGTTTCCGCTGCCACGGCAGATAGCATACTGCCCTGGTATGAGACCTCACCACGACGTTCGCGATAGTGCGCATTCGACCTAAGGGTGCCGAAAGAACGCGACGCGGATCGGAAACGCCAACGTGGAGAGTCTCCGTTCTGCTGGAATATTTCCCAGGGGTCGCACTCGCTCGCAGAGGACTGAAGGAGTGAGGAATCAGCTTGAAGGAGATCGTGCCGTTGCGATTAGCCAATGCCGCTCCCATCTCAAGCAGGTTGCTCCGGGAGATGGGAATGGCCGATCAGGAACTCTGCGATCCTCAGTTCGATGCCATAACGGCCCGGCTTATTCGGCGAGAAGCGCTGCGTCGAGCCGCAGAAGAGTTGAACACGACTTCGGGTTTGGGCCTTGAGAGCGTCCTCGCCCGGATTTCGGCAGAAGCCACCGCGGAGGCAGCGGACCGGCTCACGAGTAAGAAGCTGATGCCGCGCTCGAGCTAATCTCGCCGCCACACCTGCAGGGCTGACGAGGCTGCGACGGGATTGGCAATCCCGACTCAGGGGTTCGACTGGCCGCCAGGATGTCACCCGCGCTGACCGGCGCAGAACCGGACACAACGCGGGCCGGCACGGGACCGACGGTTGATCAGCGAAGCCCAACATGGATGCAGGCGTCTATCCGGCACGTCTACCGAACTGGGGGTGCGCCAGCGTTGTAAGTGACCGTCCCCGAGCCCATGTGCTCGGGGACGGTTCCGTCGACGGAACGGTGTCCTCCGGACCGCGAAGGATGTTTGCCATGCACCTTGTGCACGCCGACTCACCTGCGTCACGCCCGCACTGGGACGGTCACCGGGTAACCTTCGATATCGACGATGGCAAGGGCCGTATCCGCTGCGCAATTTCGCACGCGGCGCTGCTCGATATCGCAGGGCGCACACATCTTCGGCCTTCGGAGCTGATGGACTGCTTTATCCAGTCGCGCCCGCGCATCGAGTCGATTGCTTGGGCCAAATTTGGCAACCGGTCAGAC
>Ga0308173_10001393_pt1 | contig 11988 bp, 11 predicted proteins | sample PhyPR1_FD_203716 | JGI IMG/M metagenome (GOLD analysis project Ga0308173, IMG submission 203716) | Soil microbial communities from UC Gill Tract Community Farm, Albany, California, United States - DLSLS.P.R1 | ecosystem: Environmental > Terrestrial > Soil > Agricultural land | place: USA... | reverse complement strand
CGGTTTCGACGTCCCACTGCCAGATTATTGTCGAGAATGGCGATGCCCGTCTGAAAGACCTGGGCTCGACCAACGGCACATTCGTCAACCGCGCTCCGGTCTCCGAAGCCCCGCTCCAAAGCGGCCAGACCATTCATCTCGGTGGAGTCGAACTGTTGTTCCAGGGCGATACCGCCCCGATTGGCCCGCTTGGACAAACCGAAATAATTCCGCGTCCGCCAAGCCTTACTGCGACGCCGCTGCCGCCCATTGGCCAAATTGAGACCCCGCCAGCGCCCGCCGCCGCGCCTGTGCCGACCGCACCGCGTCTCTCCATTTCCGCCCCGCGGCTTAGTATTTCCACTCACGCTGCCCCAGCAGCGGTCCACGCTCCCGCCGAAGAACCCGACATGCCGCCGCCGCCGCGGGCGATGACGCCCGGCCCCGGCGTTTTCAGCGGCCAGGGCAAATGCAAGTTTCATCCCAAGACCCCGGGCCGCTATCGTTGCGGGAAGTGCAACCTGTTCTTTTGCGAGCTATGCGTCACTTCGCGCGCCGTCGGGGAGGAACAACACAAGTTCTGCCGAAAATGTGGCAACGAATTGATGGCGGTTCGGGTGACGCTCCAGCGCGAGCAGGTTAAAGGGTTCTACGCCAGTTTGCCGGGAGCGTTTACTTATCCGTTCAAGGGAGCGGGTGTCCTGGTCCTCATCATTGGGACGATACTTTTCGCCGCGTTGAACTGGCTTTCGCCACCGATGCAGTTTGGCTACATCCCGCGTGGCTTTGGCTGGGGGCTGATCGGGCAGGTGTTTGCAATTGGCTATTTGTTCACCTTCATGCAAAGCATCATTCACGCGGCGGCGATTGGGGATGAAGAGATGCCCACTCTCCCGAGCATGGGCAATTTCTGGGAGGATATTCTGTTGCCGTGCCTGCAACTGCTTGGATTGGTCCTGATTTGTTTTGGCCCGGCAATCGCGGTCGCATACTTCACGGTGTCGGAAGAAGAATCCTCCCTTGGCCCGGCGCTCATTGCGTGCGTCATCTTCGGAGCGCTCTATGCGCCGATGGCGTTCCTCTCGGTGGCCATGCTCGATTCTGTGATGGCAGCAAACCCGATTCAGGTGCTGCCCTCCATATTCAAAGTGCCGGTCGAGTACCTCATCACCGTAACTCTGCTGGGGATTGTTTTGGCGTTGCGTCCGCTCGGTGATGTGATCATTCCAATCGTCTTTCCGCGCGGCCTCACGACGCACTCGATGGCGAAACTGTTCGGTTATTTGGGAGCGGAAGCTTTCTGGAGCCTTTTCAGTCTCTATCTCCTGGTGGTGGGAATCCGGATTCTCGGGCTCCTGTATTATACCAGGAAGGACAAACTCAATTGGCTGACGCGCTAATTGCGGAAGTACGATTCAGTTGATTCGCCGGAGAAGCCATTTTTCCCCAGGACCAGCGCCTTGGGAATGCGCATCGCGCTCAAAGTTGGGTTTTGAGCCGCCCCGGGAACAATTTCGCCGGTGGAAAGGATTGGGGCGGAGTAGTCGCAGGCAGCAAAACCGGCCGGGTTCGCGAATTGAATCTGCTGCAACTGGGAGGCGCTCAAACCGGGGGCATCGTTTCCCGCAAACAGTCTACAATCAAAGGCTGAGCACCGAGTTTTTTCCACCGAACGGATTTGCTACCGATTCTTTCGCATTCGGGTCGCTTGCCCATTGGCCATCCACCACGAATCGGTACTCATAGCGCCCGCGCGGTAACTCCACCCTGGCCTCCCATGTATCGCCGTTCTTCTTCATCGGCGTTTGATCCGGTTTCCAGCCATTGAACGTTGAGGCGATCGCCACTGATTTCGCTCCTGCCACGCTGAGCATAAACTCAACGCTGACTTTGAGCTGCTCGGCCGGCCTGTGCTCTGCCCCCAGGCCATCAGCTTCAACTCTCTTTACAATGTGACTGCGTGCTAGTTTTTGGGATGGCCCATGACTGGCGGCGCTTCGCGCCGTGGCTATAGTTCTGTCTTTTGTCCGCATCTTACGTCCCTCGTTCCCGATGGTTTCGCTGGCGTATAATTACCAAAGGCGGCATCTTCATCTATGGGGCAACCACCCTATTTACCGCTTCCAGCTAGGCAGCGTGACTTTTGGGGTAAATACCCCATCCTCGAAACGCCCGGATTCCTGTTCCCTTGATCGCTTGGTTACGAGAACAACAAGTCCGTCGCACGACAGAACACGGAGGTAAATTGCCCGACCAGCCTTTAATCCTGGTAGTCGAAGACCGCGAAGACGATATCACGGTGATCAGAAAGTCTTTCGAACGAGGCCAGGTGTCGACTGCCTTGCAGATCGTAAAAGACGGTGATGAAGCCATTCTCTACCTCGAGGGCACTGGCAAATTCTCCAATCGCGCAGAATACCCTCTTCCCTGGCTTGTGCTGCTGGACCTCAAAATGCCCCGCGTGAGCGGGTTCGAGGTCCTCAAATGGATACGCCGGCACCCCACGCTTTGTTCAATCGTCGTGCTCGTCCTCACCTCTTCGGACCAGGTCCGCGATGTCAACCAGGCCTACGCCCTCGGCGCGAACTCCTTTCTCGTTAAGCCTACGGATTTCGAAAACAGCGTCGCGCTGGCCACCTTGATCCAGCAATACTGGGTTCAATATAACCGCTTCGGCGAAAATGTTCGCAGTGAACGCCCCAAAATGAACGGCGGCAAAAAGCAATAACGGCTTCGCCAGGTGGGGGGAGGAACTCACTGGAGTTGTGGACTATGCCTGGGCGAGCTGTTGGGCTAATCTTGGCTTGTGCCAAACCTGCGCTCTCTTCTCGCTTTTTCCGTGCTGATAATTCCCCTGCTCGCAACGGGCCGGGCCGAGACGCCCAATATCCAACTTCTCCGAACCCCGAATGACGGCATCCAGCCGCAAGCAGCCGTGGATAGCAAAGGCGTTGTCCACCTCATCTACTTCAAAGGCGAACCCGCGGGCGGGGACATATCTTATGTCCGGCGCGAGCCCGGCCAAAAGGAATTTTCCAAACCAGTTCAGGTCAACACTCAACCCCATACCGCGATCGCCATCGGCACGATCCGCGGCGCGCAGCTCGCCATCGGAAAGAATGGCCGCGTCCACGTGGTCTGGGATGGCATGGGGAAGGGCGTCTCCACCGCTCCACATTCGGCTCACGCTCAGGACGCTCTACGCTCGGACGCACCTACGCCCCACGCCCATTCCGCTCACGACGATTCGCAACGCAAACCTCTCTTCTACACCCGCCTGAATGAGGCCGGCACCGCTTTCGAACCCGAACGCAACATTATTACCTACGCGTACGGTCTCGATGGCGGCAGTTCCGTCGCCGCGGATTTCGACGGCAATGTATACGTGGCCTGGCATGCCCCCATTCCCGGCAGCACAAATGGCGAAGCAAGCCGTGCCGTGTTCGTCGCCCGTTCCTCTGATGAAGGCAAAACCTTCGGGCGCGAGTCGCTTGCCACCTCCAAACCGACCGGCGCCTGCGCCTGCTGCGGCCTGCGTGCCTTCGCCGACAACTCAGGCGCAGTTTATATCCTCTATCGCGCTGCAACCGAACTGACCAACCGCAACGAGACGCTTCTCCTCTCCCGCGATCACGGCAACACCTTTGACATCGCATACTCGCACCCGTGGCGGGTTTCCATGTGTCCGATGAGCAGCGCCTTCATCTCCCAAGCTCCCAACGACATCATCGCCGCCGCGGAAACCCACGGTCGTGTTTTCCTGGTCCGGGTTGACCCAAAAACAGGTAAGACCTCCGCCCCGCTTTCCCCGGACACCCGCGCCAAGTACCCGGTCCCAGTTGCCAATTCGAAAGGTGAAACTCTATTCGTGTGGGCCGAAGACACCGCATGGAACAAGTCCGGAAGCGTCGCCTGGCAGCTCTTCGACAGGCACGACCAACCGCTCTCAAAGAAAGAACGCGCTGACGGCCTCAACCCCTGGAGTCTCCCCACTGCTTTTGCTGAGGCCAGTGGCAACTTCAGCATCATTTATTAACGAATTCAATCCGCGCTCACATGAACCGGCCCTCCCTCTCCGCGCTGTCTTCGGCCTGCCTTCTCATCTTCTCCCTTGCTGCTCGCGGGCAGACCAATCCCATCGCGCTCTGGGTCTTTGACGAAGGCTCGGGCACAACTGCCCTCGACTCTTCCGGCAACAACCACTCCGCAACGCTCGTCGGCGCAACTTACGTCCTCGGCCACTCAAATTCCGCCCTGTCCTTCAACGGCACGAACACTTACGCATTCACCTCCGATGCCCTGGCCGGCGGTACGCTCGCAACGGGCCTCGATATCGGCACACGCGACTGGACCACCGCCGCGTGGGTCATGACGACCAATTCCGGCATGGTCCTGACCAAAATGGGTTACGTCGGCGGCACTAATCCGGACGCATGGGGCATGAGCATCTCAGCAAATGGTACGCTCGGCGGCGTGCTCCATAAATCAAACGTCGGCACTATCAACATTTTCGCCGGTGACGGAAAACTCGTGAACGATGGCCAATGGCACCATATCGCCGTCGTCTTCAATCGTTCTGGCAACATGCTCCGTTACGTGGACGGCGCAGTCACGGGCACCCAAAACAGTCTCGCCTCTCTCGCCGGACAGTCTCTCGATAATACCAATCAATTGCGCATCGGCGCTCGCGATCAATCCGGCGACGAAGTTTATTTCAGGGGCCGAATTGACGACGCGCGCGTGTACGCACGGGCTTTAAGCTCTGATGAAATTGCCGCGCTCGCCGGCGTCACCCCTCCACCGCCACCCCCGCAGCCGCTCTGGTCCTCGCCCGTTACCCTCGTCGGCGCCTACGGCCGCATCGCCCTCGGTAATCGCGTCCATGTTGTCGGTCACAACAGTGGCAACCTCGTGTATCGAAATTCCCAGGATAATGGCGCGACCTGGAGCGCCCCCTCAATCGTGGCCCCTGCTTCAGTCAATTACCCAATGCAATACGGCGGTCTCTATTCCATCGGCGACACCGTCTATCTCCTCACCGCCGCCGGCGACATGGGTGCCCTCAGCCAGCCGCTCGATTTTCGAAAATCCACTAACAATGGCCTTACTTGGACCGCGCCAATCCGTATCACCCAGCCCGGCCAGGAAATTCGGCGCGCCATCCTCATCGCCAGCGGCAATACTATCCACGTCTTCGGCGGCCAGTCCGACGCCAACGGCTACGGAACAGGCGTCTTTTACTTCCGCTCAACCAACGGCGGCCTGAACTGGGATCCTGGCATCAAGCTCTACGATCAGGCCGATGCCAGCGCCCGCATGGCCGTGGATGGGACGAATGTGCATATCTCGTTCGGCGCAAAGGTCACCACCAACTCCTTCGGCGGCCGGACCACCTATATGCGTTCCAGCAACAACGGCACCACGTGGGGACCGCCGATCTTCATTGGCGAAAACTCCACTGAGAGCGACGTTCAGGCGCGCCAGCAAATCGCCGCCGCCGATGGTCGGGTCTTCTCCATGTGGCAGCGAGAACGTCCTTCCACCGGCGGGGCGCTGCCCACACTCCGGCTTGGCTACAACCGCTCCACGGATTCCGGTTCCACCTGGCTCGGCCTGCAACTCCTCCCCGGAGACCAAATTCTCGCCACCGATACGAATGTCATTCGCGACCATCATCAAATCTGGATGGGTCCGGGAGGCACGCTCCATATTGTCTGGGCTCACGGACCCCCTGGCGATTCCGCGACACCCATGGGCTACATCTTCTCGCCCGACTACGGCGCAACCTGGAGCGCTCCCGAAATCGCAATGACATCCTATGGTGGCGGCGTTCCTGATGGGATTGTCGCCGATGACAATTGGGTCCATCTGATGGCAGAGCCGGGCATCTACGCCCGCCGCCGCGTCTCGCCCATCTTTCGCTCCATCAGGTCTCAGGGTCAGAACGCCGTTCTGGAGTGGACAGGACAGGGAACACTCCAGGGGTCCTCGGAACCGACCGGTCCATGGGAAGAAATTACCAATAGCACCAGCCCATACCCCGTCACACTGGACGTCCCAAGGCGTTTCTTCCGCATCAAAACGCAATAACGCGCCCGCGCGACCCTACTTCTTCTCCACCAGCTTCATCCCGCATTTCGGGCAGTTTCCCGGTTTGTCCTGCATCACCTCCGGATGCATCGGACAAGTGTATTTAGTTCCCGCACTGCTCGACGCCGCCCGTTCAGTCTTCGCGCACCCTGCACCTGCCAGAAGACTGGCGCAGGCCAACATCATTGCAATCTTCGTCATCATAATAGCCACTCTCCAAGCTGCTCTCGCAGCTTCTGCCGCGCTCGGTACAGTCTCGACTCCACGGCCTTCTTCGTCGTATTCAGCACGGCCGCCGCGTCCGCGACCGACATTTCCTCCCACTCGCAGAGTACAATCGCCTCCCGCAACTCTCCTGGCAACCCGTCCACCGCATGCCTTACAGCCGTGTTGCGCTCGTCAGCTTCGGCCTGTTCGCCGGGGCTGCTCCCCGTCGCCGCCAGCTTTTCGCCAATGGTTCCACTCTCGGCCGATTCTGCCTCAAGTGGCACATTCGGGTGCCGCCCGCGTCGGCGATACTCGTTCTTTGCCAAATTCGCCGCGATCGTATAAAGCCAGCTCGTGAACTTCCCGCCGTCGTAACGCTCTCGATGCCGATACACCCGCGCGAACGTTTCCTGCGCACAGTCGTTTGCGTCCTCTTCATCACCCAGCATGCGAAACAAAAACTGATAAACCGGCCCGGCATGCCGCTCCATCAAATCGTTCAATCCCGCGCCGTGGCCCGCGGCCAGCCGCCCCATATCAGCCCGGTCCTGCTCGGCCGTATCAATGGTTTCCATCCCCGTGCCCTGGTCCCGTCATATCACCCATCGAACGCTCGCTGTCCCCGGGAAATCCAAGCGTCAAACGCTGCATCTCGCTCAGATATCGCTTTCCCTGCTCAGCCGGCATCGCCCGGCTGACCTCTTGAAAATGTTTCAGCATCTGCGCCTGGCACTGCGCCCGGAGCGTCGCTAATTCCACCAGATTCTCATCTGCTGCTTGTCCCTTCGCCAGCGTCTCGCTCACCTCGCTTTCCTTCGCCGCGATTTTCGCGCACATCTCTCGGCATTTCGGCAAATACCCATCATGCAACTGCCGCACGCGTCGCATTTCGCTGTCGCTCAGCTTGAACTCGCGCTTTAACCAGGACAAATCATCCGCCGCCATTTGCCGCGCACACAGCCGCATCGCGCACACATAGGCGGCCACGCCAAACACCAGCGCCAGCACCACCCCGACCCAAACAATTTTAGCGGCTCGACTCATCATTACCTCTGCACATAATCCGGGTCCACCGACGCCACATAGCGGTCTCGCGCTTCACGTTCTCCGGTTTTTACGCCACGCATCGTTCCGATGCCTCCACCCACGAGCACGATTGCCACCAGTCCCGCTGTCGCCAGCCGCGGCGTCAGAAAGCACCCGGCCAGCCGCTCGATGAACCCCGGCGAGCGACGCTCACCCTTTTCGATTCGCCGCCAGACCGCAGCGTGAAATCCCGGCGGTAATTCAGCCTTTGGCCGGCCCGACCTGACCAGGGCGCTGAGCTCTGAATCTCCAGCCTCTGATTTGTCTTCTTTCATAGACTTCTTGCCATACTACACCGCGCCCATCGAAAACCCCCGCGCCCATCTCATTTTTTTCTTCGCGTGTTTTTCCCGGAACCGGAGTCCTATGAGTGTGGGCCAAAAGCCCTGCGAAACCGAAAACAAAAAGAACAAACAATATGAAAACAACGAATCGAAAATCTCTTCTGGTCGCCGTCGTGTGTGCCCTGGCCCTCACTTTTGGAACCGCAGCCTACGCCGAAAAGGGCGCCGAAACACTCCTCCGCCTGACTCAAGGCGCCGCACCGGCAAAAGCCGAGCCCGCCCAGGTCGCGGCCCACAAATGTGCCAGTTGCACCGACACACTCGTGAGTCAGGTAGACAAGGGCACCAAAGGCCCGAACCATGCCGTGTCGAAAGTGGTCAAACACAACTGCACCGCCTGCTCGACCACCGTCAGCACTCAAGGCACAGGCAAAGCAGCGAAACAAGTTGCCATGCACAGCTGCGGCGCCGATGCCAAGGCCGCCTGCTGCGCCAGCAACTAACCTTTCCAGGCAGGCACATCCTCGGCCCGAAGCTCCTGGGTTTCGGGCCGATTTTTCTTCGTCCTGGACCGCTTCAACAAAAACCCCAGATATGCTCCTGCCGTAACGTCGTACGACATGCACCAGCCGGGCCACCACGCTGGAACCCCGGGATTCGATATTAAGTGGCCATGTACCAGGTCGAAGACCCCGTGGCCAACCAGTCCAATGGCAACCCACCACAGCGCCTTTTTAAAACCGGTCACCGCAGCCAGCAAAAACACCCCTATTGGCAAAGCCTCACTCAGAAGCGCATGCGTTGAGCCCGCCATGACCGCGAATAGAGCATAATAGGTCGCGACAACCGCCAGCACTGTAGGGTAAAAAGACCTCTCCCGGTCCATTCCAATCGCACTGGCACCCATCGAAATCGCCAGCGCCAGCACAACGCCGACTACATATTCCATGCCGTAACCTTTCGGAGTGCTTTCATGCTAAACAAAATCAAATCCATCTCCGCACGCCGGAGCAATACGTTTTGAACCCATCACCAAAGATCGACATCAGCGCTCTCTCTTCCGGTTTGATTTGGAAGTGACTAATGTAGAGGACGAAGGCAGGCAGCCCCAGAAACGCCACGATATTTGCTCTCGCTACCGCCCAGCCCGCCAACATCAGCAGAAACCCCAGGTACATCGGATTGCGAGTGCGGCGATAGATACCTGCGGTGACGAGCGACGAAGACGACTCAGGTTTTGTTGGGTTGACCGTGGTTGCGGCGCGTTTGAATGCAGCGACGCCAAGAATGCATATAATCATCCCTGAGAACGCGAGTACCCAGGCGACGACCCGCTGAAAAGGGAAGCGAACACTGAGTTCCGGCGCACACTCACCTGCGAGCCACATCAGAACCGCTACACCAATCACCAGCGCAACCGGCGGGATTCTTAACTCGAGCCTGTCCACCGAGCGAGTATGCTTAACCCGACGGTCGGCTTCCAGTCAATCATCGCTGGAACTCGCTCGCTCAGAACGCGACCGGCCGTTTGGGGCGAGGGGTTTCCAAACTGAACAACTGAATACTGCGCTGTTTCTGCTGGAGCTAGCCACGGTTCCGGAACGGCGTGACGTGCTCCGCGAATGCGTCGGTGGAGCTTTCACCTCACACTAATAGGCATCGCTCACTGATGCTGGAGAGAATCTTCTGCCCTTTTCTCTTCTGTTTCTCGCATTAATGAGAGACAGTTCACCGTCCCATGAGCGAACCGACAAATCGGGAGGTAATCGTACTGAACACGGCCTTGGAGCTGGGCCCCGCGGAGCGCGCAGCCTACTTGGACCGGGCGTGCGACGGCAACGCGGCGCTACGTAAACAAGTCGAAGCATTGCTGCAGGCGCACGACCAGGCGGAAGGTTTCCTGGATGCGCCGCCTGCCGGCCTCGACTTCCAGCGCGCTGGGAACGTGAACCTCCCAGTCACCGAGAAACCCGGGGATAAGATCGGCCGCTACAAACTCCTCCAACAAATCGGCGAAGGCGGCTGCGGGGTGGTTTACATGGCCGAGCAGGAGGAGCCGGTGCGCCGGCGAGTGGCGGTTAAAGTCATCAAACTGGGCATGGACACCAAGCAGGTGATCGCCCGGTTCGAGGCCGAACGGCAGGCGCTCGCCATGATGGACCACCCGAACATTGCAAAAGTGCTCGATGCCGGCGCGACCGAAACGGGCCGGCCCTACTTCGTGATGGAATTGGTTCGCGGGGTGAAGATTACCGAATTCTGCGATGAAAATAATTTATCCACCGAAGGGCGGCTAAAATTGTTTATTCAGGTTTGCGAGGCCATCCAGCACGCGCATCAGAAGGGGATCATTCACCGCGATATCAAGCCGTCGAACATTCTGATCACCCTTGACCAGCCAGGAGGGACCGGCGCGCCAAAGGTTATTGACTTCGGCATCGCCAAGGCGACGCATGGGCGGTTGACCGACAAAACCGTTTTTACTGCTTTTGACCAATTCATGGGGACACCGGCGTACATGAGTCCCGAGCAAGCGGTGATGACCAACCTGGACATTGATACCCGGAGCGACATCTACAGTCTGGGTGTTCTGTTGTATGAGTTGCTCACGGGCAGCACGCCATTCGAACAGAAGGAGTTACTCGAGGCAGGGCTGAACGAGATGCGCCGGACAATCCTGGAGAAGGAACCACCCAAACCATCGACTCGATTTAATGCCTTGCTCGAGGAAGCGCGGACGACGGCGGCCAAACACCGCCAGACCGAGTCCGCGCAATTGGCGCATGTTCTCCGCGGCGACCTCGATTGGATCGCAATGAAGTGCCTGGAGAAAGACCGCGCGCGGCGCTACGAAACAGCAAACGGATTGGCTTCGGACATTCAACGGCATCTGAGCACAGAGCCGATCGTTGCGCGCCCGCCCAGCAGCCTTTATCGCCTGCAAAAGGCAATCCGGCGCAACAAAGCGGTTTTTGTTGGGGCGGCAGCCGTTCTAATCGTCCTGATAGCCGGCGTGATCGTCAGCACTATGGCAGCCTTTCGCACGATGCGCGCGGAACGCGAGCAAATCCGCCTTCGGCAGGTCGCCGAAACTAAACAGAGGAAAAGCGAGCAGGTCGCACGTTTTCTCGAAGACATGCTCCAGGCGGTGGGGCCTTCCGTAGCGGTGGGCCGTGACACGGCGCTTCTGCGGGATATTCTTGCCAGGACCGCTGAGCATGTGGGTCACGATTTGAAGGATCAGCCTGAGGTGGAGGGGGAGTTACGCTCGATTATCGGTAATACTTACTTTGCCATTGCGAACGATTCAGCGGCCGAATCAATGCACCGGCAGGCGGTGGCCATCTATACTAAACTGTACGGCAGCAATAGCCTATACGTAGCCTCCGCGCTCGACCGCCTGTCCGCGGACCTCAGCAGCCTTGGCAAGCAGGACGATGCCGAGGCCATGCAGCGCGACGTTCTCGCCATGCGCAAAAAGCTCCTGGGCAGCGAGCACATTGAGGTCGCTCGCTCCCAAGGTTCGCTGGCCATCGTGCTCCTGAGGCAAACTCATGCGGCACCCGAAGCTGTTAGCAGGCGCAAATTGGCCGAGGCCGAAAGCCTGCAGCGTGAGGCCCTGATGACGCACCGGAAATTGCGAAGCGACCCTTTAACGCTGGCGCGAGCGCTTGCTAACCTGGGATTAATACTCCAGGGCCAAGGCAGCTTGCAGGAGGCTGAAAAGGCATTGCGCGAGGCCCTGGGGCTGGAGCAGGACGTGCTGGGCAAGGAGCATCCGGGCGCCATCGGCTTCTGCTCACCCCTCGCCGAAGTCCTGATGAACGAAGGCAAGTACGCAGAATCGGAAACGCTGTACCGAGAAGCTCTCGCAACGAGCCGGAGAATTTGCGGTAACGAACATCCACAGGTCGCCTATTTCCTGGGGCATCTGGCTATGCTGCTGCAAAAGATGGGCAATTTGGCCGAGTCTGAAACCATGCGCCGCGAGGCGGTGACAATTTATGCGAAAGCGAAGAGTAGCGATCAGCCCCATCCTTATTTGGCCGGTACGCTAAACGATCTGGCCGAGTTGGTTCGCAGCGAGGGCAGACTGTCGGAGAGTGAGGAACTGTTCCGCGAAGCCGTGGCTGTGGGCAGCAAGATGCCGGGTAAACCCTCGGCAGGCAGCTCTCTGAACGGCTTGTTGGACGTGCTGCTAAAAGAGGAAAAATTATCAGAGGCGGACAAGCTCATCGGCCAAATGCTCAACGAGACTCCTAATGATAAATCCGAGCGCTCGAGACTTCTGCGAGCTCGAGGAGATCTTCGCGCTGGCGACCGGCATTGGGACGAAGCAGCA
>Ga0308173_10001392_pt1 | contig 11989 bp, 9 predicted proteins | sample PhyPR1_FD_203716 | JGI IMG/M metagenome (GOLD analysis project Ga0308173, IMG submission 203716) | Soil microbial communities from UC Gill Tract Community Farm, Albany, California, United States - DLSLS.P.R1 | ecosystem: Environmental > Terrestrial > Soil > Agricultural land | place: USA... | reverse complement strand
CTTGGCTCGATTCCTCACGAGGCGGACAATGCAACGGCGGCGGCATGGCGTACCGGCGAGGTCCGGACCGTTGCTGGCGATGTGATGTCGAATGGGGCCATTGTGGCGCCGATGTTCGGGCCCGATACGTGCATCGGCGTCGTGGCCGCCGAAGTGCGCCACGGCCGCGAGGAGGACGGAGCAACTCGCGCCGTGACGATGATGGTAGCCGCGCAACTCGCGACGGTATTCAGTACGTGGACGTCGGCACCGCCGGCACGAGCAGCAGAGGGCTAGATCACCGAGACGACCACGTCCACCGCTACCGGCATTCCTTTGCGGTCGCGAACCCGCGGACAATAATTCGAGGATGGCCAAGGACGATCCCAAAGCGCGCATCCTCGAGCGCGTTCAGCGCGAAAAGGTCAAGTTCCTCCGCCTCCAGTTCACCGACATCCTCGGGGTCATCAAGAACGTCGAAGTGCCGGACACACAATTCCAGGAAGCACTCGACGGCCGGATCATGTTCGACGGGTCGTCGATTGAGGGGTTCGTCCGGATCGAAGAGTCGGACATGTACCTCAAGCCGGACCTCTCAACGTTTCAGGTGCTGCCGTGGACCTACGGCGGGTCCGAACAGGTCGGCCGCATCATCTGCGATATCGCCAATCCGGACGGCACCCCGTTCGCCGGCTGTCCACGAACGGCACTCAAGCGAGCCATTGCCTACGCCAGCGACAAGGGTTTCGTCATGAAAGCCGGCCCTGAAGCGGAATTCTTCCTGTTCCAGCGCCGCGCCGACGGTGAACCGACCACCGAAACGCACGATTCCGGTGGCTACTTCGACTTGACTCCTGTCGATCTGGGAGAAGACGTCCGCCGTGAAATCGTGCTGGCACTCGAGCAGATGGGATTCCATGTCGAAGCGGCCCATCACGAAGTCGCTCCCGGCCAGCACGAGATCGATTTCCGTTATGACGACGGGCTGATCACGGCCGACAACGTGACAACCTTCCGATTCGTGGTCAAGAACGTGGCTAATCGCAACGGCCTGCACGCCACGTTCATGCCGAAGCCAGTATTCGGCATCAACGGCAGCGGCATGCACACGCACCAGTCGTTGTTCATGAAAGGAAGAAACGCGTTCTACGATGAACAGGCTGAGCATCAACTCAGTCGCACCTGTCTGCAATACATCGGCGGGCTGCTGCGTCACGCGAAGGGCTTCTGCGCGATCACCAATCCGCTTGTGAATTCATACAAGCGTCTGGTGCCGGGCTTCGAGGCGCCAACGGCGATCGCCTGGTCCGAGCGCAATCGCAGTCCGCTGGTGCGCGTCCCGGCGTCGCGTGGCGCGACGACCAGAATCGAATTGCGCATGCCGGATCCGTCGTGCAACCCGTACCTCGCCCTCGCGGTCATGTTGCGGGCAGGTCTCGATGGCATCGAGCGTGGCCTTGATCCGGGTCCGCCGGTCAACAAGAACATCGCGCGGATGAGCCACCGCGAGCGGCGTCACCTGCGCATCGACGAACTACCAGGAAATCTCACCGAGGCGCTCGACCAGCTGGAGAAAAGTGACCTGATGCGTGAGACGCTCGGCGATCACATCTTCGATCACTTCCTGGCCGCCAAACGCGAAGAGTGGGACAGCTACATCCGTCACGTCTCGCCATGGGAAATCGAGCGGTATCTCAACGCCTACTGACGGGTCCTGATTATTAGACACGACTGTCCCTCCGCCGCCGCTGCGACCTGTCCCGATGCGCTCCGCCGAGGACGCGGACCGCGCGGCCGTCGCCAAGATTGGTGAAATCAGGCGCAAAATGGCGCGCTGACACCGGGCACGCGAATTGATCAAAGAGCACCCAGCCGCGTCGGATCACCGGGGTGCGCAACTTTCAGGCAGGCGCTGGCATCGCCGCACTCCGGACTTCCTGGCAGGACGTTCACGATCCGGCGCGGCCCTTGAATTCAGGGGCGACAGGAGAAACCTCGATGACCAAGCTTTCGCGTCTGTCCGCAGCACTTCTCAGCGCGTTGCTGATCACCGGCTGCGCGGCTCATGGTGTCCGGATTGCCGACCTGCAGGACCGTCCCGACAAGTACGACAACAAGACGGTCGCGGTGAACGGCGTCGTCACCACGAGCTGGGGCATCCCGCTCGTGCCCTTTCAGCTATACAAGGTGGACGACGGGTCTGGAGAGATTACGGTGCTGGCGCGGTCTGGTCACGCGCCGCGCAAGGGCTCACGGGTCGAAGTGAAGGGCCGTTTGAACGAAATTGGCAACTTTGGAGGGCAGTCCGTCGGTCTCCACATCGAAGAGCACAACCGGAAGACCACCAGCTGATCGTCATGCGGTGATCCGCACCGCAACGGCGGTCATGTCGTCGGCGTGCGGTCCATTGCCGGTGAACTCCTCGACAGCTGCGAAGATCGCGTCGACGATGGCGCGGGCAGGCGCGTCGCGGTGATCACTTACGACGCGGGACAGCCGGGACGCGCCGAACTCGGTGCCTTCCGGATTCATCGCTTCAAAGATGCCGTCGGTGCAGAACACGAAGAGGTCGTCGCGCTGCAGCGAGATCTCGACTTCGTCGTAAGTCACTCCTGGAAAGGAGCCCAGCGGGACGCCAGGAAGCTCGATCTGGCGGCACTCGCGGCCGGAGCAGTAGAGCGGATACGGCAGCCCTGAATTGGACATCGTCAACACCCGCTGCTGCAGGTCGAAAAACGCATAACAGAGCGTGCAGTAGTACTCCTCGAGCTGGCGATCGTGCAGCGTGGTGTTCATCGCCTGCAGCACACCGGCAACGCTGAACCGATCGGGCGTGAAGCGTCGTCGCAGTGTCCGCGAACGCACCAGTTCAGCCGCGAAGGCACCGTATAGCGCCGCTGGTGCGCCCTTCCCGGACACGTCTCCCACCGCAATCACCAGTGTGTCGGCCTCGGGCACAAGGAAGTCGTGCAGGTCGCCGCCCAGTTCGCGGGCGGGCTCGAAGCGACCGGCGACGTCAACGCCAGCCAATGCCTTGGGCAGCTCGGTTGGCAGCAGTGCCATCTGAACGCGCTGCGCGAACCGCAGCTCCTTTTCGATCCGCTCCTCGTTGCGCCGCACTTCCTCGTATAGGCGCGCGTTATCAATCGCGATCGCCGCCTGGCTGGCCAGGAGGGTGAGCAGCTCCTTGTGCTCCTTGCTGAACGCGCTCAGCTCTGGGCTTTCGAGATCGAACACGCCGATGCAACGGTCTTTGATGAGCATCGGAATAACGAGTTCAGAGCGGGCGTCGTCCACCAGGTTGACGTAGCGCGGGTCCGTGGACACGTCGGCGACGAGTACGGGCTCCTTATGAAGCGCAGCCCAACCCACCAGGCCCTCACCCAGCTTCATCTGTTTCGATTCGGCGCCCTTCCCGTAGCGGACGGCCAGCTTCATTTCAAGTACCTGCTCCGCTTCGTTGAGCAGCAGGATCCCGAATGTCCGATAATCGACCAGCCGTTTCGTCAGGTTTGCGATGCGTGTTAGCAGCGCGTCCAGATCGAGGATCGAAGACATCTCGCGGCCGATCTCGGCGAGCGTTTCGAGCGTGTTGACGTAGTTGCGTTCCGACTCGAACAGCCTGGCGTTTTCAATGGCCACGGCGACGTGAGCGGCGAACTGCCGCAACAAGGTTTCATCCTGGCTCGTGAACGCGCCTTCCATTTCATTGAGCAGATTGAGTGCGCCGATCACCTTGCCCTTGCGGCGAAGCGGCACCGCCAGCTGCGACAGCATGTTCCGCAGCGGACCGAGATAGCGCGGCTCCAGCCGGATGTCGTTCACGAGAATCGGCCGGCCTTCTTCGACAGCCGCACCGACAACCCCTTGACCTACTTTCAGCCGCAGCGTTTCCGGGACACCCTGGGGATAGCCGACCGCGTAGCCAATGGTCAGGACCTGCTGACGCTGGTCGAGGAGGTAAACGGAGAACGCGCTGAATCGCGTGAGCCGCGCAATCAGCACGGGAATTTTGGCGAGCAGTTCCTCGAGATCGAGGACCGACGTCACTTCGCGGCCAAGCTCCGACAAAGTCGAGAGCAGTTCGGTATCAGTCGGCGTGCGCACGACCGCCGCGGCGCTTGCGTCGGGTATTGGAACGGACGGATCTGTCATCGGGAAACAAGGCTGAGGAACGCTCGGATTATACTGGACGGTCTGCTATGGAGCCGCTGACGCTGCCCCTGGATTACGCTGCCATCGAGCGCATTCTCCCGCATCGCTACCCGTTCCTGCTCGTCGATCGAATCACCGAGCTGGAACCGGACAAGCGCATCGTCGGGATCAAGAACGTGTCGCTGAACGAGCGCTGCCTGATGGCCGGCCCCAGAGGCCGTTCGGTGATGCCGCCTACGATTCTGACCGAGTGCGTGGCGCAGGTCGGGGCGATTCTGATTCTCTCGAAGCCCGAGAATCGCGAGAAGCTGCCGTTCTTCGCGGGCATTGAGCGCGTCCGGTTCCGACGACCAGTGTTCGCGGGCGATGTGGTCGAGATTGAGGCGCGCGTGAAGCGGCTCCGGAGCCGCATGGGGCAACTGAGCGGCTACGCGCGCGTAAACGGCATCGTCGTGCTCGAGGGCACTATGACGTTTGCTCTCGGGTCGCGGGATGTCTAGTTCACCGCGCGGATGATCAACAGCGCGCCACCAGCCTTGGCAGCACGGCTCGCCCACTTCAACCACGTTACGTCCGGCTTGTAATAGCGGGCGCCATCGAGCAGCGCCGGTGCCAGAACCGTCGCCCCGATCCATGGCTCGTCAAGTCGTGCCGAGGCTGCGATACCGCGCGTGTCGCGTTCGTCCGGACCGCGCTGCATGAATGCAGCGACCGCGTAGCCGATCGAAGTCAGCACGTTGAACGCGACGACGCCTTTGACGAACGGAGCATGTTCGCCTCGCAAGTTCGGGCGCTTCGTCAGGATGAGCTCGTCGGTAGCGTGCTGTACCCAGAACCCTGCGGATGAGATCGCGAATTCCCGCCCGGGCGTGACTGGCCGATGCGTAATGGCAAAAAACGGAACCGGACCGGCATTGACCTTCTTGAACTCCACATCTGCGCCGACCGCCGCATCCACGATCACGTGACCTGCTTCGTGCGCCACAAGACCAACCGCCGCCCCCGCGAGGAATGCACCGAGGTCCTTTTGTGCAGCGGCTGGCCGCGGCACGGCGAACAAGGCGAACAAAACCACCAGAACACCGCAGCGGACGGGCTTCGAGTTGAGCTTGGTCATCGCATCGGGTACCCATGTTGCAGCCTCACCTGGACATCGAGGCCCGGGCACTGAGTCCCCGGCGCCTGTTTTGGGGGAGGGTTTAGACGTGCTCGAGACAATTGCGATCATTCTGATCGTCCTGTGGTTGCTTGGGATGGTCAGCGGCTACACGCTCGGTAACTTCATTTGGGTTCTGCTCGTGATCGCCGTCGTGCTGTTCTTGGTGCGCCTCGTGAGCGGGCGGAGAGTCGTCTGACCGCCGAGTGAAACTTCCAGGCGGGGCATTCGAAGTCGGGGGCGTAAACCGCGCCCCGACTTCGAAGCCCGATCCTTCTTGAAGCGGTCGCATCTCACGCAGCGGCCGCCGCCAGTCCCGCGCGCTCGCGCGCATTCAATCACACAGCCGGGGACGCCGGCCAGAAGAGCGCGGCCGCCAGTAGGGCCGCGGGTGACCGAAAGGTCCGTGATCACCACACGACGGATCACCGCAAGAACCGGGTTTACGTACGCATAAAGCGAGACGGTTGCAAGCGGCAGGTCGCGACGCGCCTAGACGTCAGCCGATATCGGGAACAAGGAGGGAAGCCATCGGCTTCCCATATTGTCCTAGAGGGAGGGGGTGGATTGTTCGTCGGACAGGAACTCGGGTACCTCAGCTTGCCGGACGCAATTACGGCCGCTCTGCTTGGCGGTATAGAGCGCTGCGTCGGCCCGGCCGACCATCGCGATGGCATCCACTTCTCCGCTGAGATTCGCGGCCACGCCGAAACTGGCAGTCACCCGGATTTCACCCTGACCCCACTTCACCGGGTGCGACTCGATATCCCGGCGGAGCGAGTCAGCCACGCGTTCAGCGCCCGCGCCCGGCGTGTCAGGCAGGACGATCAGGAATTCTTCGCCGCCGTAGCGGCACTTCAAGTCGCTGCCGCGAAGTACCGCGCGCATGCGCGTACCGATCGCCACGAGGACTGCGTCTCCGGCCAGGTGGCCGTAGGTGTCGTTGATCGACTTGAAGTGATCAACATCGAACATGATCGTCGCCACGGGCAGTTGCGACCGGCGCGCACGCCGCAATTCATTCTCGAGCACCTCGAGCGCATGCGTCCGCCGATAGCAGCCTGTGAGCGGATCGCGCACGCTGTTCTCACGAACTTCGCGGAACAGTTCGGCGTTCTTGAGCGAGACGGCGAGCAGCGCGCCGGCTGCGGCCAGCACGCTTCGCGACTGCTCGCTGAGCGGCGGAACCGCACACACGCCGATGACGCCGACCGGGCGTCCCGCAATGATCATCGGGAAGCAGACGTCCGCCTCGGTCGCGCCAATTGACGGGTCGAGTTCGCCGAGCGCACGCCGCGCGGCTCGCTCGCGCGATTCCGACGACGAGTCGCCGACGACCGTCAGGGTCTGCCAGACGAGCCCTTCTACGTTTTCGGGGTCCGAAACAGACTCACGAACCATCGCCCACGCACCGCGGCCCGGGAGCAGCAACGGAATGTGCGCCGCGACGACGTCGCGGATCGACTTTTCATCGAGCGAACGCGCCAGCGCCTGACCGAATCCCACCAGCCGCTCCATTTCTGCCGCACGATCGGTCGCGGTCTTCGCAGCCGCTTCTGCGAGAAGCGCGTCTGCTTGAACTTCCTGACGCTGGCGAAGCTGCTGAAAGAGGAAGACGGTGACGAGTATGACCAATCCCGGCAACAGCTGAAGGCCGGTCGACTTTTCGATCTCGCGCGCGTACTCGAGAACGTCGCCGAGCGGGCGCGAGAACATGATGAAGAGGGCCACCGAGAGAGCCCCGAGAAGCGCGAGGTCGTTTCGTCCAAAGAGCCGCATGTACCGCTACGTTTGCGTTATCGGCTCAGCCGTTCCTGTCGAACAGTGTTTCTGCACGGGAAATTTCAATCAGGTACGATGGTCGCCATGCGTCGCCAACACCTCTTCGCAGCGCTTGTTCTTTTCGGCGCTACCGTGGCTGTTTCAGTCACCGCCGACGGCCAGCAGTCGGCCTTCAGAAGCGGCACCGCACAGGCGCTCCCGGCCCCCCCTGGAGCGCTGCCGCCGCTGCCGCAGGTCAGTTTCGATCCGGTCCGGCCGCTGCCGGTTGTCCAGCAGGTCTACGAATTCGCCGCGCGGCACCCGGAAGTACTGAATTACGTTCCCTGTTACTGCGGTTGTGAAAGCGTCGGGCACAAGGCGAATCACGATTGCTTTGTGAAGAGTCGGGCCGCGAACGGCCGCATTGTCGAATGGGACACGCACGGGCTCGGTTGTGCCGTGTGCCTCGACGTCGCGCGCAAGGCCATGACGATGTTCAATCAGGGAATGACGGTGAGCGACATCAGGGCGGCGATTGAGCACGAGTACGCGGGACGTACGCCCTCGCACACACCCACGCCGATGCCCCCGAAGGCTGGCACGAAGGGCTAGCGCATGGACCAGCGGGCCGCCGCCTTTGCCCGGCTGTTCGAAGCCGCGCACGAAGGCGTTTTCATCGGCACGCTGCCGCTCGACACACGCGCCGACGGCACGACCGTCGCTGCGAACCCGCACCTCAAACTGATGTTCGGCGTTCCGGCCAGCACGCCAGAACGGGAAGTTGCGCCGCTGGCGGCGAATCGATTCGCGGACCCCGCCGCCCGCACGGTGTTCGTCGATCGACTGGTGGCCGACGGGTCAGTCACCGACTACCTACTGCGGCTGCGTCGCGTCGACGGCACGCCTCTTTGGGTTGAGATTACCGCGCACGCGACAATCACTGCATCCAGTGACCTTCACATCGAGGCCCTGCTTCGCGACGTCAGCGAGCGCAAGAGGACTCACGACCGTGATCGCGATCTGTACCAGCAGCTGCTGCAGGCCGAGAAGATGGCGGCGCTCGGCCAGACGATCTCCGGGGTCGCCCACGAGCTGAACAACCCGCTGGCGACAATTCTCAGTTGGGCCGAGCGGCTCACAGCGCTGACATCCGACGACGCGCGGCGTGGCGTGACGGTGATCTTGGGCGAAGCGGAGCGCGCGGCCCGGATTGTCCGTAACCTGCTGACGTTCGCACACAAACGGCAGTCCACCCGCACCATGGTGGACCTCAATCGGATCGTGACCGAGACGCTGGCCCTGCGCGCGTACGGTCAGCGCCTCGCCAATGTTCACGTGGTGACAGAGCTCGCCCCAGCTCTGCCGGAGGTGTTTGCCGACGGTCACCAGATCCAGCAGGTATTGCTGAACCTGGTCATCAACGCCGAGCAGGCGATGCTGGCGACCAACGGACACGGCACGCTGACGGTGCGAACCGCACACGACGCAGAGCAAGACTCCGTGCAGCTCATGGTGAGCGATGACGGTCCCGGCGTTCCGCCGGAGATGGAGTCCAAGATCTTCGATCCGTTCTTTACAACGAAGGAAGTCGGCAAGGGTACTGGACTCGGGCTCACGGTCGCCTATGCCATCGTCCAGGAGCACGGCGGACGCATCCGCGTGCAATCCGCTGCGCTCGCCGGTCTAGCCGGGGGGACGCCAACGCCGGGCGCCGCATTTCTCGTCGAACTTCCCGTCAGCCTTCCACAGGCGCCGTCGCGGCCGCCACGACCGCTTAGCAGCCCATCAATGGAGGCCGTCAGGGGCTCGCGAATCCTGCTGGTCGAGGATGAGCGCGCGCTGGCGACGGCGGTCGCGGAAGCGTTGACTGATGCAGGATTGCAAATCGATCACGCGAGCGATGGCGAGGAAGCCTTCGCCCGCGTGCGTCAGGGACACTACGACGCGGTCATCTGCGATCTGAAGATGCCGCGCGTCGATGGAATGATGCTTTACCGCGCGATTGCGGCGGCGACGCCAAGATTGGCCCGACGCGTCATCTTCGTCACGGGCGACGTTGCCGGCACAGACGCCGAACGCTTCCTGGACGAGAGCGGCTGCCGCTGGCTCGCCAAGCCGTTCCGACTTGTGGATTTACTGGTCACGCTTCGAGACGTGCTGGCGTAGACGGGCTCATCGGCCATCGGCAGAACGACCGCCCTCGGCGCGGCAGCCGCTGCCACCGCGCGCGGCGCGAGCGTTGCCTTGAGCATTTCAGGCTTTTGGCGGAACTCCAGAATCGCTGCCCGGAGTGCCAGCTTGGCGGCTTCGGCCGGCATCATCTGTTCGAGCGCTTCCTTCAAGCGGCGGATCGCCCGCGCGTGCAGCTGGGAAACGCGGGACTCGTTCACCCCGATCTGCTGGCCGATCTCCTTCATCGTCGCCTCTTGGTAATAGTAGAGGCCGATGACCTTCTGTTCCCGCGGGGGAAGCGTCGCAATCGCCGCGCGAACCCGGTTCGTCGTTTCCGAACGCTCGTACGCGGCGTCCGGCCGCTCAGGCTCGGACGGTATGAGCGCCTCAGGAACCGAGGATTCGTCGTGGTTGTCGTTGTTGGCGAGTGGCGACGTCGACTCGATCGCGTTGATACGCACGATGGTCCGGCCCAGCCGCTTTTCGTCCGACCCGAGCTTGTTCGCAAGATCCGCCAGTGATGGCTCGTGTCCCAGTTCACGCCGGAGCTGTTCGCGCGCTGCCTCGAGTTCGCGGCGCTGGCGGCGCACGCCTCTCGGCCAGGCATCCTTTCGCAAGGCGTCGATCATCGCCCCGCGGATACGCCGCTCAGCGAAGGTCTCGAATTTGATGCCTCGAGCCTCATCGAATCGATGGGCGGCGTCGATCAACCCAATCACCCCGTCCTGAACGAGGTCGCCGATGTCGATCGAATGGGGCATCGTCGCAGCAACGCGACGGGCAAGCTGCTCAACGAAAGGTATACCTGCGATGACTCGCGGGTGCTCGGTGCCGGTTAGTTGGGGGCGGCGCATCTAGAACCTCCGGCGCCTTCTAACGCAACCGTGATACCAAACGGCAGAGTCTGCGGAATTACCGGCTCCAATTGCGGTAGAGCTTAGTTCGTAAATGGCTGATTCTGCATACTTTGTCTACCACGAGCCGCTCAGAAGTTGCGCGACGCACGAGCACCGGGATTTCCCCAAATCGTCAAGGATCGGACGATTCTGCACCATCATCCGCCAATAGTATGACGGTTCAACTTACAGATTCGGTCGTTGATTGGATTTGGAACAGCGATGGTGCGATTCGGCCGACAGTGTTCTGAATCAGAGCAGTCAGACGCCGGCAACTTCGGTCCGCCGACGTAGCTCCCGAGCCGTCGACATGGCGTCAAGCGTACTCGTGACTACTTGAGCGGCTCTGGCGCGGTCGGTCGCATCGACGGCTTTGGCCTCGAGTAGCTCAGCATGCGCAAGGATGATCCCAAGCTGATTGTTCAGCCGGTGGAACATCTCGCGTGCGTCGGCGTCGCCGCCCAGGGGGCCGGGCGATACAGGGTCTGGCATCAACGGAACGACAGTCACGCGAGCGTCCTTAGGGAGTTCGTGGTGCCGCGGCCGCGTGAGCGGACCCGGAGGGCCCATCACCCGTCGGAACGGCCGGCGAACGCCACAGGGAATCAGCGAAAATCCGGATGGAACCGCCCGCTGTGCGAACGTATTCCACCTTCCCGGCAGAAATCCAGTTGTAAATCGTGCGGCGGCTCACGCCGACTACCTCGCACGCTTTCATGATCGATAGAGTCTGACGATCCATGGCGTTTTCTGTTGTGGGCGCCGGCGGGGACCGGTAAACGTCCGATCCAAGGCCCTATGCCCGTTCCACACTTCATATCGGTCCTCACCCAGCAGATCCTTATCCCCTTTTTTTGTTGTTTGGCCGCCGGGCTGTCAAAATATTGGCAGCCGTGGCTGAAGTCCCCCATCTCCTCTTTGTTGACGACGAGCCGGCGCTCCGTTCCGTGATGGCGCAACGCCTTGAGGAGCGAGGCTTCGAAGTGGTCGGCGCAGATAGCGGTGAACGCGCGCTCCAACTCCTCGAACAGTTCGCGTTCGACGCGCTCGTCACAGACCTCCGCCTTCCGGGCGTCGACGGCACGCAGGTTATAGAGGCGGCACTCCAGCGGTACCCGGGGATCGTCGTGATCGTCATTACGGGATACGGGACCGTGAAGGACGCGCTGGATGCCGGCAAGCGCGGCGTGTCGGACTTCGTCCTGAAGCCCTTCCAGTTCGATGAACTACACCAACGCCTGCAGAAGGCGCTCGAACAGCGGCGCCTGCGGTCGGAGAACGCCTATCTCCGGTCGCAATTGGAGGAACGGTACCAGTTCGGCGGCATCCTCGGCCGAAGCCGTCCGATGCAGTCGCTGTTTCAGCTGCTCGACACGGTCGCGCCCTCCAACAGCACCATTCTCGTGACCGGAGAAACCGGGACGGGCAAAGAGGTCGTGGCGCGGGCCATTCACCACAACAGCCCCCGCAGGGTCAATCGCTTCGTGGCGCTCAATTGCAGCGCCATCCCGGAAACGCTGCTCGAAGCGGAACTGTTCGGGCACGTCCGCGGCGCGTTCACCGGCGCGGTCGGCACCAGGCAGGGCCGCATCGAACAAGCCCATCGAGGCACACTGTTTCTCGATGAAGTCGGCACGATGAGCACAGCACTGCAGATGAAACTGCTGCGGGCTTTACAGGAACGCGAGTTCGAACGGGTCGGCGACAACCAGACGATCAAGGTCGACGTGCGCGTAATTGCGGCGACCAATTCAGATCTTGCCAGGATGGTGGCCGAGGGGACGTTCCGCGAAGATCTCTACTATCGGCTCAATGTCATTCCGATCACCCTGCCACCGCTGCGGGACCGCCGGGATGACATCCCGCTGCT
>Ga0308173_10001390_pt1 | contig 12001 bp, 10 predicted proteins | sample PhyPR1_FD_203716 | JGI IMG/M metagenome (GOLD analysis project Ga0308173, IMG submission 203716) | Soil microbial communities from UC Gill Tract Community Farm, Albany, California, United States - DLSLS.P.R1 | ecosystem: Environmental > Terrestrial > Soil > Agricultural land | place: USA... | reverse complement strand
GTGCGGCGACGCCACCTCGACCAGCTGGTCGAGGTCCTGGTGCGCCACGAGGTCACCTCGGTGCTCAACCTGATGTTCGGCATGCCGGGCGAGACGTGGGCGACGGCCCTGGAGACGGTGGCCTGGGCGCGCGGGCTCCCCGAGGCCGTGCAGGTGACCTGGGCCGTCGGGGTCCGCGTCCTCCCCGGCCTGCCGGTGGCACGCGTCGCCGACGCCGAGCCCCAGCACGTGTATGCGGGCGCCGGGCCGAGTTTCGAGGAGCCCAGCCTCTACTGCCCGCTCGGGCCGCCCCGGGTGGTGGGCCGCCGGCTCAACGAGCTGCTGGGCGGGCTTCCCAACATCGACGGGATCCCTGCGGGCGAGAGCATCTGGAAGAGCACGGGCGTCATCGCCGTCGCCTACCGGCTCGTCGCCGCCGGGGCGGACGTCGACACCTGGGTCCGCGAGGTCGTCGACGTCGCGAGCTGCGCCGGGCCGGTCTCCGCCCGCCTGCTGAAGTCCGTCGACCTCATCGCCCGGTGGAACGACCGGCTCGACCTCGCCGCGGCGACCCCGTTGTCGTCGGCCCCGGCGCCACCCGTGCACCGCTAGGTCAGTGGCCGCCGGGCGCCGCTGCTCGGTGGTCCCGGTTCGGCACCACTTCGCCGAAAGCGGCGTCCGCGCCGCAGCCAGGCACTACCTTCCCCTGCATGACCATCGAGGTTCAGGGGGTCCGCCGCGCCTTCGGCGACGTCCTCGCGGTCGACAGCATCAGCCTCACCGCCAACCCCGGTGAGGTCACTGCGCTGATCGGTCCCAACGGCTCCGGCAAGACGACGCTGCTGCTCATGCTCGCGACCCTGCTGGTCCCGGACCAGGGCGCGATCCGCATCGACGGGCTCGACCCCGTCACGCAGCCCACCGAGGTGCGGTCGCGCATCGGGTGGATGCCCGATGGCTTCGGCACCTGGGACGCGCTCACCGTCCGGGAGGTGCTCCTCACGGTCGCGGCGGCATACCGGATCGCCCCCGAGCAGGCGCGGGCCCGCACCGACGCGCTCCTGGCCACGGTGCACCTCGAGGACCTCGCCGACCGCCGGGCGCGCGTCCTGTCGCGCGGGCAGAAGCAGCGCCTCGGCCTGGCCCGGGCCCTCATCAACGACCCCAGCGTGCTGCTGCTCGACGAGCCCGCCTCCGGGCTCGACCCCCGCAGCCGTATCGAGCTGCGCGACGTCCTGCGCGGCCTCGCCGCCGAGGGCAAGACGGTCCTCGTGTCGAGCCACATCCTCACCGAGCTGCAGGAGGTGGCCGACCGCGCCGTCATCGTGGCCCGTGGCCGCAGCCTCGAGACCCAGCGCCTCGACGACGAGCACGCGATGACGGCCACGGCGTCGTGGCGCATCGACTCCCTCGACCTCGACGGCCTGACGGCCTGGCTGGCCGACCACCACGTGCCGGCCCGTCGGGTCGGCGGTGGCCTCACCGAGGTCGAGGTGGCCGGCGAGGAGAACGCGGCCCGGCTGCTGGCCGACCTGGTCCGCGACGGCATCCGCGTCACCGGCTACGCGCGCAGCCAGGGCGCCCTGGAGACGGCCTACCTCGCAGCGACGGAGGACCGGCGATGAGCTGGCACGGGATCAGGACGGTCGCAGCCCTCGAGCTGCGCCAGCGCGTGCGGACCTCCAAGTGGCCCGTGGTCCTCGGCATCTGGGTGGCGGTGATCGCCCTCGTGGCGTTCCTCGCCTACTACGCCACCAACGACGAGCAGCTGCGCTCCGGAGAGGCGATGTACGACGTGGTCGTCTTCTTCGTGCTCGGGCTCGCCATGCTCATCGTGCCCTCGCTCACCGCGACCTCGGTCAACGGCGACCGTGAGCACGGCGTCCTCGCCACGCTGCAGACCACGCTGCTCACGCACTGGGACATCGTCCTCGGCAAGCTCGTCGCCGCGTGGGCGCTGTCGATGGCGTTCCTCGTCAGCGCCCTGCCCTTCATGGCGTGGGCCTGGTTCGAGGGCGGCATCTCCTTCGGGCGGATCCTGCTGTCGCTGCTGGTCCTCGTGCTCGTGCTCGCCGTGGTCTGCACGGTCGGGCTGATGTTCTCCACGTTGACGGCCCGGCCCATCGCGTCGGCCGTGCTGACCTACCTGACCATGGGTGCGCTCGTCTTCGGGACCACCATCGGCTTCGCCCTGTCGGCCTTCCTGGTCACCGAGAAGGAGCAGCAGACCGTCTTCGGGATCCCCGACAACTGGTACGACACGCACCAGCCGCCGAACATCGACCCCTCCGACCCGACCCTGACGCAGGCGCAGATCGACCAGCTCATGAAGGCCGGTCAGCCGACCCGCGCCGACTGCACGACCTTCACCCGGACCACCGACGTCGCCCACACCGAGCGGATCTGGTGGATGCTGCCGCTCAACCCGTTCGTGGTCGTGGCCGACGCGGCGCCGTCCGAGCCGCGCCACCAGCGTGACGGGGTGTCGACCGCGGGCTTCACCCCCATGCGCTGGATCAGCGGCGGTGTGCGGATGGCCCGCAACGGGCCCGAAGGGGTCAGCGACGAGTGCTGGGTGGACCAGGCGAGCGCTTCCTCGTCGCAGGACCCCATGGAGAAGGCGCTGGGCACCGCGCCCGTCTGGCCGTACGGGTTGGGCTTCCTGCTCCTCGCCGGCGGGGGTGCCGCCACCGTGGCCGGGCGGCGGCTGCGCACCCCGATCCGTCGGCTGCCGAACGGCACCCGCATCGCCTGACCCGGGGTCGTCCCACCCGTTGCCTGACGACGGCCGCCCGACGCGGACGGCTGAGGCGGCCGGCTCAGCTGCGGCCCTGCGCCCGGTCAGGGGTGCAGCGCGTCGAACTCCGCCTCGGAGATGGTCTCGGCGTCGGCGTCGAGCCGGATGTGGCTGAGCAGGGACTGCAGCACGCGCAGCGCCGAGGCCGCCCGCTCGCCCCAGTCGGACAGGTAGCTGAACTGCCACCACCAGAGAGCCTCTGAGACGCGGCCCGCGTCGTAGTGGCGCAGGCCGTGGGACAGGGCGCCGGCCACGACCGCCACGTCGTTGGACAGTGAACCCCTGGTCAGCTCTGGCGAGGTCACCGGGTCGACGACGTCGGCGTACTCGTCGAGACCCTCGAACAGGTTGGCGAACCCGGTGCGCAGCGGGTCGAGCTCGGCCTCTGCCGTGTCGGCCTCGAAGCGCTCGGCCGGCACGATGTCCTGGATCGCCGCGAGCCTCGTGCCCATGACGAGGGCCTGCGAGAGCGCCAGCAGCGTCATGGGGATCGCAGCGTCGGGCGCGGAGCCGGAGGCCACCTCGGTCACGGTGGCGAGGTAGTGCCGGGCATCGCCGGCGGAGTCGTCGGCCAGCACCTTGAGGTCCTCAGACATCGAGCAACCGCCTTCCTTCGAACGCGCGGCCGAGGGTGACCTCGTCCGCATACTCCAGGTCTCCGCCCACCGGCAGGCCCGAGGCGAGCCGGGTGACCTTGAGCCCCATCGGTCGCAGGAACCGGGCGAGGTAGCTCGCGGTCGCCTCGCCCTCGAGGTTGGGGTCGGTGGCGATGATGACCTCGGTGACCTCGCCGGAGGCCAGCCGGGTCATGAGCTCCTTGATGCGCAGGTCGTCGGGACCGACACCCTCGATGGGGCTGATCGCGCCGCCCAGCACGTGGTAGCGGCCGCGAAACTCCCTCGTCCGCTCGATGGCCACGACGTCCTTGGGCTCCTCGACGACGCAGATCGAGGTGCCGTCGCGCCGCGAGTCGGCGCAGATGCGGCACTGCTCGCCCTCGGCGATGTTGCCGCAGGTGGCGCAGAACCGGACCTTCGCCTTCACCTCGGTGAGCGCGTCGACCAGCCGCTTCACGTCGACGGTGTCGGACTGCAGCAGGTGGAAGGCGATGCGCTGGGCACTCTTGGGGCCGACCCCGGGCAGCCGCCCGAGCTCGTCGATGAGGTCCTGGACCACGCCTTCGTACACACGGGTGAGCCTATGCCCTGCGGGTGTCAGCCATGGTGTCAGCCACCCGACCGGACGCGCTCGCGCAGCCCGGCTGCCAGGCCCATGACCGTCAGCTGGTCGACGAGGCCGCCGAGCCGCCGGGCCAGCAGCGGGCGCCTCACGGGGGCCAGCCGCAGGCGCAGGTGCAGCCGGGTGCCGGACGCACCCTCGGGGTGGAGCTGCAGGCACCACGTCAGGTGGGTGTGGCCGCGGGTGGAGGTGTGGAGGAGGTGTTCCGAGGGGTTGATCGACGCCACGGTGAAGGTGGCGTCGCGACCGCCCCAGTCCGGGATGACGTCACCGACGGCCAGCCCGAGGTACCGCTGGTCCAGGTGTCGCAGGCCGCGGCGCGACGGGGGGAGCAGTCGTTCGACCACGGACGGCAGGTACCACCCGGCCCGCCGCTTGCCGAGCTGCACCAGCCACGGCCAGACGCGCTCAGGTGGCGCAGGGAGGCTGAAGGCCCGGTCCATGACCACGTCTGCCCGACCCAGCAGGTCGTCACCGGGGAGGCTGGCGGCACGTTCGGCGGGGGTCGGACGGGCCAGCACGAGGTCAGCCCTCGTCGATGACCCTGCCGCCGAGGATGCGCTCGATGACCGGGCGACCCACGTCGCCGACCGCCTCGATGTCCTCGTCGTCGTCACTGGCCGCACTGTCGTCCGCGACGTAGGTCTCCGGGGTGCGCTCGGGCTCCTCCGCCGCGACCTCGGCCTTGGCGCGGGCGAGGAGGGAGCCGGGCTGCGCGGGGGCCACCGCGATGGCCGGGGACCCGGGCGCGGGTTCGGTCGCCCATGACGGGCCACCACCCGGCGCCGAGGGGGCACTGGCCCAGCCACCGTCACCCGACTCGGGGGTCGGGGCCACGGCTCCACTGGCGGCATAGGCCGTGGCAGCCCGTCCGCCGACGTCACCGGACGCGGACGAGGCACCGGCCGCGGGACCGGTTGCGCCGACTGCGCTCGTGGGCCCGCTCGCCGTCGGCGCCGGCCCACCCGCGGAGGGGGCGCCCGGACCCGGCTCGTGGAAGCCCTGCGAGGTCTCACCACGGCCGACCACGGGGTGGGACTCCCCACTGGGCGCCGACAGCCGGGCGTCAGGTACGGGGATCCCCTCGACCCGGGCGTCGACACCGAGCACGTCGATCAGGGCCTGGCGGACCAGGTCTGCGTGGGGGCCGTGGCGGAAGGTGTTGGCGATCCCCACGGTCGAGATGCCGAGGACCACGCGGCGGCCGTCGAACTCGTGGACCGTCGCATGCTCGGACAGCAGGGTCCAGGTCGTGCGCTTGTGCTTGAAGATCCAGCCGAGGATGTCGGGCCACGCGCGCCGGATGGCCGCGGTGTCGAGGCCACCGGCCTGCGGCCGGGCCGGCTCCTGCGGCTGGGGCTCGGGCTCGGGCTCGGGCTCGGGCCGAGCCGGCTCGGTCGCCGACTGTCGCGCTTGAACCGGCTCAGCCGGCTCGGGCTCGGACTGCCTGGTCTGCGCCCGCTCGGTCTGCGCCCGCTCGGCCTGCGCCCACTCGGCCCGCGCGGGTTCGGGCTGCTTCGCTTGGGCCGGCTCTGGCTCGGACTGCCGGGGCTGGGGCTCGAACTGCTGCGGCTCCTGCACCGCCGCCGCAGCGGTCGGGGCAGCGGTCGGGGCAGCGGTCGGGGCAGTGGCTTGGGAAGTGGCTTGGGCAGCGACCGGCGCCGCCGAGGCCACCGGCTGGACCGGCGCCTGCACGCGGGCCACCACGGTGGGCACCCCCTCGACATCGAGGCGGCGCTCGAGGCGGTCGAGGCGCGCGGAGTACCCACTCTCTCCGGAGGCGCCAGGGAGCAGGACGCGGGCGCAGATGAGCTCGAGCTGCAGGCGCGGAGCCGTGGCGCCGGTCATCTCGGTGAGCCCTGCGTTGACGATGTCGGCGGCCCGCGACAGGGCGCCGTTGCCGAAGGCCGCCGACTGCTCGCGCATGCGCTCGAGCTGGTCGACGGGCACCCCGCGCAGCACCGAGGAGGCCCCGTCGGGCACCGCGGCGACGACGATGAGGTCGCGCAGCCGCTCGAGCAGGTCCTCGACGAACCGGCGCGGGTCGAGCCCCGTCTCGATGACCCGGTCGACCTGGTGGAACACCCCGGCCGCGTCGCCCACCGCGAACGCGTCGATGGTGGCGTCGAGCAGCTCGCCGTCGGTGAACCCGAGCAGCGCGGCGGCGCTCTCGTAGGTGAGGCCCTCGTCGGTGGACCCGGCGATGAGCTGGTCGAGCACCGACAGGGAGTCACGGACCGAGCCGCCGCCGGCGCGGGTGACGAACGACAGCACCCCGGGCGCCACGGCGACGCCCTCCTGCTCGCACAGGCGCTGCATGTAGTCGGACAGCTGGCCAGGCGGCACGAGCCGGAAGGGGTAGTGGTGGGTGCGGCTGCGGATGGTGCCGATGACCTTCTCGGGCTCGGTCGTCGCGAAGACGAACTTCACGTGCTCCGGTGGCTCCTCGACGATCTTGAGCAGGGCGTTGAAGCCCTGCGGCGTGACCATGTGGGCCTCGTCGATGATGTAGATCTTGAAGCGGCTCTGCGCCGGACCGTAGGACGCGCGCTCGCGCAGGTCGCGGGCGTCGTCGACGCCACCGTGGCTGGCGGCGTCGATCTCGATGACATCGACCGAGCCGGAGCCGCCGCGCGCGAGCGCCACGCAGGAGTCGCACACGCCGCAGGGCTCGGGCGTCGGGCCCTGCTCGCAGTTGAGGCAGCGCGCCAGGATGCGGGCGCTGGTGGTCTTGCCGCAGCCGCGGGGGCCGGAGAACAGGTAGGCGTGGTTGACCCGGCCGGTGCGCAGCGCCTGCATGAGCGGCTCGGTGACGTGCTCCTGGCCGATGACGTCGGCGAAGGACTCGGGCCGGTAGCGGCGGTACAGGGCGGTGCTCACGGGGGGAACCCTAGTCGGCGCACCTGACACGGGGCACCCGCCGCCGGCAGGCCCCAGAGCCCTCCCTGAACACTCCCTGAGGCCGGCGGCACTGGCGCGTGGGGCGCGGGTGACACACTGACCGGTGACGAGGGAGGTCCATGTTCGGACGACGTGCTCAGGCCAGTGCCGCAGCGACGGCCACGGCGACCGCCAACGGGACGGCCGCGGGTGACGGCACCACTGCCGCACCGGTCACCATCAAGGTCTCCAAGGCCGGCAAGGACATCGAGGGGTCGGTGCTGCTGGCCCCGGTCAGCCTCACCGTCCGGTCGGGACGCTGCCTCGTCCTGCGCGGAGCCAACGGCAGCGGCAAGACCACCCTGCTCAAGATCCTCGCCGGCGCCCTCGAGCCCTCCACCGGCACCGCCACCCTCGACGACGGCCCGCTCGACGAGCGCGACGCGGCCACGCGGGCACGGGTCGCGGCGCTGGTCGGCTCGCCCACGGCGTACCGCGACCTCACCCTCATCGACCACCTGGTCCTCATCGACTCCACCTGGGGCGGCGCCATCGACACCGCCGACGAGCGCGCCGACGAGATGCTGGCCACCCTCGAGATCGACCACCTCTCGGAGCGGTTCCCCCACGAGCTCTCCTCGGGCCAGCAGCAGCTGTTCCACCTCGCGATGGTGCTGTTCCGGCCGTCCCAGGTTCTCCTGCTCGACGAGCCGGAGCAGCGCCTCGACACCCACAAGCGCGAGCTGCTCACCCAGATCCTGCTGGCCCGCAAGGCCTCCGGCACGGCGCTCGTCGTCGCCTGCCACGACCCGGTGATGACGTCGGCGCTGGCCGACAAGGTCCTCGACATCACCGGCGCATGAGCGGGACGACCACCCCGACGAGCGCGCCGCCCACCACCGACCGCGAGCGCCTCGCGCAGGCGCGCGAGGTGATCCACGGCGGGGAAGCCGACCGGAGTGCCTCCAACGCGGTGTACGCCGCGTACGTCGCCGTCATCGCGTCGCTCGTCTACGGCGTCCCGGCGTCCCGTGCGTTCTTCATCTTCGTCGACCCGGCCTGGCTGTCGCGGCACCTCACCGGCGTGCAGGGCGTGCTGGTCATCGGCTCGGTCGTGCTAGGGCTGGTGCTGCTCGCCTACCGCGTCGGCTCGATCCGCGGCCCGGTCGTGCCGGACCTGCCCTACCTCGACCACGTCGCCTCCAGCGCCCTCGACCGCGCCGTCGTCCTGCGGCGCTGGTGGCGGCTCAGCCTGCTCGGGTGCGTGCTCGGGGGGCTGCTCACCGGCGCTGTCGTCGGCACGGGCATGGTCGTGGCCAAGGTGGCCTCGCCGCTCGCGCTGCTGCCCTCGACGGTGGGCGGGATCCTGCTCGGCCTGGCGGTCGCCGGTGCGTGGCTCTGGGGACAGGTGCGCTCCTGGCCTACCGGTTCGCGAGGGCCCTCGACGGTCCTGCGGGAGGGGCGCTCGCTGCGCGCGCTGCACCACGTCGGCCTGCGCACCCAGTCGGCCCGTGCGGTCACCGTCGGTGGCGCGGTCCTCGCCGGCGACCTGCGCGCGGCGCGGCTCGACGTCGCCGCCCCCAGCACCCGGCTGCGCCACTCGCGGCTGCGCGCCCACGGGCCCGTCGGCGTCGTCGCCGCCCGGGACGCCCTCGGCCTGCGCCGCTCCCCCGGGGCGGTCGCGGCCGGCCTCGTCCTCACCGTCGGCGGCTCCTGGGCGCTGGCCCACTCCACGACACCGGGTGTGCCGAGCATCGTCGCCTTCGTGGGGATCCTGGCCGCCTACCTCGGGTACGGCGCGTGGTCCGAGGGCCTGCGCCTGCAGGGCGACAACGCCGGGACGCCGGCACTCATCGGGCTGCCCTTCCGCGACGAGGCGCGGGCCCACCTGCTCGTGCCGTCAGCGCTGTACGCCGTCGTGGCGCTCCTCACCGGCGCCGTCACCACCATCACGGCACCGTCGGCCGGCACCACCGCCATCTGGTGGCCGCTGGCCGTGACGGGGCTGGTCGCCGCCGCGCACCTCATGGCCGCGTTCCGTGGGCTGCCGCCCGTGACGCTGTTCTCCGGCGGCTCAGCGGTGATCTCGGTCGTGTTCTGGTACTCCCGGCCCCTGCTGCTCGCCGTCGTCGGGGTGGTCGCGGCGACCGCCGCACTGGGCCGGTCGGGCGTGGGCCACGGGGTCGTGGTCATCGCCCTCTTCACCGCCGGCACCGCGATCTTCGGGATGCGCCGCGTACGCCGCCTCGACGAGGCCCACCGCGCCTGAGCGCACGAAACGCCGGTTGCGCGGCAAAGGGCGCCTTGGTGTCCCGACCTCTGCCACGCAACCAGCGTCTTGCGGGGGGCGTCGCGGGCCGGACGGGGGCGGACACGAGGACACCCCGCGTACCTGGAAGAGCTCTCCTACCCTTGCTGCATTCCTGCCCTGGGGGAGTTCGGAGAGGTACCACCACGCGGGGTGCCGGTCGTCAGTGTAGACGGGCCCGTGCCGCGGCAGCCAATCCCCTCCTGCGACACTGCTCCGAGCCGTCCGCACCGACCCTGGAGCCCCATGTCACCGCTCGTCCTGTTCCGCCGCCTCGCCGTCGCGGAGGCCACGACCTGGGCCCTGCTGCTGGTCGGCATGGTGCTCAAGTACGGCACGCGCACCACCGAGCTCGGGGTGCAGGTCTTCGGCATGCTGCACGGCATCGTCTTCATCGCCTACTGCCTCGGCACCCTCTTCGTCGCGGTCGACCAGCGGTGGTCGGCCCGGGTGACGCTGCTCGGTCTCGCCAGTGCCGTGCCGCCGTTCATGACGGTGTGGTTCGACCGGTGGGCCGAGCGACGCCACCTGCTCGAGGGCGGCTGGCGGCTGCGCGCCGGGGGCGAGACCCCGCGCTCGCTGCCCGAGAAGGTGCAGGCGCGCATGCTCGCCCGGCCGGTCGCCGCGGCCGTCCTCGCGCTCCTCGCGGTGGCTGCGCTGACCACCGTCGCGCTGCTCGTCGGACCCCCGGCCGGCTCCCCCAGTTGACGATTTCAGGGCAGGGCCTGTGCCCGTGTAGCCTCGCCCGCGGAGGATTCGCATAGTGGCCTAGTGCGCACGCTTGGAAAGCGTGTTGAGTGAAAGCTCTCAGGGGTTCGAATCCCCTATCCTCCGCCACAGAGATGGCCCCCGAGCTCGCGCGGGGGCCTTTCTCATGTCCGAGGGTCGGCGACCCGGGATCGCCGTTCGTGGCGGGAGAGCCACGTACGGCGGCCGCTCGGTCGCCACAGCGACCGTTCGTGGCGCGAGAGCCGCGCACGGTCGTCGGCGAGCCGGCCCGGCGCGCGCGGGGGGGCCGTCAGTCGACGAGCAGGTATGCCGCATGCGCGGGCAGGGTGCCCGTCTGCCCGAGGTGCGTACCCAGCAGCCACGCCCCGTCGAGGGCGCCACCGGCCGCCGGCGTGAGCCTGCGACCCTCCGCGGACAGCCGCTCCTCCAGCGACGCCCGCACGGGAGACGCACCGAGCACCCCTCCGGTGGCGGCGAGCCGGGGGTCCGCGAGGCCGGCCGCCGCGGCGAGGAGCGCGTCGCCCAGCCCTCGTCCCGCGCGGGCGCAGAGGTCGGCCGCGACCGGGTCGGTGGGCGCCGCGTCGGCGACGACCGGCGCGAACCCGGCCAGGCGTTCCGGGGCGTCGGGCGCGTTCATCACCTGGCGCGGCCAGGTGGCCGGCTCGCCGTAGGCGTCGACGCCCGACCCGAGCAGCACCGAGGACCCGTCCGGCAGCCCGTCGTGGGCCCGCAGGGCCGCGCGCAGCCCCTCGAGCCCGAGCCACGCCGCCGAACCCACGTCGCCGAGCACGTGCCCCCAGCCGTCGACCCGTCGCCAGGTGTCGGCGAAGTCGGTGCCGAACGCGACCGCTCCCGTCCCGGCCGCCACCACGGCTCCGGGGCGCAGGCCACCGAGGGCCCCGACGAGGTTGGCGACGGCATCGCTGACCACCACCGTGCGCCGGCCGCCGAGGGCGGAGCGCACCGTCTGCATCACCTCGACGCGGTCGGCGAGGAAGAGCAGCCCGCGCATCGACCAGACGACGACGTCAGGCGCCTCGGCACCCACCTCCTCCGCGAGCAGCCCCCGGGCCGCGAGGGCCAGGGTGGGCACATCGATCCCGCCCGGCTGGATACGCACTCCCGGTGCCGTGCGCACCGGGCCGGGCTCCTCGCCGCGACGGACCTGCACCCGCAGGCCGGAACCGCCGATGTCGACGGCCGCGACGCTGTACCCGGCACCGCTGCTCACGCGGGCGATGGGATCACTTGGACATGCCTGCGGTCAATCCGGCGACGATCTGCTTGGTGGCGACCAGGAAGAGAACGATGAGCGGGATGGTGGTGATGACCAGGCCCGCGAAGACGGCCGAGTAGTTGGTCGCGTTCTCCCCGAAGAACGTCGTCAGCCCGACGGGCAGCGTGTACTTCTCCTCGCGCCGCAGCAGCACCAGCGGGAAGAGGAAGTCGTTCCAGATCGGCACGAACCTGAACACGGCCACGGTGGCCAGCGCGGGACGCACCAGCGGCACCATGATCCGCCAGAACGTCTGCCACGGCGACGCGCCGTCGAGCGCCGCGGCCTCCTCGAGCTCCGCGGGCAGCTGCCGGAAGAACGTGGTGAGGACGAAGATCGAGAAGGGGACGCCGGACGCGCCGTACATCAGGGCCAGGCCGAACCGGGAGTCGATGAGGCCGAGGCCGTCGAACAGGTAGAAGATCGGCAGGATCGCCAGGTGGATGGGCAGCATCAGCCCGGACAGGAACAACGACTCCAGCGCCCGGAACGCCCGCGAGTGCACCCGGGCCAGGGCGTAGGCGGCCATCGTCGAGACCACCGTCGAGAGCGCGACGGCTCCCACGGTCACGAGCAGGGAGTTGCCGAAGTAGGTGGCGAAGCTGCCCGTCGTCCACGCCTCCCGGTAGCTCTCCACCGACACCGGCGACGGCAGCCCGAGCGGGTCGGTGATGAGGTCGGCGTTGGTGCGGAACGAGCTGACGACCATGAGCAGCAACGGCACCAGGGCGACGGCTGCGTAGCCCCACAGCACGATGCTCGCCGCGACGCCGCCGACGGGCTTTTGACCGGT
>Ga0308173_10001389_pt1 | contig 12005 bp, 11 predicted proteins | sample PhyPR1_FD_203716 | JGI IMG/M metagenome (GOLD analysis project Ga0308173, IMG submission 203716) | Soil microbial communities from UC Gill Tract Community Farm, Albany, California, United States - DLSLS.P.R1 | ecosystem: Environmental > Terrestrial > Soil > Agricultural land | place: USA... | reverse complement strand
TCGATCGCGACCCGCAAGCGCCCACTGTCGTCGCCCGCATGCTGCTCGGTGCGCACTCACCCGAAAGCATGCACGACGACATTCTGGCTTCAGTCGGCTTGACGCTGGATGCGCCGGACGCACGAAAGCCCGTCGGAGCCAGGAGTTCCGCGACCGCGTCCTGCGGGCGTATCAATAACGCTGCGCACTGTGCAACCTCGACGTGCGCGTCTGCAAGCGAACCATTGGTCTCGAAGCCGCGCACGTCAAGTTGCTGCAGTTGCGCGGACCGGACGTTGTCGAGCACGGCATCGCGTTGTGCTGCCTGCGCCCTAAGCTCTTCCATATCGGCGCTTCCACGCTCGCCGACGACCGGCGTGTCCTGGTCTCCGAAGAAGCGCACGGCATCGGCCAGTTCGATCCGATTCGCTGCGGCATCGCGGCAGCCAGATTAACGCGCCCGTCAGACCAGAGGATCACCCGTCCGCAAGTTTCGTCGCCTGGCATCGCGCCCAAGTCTTCCGAGGACGCACACGGCCGCTCCAAACCAGCGCCCGAAGCTCCCCGAAACGTTTCCCGCGAGGTTGCCGCGCCGACCCGCGTACACTTCCGCTTTAACCAGATCAACCACGCGCGCGGCCCGCGCCCGCGCGAATCGCAATCAAGAGAATCCATATGTTTACCTGCCGAAACCAATCCTGCGGCGCAGAGTGGGAACCGTCGGACGTCGTCATCAAGAACGAGGGCCAAGGGCTGCTGTTCCGCTGCCCGATGTGCGGCGCGCGCAACTACGTCACGCGCCACCAGTCGCCGGATGGCGCGATCTCCTACGAACAAGTCACCGACATCCCGTCGCGAGACGCGCGCTAACGCCATGACCACCGACACCTCTTTCGCCAGCCTGCCGCTCGCGCCCGCGATGCAGGCGAATCTGCAACAACTCGGCTACACATCGATGACGCCGATTCAGGCCGCGAGCCTGCCGCATGCGCTCGCCGGGCACGATCTCATCGCGCAGGCCAAAACCGGCAGCGGCAAGACCGCGGCCTTCACGCTGCCGCTGCTTGCCCGGCTCGATACCCGGCAATTCGCCGTGCAAGCGCTCGTGCTGTGCCCGACGCGCGAACTCGCCGATCAGGTCACGCAGGAGATTCGCCGCCTCGCGCGCGCCGAAGACAACGTGAAAGTGCTGACGCTCTGCGGCGGCACGCCCATGCGTCCGCAGATCGCGAGCCTCGAACACGGCGCGCATATCGCCGTCGGAACGCCGGGGCGCATCATGGATCATCTGCAACGCGAAACGCTTTCATTCGATGCCGTCCGCACGCTCGTCCTCGATGAAGCCGACCGCATGCTCGACATGGGTTTTTTCGACGATATCGCTTTCGTCGCGCGCCAGTGTCCGAAGGATCGCCAGACGCTGCTGTTCTCGGCGACATATCCGGAAGGCATCGTGAAACTGAGCCAGCAGTTCTTGCGCAATCCACGCGAAATCAAGCTCACCGAGCAGCACAGCAACGCGAAGATCAAGCAGGTCTTCTATCAGGTCGAAGACGACGAACGGCTGCATGCAGTCGGCTTGCTGCTGGATCACTATCGTCCGGTCAGCACGCTCGCGTTCTGCAATACCAAGCAGCAATGCCGCGATCTGCTCGACGTGTTGCGCGCGCAGGGCTTCGAAGCGATGACGCTGCACGGCGAACTCGAACAGCGCGAGCGCGATCAGGTGCTCGTGCAGTTCGCTAACCGCAGTTGCTCGGTGCTCGTCGCAACCGATGTCGCCGCGCGCGGTCTCGATATCGCGCAACTGGAAGCGGTCATCAACGTCGATGTGACGCCGGATCCCGAAGTGCACGTGCATCGCATCGGCCGGACGGGGCGCGCGGGTGAGGAAGGCTGGGCGCTGTCGCTGGCGAGCATGGACGAGATGGGGCGCGTCGGCGCAATCGAAGAGGCGCAGCGGGCCGAAGTGGAGTGGCATCCATTGTCGGAATTGACGTCGGCGGAACCGGGGCACCTGAAGCCGCCCATGGCGACGTTGCAGATTCTCGGCGGCCGCAAGGACAAGATCCGCCCCGGCGACGTGCTCGGCGCGCTCACCGGCGAAGCGGGATTCAGCGGCGAGCAGATCGGCAAGATCAACGTGCTGGATATGGTGACTTACGTGGCGGTGGAGCGCAGCGTCGCCGACGACGCGCTGCGCAAGCTGGGCGCCGGAAAGCTGAAGGGGCGCAAGGTGAAGGTACGCCGGATGTAGCCGCGTTTCACTCGCGCGCCATGCTCGTCGCCGTTGTCCCGCCTGAATCGCGCGCGACGAGCCGCAAACCGCTCGCCACGCTCGCCAATCCGGCGAAGCCCGCACCGAGCGACAGCGCGAGCGCCGGACCGTGCTTGCCCGCGATGCCGAAGCACAGCGCGACGAGCGCCGCGCCCGATGCCTGTCCGATCAACCGCGCCGTCGCCACGACGCCGCTCGCGCCGCCGCTTCGCTCGCGGGGCGCGCTCGCCATGAACGCCTTCAGATTCGGCGACTGAAAGAAGCCGAAGCCCGCCCCGCAAATCGCCATGCGAATGCAGATATCGAGTGCATGCGGATTCGCGGGCAACGCCGCGAGCGACACCATGCCCGCGCACATGATCGCCAAGCCGATGCCGCCGAGCAGTCCCGGCGCATAGCGGTCGGACAGCCGCCCCGCGATCGGCGCCATCAACGCGACCAGCACCGACCACGGCGTCATCAGAAAGCCCGTTTCGACCTGCGTCCGCCCAAGGACGCCTTCGAAGTAGAACGGCAACGAGACGAACGCGAGCCCTTGCGCCGCGAACGAGCAGACGGCCGTCATCGTCGACAGCGCGAACATCGGGCGTCGAAAGAGATCGACAGGCAGCATCGGCGCGGGATGGCCGCGCTCGCGCCGCAGCATCAACGCCCCCGCGACGAGCGCAACGCCGAGCGAGGCAAGCACCATCCGCGAAGCTGCGCGCTGCGCCGCCTCGCCGAGCGCGAAGATCAGCGAGGCGAACGTGACCACGTTGAGCGCCGCCGCGACGCGGTCGAACCCGTGCGCGCTGCGTCTGGTCTGCGGCAGCGCAGGCCACGCGATGACGAGCGCGAACACGCCGACCGGCAAGTTCACTGCAAAGAGCCACGGCCATGTGCCGAGCGAGAGCACGATCGACGCGACCGTCGGCCCCACCGCGAACGCAATGCCGACGATAAGCGCATTCAGCCCCACGCCGCGCCCCAGCCGGTGCAGCGGAAAGATTGCGCTGATCAGCGCCGTATTGACGCTCATGATGGCGCTCGCGCCTAGCCCTTGCAGCAGGCGGGCGGCGACTAGCGTCGGCAGCGACCACGAGAAGGCGCACACCGCCGAGGCGATCGTGAACACGACGAGCCCGCTCAGATAAATCCGCCGATGCCCTACGATGCCGCCGAGCGCCGCCAACGGCAGCAGTGTGGCGACCATCGCGAGCTGATAGGCGTTGATGATCCAGACGGAGGCCGCGGGCGTCGCGTGCAGATCGGCGGCGATGGCGGGCAGCGCGGTGTTGGCGATGGCGGTATCGAGCGTGGCGAGCGCGACGGCAAGCAGAATGGCCGCCATGCCGCGACGTTCGAGCGGAGTCATCGGCGAGTCGGGCGCGCGGGGCGCGGGCTGGATCGGATCGGCGGGCACGTCGGTGTTCCGGATGTAAGCAGAAGGAGAATAATCCGACACGATACGGGAACGCGGCGCTTCTCGCTGAATGGGGCTGCGGGAGCTTTCAGAGACATGTCGGCGGCGGGTATCCTGTGCCGACGCGATATAGCGGGAGACAGAATATGGCGATCAGAATTGTGCGGCTCGGCACACCGCGCGCACCGGACGAGGGCTTGCGAATCGGCACCGTGCGCCGGCCGCCGCGTGGCGTGCGGAAGTCCGAATTCGCGAGCCGCAATTTCTACGACGTCTGGTATCCGAATCTGTCGCCGTCGGCGGAAGTAGTCGCGCTGGCGCTGAGTGCGGAGACCGACAAGGACTGGCGCGCGTTCGTAAAGAGGTTCAAGTCGGAGATGGCCGCGCCGGGCGCGAGCAAGTCGCTGGATCTGCTTGCGGCGCTTTCGCATACGACCAATTTTTCGGTCGGATGTTATTGCGAGAATGAAGCGCGGTGTCACCGCTCGGTGTTGCGGGCGTTGCTGGAGGAGCGGGGCGCGGAGGTGGTCTGAGTGAACGGCCGGTCGCGAAAAAGGCGATAGGCGCTGCCGTAGAACCCGCCACGCCCATCGCCTCGACCGCTCGTTCTAGTCGGTGCCGAGCTTCGGCGAGCGCGGTCCGTACGGCAGGCCTTTATCGCCGCCTGTTGCGATGGCACCCGTCAATCCACCGACGCCGAAGTTGTAGCCGACTTCCTTGCCGTTTGCCGACGTCTGTCCTTTCCAGAGTTCGTCGCCCGAGCGCAGATCGACAGTTTCGCGTTGGCCGTCACGACGGTGCGGCTATCGACGATTACGAATTTCGCGCCGTAGTTCGTGACCGTCGTGTAGAGCGCGGCGTCAGCGCCGAAGATCTCGCGGAGCTTTGCGGGCGGGGGACGTCCTGGATATCGCTGGGTGTCGTCAGGCCGTTGTGCCTGAACGTCTCGTCCATCTCGGCGACCGGCACCACGTAGTAGCCACCATCGGCGAGCGGCATGGTCATTTGCGACAGCATGCCGTTCGTCGCGTTGATGTCCGAAGTCTGGTTGACGGGCAAAACGAGGATCGAGCGCGGCTTGCTATTGCGAAACGCGGTGTGAACCGCCTCCTGCGGGGCGCGCGAGGCACATGCGCTCAGCATCAGCAAAGCCGACAGCATCGCGATGAGTTTGCGAGAAAGTCATGTTATTGGCCGTCGCTTACTCGGGGTGGCTCAACAAAGAGTCCATGCAAACGGACGACTCGGGAAACGACTGCTTCTCGGCATCGAATTCCTGCCGCGAAGAATCGAAAGACGCCGTCGTTCCAAGGCGATGCCGACTGCGATTGCTTCGCGCGCCGCTTGCCGGGTACTCAGGGCTGGGCGGGTTCTGCAGATGCGGGCACTGCTGAGCAAGAGGAGGGTATCTGGTTGAAACAAAACCGGACTGACGGCAAAGGAATGCGATCGTTCAGCGATTCGATGTCCGGTGATAGCCGGATAACTCTGACATGCCGAAGGGGCTGTGCGTGCGGAGGAAATGAAAAAGGCCGGTCAGCTTTCGCTGACTGGCCTTTCAAAACTTTTTGGTGGGGCGTGAGTGACTCGAACACTCGACCTACGGATTAAGAGTCCGCTGCTCTACCAACTGAGCTAACGCCCCAACAGAAGCGAAATTATAGCGGGAGTATTTCGAAAAGCGCAAGTCCCGCCCCGCAAGTTTTCGGCATCGCATCCGCAGCGACGCGGGCCGCATATCGGCAAGCAGCCGGTATCATGACGCGACCGAACCGTCGTTCGATTCCGACCCTCACCTGGACGAAAACAAATGGACGAAGCCGCTATCCGCGCGCTGCTCGACAGCATCCTCGCGCCGTGGGTCCGCGCGTTGTCGCTCGCGCCCGAATCTGTCGGCGACGACTCCGTCACCCTGCGTCTGCCCCATTCGGAGCACCTGCGTCACGCGGGCGGCGTCATTTGCGGACAGGTATTCATGGCGGCCGCGGATACCGCGATGGTCGTTGCCATCTCGCATGTGATGGGCGGTTTTTCGCCAATGACCACAGTCTCGCTCAACACCACATTCCTGCGCCCGGTCAAAGCCGGCGACGTGCTCGTCACCGCGCGCGTCATGCGGCGCGGTCGCAATCTCGTGTTCGGCGAAATCGACATGCTCGACGAAAAAGGCCAGCTCGCCGCCCACGCCACGACCACCTACGCGCTCATCAACAAAGACCAGTAAGCAATGTTCGATCAAGTCGTTTTTGCTGGCGGCGGCAATCGCTGCTGGTGGCAAGCCGGATTCTGGAACGTCGTGCAGCCGCAACTGGATCTGCGGCCGCGCATCATCGCGGGCATCTCGGCGGGCGCAGCCACCGCATGCATGCTCTACACCAACGACGCGCGCTGGGTCATGGACTACTACGCCCACGCTCTCAGCGGCAACACGAAGAACGCCTACTGGGGCAATCTGCTGCGCGGACAGTCGGTGTTTCCGCATTACCGCATCTATCGGCAGGCGCTGCTCGACATCTTCGCGGACCGTTTCGCTTCGCTGCAAGGCGCGCCCGAGATTCGCATCGGCGTATCGCATTTACCGCGCTGGCTCGGCGCACGCAGCGCCGTCGCGGCGGGGTTGATCGCGTATAGCATCGAGAAGTATGTGCGCAAGACGCTGCATCCGACCCTCGGCCAGGCGCTCGGCTTCCATCCCGAGTTCGCGAAGGCGCAGGAATGCGCGACGGTGGACGATCTCGCCGATCTCATCCTGCAATCGTCGAGCACACCGCCCTTCACGCCGATCCTGCGTCGCAACGGGCGTCCCGTGCTGGATGGCGGGATGGTCGACAACGTGCCCGTGTCCGCGCTCGATGCGTCGCCCGGAACGGTGCTCGTGATGGTCACCCGTCTCTATCCGCGCGAGCGCATGTTCGTCGTGCCGCACGGCGAGCAGCGGCGCCTCTATGTGCAGCCGTCGCGCAAGGTGCCGATTTCGAGCTGGGACTACACGAGCCCGGCGCAGATGCAGCACGCATACGATCTGGGCCGCGCGGACGGCGAAGACTTTCTCGTGCGCCTTCCGCGTCTGATGGAGACCGCATCGCATCTCACCTAGAGGAGCAAGCCGTGTCGAAGCAGCACAACTATGAAGTGACCATCGCATGGACGGGCGATCTCGGTTCCGGCACGTCCGCCTACGACGCGTACTCGCGCGACCATCTGGTGCGGGTCGGCAGCAAGGCGGCGATTGCGGCATCCAGCGATCCCGCGTTTCGCGGCGACCCGGCGCGCCACAATCCGGAAGAGTTGTTCGTGGCGTCGCTGTCGTCCTGCCACATGCTCTGGTATCTGCACTTGTGCGCGGCGAACAAGGTCGTCGTGACCGGTTATGTCGATGAAGCCATCGGCACGATGCAGGAAGACAAGGGCGGAAGCGGGCGCTTCGTCGATGTGCTGCTGCGCCCGACAGTGAGCATCGGCGCGGGCGGCGATGCCGCGCTCGCCGCGCGCCTGCACGAAGAAGCGCACCGCTTCTGCTTCATCGCTAATTCGGTGAATTTTCCGGTGCGCTGCGAGCCGTCGATAGAAGTCTCGACGCTGTGAGCGTCAGCATCGACGTCAGCGGCGGCGCGCGTGCTGAAGCGCTTCCGGATTGGCTACGCTCGTTTTATCGCCGGCGTCGAATGCCAGAATGTTCTTGAACGCCGCGCCGAAGTACAGCTCGTAGCTCTCGCGCTCGACATAGCCGATATGCGGCGTGCAGATCACGTTCTCCATGCGCAAAAGTCCGTAGCCCTGAAGAATCGGCTCGCTCTCGAAGACATCCACCGCGACCATGCCCGGCCGATTGTGGTGCAGCGAGTTGAGCAGCGCGTTCTCTTCGAGCAGTTCGGCGCGGCTCGTGTTGACGAAGAGCGCGGTCGGCTTCATGCGCATCAGATCTTCTGTCCGGACGATGCCGCGCGTTTCGTCGTTCATGCGCAGATGCACGGTCAGCACGTCGCTTTGTTCGAAGAGCGACTCGCGCGTTTCGGCCACCGTCAGGCCGTCCTCGCGTGCGGCTTCCTGCGAATGTTCGCGGCCGTGGACGAGCACGTTCATGCCGAACGCCTTGCCGTAGCCCGCCACGAGTTTGCCGATCTTTCCGTAGCCCCAGATGCCGAGCGTCTGACCGCGGAGCACCTGTCCGAGGCCGAAGTTCGGCGGCAGCGCCGACGTCTTCAATCCCGACTGCTGCCACGCGCCCTGCTTCAGGTTCGCGACGTACTGCGGAATGCGCCGTTGCGCCGCCATGATGAGCGCCCACGTCAACTCGGCCGGGGCCACCGGCGAGCCGGTCCCTTCCAGTACCGCGATGCCGCGTTCCGTGCATGCATCGATATCAATATGGCCGCCGCCCGCGCGCCCGGTCTGGCTGATCATGCGCAATTTCGGGAGTTTATCGAGCAGTTGCGAACTGATGCGGGTGCGCTCGCGGATCAGCACCAGCGCGTCCACTTCCGACAGTCTGCTAGCCAACTGTCCGAGCCCACGCACCGTGTTATTGAAGACTTTCACCTCATGCTCATCGAGCAGACGGAAACAGTCGAGCTTTCTAACGGCGTCCTGGTAGTCGTCGAGAATGGCAATTTTCATGGGTTTAGATTGGCTTTTGTTGGGCATCAAACGTGCTGCTTGATCGATTCGGTTACAAATTTCGCACACATCAACGTCGGGTAACTACGAATAAATACGCTTTATTCCGCCTAAATCCTGCGCTAATGCGCAGCATCAAAGTTCGGATGCGATGCGGTGTTATTCTTTATTCCCCTTTTCTTCGCGGTGAAGAAAGCCCCGCGAAGGAAAATGAAAATTGCTGCGCCCATTGCGGAAAACACGGTAATCCGCAAGGAGACAGGCGGCTTAGTATCTCTTTTTAACAGTTTGTTCCTTTGCGACGCAAGCCACGGCGACAAGCGCCGGGCGCGCGTCGCAAAGATGAACGCCCGATGACGCAGCAATCGGCCGGAGACACGCTTTTCATATGACGAATTCAGCGGTCTCATTTGCAAGCGCCTCTCGCAAGCAGCGTCAGGGCACAGGTTTTCATTGCAGAAGAACGGAGACAGCTCGATGAATCAGCCCGCAGTAGTCGAAGACAACCAAAACAACGTCGATATTAAAGCGCCGGCGCATGTCCGGCACCGAAGACTCATCGAATGGGTTCAAAGCGTCGCGGCCCTGACCAGGCCCGACCGCATTGTCTGGTGTGACGGGTCGCAAGCCGAATACGACCGGCTCTGCGAACAAATGGTCGCTGCCGGCACCATGAAGAAGCTCGACGCCGCGAAACGCCCCAACTCGTATCTCGCCTGCTCGGACCCGTCGGATGTCGCGCGCGTCGAAGACCGCACGTTCATCTGTTCGGAGCGTCGCGAAGACGCCGGCCCGACGAATAACTGGATCGCGCCGCAGGAAATGCGCTCGACGCTGAACGGCCTGTTCGAAGGCGCGATGCGCGGCCGCACCATGTACGTGGTGCCGTTCTCGATGGGCCCGCTCGGTTCGCCGATAGCGCATATCGGCGTGGAACTGTCGGATAGCCCGTACGTCGTGACGAACATGCGGATCATGACGCGCATGGGCCGCGAGGTGTACGACGTGCTCGGCGACGACGGCGAGTTCGTGCCCTGCGTGCATTCGGTCGGCGCGCCGCTCGCCGAGGGCGGCAAGGACGTGCCGTGGCCGTGCAACGAGACCAAATACATCGTGCATTTCCCCGAATCGCGCGAAATCTGGAGCTTCGGCTCGGGCTACGGCGGCAACGCGCTGCTGGGCAAGAAGTGCTTTGCGCTGCGCATTGCATCGACGATGGGCCGCGACGAAGGATGGCTCGCCGAGCACATGCTGATTCTCGGCGTGACGTCGCCGGCGGGGCGCAAATATCACGTCGCCGCCGCATTCCCGTCCGCATGCGGCAAGACCAATTTCGCGATGCTGATTCCGCCGCACGATATGAACGGCTGGAAGGTGACGACCATCGGCGACGACATCGCGTGGATCAAGCCGGGCCGCGACGGGCGTCTGTACGCGATCAACCCCGAAGCGGGCTATTTCGGCGTGGCGCCGGGCACGAGCGAAAAGACCAACTACAACGCCATGGCAACGCTCAGGGAGAACGTGATTTTCACGAACGTCGCGCTGACCGACGACGGCGACGTGTGGTGGGAAGGCATGACCGACACGCCGCCCGCGCATCTGATCGACTGGCAAGGCCGCGACTGGACGCCTGAGATCGCGAAGCAGACGGGCGCGAAAGCCGCGCATCCGAATGCGCGCTTCACGGCGCCGGCGTCGCAATGTCCGTCGATTGATCCGGACTGGGAGAACCCGGCGGGCGTGGCGATCGACGCGTTCATCTTCGGCGGACGGCGCTCGAACACGGTGCCGCTCGTGACCGAAGCGCGCGACTGGAAGGAAGGCGTCTACATGGCCGCGACGATGGGCTCGGAAACCACGGCCGCCGCCGCGGGGCAGCAGGGCGTCGTGCGCCGCGATCCGTTCGCGATGCTGCCGTTCTGCGGCTACAACATGAGCGACTACTTCGGCCACTGGCTGAAGATCGGCGAGCGCCTGCAAGCGATGAACGCGAAAGCGCCGAAATTTTTCTGCGTCAACTGGTTCCGCAAGGGCGACGACGGCAAGTTCGTGTGGCCGGGCTTCGGCGAGAACATGCGCGTGCTGAACTGGATGGTCGGCCGCATCGAAGGCACGGCGAGCGGAGAAGAGCACGCGTTCGGCATCTCGCCGCGCTTCGAGGACATCGACTGGGGCGCGCTCGGCTTCACGCGCGAACAGTTCGATCAAGTCATTTCGGTCGACGACGCCGCCTGGCGCAACGAACTCGCGCTCCATGACGAGTTGTTCGCGAAGCTGGAGCAAGGGCTGCCGGACGCGTTGCCGGAAGCCAGAGCCGACATGGAAAAGCGGCTCGCCGCCTGATCGACACTTCTGTACACCGCCCGGCGATGCCTGTCGCCGGGCGTTTTGCACGCCTTTCTTCCATCCGCAAATGACCGAACGGTCATATTTCGCTGGTAAGCGCGCTTCCTCGACGAATTTTTTCGAAACTAGCGGACGATCCGCAACTTCTGCACGATTTCTCCAGTCCTAGGATAATTCTGAATTGCCTTGCAGCAGAATTTATAGCCGTCTGGCGGCAGGAGTAGTCCCATGGATCATTTGCAGTCGATGAAGGTGTTTGTCCGCGTGGCCGATCTCGGCAGTTTCGCCCGGGCCGCGAGCGCGATGGACATCTCGAACGCGGTCGCGACGCGGCACGTCGCGGATCTCGAAGGCCGCCTCGGCACGCGCCTGCTCAATCGCACCACGCGCAGTCTTTCGCTGACGGAATCGGGCCAGGTTTATCTGGAACGCGCGCGGCAGATTCTCGACGAGCTGGAAGACGTCGAGCAGATGGTGGTCGCGCGCAATCACGAGCCGCTCGGCTCGCTGCGGATCGTCGCACCGGTCGTATTCGGCCTGCACAATCTCGCGCCGGTGCTGCAGACCTATGCGCAGCGCTATCCGAAAGTCGTCCCCGATGTGACGCTGGTGGACCGCCAGGTCGATCTCGTGGAAGAAGGATTCGATGTCGGCATCGTGATCGCGCGGCAGGTGAAAAGCGCGAGCGTCGTGACGCGACGCCTGACCACCGGCTGCATGACCGTTTGCGCGACGCCCGCTTACCTCGAAAAGCACGGCACGCCGACGCGCCCGGAGCACCTTCTGGAGCATCCGTGTCTGAGCTTGCCGTCCGAGTATTGGGGCGACGAGCGCGTGTTCACCGGACCGGATGGCGAAGTGCGCGTGCGGCCGCAGAACGTGATCATCGCGAACAACACAGAGATGCTGCGGCAATTTGCGCTGCTCGGCATGGGCGTCGCGATTCTGCCGAGCTATCTGATCGGCAACGACACGACGCGCGGCCAGCTCGTGCGCCTGCTGAGTGATTATCAGTTGCCGCAGGTCGAGATCAACGTCGCGTATCCGAGCCGGCGTCATCTGCCCGCGAAGGTGCGCACTTTCATCGATCACCTCGTCGAGCATTTCAGCCAGACGCCGAATCATCAGCTTGGCGAGCAGTGGATTCGCGATGGCATGGGCAAGCCGCCGGCCGCGCAGCCTCACTTCGCCGACGCTGACGGCGACGAAGCCAAGGCGCCGCCGCCCGCGCCGCGCCCGCGGTCGATGGACGGCGAGCTGGGACCGAAGCTGTCGAAGCCGTCTCGGGCTAGAGGGCGTTTGCCGGCTGCGTCGCCGTTCTAAACGGCGTTTCGGTTGGCGCATGAAAAAACCCGCGAATTTGCATTCGCGGGTTTTTTC
>Ga0308173_10001388_pt1 | contig 12006 bp, 9 predicted proteins | sample PhyPR1_FD_203716 | JGI IMG/M metagenome (GOLD analysis project Ga0308173, IMG submission 203716) | Soil microbial communities from UC Gill Tract Community Farm, Albany, California, United States - DLSLS.P.R1 | ecosystem: Environmental > Terrestrial > Soil > Agricultural land | place: USA... | reverse complement strand
GCTGAGCGCAGGATCGGGTCGCTGCTTTTCGCTTCGAGACTTTTGATCAGCGCGCGGACGTCGCTGAAGTCGAGCTCGGCATTGCGCCAGTAGACGCTGTCGAGGGGCCGGAAGCGATGCTCCTCGATCGCCGCGACTTCCTCATCGCTGAAACCGCCGGTCTCTTCGGTCAGACCGAGTGTCCCAAAGGTGCCGTCCTTCTGGTGACGGCCGGCGCGGCCGGCGATCTGCGCCATCTCGGCGATGGTCAGGCGGCGGTCGCGGCGCCCGTCGAACTTGTCGAGGCCGGCAAAAGCGACGTGGGTCACGTCCATGTTCAGGCCCATGCCGATCGCGTCAGTGGCCACGAGATAGTCCACCTCGCCGCGCTGGAACATCGCGACCTGCGCGTTGCGCGTGGCGGGCGAGAGCGCCCCCATGACAACCGCCGCGCCGCCTTTGAAGCGGCGCAGCATCTCGGCGAGAGCGTAGACTTGCTCGGCAGAGAAGGCGACGACGGCAGAGCGCGGCGGCAGGCGCGAGAGTTTGACGCTGCCGGAGTAACGTAGGGTCGAGAAGCGCGGACGGCTGACGATCTCGGCCTCGGGCAGAAGCTCGCGGATGACCGGCTTGAGCGTTTCCGAGCCGAGGATGAGCGTCTCCTCGCGACCGCGGGCGCGCAGCATCCGGTCGGTGAACACATGGCCGCGCTCCGGATCGATACCGAGCTGCGCCTCATCGATCGCGGCGAAGGCGAAGTCGCGGTGGAGCTCCTCGTCGCGATGGCTGTCGCCTTCAGGCACCGGCATGCTCTCGGCGGTGCAGAGAAAATAGCGCGCCTGCGGAGGGACGATCCGCTCCTCGCCCGTTAGCAACGCCACCTGCTTTTCGCCCTTCATTGCAACAACGCGGTCGTAGACCTCGCGGGCGAGCAGGCGGAGCGGGAACCCGATGACGCCCGACGAATGGCCGCACATGCGCTCGATCGCCAAGTGGGTCTTGCCGGTATTCGTTGGTCCCAGGATCGCCCGGACCGGTGCGTCGGATCGGCGCGCCATCATCTTGAATGTGGCAGCGTTTTGTCCCGGCGCAAGGTTCCGTTCGTCTCGATTTTAAGAGGGTCTTAACCTCGATTCTGCACATCGGGACGGTGTTGATGCCAACGACCCCGACGAGAGCCTTCGGACGGCGCGCCCAGATGCGCGTGCTGCCGAGGATTTCTCTCGCTCTCGGCAGCTGGAAAAGCGCGGGCGTGCTTGCGCTGCTTTGCAGCGGCGTCGCCTGGGCTTCCCTGCCACGCGTGGGCGTCTTGCCAAATGAGGATCAGCGGCAATGGCAGGCGCTCGCAATTGCGCCGCTTTCGAATGGCGGTGCAACGGGCATGCGCATGGTGGCAAGCGATGCGGTCAAGCCGCTGACCTTTGTGCCAAAGCGCGCGGTACCGCTCGAGGCGGCTGCTCCCGAGGTGGCCACGCCGGAGCCGGTGAGCAACGAGCCGCTGCGGATTCGCGGCCGGGTTGGCCAAGGACTCTACTGGTCGCTGCGCGCCGCTGGGGCTTCGCCGGCTGTTGCAGCGCAATATCTTGCTGCACTAGCGACCGAGATCGACGTTGGCGACGTCGCGCCCAATACGGGCTTCGACATGGTGCTCGGGCCGGGCGCCAATCTTCTGTACGCAGGGCTGAGCCGGGTCGGAGAGCGCCAGGTGCAGCTCGTCAAATGGAGCGCGAACGGCCGCAGCGAGTGGATCGACGCGGCGCAGGCCGAGCAACCGCAGACGGTATCCAGCGGCATGACGTGGCCGGTGAATGGTCACATCACATCCTATTTCGGCTATCGTTATCACCCCATCCTGCACTTCACGCGCCTTCATGCGGGCATCGACATCGCTGCGGTTTGGGGCAGCCCGATCGTCGCTGCAGCCGACGGCCAGGTGACCGCCACCGGTTGGGCGGGCGGATCAGGGCGTCAGGTGCGCATTGCGCATGGCCGGGGAGTCATGACCACCTACAGCCACATGAGCGAGATCGTCGCGCAGCCCGGCACGTTCGTCCACGCGGGTCAGCTGATCGGCTATGTCGGGTCCAGCGGCCTGTCGACGGGCCCGCATTGCCATTACGAGGTGCTCAGGAACGGGGCGCCGGTAAATCCGCTGTCGGTGCGCTTCGCAAGCGCGCAGGTCGCCGACGCAGGAGTCGCAAACGGCGTGAAGGCGCGGCTGAAGGCACTACTGAACGTCGGGGTGAAGAGGGCTTAACCGCGTCGGGCTCACCCACGACTCGGCCGCGACGAGCATTAGTCGGTAGCCCTTTGGAGCGCGCCGAATGATGCCCGGAATGAGACTCTTTCACGTTTTTCAGAGGGAAATTTCGACCAACAAACAGTTGGCTGGCCGACGTTAGCCCTGCTATGGTTAATGAAAGTTAGGCAACTAGGGGGCAGCCATGTTGCATACCCGTGTTCTATCGCTCCTATCAGCCGCAACGCTTTTCGCGATGCTTCCCGTTCAGCCAGCTTCTGCCGGCAGAGGTACGGTCGATGGCGGAGTGTTGTTGACGTTGTCGGGCTATTGCAGCCCGAATTCCGCTGGGACCGCCGATTGTGCTCCCCACAGCTTGCCTACTGCGATCACAATCGGCGGAGTCACCTACAACTCGTTCTGGGTGAACAGCAACGGCACCGCATCCTTTGGATCGATCGAGTCGCATCTCGAAAGCCAGAATAGCGATCCGCCCCTCTCGCCATCGTACACAAGCCTCTCCGAGTTCGGATCTACGCCAGTATTCAGCCCCAATTTTTCCGATGGCCCCGGCTACTTCAATTTTGTCGGCGGCGGGGACTACGACGGCAGTTTTGTTTCCGATACGACGCTAACGGCGGATGGTTTTTCGGTAAGCTGGTACACCTGCGGAGGTACGCTGTCTTGCGGCCCGCATACCTCTGATTTGCTCGCAGGAGCGACGTTCAGTCAGTCCGATTACGACGCCTTCAAAGGACTGTCGTTCACTATTGCACAGCTCTCGACTTTAGGCCCCGGCGTCGGAACAGGCGAAGAACAATTTAATTCGGGGCTGGCGTTCCTTTTGGCGAATCCTCAGTCTATTTACACGATGACCCTCGAAATTCTGGCTGGTGGCGGCTTCCAGGTAGATTATATCTACAATGATCCTGCGACCGGCGAGGATCATCCGTCGGGATTCAGCTTTCCCGGTACGTTGGTTGAGAACCCTGGGCCGCTTACGAATCGTACATACGTGTTCAACGCCGCTGGTGCGCTGATCAACGGCGTGCCCGAGCCGTCCACCTGGCTAAGTTTGTTGCTCGGCTTCGGCGTGGCAGGTTTCGCACTGCGACGGCGGCGACGACTCCAAGTTCCGGCCTAGCGCCGACCGAGCCGCTCCGGAGCGATGCGGTATTCGGCGTTCATCAGCTACAATCACAAGGATCGCCGTTGGGCTACGTGGCTTCATCGGGAAATTGAGCGCTATCGCCTTCCCGAGGCCCTTGTCGGCCGGGAAGGGCCTTGGGGTCCGCTTGAGCGACGGCTCCCTCCTGTATTTCAGGATCGTGAGGAACTCGCGGCTTCTACTAGCCTGGCAGATTCCGTTCGGGAGGCACTCAGCGAAGCTAGCAGCCTGATCGTTATCTGCTCCAAGAATGGTGCTGCGTCGCGCTGGGTGAACGAGGAAATCCGCGTTTTCGCGGCGCTGGGAAAGGCAGACCGCATCCATTGCCTCCTCGTGCCGGAGGCCGATGAAGCGCAAGTCGATCACCGAGAAACTGAACTCTTCCCAATTGCGTTGCTTGACCTGGGTCAGGAACCATTAGCCGCCGACGCGCGCAGAATCGGTGACGGCAAGCGCAACGCCTTTCTGAAGCTTCTCGCTGGCGTGATCGGCGTGCGTTATGACGACCTGCGTCAGCGTGAGCATGCACGAAGACAGAAGAGTCTCCTTATCCTGGCCGCTGCGGCGAGCGCGGGTTTTCTGCTGATGACTGGGCTCGCGGTTTTCGCGTTCGTGTCACGTGCCCAGGCGGTGCATGAACGCGACATCGCTCGGCAGAAAACGCTCACTGCTCAAAGGACAACCGATTTCGTGAAGGGGTTATTTGAGGTCGCAGATCCGCAGGAGGCGCAAGGAAGGCAGATCACAGTCGTCGACGCACTGGATCGAGGTGCTCGTCAACTTGAAGGAGAACTGGATAACGAGCCTGACGTGAAAGCCGACCTCGTAAGTACCCTTAGTGAAGTTTACATGGGGCTGGGTTCATTCCGCCGAGCCGACGATTTGATCCGGCAATCGCTTTCGCTCCCTGTGCGCGACCCCGAGACGCGGGCGCGTCAGTTGGCCACGCTCGCCGGCTCTCGCGCGCTGCAGGGGGATTATGCGCAAGCCGCCGCCATCTACGGCAAAATCTCCAAAGGTATTGGCGATCCGAAAGTGTTGAATGACCCCGCGTTATACTCCGGGGCCCTGATTGGAAGAGGAGAAGCCTTAGCGAAACTCAACCGGTACGGCGAAGCACGGTCCGTCATTCGGCAAGCGCTTTCCTGGGACAGCGCCCAATCGGGTCCGAGGTCAGTGCCCGTAGCTAGGGATTTGGAAGCACTCGCATGGACCAATCAAATGGATGGCCAATATGCGGTGTCAGATCGAGACTACCGGACCGCTTTGCGAATACGCGTCGGCGCCCAGGGCCGATTGCACCCGAAAGTCTCTGAAGACCTAAATCAATTGGGCATGAACGCCTATTTTCAGCGTAAGCCGAACACAGCGGTTCACTACTGGCGCCAGAATCTGGTCCTGGATGAACGCGTGATCGGCCCTAATCATCCGGATTTGGCACTGACGCTTAACAGCTTGGCACGCGTGATGATCGAGCAACGCAGATTCCGAGAGGCACTTCCGTTATTGACAAGAAGTGCGAACATTTTCGGTGCCCAAAAAGGCGACACGCATGACGACTTCGCATTCATTTTTTCAAACCTCGCGCTGGCGAAACGCGGCGTTGGAGACGATGCCGAAGCGGAGTCGCTCTTTAGGCGAGCGCTCACGGCGGCACAGGTTCACAATCATCGGCTGATTGCGCCGATCAAGGTGGATCTCGCCGACCTTTTGTGCAGCAAGGGGCGCTACGCCGAGGCAATGGCGCTGTTGGACCAGGCCGATCCGCTCATGCGAAAGCGGTACCCTGACGATCCTTGGCGGTCGGCATGGGTCGAGAATACGCGTGGCGCTTGCCTCACGCGTCAAGGCGACTGGAGCGGACGGGCCCTCGTTGAACGCAGCGCCCCCATCGTACTTCAGCGCTGGAATTCCGGGACACTCTATGGTGCCGAAGCCGCTAAACGATTGCGCGCCGCCGGATAGAAGTGCGGCCGATGGTGGGCAGTCGCCCTTTCATCTTTAGCCCCGCTGCGTTTTAAAGGGTCATGGTTCCGACGCGCGCCTGCGGTGGCTGCACGATGTGTTGCAAGCTCCTCTTCATCGAGGCTCTCCAGAAGCCGATGGGCGTGTGGTGCCCGCATGTGGTGAAGGGGCGCGGGTGCGGGATCTATGAGGATCGACCGCTGCCCTGCCGTCAGTTCGAATGCCTGTGGCTGTCCGCGTCGGACGTGCCGGACCACTGGCGGCCGGATAAATCAAAGATGGTGCTGGCGGGGGATGAGACCGGCACGCTCATCTCGGTCATTGTCGACGATGCCCATCCCAATGCGTGGAAAGCCGAACCGTTTTACGGCGATCTCAAATCGCTCGCGCGCCAGATGCGCTGGCGCGTGCAGGTCCTGACTGCGAAGCACGGCTGGGTGATCTTCCCGGAGGAGGACCTGTTTCTCGGCGAGCGAAAGGTCGACGATTCGATCGTGGCGTTCGGCTACAAGCAATTGCCCCTGATGAGGCAACCGGCAGTGACGGTGCGTCATGGTGATGGCACGGAGACCGAGTTCTTGGGCGCGATGTATCCGCAACGCTAGCGCGGATTATGCCTTCGCCTCGTCGTTCGCGATCACCGTCAGTGAGCTTCGGGTGCGCCCGGCCTTCGCGGGCGTCGGCGCTCTAGCGGCCGTGCCCGCGCCAGCGCTTGATCGTGCGCTGGATGATGCCAGCTTCGTCGCCCGTCTCGCGCCACAGTCGGGCGAAGCTCGGGTCCGACGATGCCGGGCGCTTCTCGGGCTCGAGATCGTCGAAGCGAACGCGGATCGGAATGGCGACACCCTCACCGCAGACGATGCATTCGCGGTTGCGGAGCGCCGGGATGGCGTCGAGGAAGCCGCGCGCGCCTTCCGGCATAGCTGCGCGGACGCAGGCCTGGTCGCGGTCGTTGTTCAGTCGCATTGATATGATGGTGCCGCACTGGGAGAGCACGCCTTCCGCCAGGTCGGACGGTCGCTGCGTGATGAGGCCCAGCGACACGCCGTACTTACGGCCTTCCTTGGCGATCCGTTCCAGGATGCGCCGCACGGCCTGGCCGGTCTCCGAATTCTCGTCCTTCGGCACGTAGCGGTGCGCTTCTTCGCAGACGAGGAGCAGCGGGCGCTGCGCCTCCGTGCGCGACCAGATCGCGTAGTCGAACACCATTCGGGCGAGTACGGAGACCACGACTGACGTGACTTCCGACGGGACGCCCGAAACGTCGACGATGGAGATTGGGCGGCCCAGGCTCGGCAGACGGAATAGCTTGGCCAGCAGGCCAGGCATCGAGTCCGACACAAGCATGCCTGAGAACATGAAGGTGTAGCGCGGATCCTGGCGGAGCTCATCGAGCTTCGTCTTCAACCGCTGGAACGGCAAAGTGTCGCCGGCACGGTCCAGCTTCCCCATCTCGTTGACGAGGATCGTGTTGAGATCGGCGAGAAGGTAAGGAATCGGGCTGTCGACGGTCACCTTGCCATACTGGCTGACGTCCTTGCCCTTGGTGCGTGCCGCAAGAAGGCACTTCGCGAGAATGTCGGCGTCGCGTTGGCGATCGGCGCCGTGCGTCGTCAGCATCACTTCGCAATGCTCGTCGAAGTTCATCAGCCAATAGGGCAGCTGCAGGTTGTCGACGTTGAAGATCTCACCGCAATTTTTGAACGCTGCGGAATATTCGCCGTGCGGGTCGATCATCACGATGTGACCTTCGGGCGAAAGCTGCGAGATGCGGTGAAGGATCAGTGCCACCGAGGTCGACTTACCGGTACCGGTGGAGCCCAGGATCGCGAAATGCTTAGAAAGCATTGGGTCGACGTAAAGTGCGCCGCGGATGTCGTCAGTTGGATAGACGGTGCCGATTTCAACGTGCGGCTCGTCGCTCGCCGCGAAAATGGAACGAAGATCGTCGGTCGAGACGGGGAGCACCTTCGAACCTGGGATTGGATAGCGGGTGACGCCCCGGCGGAAGTTGCCCATCGAGCCGTTTGCCGTTTTGGTGCCCTCACCGAGGAAATCGACGTGGGCGACGACATCGCCTTCGGCGGCTTCGCGCATGGTACGGACGTTGGCGATCAGCCAATTGTTGCCAACGACCATCTTCACTTGGCTGCCGACCTGGCCCGACATGGCGATCGATGGGTCCGAATGGCCCTGAAGGGCGAGGAGCATCGCGGTGTCCATCCGAATTTGCGAACCTGAGCCGGCAATCTCGACCACCGAACCCATCGGGGCGAGCGCCGCCTGCGCCGAAGCCTTGGGCGGCGGCGCCGCCTCCTCGCTAAAGCTGCTGACTTCGTTGAGAAATTCACTCAAGTTTGGGCGATCGTCCATAACCGTCTTACTCGTCCTCGTTGCAGGAGCAATTTCGTGAGGACCGGCATACGCGCGAGCGGTTAAGATTGGCTTAGTCGCGCCTGTTAGTCGCGAGCTGTTAAATCCTGCGGCGGAAAGCCGCTGCGGCCGCCCACCCCAGACCGAGCGACATAGCGACTGCGGTAAGTCCGTAGAGGAGGCGATGCCGGCGTGCCGCCACGGCGATGGTGCGTTCGAAGCCGGTCTTGTCGATGTGGATGTCGCGGGTCGCCGCCGCGATGACCTTGTGGCGGTCAATCAGGAAAGTTTCCGCGGTGTAAGTGCCTACGGGAACCTGGCTCGGGATGGTGATGGTCGCGCGATAGAGAACGCCGTCGGTGATTTCGACGCCGTGCGGGTTCTCGGCGAATAGTCCGGCGTGCTTCCTCAGGTCGAGGAGACCCGCCTCAAAGCGGCGCTCTTTCTCTGGAAGCGCGCCGCCTCCCGGAGAGAGCTGAAGATTATGCACGCCGAGCTCGTAGACTGCCGCCGTGCGCTCATCGACTAGGTCAGCAATGGGTCGCGACGATGCGACAGCGTAGAAGGAAGGCGCCGAGCGAAAGCGGTTGGAATCCGCATTCATCCAGATGCCGGCGATCTTCTGCTTCTCGCGAACAAGGATCGGCTGCACCGGGCCGCGCAGCACGACAGCGATATCAGTCTGATGATCGGGGGGCCGCCCGCCAGGATAGACAACGGCGCCGAACAAGAGGAGCTGGGCGCCGGTGAAGCTGTAGCGGATCTGGACGTTGCGTGCCGAGATGTCGGGGACGAGCATGGGCTTGTCCGCACCAATCAGCGCAGGGGCGAGCAACGCCAGCAGAATCGGTGGAAGCTTTGCCCTCACAGATACTCGATCGAGAAGATCTCGTCCGGATGCCAGAACAGGCCGAGGAACATGCGAACGCCAACGAGCAGGATGATCACGGACAGTGCCAGTCGCAGCAGATCCGGCTTCATCCGTGTGGTCAGGATTGCACCATATTGCGCGCCGACAACGCCGCCGACCAGCAACAGTCCCGCCAGGACGATGTCCACGGCGCGGGTCGTCAACGAATGAACCATCGTCGTCGCCGCGCTCACCGTCAGGACCATGATGAGGCTGGTGCCCACGACGATCCGAGTCGGCATGCCGAGCAGATAGATCATGGCGGGAACCAGGATGAAGCCGCCGCCGATGCCGAGAAAGACGGTCAATATGCCAGTAAAGAAGCCGAGCACGAGGGGCGCAATCGGCGAGAGGTAAAGGCCGGAACTGTAGAAGCGCCAACGCATCGGCAGAGAGGCAACCCACCGATTGTGGCGTTTCGGCCGTTGCCGCGATTTGACGGAGATGACGCCCAGCGTGGTCAGCGAATCCTTGAGCATCAGCCCGCCGATCGAACCGAGTATCAGCACGAACAGCAAGCCGATCACCACATCGATCTGGCCACTGGCCTGGAGAAGGCGAAACAGGCCTGCTCCCACCAGCGAACCGAACAGACCGCCGGCAATCATCACCCCCGCCATCTTCATGTCGACACCGCCACGGCGCATGTGGACCATGACGCCGGAGACGCTCGCCCCGGTGATCTGCGTAGTTGCCGAAGCGACGGCGACCGTCGGCGGAATTCCGTAGAAGATCAGCAGCGGCGTGGTGAGGAAACCGCCGCCCACGCCGAACATCCCGGACAGCACGCCCACGAGAAAGCCGAGGACGACAATCAGCAGCGCATTGACCGACTGGCCGGCGATCGGGAGGTAGATGTCCATGCCCGCGAAAGGACTAACCGCAAAAAGCGCCGCGGGCCAAGTTTCGAGCCGCTAGAGATCCGGCCCGAGCGTCACGGCCCATCCGGAATCGGGCTGGGCGTCGTTCGGGTCGGCTTCACTCCGAGCCTGCCCCGGACGGCATTTTCGGCCGTCCGCCCAAACCGGTGCCGGTAAACCGTGAAAGGGCCCTTACGGCTATATCAACCAATGCCAAGCCTGATCCCATAGTCGCGGGCTTCCTTCGCAGTGGCGGCCCAACCTGAACCGCGCTAGCCAGTCCTTCGTGAAGTCGACTTTCGCTGTGATCACGATGTTCCTGCCAACCGCTGCTGTCGCCGGCGGAGCGGTGCTGTTTGCGGGCGGCGGCTGGGCGGCGGTGGACAGGGGGGCGGTATGCGAGGCTCTCGTCCGCTCCGCGAAGATCGCGCCTAGGGACAAGGTTCAGGCGACGGCAGGACTGTCGTTCACGCCCGACCACCGCCGCTGGGGAGAGTTCCACGCGCGGCTGAGCCGCACATCGCGGCCGGGCTCCAGCGTTGTGCTTCACATCGGCGACCAGCCGTTCCTGCTGGTCGCTCGGGGCGACTGGGCGTGGAGCAGCGGACCGGCGCAGGAACAGGCGGTCATCGAGGCGTTGCGAGTCGGTGGCCAGATGAAGGTCGAGGCGCGGGATCTGAGCGGGGTGCGCTTCATCGATCCGTATGTGCTCGACGGCGCCGCGACCGCGATCGATGCCGCCGCGGCGCGCTGTGCCAATCGCGGTGCTGGCAAAATCGAGTAAATGCACCTAGATAGGCGGCTCGCCATGAGTGCCGACACCAACCTGATGCCGATTCCCGGCAAGATCGATCCCGTGCCCGTTCCGCGGGCGCCAACCGCGCGCGCCGACGGCAAGGTCGAGCTCGTCGGGCTTCCGAGGGACCAGATCCGTGCCTCTTTCGAGACAGCTGGGCTGGAGCCTAAGCAGGCGAAGCTTCGCGCCAAGCAGGTTTGGCACTGGATCTACAATCGCGGAGTCGGCGACTTCTCGGCGATGAGCGACATCGCAAAGGCGCAGCGGCCCTGGTTCGCCGAGCGCTTCGTGATCTCCCGCCCGGAAGTAGTCGAGGCGCAGGTCTCCACGGACGGCACGCGCAAGTGGCTGCTCAAGACGCATGACGGCCACGACTTCGAGATGGTGTTCATCCCCGATGCGGACCGCGGAACGCTGTGCGTGTCGAGCCAGGTCGGTTGCACACTGAATTGCCGCTTCTGCCATACCGGCACGATGGCGCTGGTGAGGAACCTAGAGCCGGCGGAGATCGTCGGCCAGGTGATGCTCGCGCGCGACGCGCTCGGCGAATGGCCGAGCCAGCCCGAAGGGCGGATGCTCACGAACATCGTGATGATGGGCATGGGCGAACCGCTCTACAATTTCGACAATGTTCGCGACGCGCTGAAGATCGTGATGGACGGCGATGGACTTGGTCTCTCGCGCCGGCGGATCACGCTCTCGACGAGCGGCGTGGTGCCGATGATGGAGCGCGCAGGCGCGGAGATCGGCGTGAATCTCGCCGTCTCGCTGCACGCGGTGACAAAGGAAATCCGGGACGAAATCGTGCCCTTGAACCGCAAGTATGGGATCGAGCAGCTGCTCGAGGCCTGCGCGGCTTACCCGGGAGCGAACAACGCGCGGCGCATCACGTTCGAATATGTGATGCTGAAGGACAAGAACGACAGCGACGAGCATGCGCGTGAGCTTGTGCGCCTGATCCGCCATTATCGCCTGCCCGCAAAGGTCAACCTGATCCCGTTTAACCCCTGGGGCGGCGCGCCTTATGAGTGTTCGACGGACGAGCGGATCAAGTCCTTCAGCAACATCATCTTCGAAGCAGGAATTTCCGCGCCGGTGCGGACGCCCCGCGGGCGGGACATTGATGCCGCGTGCGGTCAGCTGAAGACCGCAGCGGAGCGCAAGCGCCGCTCCCAATCGCAAGCTGCCTGATCTTACCGCAATAGTTCTCTCGCTCGGTGCCGGCCTTGTAGGCGGCGCGATGAATGCACTTGCCGGCGGAGGCACGTTCGCGACCCTGCCGGCACTGATCGCGCTTGGCCTACCAGCGAACCGGGCGAACGCCACTTCGAACGTCGCGCTGCTGCCTGGTGCGGCGGCGAGCGCATTCGAGTTCCGTGATGAGCTGGAGCCGCTTGGGGGCCTCTCCGTGCGGACGCTATCCGTCATCACGTTTGCCGGCGGTCTGGTCGGTAGCGTGCTGCTGGTCCTCACGCCATCGAACTACTTCGACTTCATCATCCCCTGGCTGCTGTTGCTGGGGCTGGCGGTGATGCTGTTCGGCAAGAGCGCATCCAGCTGGCTGCATGAGCGCGTGACCATCGGACGTCGAACCTTCGTCGGAGCGCAGTCGCTGCTGGCCGTCTATGGCGGTTACTTCGGCGGCGGCGTGGGTCTCATGACGACCGCGACCTATGGCTTGCTTGCCGAGGCGCACCCGCGCTCGCTGTTCGCAAT
>Ga0308173_10001387_pt1 | contig 12008 bp, 10 predicted proteins | sample PhyPR1_FD_203716 | JGI IMG/M metagenome (GOLD analysis project Ga0308173, IMG submission 203716) | Soil microbial communities from UC Gill Tract Community Farm, Albany, California, United States - DLSLS.P.R1 | ecosystem: Environmental > Terrestrial > Soil > Agricultural land | place: USA... | reverse complement strand
CTTCTCCTGACCCGGCGGAGTCTTCTCGTGCCCGGGAGGGCCTTCGACGGCGCCGGCAGGCACCGCGGCGGCGGGAGACGGCGACGGCGTTGCGGGAATCGGGCTCGGCGGAGTCGTCGTGGCCGGCGGCGCGGGCGACGGGGCCGGCGCATGCTTCGGCTGCGCGGCGCGCGCGCTCGGCTTCGGGCGCACGGTGGTCGGGACCACCGGAGCGACCGGAGCCGCGGCCACTCCAGAAGGCGGCGAGATCGTGTGCCGGGGAGCCGCGCGCTGTCGCTCGCGGAGGATCGTCGGCGCCTGAACGACGCTTCGGCCGGGACCAGGCCCGAGCGCTATGCCCAGCGAGGCTGGCGGGGACGCGAGCAGCCGAGGAATCAGCGCGCCGCCGGCGACGGCGATCGCGAGCAGCAGCGCGGCGACCAAGCGCTCCTTCCGGCTCATGTTCCTCCCCTCTCCCGCCGACAACTTCTCCCAGGGACTATCGGCAGGAGGGGAGATTGGCTTGAGTTCCAAGGGGTCAAGCTGAGCAGCTTCAAGCTCAAACTCGTGGCGTACTTCGTGCTGCTCTCACTCGTCCCGCTGGCGGCGACGTACTGGGGATTCAGCACGGTTGCCGGCGCCGGTGAGTCGCGCCAGGTCACCCTGCGGCAGGAGGCCGGGCTGCGCGTGGCGCTCGCGCTGTACGGGGACCAAGCCGACCGCGCGCAGGCACGGGCAGAGCGGCTTGCGCGCTCCCGGCCGCTGCAACGCGCGCTCGAGCGTCGTGACCGCGGCGCGCTGCGGCGGATCGTCGCCGACAGACCCACGCTTTACGTCACAGGCACCGGCGGCCTCCACGTCGGCACGGTGCCGCGGCTCGCCGCTCGATTCCCCGTCGACGTCGTGACCGGCGCGCACCACCTGGGCGAGGTCGTGGCGACGATCCCGCTCGACGTCGGATTCGTCGCGCATCTCCGGCAGCGCGCGGCGTTCGCCCCCGGCGACGTTCTCGTCCTGCTCGAGGGATCGCGGATCCTGGCCTCGATGCCGCCGCTCCGTGGGAGTGTCGCGATTCCCGCCGGGCAAAGCGCGACGGTCAGCCTCGGCGGCACGCGTTATCGGGCATTCGTCGCGCCGGCGCTGCCGCGAGTGCCGGCTGCGCGGCTTGCCGTCCTGACGCGAAAGGCCGCGATCGACGCGGCCACCATGCGCACGCGTGACCGGCTCCTCGCGGGGCTGTTCGTGTGCCTGGCGCTCGTCGGCGTGGTCGCGTACCTGCAGGGGCGGGCAATCGTCCGGCACCTCCGCCGGTTTGCCACGGCCGCCCGCGGAATCGCGCACGGCCACCTCCAGGAGCGCGTCCCCGTTCGGGGCCGGGACGAGTTCGCCGAGCTCGGGGCTGCGCTCAACGACATGGCTGCGCAGCTCGAGGCGCGGCTCGCCGAGCTCGCAGCCGAACGGGGCCGCGTGCGCGACGCGCTCGCGCGCTTCGGGGAGGCGCTGACGGCTACGCACGACGCGAAGCAGCTGCTCGGCATCGTCGCCGCGACTGCCGCCGAGGCGACGTCTGCGCGCGGCAGCCGGATCGTGTTGTCCGACGGCACCGTGGTCTCGAGCGGGGATGCGGACTATGAGGGCGAACGGCTGATTCTTCCGCTCACCGCCTCAGGCGAGGGCTTCGGGACGCTCGAGCTCGTAGGCGACTCGTTCAGCAAGGAGCAGCGGATGAACGCCGCGTCGCTCGCGGCGCACGCGGTGGTCGCTCTGGAGAACGCTCGCCTCCACGGGATGGTCGAGCGGCAGGCACTCGTCGACGGGCTGACGGGTCTTGCGAACCGCCGCGCGGCCTCCGACGCGCTCCACGCCGAGGCGGCTCGGGCCGAGCGTCTCGAGACGCCGCTCTCCGTCGTTCTCGCCGACCTCGACGGGTTCAAGGAGGTCAACGACGAGCATGGCCACGCTGTCGGCGACGCGGTCCTGCGGGCCTTCGCCGAGGTGCTTCGCGACACGCTCCGCGAGTCGGACCTGGCGGGCCGCTGGGGCGGGGAGGAGTTCCTCCTCCTGCTGCCGGGCGCTGACAAGGAGGGAGCGGCGCAGCTGGCCGAGCGGGTTCGCGTCGGCCTCGCCGCGCGCCGCATCCCGAGTGTGCCGGAGCTACGCGTGACCGCGAGCTTCGGTGTGGCGGAGTACGCCGGGGAGACGAATACCGAGCAGCTGGTCGCCGCCGCGGACGATGCGCTCTACCGGGCCAAGCGTGGGGGCAAAGATCGGGTCGAACGGGCGGCGCGGACGGCATTTTGACACTTTCGAGCCCGGGGCCCGCTGCAATCCTCGTTATCATGCCCGCCGACGACGAGCACCACCCCAGGGAGGACATTGTATGCCGGTAGAGACACCGTCTATCTTCGCGCAGGTCATCAAGGAACACCTCGATCTGAAGGAGCGGAACGCGCGACTCGGCGGCAAGATGCCGATCGAGCACTACACGGAGGACGGGGATCCGTTCGAGAACCATCCGCTGTTCAAGAGCGAGGAACAGGCGCGAATCGAGGAGACGATGGACGGCGTCGACCCGGACTTCAGCGACGCGAGCCTCGAGGACGTCGGCGTCTGGCCGGGCGAGGAGCCGCTCGAAGAGGTAACGGCCGAGACGAGCGAGGCGACCGTGCCCGTCGGCGAGGACTCCGCCTTCTGGGGCAACGGCGGCGCGCGCGACTTCGACTGGGGCGACTGACTCGCTCGCGAGAGCTTCGCTCTCGCTCCCGACGATATGGAACTCCGCGTTCGCGAGAGCGCGGTCTCGCGAACGCTCCGTGGCTGAATCTTGTTGCCCGCCGGGGCGGGCGCCTGCGGCGCGCGCCCGGGAGCGGGGGAAGCCTGCGGCTAAAGCTCGGCTTCGCCGAGGCTCTAGCCTCCTGCCGTTAGAGCACGCTCGCGACCAGTTTCAGGTCCTCGACGAACTTGTCCATCTCTTGGTGGCGGGCCTCGTTGTCTCTCTGGCGCAGGATCGCGCTTGGGTGGATCGTTGCCGTTACGTGTTCGGCGAGGTCGGAGTCGATCCACTCGCCGCGCTGCTTCGTGACTCGGAACTGGCGGCCCAGGAGGGACTGCGCGGCGGTTGCGCCGAGGCAGACGAGCACGTTGGGCCGTACGACCGCGAGCTCCGCCTCGAGCCAGGGGCGGCAGGCGGTTAGCTCGCTCCAGCTCGGCTTCGCGTGGATGCGGCGCTTGCCGCGCGGCTCCCACTTGAAGTGCTTAACCGCGTTCGTCACGTAGACCGCTTGCCGCTCGATGCCTGCCTGCGCAAGCGCCTCGTCGAACACGCGGCCGGCTGGGCCGACGAACGGCGCGCCTTCCCGGTCCTCCCGGTCGCCCGGCTGCTCGCCGACGAACATCGCGACGGAGCTGCGGCGGCCGGCACCGAACACCGTCTGCGTCGCGTTCTCCCACAACGGGCAGGCGCGGCACCCGGCAGCTGCCTCGCGGAGCTTCGGGAGCGACGGCCGGGAGGGGACCAGGTCGGCGGCTGAATCGGCCATCCGGTGCGCATTCCCGCCGTCTCCGAGGCGAAGCATGAGGCTCGTGTTCACCCGCACGAGGGATTCGCGCCCCGGGCCTCGCACCGATGCTTGGTGCGTCCGCTGCGGTCCACTTCCGGGAGCTTTCAAACGTGCATCAGAACTGCGATCGATCGGGGGATCGGTGGTAGTCCGGCCCAGCCATCTGCGGCTGCTCGACGACGATGCACCGGGCGGCGACCCGACTCTCGTCGAGTCGTACCGGAGGCTCGCCGACGTCTTCCACGAGGTCCTCGCCGAGCAGAGCCTGGACGCCCTCCTGGTGCGCATCGCCGACACGGTCGGCGACCTGATCCCGTCGCTCGACACGCTGACGATCTACGAGGCCGACGAGACGAAGCTGGTTCTCAGGCCCGTGCTCGTCCGAGACGTGTACGCGGACGAGATCATGAGCACGACGATCAGCTTCTCGGAAGGCATCACGGGCTGGGCGACGCGGCACCGCGAAGCCGTCCTCTGCAACCAGGCGCACCTCGATCCGCGCGTGCGCACCGTGCCCGGAACGCCGCTCGAGCCCGAAGCACTGATCTGCGTTCCGCTGATCGCGCGCGGCGTGATCAAGGGGGCGCTCAACATCTACCGCGAGGGCGACGCCGTCGCGTTCAGCGAGACCGAGTTCGAGATCGCGAAGCGCTTCGGCGACGCGGCCGCGCTCGCGCTCGACAACGCCGAGATCCGGGAGCGCCTCGAGCACCAGGCCCGCACCGACTCGCTCACAGGCCTCTTCAACCACAGCGTTTTCTATGAGCGGCTCCTCCAGTCGCTGCAGGAGTCGAGCCGCACCCACAGGCCGCTTGCGGTGCTGATGCTCGACATCGACGACTTCAAGCACGTCAACGACGTCCACGGCCACGCCGTCGGCGACGAGCTGCTCCGTTTCCTCGCCGAGGCCCTGCGCGCGATCGTGCGACCGGACGACGTCATCTGCCGGCTCGGCGGCGAGGAGTTCGCGGTGGTCATGGACGGGTGCGGCGGCGAGGACGCGGTCCGGGTCGCCGACCGGGTGCAGAGCAGGCTCGCGGAGGTCGACTTCCCGGGCATCGGCCGGATGACCGTCTCGGTCGGGCTGTCGCTCGGCCCGGAGCACGCGATGAACCCGCGCGAGCTCGCGGCGTGCGCGGAGGCGGCGATGATGACGGCGAAGGCGCAGGGCAAGAACCAGGTCGTCCTCTACAACGAGGCCGGGGCGCGGCGGCCCGACGCACCGGGCATCGAGCGCGACGTCCGCTCCATCGCGCACCTGAAGATGCTGCAGAGCCTCACGGGCAGGTTGAACAGGCTGAACGACGTGCGGGAGATCGGCGACGCGATCGCCGCGGAGCTCCGGTCGCTGGTCGACTACCACAACTGCCGTGTCTTCGTCGTGGACAGTGACGAGCTCATCCCGGTCGCCTTCCTCGGCGACCTCACCTCCGGTATCGATTCCCTATCGCTCGACATCCTCCGCAAGCGCGTCGGCGAAGGAGTCACAGGTCGCTGCGCCGAGCTCGGGGAGTCGATCGTGGTCGCCGACGCCGCGAACTGCGAGTTCGGGCAGTTGATCGAGGGCACCGTCCCGATCGAGGAGTCCCTGCTCGCTGTGCCGCTTCGCTACGGGAGTCGCGTGGTGGGCGTGATCGTCGTCTCCAAGCTCGGGCTGGACCAGTTCGACGAGGACGACGTGCGGCTGCTGGAGGTACTCGCCGGCCACGCGGCCGTCGCGGTGGAGAACGCAAGCTTGTACGAGTCGGCGCGGCGCGAGGCCGAGAGCGCGACGTCGCTGCTCGAGTTCGGCCGAGAGCTCGCGACGCTCGTCGAGCTCGACGACATCGCGGGCCGGGTGACCGAGCTCTCCTCGGAGATCCTCGACAGCCGCAACACGTACTTCTACCTCGAGACGAACGGCGAGCTCAGGCTTCAGGGCGAGCATGGACACTCGCCGGAGACGGCCGCCGCGCTCGCTGCTCATCCCTATCCGCTCGACGCCCTGCAGGTCAGCCGGGAGGCGTATGTCGCGGAGCCTCGCGACTACGAGCCGGTGATCGGCAAGGCGCCCGTTCCCGGCGGCCGCTACGCGGTCGCGCCGTTCGACGTCGACGGCCGCGTAGGTTGCCTCGTCGCGCTCGTCGAGCGGGACGACTTCGGGGAGCGGGAGCTCGCGCTGCTCGGCGGTCTCGCGCAGCAAGCGAAGCTTGCGATCGCCAACGCGTCGAGCTACGAAGGCCTGGAGCGGACGTTCGTCTCCACCGTCGAGGCGCTCGCCAACGCGCTCGAGGCGAACGATGAGTACACGTCCACCCATGCGCGCTGGATCACGGATCTCTCCTTGCGCGTCGGTCGCGAGCTCGGCCTCGAGGAGCGCGCGCTCAAGTGCCTCGAGCTCGGCGCGCTCCTGCACGACATCGGCAAGATCGGCATCCCGAGCGACGTGCTCTCGAAGCCGGGGCCGTTGACCGCGGCGGAGCGGAAGCTCGTCCAGACGCATCCGGAGCTCGGCGAGCGGATCATCGCTCCGATCGACCGGCTGCAGGTCGTGCGGCCGATCGTCCGCCATTGCCACGAGCGCTGGGACGGCGGCGGCTACCCCGACGGCGTCGCCGGCGAGAACATCCCGCTCGAGTCACGCATCATCTTCGTATGCGACGCGTACCACGCGATGACGACCGACCGGCCGTACCGGCGTCGCCTCAGCCACCGCGAGGCCGTGCGTAGGCTCGCGGAGGGCGCGGGCAGCCAGTTCGATCCGCACCTGGTCGAGGTCGCCCTGCGCGTCCTCGACCAGCACGCAGAGAGCTAGCCCGCGGCCGCGAGCTCCGTCTCGCCGCCCTCCAGCGTGTCGGCGAGGCGGCGGAACGGGCCGTCGACCGCAAGCAGCTCACGCTCGCTGCCGCGTTGGATGACCTGCCCGTTCTCGACGACGAGGATCTCGTCAGCGCGCCGGACCGTCGAGAGGCGGTGGGCGATGATGATCGACGTGCGGCCCTTGAGGAGCCGGTCGAGCGCCTGCTCGATCACCACCTCCGTCGGGCGGTCGATGTTCGAAGTGGCCTCGTCGAGGACGAGGATGCGCGGGTCGGCGAGCAGCGCCCGTGCGATCGAGATGAGCTGACGCTCGCCGGCCGACAGCCCCGCACCGCCCTCGCGGACCTCGTGCTCGAGCCCGCCCGAGAGCCGCGCCGCCACGCGGTCCACCCCGACCGCGGCGGCAGCCGCCGCGACCTCCTCGTCCGTCGCGTCGGGCTTCGCGAAGCGGATGTTCGAGGCGATCGTGCCGCTGAAGAGGAACGGGTCCTGCAGCACGACGCCGAGCTGGCGGCGATACGAGCGGAGCTCGACGTCGCGCAGGTCGAGGCCGTCGACGCGGACCGCACCCTCGTCGGGGTCGTAGTGGCGGCCGATCAGCCGCGCGAGCGTCGACTTGCCGTGGCCCGACTCGCCCACCAACGCGAAACAGGCGCCCGGCTCGAGGTGGAAGGAGACCCCGTGCAGCACCGGGTCCTTGCCGTAGGCGAAGACGACCGAGTCGATCTCGAGGTCGCCGTCGAGGCGCGGGAGCGGCTCCGCCCCGGGACGGTCGTGGATCTCCGACTCCTCGTCGAGGACGATCGCGATCTTCACCATCGCCGCACCTGCCGACTGCAGCTGGCCGTAGACGTCCGAGAGCTCCTGCAGCGGCTGGAAGACGAGCTGCAGGAGGTACATCGCCGTGATCAGCGTGCCGATGGTGAGCGTCTGGTTCTCGTAGAGGTTCGACCCGAAGTAGACGACCGTCGCCATCGCGAGCACGCCGAGGAACTCGATCGACGGGAAGAAGACCGAGAAGATCCGCTGGACGTACGTCGACTGCGCCCGGTTCGCGTCGTTCAGCGCGTCGAACTCGGCCTGAAAGCGGCGTTCCCGGTTGAACGCCTGCACGATCGCCATCCCCGACACCGACTCGGCGATCTGCGCCGTGACGGCCCCGATCCGGTTCCGCTGCTCGACGTTCGCTGCGTGCGAGACGCGCTGGAACCAGCGCGAGAGGATGAGAGTCGGAGGCAGGACGACGAAGGCGATGAGCCCGAGGCGCCAGTCGGCGATGAGGAGCGCGATGACCGCCGCCGGCAGGAGGATGACGTTCGAGACGAGGGTCGGCATCCCCTGCGAGAGGACGTCCGAGACCGCGTCGACGTCGCTCGTGAGGCGCGCGATGATCCAGCCTGCCTTCTGCTGCGAGAAGTAACGGAGCGAGAGGCCGGTGAGGTGGTCGAAGAGGTCGCGCCGCAGGCCGACCACCACCGCCTGGCCGATCGTCGCGAGCCCGCGGATGAGCTTCGCCTGGAGGACCCAGCCCACCGCGGCGACTCCCAGGTAGATGAGGACGATGACCGTCAGATGGTGCTCGTCGCGCGCCGTGATGCCCTTGTCGATCGCGTTCCGGACGAGCAGCCAGCCGCCGGTCTGTGCGGCGGCGTTGCCCGCGCCGATGAGCACCATCAGCGCGGCGAACCGCTTGCGGCCCTCCATGTACTTCCAGAGGCGCTTCACGCGGCGATCACCTCGTCCGCGAACAGCGCAGCGAACTCTCCGCCCGCGCGCAGCAGGTCGGCCGGCTTCCCCGACTCGACGATCCGCCCGTCGCGCAGGACGACTGCTCGATCGGCGATCGCCACCGTCGAGAGACGCTGCGTGGCGACGAGGACGGTCCGGCCGACGAGCGCCGGGCGCAGACGCGCGACGAGCCGCCGCTCGGTGAGGGTGTCCACCGCGGAGAGAGGGTCGTCGAGCACGACGACGCGGGCGCGGGTGACGAGCGCGCGCGCGAGCGCGACCCGCTGTCGCTGGCCGCCCGAGAGGTTGATGCCTCGCTCGCCGATCAGGGTGTCGTAGCCCTCGGGGAGGTTCGGCCCGAACGCGTCGACCCCGGCTGCCTCGCACGCCGCGAGCACCTCGTCCCAGTCGGCGTCCTCGCGACCGGCGGTGAGGTTGTCGCGCAGCGGCACCGAGAAGAGCACCGGACGTTGCGTGACCAGCGCGACGTCGGCGCGCAGTTCCGCGATCGGCAGGTCGCGCGTGTCGACGCCTCCGACGAGCACCTGCCCGCCGGTCGGGTCGTAGAAGCGTGGGAGGAGGTTGAGGAGCGACGTCTTACCGGATCCCGTCGATCCGCAGACGGCGAGGATCTCGCCCGGTTCGACGACGAGGTCGAGGTCGTACAGCACGTCGACCTCGCCGCCGTACGCGAAGCTCACGCTCTCGAAGCGGACGCCGAGCGGGCCCTCCTGCGGAAGGTGTCGTGGACTCGTCGGCTCGGGCAGAGGCTCGATGCCGTCGAGCCAGCCGAAGCTGCGACCGGCCGAGGCGAGCGCCCGCTGTGCCAGGTCGAGAATCCAGCCGATGGCCTCGAGCGGCCACACGAGCTGGAGGAGAAGCGTCTCGAACAGCACGAACTGGCCGATCGTGATCTGCCCGTCGATCACGGCGCGGCCGCCGAAGAACACGACGGCAGCGATCGAGAGTGCGGGGAGGTAGTAGAGGCCCGGCACGTGCGTCGCCTCGACGCCGGCCTGGTCGAGCGCGGCGGAGCGGACTCCTTCGGCCCTGTCACCGAAGCGCTCGCGCACCTGGTTCTCGCGGCCGAACGTCTGCACCATCTCGATCCCGACGACGGCCTCGTCCGCGGCCTCGGTCACGTCCCCCTTCCGCGCCTGCACCCGGCGCGAGATCGGCGAGACGCGACGCCCGAAGCGGTTGGCGACGAACCCGATCGGCGGCAGCGACACTGCCGCGTAGAGCGTCAGCTGTGGATCGACCAGGGCGAGGACGATTCCGGCCGCGATGATCATCATCACGCTCTGCATCCCCTGCACGAGCCCCCAGCCCATGAAGTAGCGGATGGGATACAGGTCGTTCGTGGCGCGCGAGAGTACCTGCCCGGTCGCGTGGCGGTCGTAGAAGGCGCGCGGGTAGCGGAGGTACGCCTGGTAGAGGAGCTCGCGCATCCGCGCCTCGATCCTGATCCCGATCCGGGCGGTCGCGTAGCGGCGGTTGAAGTTGATGACGAAGCGCAGAAGGGCGAGCCCGCCGATGGCCGCGAGATAGGGAGGCAGCAGGTCCTCCTTGTGCGGGACGATCGCGTTGTCGATTGCGCGCTGGATGAGGATCGGGATCGCGATCGAGATCAGCGTGTAGGCGAGCGCGCACGTGAGCCCGATGAGGCCGAGCTTCCACTGCTCACGCCATAGCCGGAGCAGCCTGCGGAAGGTGGGCAGCAGGCCGAGGTCGGGTGGTTCGACTGAGCTCACATACGTAGACATGGCGAAACGCCCGCCGCAGCAGGCCCCCGGCCTCGCGACGAGCTACGTCCGACGATAGCAGCGAGGCAGCGCTGGCTTTAGCGCTGTTTCTTGAGCTGCGACGTGGCGGCCGGTTCGAGGTCCGGGTCCGTCGGCGGCTGTGGCAGCGGGGTCGGCGGAGGCGGCTCGCCTGCGGGCTCGGGATCGCGGGCCGGCTCCGCGGGCTCGCTCGACGCGGAGCCCGTGAGCCGCTTCCGCTCCTCCTGGAGATGCATGCGCAGCCCGGCGAGCTCCCGCTCGACCTTGCGAATCGCCTGCTCGCGCTCCTCGAGCCGCTCTCGCTCGGCCTTGGCGAGGGCGAGTTCCTGCACGGCCTCGCGCTCGCGCTTCTCGGCTTCCGCGATGGCACGGGCGAGCTCGTCCGAGCGGTCGTGCCCCGCGGGAGCGGGGGATGGTGTGGACGCACGCCGCCGGCCTTGCCGTCCGGCGACGTCGAGCCGCAGCTGCTCGAGCTCTTTCTCCCGAGCGGCGACTCGCTGCGCGTGCTCGCGCAGCCTCCGCTTCATCTCCTCGACCTCGGCGAGCGCAGCCTCGTAGCGGCCCCGCATGTCCAGTCCTTCGCTCACAGTTGAAGTGTGTCTTCCATTCCGGCTGGTCGCAACCCGGTGTCGGTTTCAGGCGTCGTCACCTGGCCGCCGTTCAGCTCTACTCCGACGAAACCCGAGCGGCGGGCTGCCGGCGTACGGCGTCTCGGCAAAAGTGTCTACCGTCCCTCAATCGCACCATCGCCGCGGAAGTGGAGCGTACCGGGTTGAAATTCGGCGCGTAGTACCAGGCAAAGGTCCCGTTGAGCGCGAATGCGATTGCGCCTGCCGCGCTCGCCCACCGGTTGATGGAGATTCGCAGCAGCAGCAGGTACGTCGACAGCCCCGCAACGATCGCTAGGAGCATGTGCTCCCACACTTGCCCCTCGCCCAGAAGCGTCAGGAGGGTGGGTGGGAACAGCGCGGCCGATTGCGTCTCCCCCGCCAGCGGTGCACCTGTTCCCTCGTACGGGTTCCACCAAGGCAGATGCCCGTGTAGCAAGTCGAGCGACGCGCGGTGACCAAGTGCCTGCGACACAAACCCGTCGTTGGGGTCGGCCGTGTCATACCCACGCAGCAAGCCTGGCGAGTAGGTCGCAGGGACCACCAAGCCGCTGCGAGGCCCAAGAGGATTAGGGTTGAAGACGCCGAGCAGAAACGGAAGCTGCGCGGCCACCACTGCTGCCACGACCGCCAGCAAGGCACGCACGTCCGGCGAGAGACGGCCTGCACGGATCCTCGGCGAACGACGACGCTTCGTCTCGGCCGCGGCCGTCACGAGCCAGGAGCCTAACGCGGTCGAAGCGCCCGGTGCGGGCCGCCCCGCCGCGTCCCAATGCCCAAACAAAAGAAAGCGCGTAACCGCGCGTATACGGGTCGACTTGCCAAGCCGCCCGCCGTCGCAGGTTTCCAGAACGTTTCCGCCCGTGCGTGACCCCGCATGGTTGAGCCGTAGACAAGGTGACCGCCGACTGGTTCCGTAGGTGGTCATACGCGAATACGTCGCGTATTCGCGTAACGACCGCCCGAGCTGGCATGCTTCTGAACATGCGAAACGCCCGAGAGCGTGGACATTGAATGAGCAGAACCGATCGCCGAAGGGCGCCGCTTCCGCTCAGCAGCTTTGGCGCATGAACGCGCTCGGCTTAGTGACGGTCCGAGACTCGCCAGCCGAGCCCCTAACGCGCGGCGAGGCGAAGGAAGTCTTGGCACAGAGGCTGTGCGGCTCGGCTTGTGGAACCCGGTACGCGGAGACAGGCAGGAGGTTCGCAGTGGCTAGCGGCTTCGCGCGCTTCCTGCGGCGCTCGACGCCGAGCATCAAGCCCGACGAGCTCGAGCGCAGGCCACCCATCCCCACCCGGCAAAAAGCCCCAGCGAAATCGCCAGACCGCACGGAACCCATGTCACTCGTGACTAGCGATAAAAAGGTCGTCCGGGTTGCGAAGTCGGTCGGCGAGTTTGGGGCTGAGAAATCGAAAAAGGAGACGGGTCGGCTGCCGTCTTACGTTTGGCGCAGCCAGCGGGCCTCTGAGAGCCCTGCCATGGATTTTGCAGACACCCGATTTTGAAAGGAGCACGATGACCACCGCTAGCCAACGCGCACAACTGATCTC
>Ga0308173_10001386_pt1 | contig 12012 bp, 5 predicted proteins | sample PhyPR1_FD_203716 | JGI IMG/M metagenome (GOLD analysis project Ga0308173, IMG submission 203716) | Soil microbial communities from UC Gill Tract Community Farm, Albany, California, United States - DLSLS.P.R1 | ecosystem: Environmental > Terrestrial > Soil > Agricultural land | place: USA... | reverse complement strand
AGAAGGCCACACGGGCGGGATCGGTATCGGGCCGTTCCAGCACCTTCATGAAGTCGCCGACGGTCACCTTCGCCGGGTAGCATTCATCGCCCGAGGTGTACTTCGCTCCGAGTTCGCGGGTGCGCGCGTCGGAGGGCGGAGTCGGCTCGGCATCCAGACCGATGGCCCGGAATGCAGCGGCAAACGCGCGCGCGGAGCCGGAGGCCATGGGCGGAATGTAGATGCGCTTGCCGGTTAATGAATGGTCGGTTGCGTCTGGTAACACCGCAGAATTCCTTTGCTATCGAGATAGGCTTCGCAGCGCGTCATGTAGCCCGCGTCATTTCCGTGACCATCGAACTGCAGGATCAGCAGCGGCGCCCCGGCGGCTTCGCGCGCGAAGTGTTTGATGTACGAATCCGGGCCGCACTTGAAATTGGTGATGTAAACCAGGTGCAGGTTCGGATGGCCGGCGGTGACGCGCGCGGCTTCCAGAATATTGCGGCCGGACGCCCAAAACATGTTGTCGTGGATGTCCGCGATGGAAGCGCCGCTCACCAGGAAGTCCAGCGGGATCACATTGGCGCCATAGCGGTGGCGCAGTTTCCGCGGAATGTCGCAGTTCACACCGCGATCGTAGATGTTATACGCGCGCCCGGCGAGCACCAGGCCCGGTTCGCCGCTAGCTGTGAGTGCGGCGATCGCCTGCCTGCCCGCGGCTTGCAGCTTTTCGAGGAACTGGCGCTGCTCTCGATAGGCGGCATCCACAGCGCGGTCGCTGGCGCGCCGGGATACGCCGATGCGGCGCATGGTTTCGGCGAGCGCATCCTTGATTTGCGGCGGACCGAGCCGGAAGTGCAGGGTCGGGATCAGGAACTTGCCGGCATGCGGCTCCAGAGTGGGGGATGTTCGCAATACCCACGGCAGCGTCTGATTCCACGGACAGTAATGCGACGCGCCTTGCTCACCGGCGCCGCATTCGGCATCCGCCATGTTGGGAACCAATATGTAATCGACGCCGGATTCCACCAGCGCCTGCACATGGCCGTGCGCCACCTGTACGGGATAGCAGGGGGATGCGACAGCCATCTCGATTCCCGCGGCCGAAATGCGCGGATCGGTAACGGGCGAGAGCACTGCTTCGATGCGCAGTTCGGCGAAATAGCGGCGCCAGAAGGGAAGCCGGTCCAACATCGACATGGCCCGCGGCAGCCCGATCTTGAACGCTCCTCCCGAAACTTGCGGCAGCGCGGCGAGTAATTCGTCGCGGTAGGCAAACAAATCGTCGATTACCGGCTTACGCCCGGTCGGCGACGGTTTGCGGAACTTGTCCGAGCACTTATCGCCCCAATAACTCTTCTGCCCCTCAATGACGAACTCTTTCATGTCGCAGAGGTTGGAACACGCTTTGCACACGAAATCGCGGCTGGTCAGTTGAAGGCTGCGGACGTCATAGCCGCGGAATCGCGTCTGCGCAGCCGTGGCGGCGTGCCACTGCCGCGCGATCAGCGCCATTCCGACCGCGCCCATCACCCCGTTGTACGGAGGCACGGTGATCTTGCGTCCGAGCACGCCGGCGAACGCAGCCGTGACGGCATCGTTATACGCCGTGCCGCCCTGAAAGTAAATGACCTTGCCGATTTTTCGGCCGCGCACCACACGATTCAGATAGTTCAGCGCGATGGAATAAGCGAGCCCCGCCACCAGGTCAGGCACCGTCTCGCCTTTGTGCAGCCAGCCGGTGACGTCGCGCTCCATGAAAACGGTGCAGCGCTCGCCGAGGCGCGTAGGGCTAGCCGAAGAAAGCGCCAGCTTGGCGAACTCGCCCTTGATGCTGATACCCAGCTTTTCCGCCTGCTCTTCGAGAAAAGAGCCCGTGCCCGCGGCGCAGGCTTCATTCATGGCGAAATCCACCACTACGCCATTTTCGATGGAAATGAATTTGGAATCCTGGCCGCCGATTTCGAAGATCGTGTCGACAGGTTCGCCGCCGAGCGTGGTGGAGATATGGATCGCGCCGGTCTTGTGCGCGGTGATTTCGTCATTCACCACGTCCGCCCCCACGAGTTCAGCAATCAGTTCGCGGCCGGACCCGGTAGTGCCGACGCCCTGAATCCGCAGCCGTGTTCCCCAGACACGCTCTAATTCAGCAAGGCCCTGTTGAATTGCTTCGATCGGCCGTCCGGCGGTTCGCAGATAAATATCGTGGATCACAGCGCCGCAATCGTCGATGGCCACCACGTTCGTCGAAACGGACCCGATGTCCAGCCCGAGGTACGCGGGGATGGGCGATCCATCGGCGGGCGGGACGTAAACAGGGAGGCGGTCGCGGAGTTGGATGACGTCGCCGGTTGCGAGCGGGTGCGTGTCCTGCACCTTCTCGGTGACCTCCTGCTGCTGCAGCCGGTGGACTTCGATCATGGCGCGCTTGCGCGGTTCTTCGGCCTCAAGCATCGCCGTGCCGATGGCTCCACACCAGGCAAACTCCGGCGGCACGAAGAGGCCGTCTTCCGGAAGCCCGAAAGCTTCCCTCAAGGCGCGCGTGACGCCGGCGTTCTGGCTCACCGCGCCGATCAGCGCGACGGGCGCCACGATGGCGCGGCCCTTGACGATCGCGCTTTTGAAGTTCCGTGCAACGGCGTCGCAGAGACCGCGCAGAATCTCGGCCGGCGAATAGCCCTTCTGCTGCGCGTGGATCATGTCGCTCTTAGCGAACACGCTGCAACGGCCGGCGATGCGGGCCGCGCAACTCGCGGTGCAAACCAGGCTGCCCACGTCCTCGACAGAGTACTGCATACGGAGCGCCTGCTGGTCCAGGAAGGAGCCGGTGCCCGCGGCGCATTCGCCGGAACGGTCGTAATCGACGATCTGGCTTCCGTCCAGCCGGATATATTTCGACGCCTCCCCGCCAATCTCGAAGACCGTACGAATTTGCGGGTACGCCGTGCCGATCATCCGCGCGATGGCTTTGAACTCGTTTTCGAAGTACAGGCCGAGGACTTTGGCAATCGTGCGGCTGCCCGACCCTGTGACGCGCATGCCTTCGACGGCAACTTCGGGTATGGTGCCGTAAAAATCGTGAAGCAGGTCGTAAGTGGACTGAATCGGGGAGCCCGCAATGCGCCGGTACTCGGAAAGTGCGACTGGCCGGCCCGCGATCTCGTGAAAATGGAAGTGCGGATCGCCGGCGCAGAGGGACTCGAGGCGCGCGCGATCGCCCGGCGCCCCCAAGGCGGCCAGCTTGAGACTGATGGCCCCTATGTCCAAACCGATGTTAATGGCCATTACCACCCAGTTTGGAATGCCGGGCCGTCGCTCAACAAGTAATAAAGACCCAAAACGCCGAAATTGAGGGTTAAACGGTAAGTACCGGAGTCCCGGACGCGCACACGGCGGAGCGCGTCCGCGAAATCAGCTCACCGGTTTGTGAAAAAATCCGGCTGTTATTTCTTGTCGTGCTCCACCCGCCTTTCGACGCACCTTTTACCGCTTCCTCACGGTCACGGCTCCGTAAGTAGTTGATGCTGCTAACGGAGCCGCGACCGTGAGGGAGCGGTAAAAGGTGCCCGGGATCGGAGTGCGTTTGATTGCAGAGAAAAAGCAATTCGATATTTTGGCCGAGGATTCCTTCGACTGCGGGACTGCGGGAAGATCGGCGGCGGCGACCGCGTTTATGGGCTCGCCCTTCCCCGGCACTGCACGCAACTGGAGGCGCAAGCGGTGACCTTCGCCGGCGAACTTCTTCAGCGGAACTTGTACGGAATAAGAAACCTAGCCTGCTGCGCCGGGTGACCGGCCAGGAAGGCGGCAAAGAGTGCGACATATGAAAACGGCATACCGCAGCCCATTCCGCGGTAAACGAAGCTGCGAGCCTCGTCTACCGCGGCGCGTCACGCCGGTTACTGCTCAGCCTGCAGGCCTGCGATTACTGGAATCGTCAGACCCTGCATGAGCTTCTGCTCATCGAGCGCCTTCACCTGGTCGGCGGCCTTCTTCCCGGCGATGAACGCGTGGTCGGAGTTGTAATACTCCCACTCGCTGTAGCGCCCGGCCAGCAGGATGTCGCGCTCCTTCAGCCATTCGCGGATGGCCGCTACGGCCTTGGAGCGCCCGTGATCGTAGACCACGTACGCGTACGGCATATCGACCTGCGATGTAGCCCAGATGGGGTCGTCCTTGGTGAACATCCCGACCCGGATGCAGTCGTCAATGCACCGCTGTATCAATTCCTCGCCATCGCACGGGAGCGGCTTGTGTGGAGAGTAAGTGATCTCGCACGTGAGACCGAACCCACCCTCCGGATTGCAGTGCGGGCTCGCATTTCCTTGCACGAAGATCCGGTGGAAGACCGTGTCCTCGGGATAGTAGATCCAGTGCTTCTCCGTCAAATTGGCGCGGCCCACCCCGAGATTCACGCATCGCACGGAGACGTGCCGCAACGTCTGCGCGGCCGTCTGCATCTCTTCGGGCGCCTCGTCGCCGATCTGCCGCAACAGCACCGGCAAGGGCATCGTGCTCACAAGGTAGTCATACCGGAGTTCCGCACCGCTGGCGAGCGTGACCGTGTGCTTTTCCGGCGATACTTTGACAACGCGTGCGTTGGTCCGCAGTTCGCCCTTCAAATACGGCAGCCAGCCGTCCATCAGTTTCTGGAAGCCGCCGCGCAGCGGATATCCGAAGCGCGCATTCGGGCCCATCGGTTTCGGCGACGGCGAGAGCGCGCCTTCGATCATCTCTTCGAGATCCGGCATGGGCACGCGTCCGCCCAGCCAGCTCGTCTCCATCTCGGTTAGCGGCACTGCCCACAACTTGCGGTTATACGGAACGGCGAAATGCTTCGCGATCCCGGCGCCCCACACCTTGTAGATGAACTCTTCGAAGTTCTTCGGCTCGCTCGATGCCGCAGCCGCGCCATTCACCTTCTCTACCAGTGGCGCGGATGCTTCCAGCAGGCCATCGCCGCAGCAATCCTTCACATCGCCGGTGGCGCACACGGTGCCACTGCCGATCGCGCCATTACCTTTGCCGTTGGCCTTTCCATTGGCGTGCCCGTTCGCATGGCCATTCGCATGACCGTTGGCGTGCCCGTTCGTGCCGTTCGCTCCGTTCTGCTTGGCCGGCTTTAGCGAACCGTACCGCGATTCGATCGCCCCGACGATGCACTCCTTGATTACATTCGACGGCAAGCCATACAGCGATCCCTGAAATGGATAGCGCGTGTAGACGTTCTTGCTGTAAATCCACGCTTCACGGTCCTGCCAGTGCACGTTGTCGCCGAGCAGCATCTGGTAGAGCTGATGCACGTAGGGCTCGTTGGAAAACATGATGTGTCCGGCGTAATCGAACGTGAAGCCGTTGACCTGCTCGCTGCGGCACCATCCGCCGGTACTGCTGTTCTGTTCCAGCAGGATGGAATCTTCGCCCAGGTGATACGCGGCGCTCAGGCCGGTGGGTCCGCCGCCAATCACTATGGCGTGCGCGCTGGTGCGCGCGGGCCTTTTTCGGCGGTTCATCTCCACGGCTTCGTCGATGAGCTCGCTCATGCGGTTCGCCGTGGAATCCCAGCTCGTTTTGCTGAGGACGTCTTTCATCTTCTGCTGGCGCTCGGCGCGTTCAGCAGCCGGCGCACTCAGAGCGCGCTCGCAGGCTGCGATGAATTCTTCCGGAGTGCTGCCGAGATACACAATATCGCCGTAGGGTTCAGCCACATCCGTAATCGGCGTACTGACGATCGGCTTGCCGGCGGCCATGTATTCGAGCGTCTTCGTGGGGCTGATGAACTTGGTTGAGTTGTTGCGCGCGAAGGGCAGCAGGCACACATCCCAGCCCTTCAAATAGCTCGGCAGTTGCTGATAGGTTCGCTGTCCGAAGTAGTGAATGTTGGGGTTCTTCGGCAGCGTTGCGGCGTCGATCTTCACCACCGGCCCTACCAGGCAGATCTGCCATTCGGGATGCGCTTCGGCCATGGCGGCAATCAGCGGAACGTCGAGGCGCTCGTCGATGACGCCGAAAAAGCCGAGCCTGGGATGCGGCAATGCGGCCTGGTCGTCCGCTTCCACAAGTCCGTTTGCGGCGGCGGCAAAGTGCTTCGCATCGACACTACTGGAGAAGCAGTATGCACGCGGATGCCGATCCTTTTTCGCGCGATACAACGAGGGGCCGCCGGTGAACACGAGGTCGGCGCGTTTGAGCAATTCCTCTTCGCGCGTCAACAATTCCGGGGGCGCATTCAGGAACATGCTCAGTTCATCCATGCAGTCGTACACGACGGCGGCAGGCTTCAAACCTTTGGCGAGCGGCAGCGCCAGGGGTGTGTAGAACCACAAAACGAAGTCGTCAATCTTTTCCTGCTCCATCAGCTCCGGTAACAGACTCGCGATGTGCGCCATCTGTTCGTCATGAAAGCCGGGTGCGTGGGAGGGTGTTTGCGGGCGGCAAACGAGCACGTTTTTTTCGGGCCGGTCGAAATGCCAGTGCGGGTGATCCTGGTCTGTAAACTGAGGCTCTTCTATAAAAATTACACGGTGATTTGACGCTAATCGGGAGAGTAAATGCTGGGGGCGCTGGTAAACAAAGTCCCAACGCAGGTGGGAAAACGTAACTATACTGTGCACTGACTTCATTCCTTCCTCCTGCTGATGTATGAACCGCTAGTGTGTGGCGCCCGCGAGGGGCGTTGGTGTCACTATTAATTGCAGCTACTCTGCCACTGTCTGTAAATTCTCACGAGCTAGGTGACTCAAAACAAAAAGCGTTGAGCGTCACGCAGGGCGCGTGCATATTCTTCGTTCAGCACCCGGGCGTAGCGCCCGGAGCCGTTCACCTGGAGGTCCCAGAGCCCGCTGTTGTGCCAGTGGCGGCAGTCTTCCCAGTCGTACCGGTCGAGGATCGGGTACAGGCAAATCCCTTCGAACGGCACCCCGGATTCGATCGCGATATGCGTTTCGCGCGCGACTTCTTCCAGCCACGCCGCGCGACCGGTTCCGTAGTGGCTGGTCTCGGCGAGAAATATCGGGCGGTGATAGCGTTCCCACACTTCCCGGAGCAATTTGTGAAGAGGCATCCAACGAGGGTCATTCGACCCGGCATCCCAATGCAGCTTGCGGCCGCCCGGAACCTCCCACTGATTGGCAGCGTAGTAGTTCAGCCCGACGATGTCCAGAAAGGACTCCTGCCCACCGATTTCCGGCGCGGCCCTTCCTGCGATCATGTCAAAAGCCTCGAACTGGCTATCCCGCTGGCGCTGTGCCGGCTCTGTGAGCTGCGGCCGCCTGCGAGGCGGGACGTTGTGGATCAGAGGCTCGGCGAAAACGATGCGCGCGCGCTCGTCGACCGCCCGGATTGCCTCAATACCCGCGATGGAGGCGCGAATCAGTTGCCGTTTCAATTCCTGGTCTTTCCCGCGCGCGTACGGGAAGATCAGCGGGCGGGTGGCGGCCCAGGTAAAAAAGTTGATCTCGTTTACGGGAGCGAAAAAGGGAACATCGTCCGTGTGCTCACGGTGCACTCGCGCGGCTTCCGCAGCGAACCGTGAGAAGCGGGCGATGAATGCGGGCGAGAAGATGTCGAGGTCGTCCGGCCATCCGTAGTGGCAGAGATCCCAGATCACCTGCACGCCGGCCGTACGAGCGGCTTCGATCATGGGAATCCACGTGGACCAATCGTAGCGTCCGCAGCGATCGATGCGATGCCAGCGAAGACCGTCGCGCGCCGTCGCCATGCCGGCATCCCGGATCATCCGGTAATCTTCCAGCGCGAGGCGATCGTGTTGGACGGCGGCGGACATGTCCAGCCGCTTGCCCGCCGAATTAATCTGGCAGGAGCACTCGAACCCCGCGATCCAGAAGGAGCGAAAAAGTCCGCTCACGGGTGGCTCCAGTTCACCGCAGAGACGCAGAGGGAACTGAGGTACGCAGAGGGACACAAACGTTGTTTTCTCTGTGCCCGAGGCACCGCCGAGACACAGAGAGCGCTGAGGTTCGCAGAGGAACACCAACGTTGTTTTCTCAGTGCCCTCTCTGCGTCCTCTGCGTCTCTGTGATGAATCGCAATGTCGCCAACGCGCACTCTGCCGCTATCGAGGATCATTGGCCGTCTGGTGGTCCTCATTCGGCACCATGTATTGCTGCCGCTGGTGATTCATCAGGCGCTCGCGCCATTCCCATTCGAGTTGGAAATCCCGCTTGGTGCGCGGGCCTCGCGTCGCCAGAGCGATCTCCTCAATCGGGAACTTCGGAGTCCGATCGGCATACAGGAGCCCGTTGGCTTCCTGATACGTGTCGGCGAACTGCGTGTAACAGAAGCCCGCGAGAATCGGCAGCGCGCGCACTACCGGCAGCAGATGCATATAGCGTTTCGCGAAATCGTCTTCATTCTCGCTGCGTGAGTATCCCCACGTGCCGCCGATGTCCCGCGAGAAGGCGATGCCGCCGAATTCGGTCAGCATAATAGGCTGCTCGCTCGGCTGACTCTCTAACAGCAACTGGCGGCCGCCGGGACGCTCACGTTTAAAGAGGCGCGGGATTTCCTCCACTCCGTAACGCTTGCGGATGCGCTCCGGCGAATCGTCGTAGTCGTGAATTCCGATGATGTCGGTGGCGACGCTCTCCCAACCATCGTTGCCGATCACCGGCCGCGTCGGGTCTATCGTTTTCGTAAGGTGATAAAGCGCCTGCACATAATGGCGCTGCGAAGGACTATCCGGCAGATCCGGCACGCCCCAGCTTTCGTTGAACGGCACCCACGCCACAATGCACGGGTGGCTGATGTCGCGCTCCATCGCGCTCAGCCACTCCTTCGTCAGGCGCTCGATGCTGGTCTTGGTAAAGCGGTATGCGCTCGGCATCTCTTCCCACACCAGGAGGCCCAGCACGTCCGCCCAGTAGAGGAAGCGCGGGTCTTCGATTTTCTGGTGCTTGCGAACACCATTGAAGCCCATTGCTTTGGCAAGCTCGACGTCGCGGCGGTAAGCCTCATCATCCGGCGCGGTGATGCCGGTCTCCGGCCAATAGCCCTGGTCCAGCACCATGCGAAGCTGATACGGGCGCCCGTTCAGCACGAACTTATCGCCCTGCGGCCCGATGCTGCGCAGCGCGGTATAGCTCTTCGCCGTATCCACCAATTCGCCGCGGCCGCCCCAGAGCTTCATCTCCGTGTAGATCAGGGTTGGCGTCGAGGGGTTCCAAAGCAGTTCATTGCGGTAATCGTCGATGCCGGGGTCGCTGAGCGCAATGCGGCGGTGGACCTCTCCGGCAACCACCGCGTACGTGTCGTCGGCGAGTAGCGTGTCGCCGGCATAGAGCTTCACGTTCAGGCGGAGGCCGTCGCGGCGTTCGCCGCCCATCCACGCCTCGAAGCCAATTTCCCAACGCTCCACATTCGGAGTCCAGCGCACCGCTCCGATGTACGTGGCGGGCACCTTTTCCAGCCACACGGTTTGCCAGATTCCGGTGGTGCGCGGATACCAGATGGAATGCGGCTGCAGTTGCCAGTCCTGTTTGCCGCGCGGTTTGGAGAGGTCGGCGGGATCGTCCTCGGCGCACAGCTCGACGGTTTGCGGACCTTCGGCATTCAGGTACTCGGTGATATTGGCTGAGAAGGGGGTGTATCCGCCTTCATGTTCGGCGACGACGTGGCCGTTGATCCAGACCTTGGCGCGATAATCGACCGCGCCGAAGTGGAGAAGCAGCACTTCGCCGGCGACCATCGCGGGAGCATCGAAGCGGCGGCGGTACCAGCACGCTCGATAAAAGCCCGTGTTGCCGACACCGCTAGCCGCAGTTTCAGGCGAAAACGGCACCTGGATGTGCGCATTCCAGGCGGGCTGGCCCGGGAGCTTGCACGAACCATCGGGATCCAGCGCAAAATCCCATTCGCCGTTCAGACAAATCCACTCGGCGCGCTCAAGCTGCGGACGCGGGTACCCATGCTTTCCGTTCAAAACGCGACCCCCTCCACACACACAGGGTAACGGCCCATCGCGCTCCGCATCTGTACGGTTACTCCCGCTTCGGCAGAGGCATAGCGCTTGATGACACGCCGATGCACCAGGATGGTGCTGCCGTTTCGCCTTCTACGGCCACACGGACCACAACACCGGCAGTGAAGTACGCAATTCGCCCTCAACCCGCTCGGCGATCAGCACTCCGGCGTGCGCTCCTGGAGTCTGCCTGGGCAGCGTGAGTGTGGGTTTGTCCGGAGTGACTTGTCCGAGCAGTTGCGCGCCGTCGTATACAGAAACGGGCTTCCACCTGCGCCTAATAGGCGATGTCCGCTTTCCATTGGTTGCCGTTTGCAGGCAATCGCACGCAATGCGCGGACAACGTGCCGCTAAAGGATCGCGCCTTCACTTCGGGAGCATCGGTGCGCCACTTGTACAGGATCAGAAACAATGGGCGTTCGATGCCGCGCCCGTTGCGGTTGGGCCGGGAAATTGCGTGGTCGATGGAGATGGCCAGAACCGGCTCGTCCGTTGCGGCGTGCAAAGCTACAGCCGCAAACAGCCCCAAGCCATGGCACGAATCATAGAATGATTGTACGGAAATCTTTACTGCGGCGACTGGTAGGTGCCCGGACTGTTTTCGGTCGCGCGCCACTCCGGCTTTCGCTCCGGCTTGGCTTCCGCGAGCGCCCGTTTTACTCCCGCGACATCGAAGTCCTGCGCATAAACGGGCGTGCCTGGCTGTTGACGCCAGCTTTCATCGAGACCGCCAGTGTCAACGGGATCGAAGCCGAGTTCGTCGACCAGGTCCATGACCACCTTCTTGGCGCGCGGATCGTCTCCCGCGACCGGTAGCGCGATCCGTCCCGGAGAGCCTTTCGGCTTGCCGCGTTCCATCAGGTGTTTCGCGTAGATGTTGTTGAACGCCTTCACCACAGGCCGTCCGAGTTGACGCTCTACCCAGCGACTCTCCACCGAGCCGTCTTCAATGCCCGCGATGCGCCCATCGCGCTGCTGCGGATAGTAGTTGCCTGTATCGACGACCACAACATCCGGCGCGACACCAGCGAAGATGTCTTTGGGCAGCTCCGGGATTTTCCCCTCGGGGATAGTGACCACCACCACATCGCCCCAGCGCGCGGCATCGTGCACGCTCACAGCTTTCGCGCCGCTCTCGCGCTCGAGTCCGGCAAGCGACTCGGGTCCCCGCGAATTCGCAACTCGCACGTCATGTCCCAGTGCCGCGAAGCGCCTGGTTAGCGTGCCTCCGATGTTCCCCGCTCCGATGATTCCAATCTTCACGCGATTCCTCCCGGCTATGCGATGCACGCGAGGGGGAGGAAGATGCGCGGCGCGGCAAGCCAGGAAAGACTCATGGCGTCACGGATCAGTTGTTGAACTGAACCGCGACGTCGCGTTCGGCGGCGCGGCCGTGATCGTCAATTACGCGTATCAGGTGAGCGCCATCGACACTTGGGCGCCAGGGCAATGCTCCTGCCGCAACGGGCACTTTGCCGATCAGCGCCGCGCCATCGAACCAGAACATCTCTCGCACATCTCCTGCGGCGCCGGCTTCCAGCGCGATCGAGCCCTCGCCCGTGCGCCGCAACGTATACGTCACGTCGCGGAGGGGCGATGCGATGCGAGGCGAATCGGAGCTATCGTCGGCCGCGCATGCGGGCAGAGCGGGAGGCACGCGGCGCGGCATCCCCGCCTCGCGAAACAGCTTCAGCATGTCGGAACTCCAGAACTCGTAGGTTTGCAGCCTGGTGTTCGCGGGCAGGTACGGTGGACACACAGGCCGGCCCGTCGCGACATCCATCGCCACCACCCGATGCAACTGGCTCACGCGAATCGGCGACTTGCCGGGGATGTACCACGTGTCCACAGTTTGGGGACACGCGGAGTTCGGCAGATCGCCGCTCTCCGCGCATACGGCCACGCGGCTCACTCCGGGCGGTGGACTGCTGAGAGGCACGGCATCGCCGGCGTGCACCAGGTTCACAGCGTCGACGATGCGGAAGAAGAGCGGCGCAGCGGCGTCCACGCCGACGAAAGCGGGATTGCCCTGGCCGGAAAAGTCGCCGATCCAC
>Ga0308173_10001385_pt1 | contig 12014 bp, 11 predicted proteins | sample PhyPR1_FD_203716 | JGI IMG/M metagenome (GOLD analysis project Ga0308173, IMG submission 203716) | Soil microbial communities from UC Gill Tract Community Farm, Albany, California, United States - DLSLS.P.R1 | ecosystem: Environmental > Terrestrial > Soil > Agricultural land | place: USA... | reverse complement strand
CACCCAGAGCAACCATGTCCGGCGTGCCGCGAACTGCTCCGTCACGGATGTGCGGCACGATTCCCGACGTGACCGCCGCCCTGTCCCTCGCTCCCGCCGACGACGCCCTCGCTGCCGCCGACGGCCCAGTTCGCCGCAGCCGTGCCGAGCGCCAGGCGATCGTCCTGGACACCGCCGAGCGCCTCTTCGCCGGCCGCAGCTCCCGCAGCGTGGGCATGGACGAGCTGGTACGCGAGACCGGCCTGGGCAAGATGACGGTCTACCGGCTGTTCAAGAGCAAGGACGACCTGGTCGGGGCCTACCTCGCCCGCAAGGCCGCGACCGTGCTCGCGTTCATCGACGCCGAGCTGGTGCGCCTCGAGGGCGACCCCCGCGCGGCGCTGCTGTCGGTCGTCGACGCCGTCGAGCGCGACGTGACCCGCACCGGCTTCCGCGGCTGCCCGTTCAACAACGTCAGCAGCGAGTACGACGACCCGCAGCACCCCGCCCGCAGCGCCGCTGCCGACTACAAGTTCGAGCTGTACGGCCGGCTCGAGCGGCTGGCCGAGGAGATCGTCCCCGGCGCCGGCGAGGACCTGGCCGCGCAGATCCACCTGATCATCGACGGCATGTACCTCTCCGGCGGCCTGCTCGGCCCCGACGGTCCGGCCGCGCACGGCCGCCAGCTGGCGGAGCGCCTGATCGAGATGGCCGCGTCCCGCGTCTGACCCGAGGATGTGGTCGTGACCGACGACCGCACCCGCCCGGATCTCGACGACGCGACGGTCGAGGGGCTCGGCAAGCTCTCCGAGGCCCTCGAGACCGTCGACCAGGCCCGCGGCCTCCTCTACGGGTTCCACCAGCTGACCGGCAAGGCGGACCGTCTGCTCCAGGACGCCGTCGAGCTGCTCCGCGACGCCGGGCACACCGCGCTCGCCGACGACCTGGACCGCGACCTCGTCGGCCGGAACGTCATCGCCGACCGGTGGACGTTCCAGATCGTGGAGGACTTCGACGCGAACTACTGGGGCACCTTCCGCGCGTTCGACGAGCGCGCCCGCGACGAGCTGGCCGACGGCGACCGGCACGTGTTCGAGGCGCGGATGAAGCAGTCGGAGCGCACGAAGGGACACCCGCGGCACGAGGCCGGGCCCGCGCTCGCCGACTGACCACGGCGATGTGGACCGGTCGCGGGGGCCGGAGGCTCCCCGACCGGTACACGGGGACCGGCTCAACGGCAGCGGGGGACGGCTCCTGATCGCGGGGTCGCCCGGAGGGTGACAGTGTCATCGCATGACCACTCCCAGCCCGGACGACGAGCGTGAGGCAGGCCCACTCGGCAGCGAGGTGGCACCGCCGGCCGACGAGGAGTCGCAGGGGGGCAGCGGCGACGCGGTCGCCGGCCCGAGCTACCCGCCGGCCGGGACCGAGCCCGACGCCCACCAGGACTGACGCCGGAAGTACCTCCGGACGGCGGTCCGCGGCCGCACACTCGGAAGCGTGACGACACCCGAGCACCGCCCGGTCTCCCCTCCCGGCACGGATCCGACGATCGCGGCCCCCGCCGCGACACCGCCGACGGCACCCCCGACGGCAGCGCGCCCGACCGCTCCGGCAGAGACGCCTCGGCAGCGCCGCACCGGACGGACCATCGGCCGGACGCTGGCGCTGGTGCTGCTGCTGTTCGTCACCGTCGTCCTGGTGCTGTTCGTCATGTTCAACACGCAGACCGTGCGGATCAGCCTGGTCTTCGCCGACGTCCGGGCACCTCTGGTGGTCGCGCTGCTGATCGCCGCCGGCCTGGGCGGGCTGCTCGTCGCCCTGGCCGGCGCGGCACTGAGCGCCCGCCGTCGGAACCGCTGAACGTGGAGGTCGGCCCGGAACCGACCCCTATGAGCGTGTCACCGACGAGGAACTTGCTCGTTGCTACTGGTGAGTAATACCGTTTGTTACTGGTGAGTAGGTGTCCGCCGCTCACCGGCACGGAGCACGGGAGCCCACCGCAATGAGCCACTACACCGCCAACCTCCGCGACCTCGAGTTCAACCTCTTCGAGTTCCTGGACACCAAGGACCGATTCGGCACCGGGCCGTTCGAGCAGATGGACGCCGAGACCGCCCGCGGGGTGCTGGCCGAGATCCGCAAGCTGGCGGAGGGCCCGATCGCGGCCTCCTTCACCGACGCCGACCGCAACCCCCCGGTGTTCGACCCGGCCACGCACTCGGTGACGCTGCCCGAGTCGTTCAAGAAGTCGATGAAGGCCATCAACGACGGCGAGTGGTGGCGGCTCGACGTCCCCGAGCACCTGGGCGGCTTCGGCGCCCCGCACGCCCTGACCTGGGCCGCCTTCGAGATGGTGCTGGGCGCGAACCCCGCCGTCTTCATGTACGGCTCCGGCGCCGCGTTCGCCGCCGTCCTCGACGAGCTGGGCACCGACGACCAGAAGAAGCTCGCCGAGCTCATGCTGGAGAAGGGCTGGGGCGCCACGATGGTGCTCACCGAGCCCGACGCCGGCTCGGACGTCGGCGCGGGCACCACCAAGGCCGTGCAGCAGGTCGACGGCTCGTGGCACATCAGCGGCGTGAAGCGGTTCATCACGTCGGCCGAGCACGACCTGAGCGACAACATCATCCACCTGGTCCTGGCCCGCCCGGAGGGCGCGAAGGCCGGCACCAAGGGGCTGTCGCTGTTCGTCGTCCCCAAGTTCCACGTCGACCTCACCACCGGCGAGCTGGGCGAGCGCAACGGCGTCTACGTCACGAACGTCGAGAAGAAGATGGGCCTGAAGGTCTCCACGACCTGCGAGCTGACCTTCGGCGACGGCCCGGTGCCGGCCCAGGGCTGGCTGGTCGGCGAGGTGCACGACGGCATCGCCCAGATGTTCAAGGTCATCGAGCACGCCCGCATGTTCGTCGGCGCCAAGGCGATCGCCACGCTGTCGGCCGGCTACCAGGTGGCGCTGGACTACGCGAAGACGCGGGTCCAGGGCGCCGACCTCACCGCGACGTCGAAGGACGCCCCGCGGGTCACCATCACCCACCACCCCGACGTCCGCCGCTCCCTCATGCTGCAGAAGTCCTACGCCGAGGGCATGCGCGCGCTGTACCTGTACGCGGCGAGCTTCCGCGACCAGGTCATCGACGCCGAGGCAAGGGGCGACATCGAGACCGCCAAGCTGGCCGAGCGCATCAACGACCTGCTGCTGCCGATCGTGAAGGGCTTCGGCTCCGAGCGGGCCACCCAGCTGTTGACCGCCGAGTCGCTGCAGACCCTCGGCGGGTCGGGATATCTGCAGGACTACCCGATCGAGCAGTACATCCGCGACTCCAAGATCGACACCCTCTACGAGGGCACGACGGCGATCCAGGGCCAGGACTTCTTCTTCCGGAAGATCGTCAAGGACGGCGGGGTCGCGCTGACCTGGATCGCCGAGCAGATCCAGTCGACGATCGACGCCGAGGTCGGCAACGGCCGCCTCAAGGAGGAGCGGGCGCTGCTGGCCACCGCGCTGTCCGACGTCCAGGGCATGCTCACCGCGATGTTCGGCCACCTCACGGCGGCGCAGGAGGACATGACCTCGCTGTACAAGGTCGCGCAGAACACCAGCCGGCTGCTGCTGGCGACCGGCGACCTGATCACCGCGTGGTTGCTGATCCGGCAGTCCGAGGTGGCGCTCGCCGCGCTGGGTGGCGAGGTCAGCGACAAGGACCGGTTCTTCTACGAGGGCAAGCTCGCCGCCACCCGCTTCTTCACCAGCCAGGTGCTGCCGCGGCTCACCTCCGAGCGGGCGATCGTCGAGAACACCGACAACGCGCTGATGGAGATCGACGAGCGCGCTTTCTGATGTCGCCCTCCGGGCTCCGACCGCGGTCAGGTGCCGTCCCCCTGCTGCGCTGAGCCGCCCTGTCGCACCTCGGGGAGGCTCCGGACCCCCGCTCGGCGCGACTCGAGAGCTCGACGGCCGCCCCTACAACGTCGTGGGGGCGGTCGTCGTCGTTTCAGGAGGCACCCCTCGGGCATGGGATTCCGCATGACCGAGCCCGAGAACACCGGATATCAGGACTCGCCCGACACGACCGACCCGGCCGGTGAGACCGGCGGGGCCGAGGGCGGCACTCCGCTCACCACCGACGACGACGCGCAGGCCGACGACGGCGTCGTCCGGCCGGGCAACGAGCCCGACTGAAAGAGGACCCCCTGCCCCCCACCACTCGCGAGCTCGCGGCGGGCCCCTGCAGGGGGCCGGAGACCACCGGTACTCGGCCTCAGCTCAGGCGCTCATCCCGCCGTCGACGACGAGGGTGCTGCCGGTGGAGAAGCTGCTCTGCGCGGACGCGAGATAGAGCACCGACTTCGCGATCTCCTCGGGCCGCGCGTGCCGCCCCAGAGGGATCTGCCGATCGACGTGAGCGGCCGCGTCGCTGCCGAGGACCGGCGTGAGCCGCTCCTCGACGCCCGCCTGGAAGTCGTTCGCCATCGGGCCGGGGTGCACGGTGTTGACCCGGATGTGGCGGGCCGCCGCCTCCTTCGCGACCGCCCGCATCAGGCCCACCTGGGCGTGCTCGACGGCCGCCCGGGCGCTCTCCCCCGGTCCGGCGCGCAGCCCGGCCACGCTGGAGACGATCACCACGCTGCCGCCGTCGGTCAGCACCCGCAGCCCGTGCTTGCAGGCGAGCAGCACGCCGCGCACGTGCACCGCGAACAAGCGGTCGAACTCCTCCACGTCGACTTCGGTGACCGGCACCGTCGAGGCCGGCGTCCCCGCGTTGGCCACCAGCACGTCGAGCCCCCCGTGCCGGTCGACCACGATCTCCATCGCCCGGGCGACGTCGTCCTCGAGCGTCGCGTCGCAGGTGACCCCGGAGACGTTGACGTCGTCGAGCGCGGCCTGCGCCGCCTTGAGGGCCTCGGGGTTCCGGTCGGCCAGGACGACCCGAGCGCCCTCCTTGAGGAACAACCGCGCCGCGGCACGCCCGAGGCTCCCTCCGCCGCCGGTGATGAGGGCGACCCTGCCCTCCAGCAGATTCCGCCGGTCGGGGTCGTGCACGCGCATGGAGAGCGCCTCCGCTGAGTCGTCTTCGGGGGACCGCCCGAGTTTGTCAGCCCGCGGGGCGCCACGCCCGGCGGTGGTGCCGTCGCCCATATCCGCGGCCCCCACCGTGTGCGTGACAGCCCTAGGGACCGCCGCCGTCAGCGCCTAGCCTCGCCGCATGGCGGCTCCCTCCTCCCTCGCCGGGCGACGTGCTCTGGTCACCGGCGGCGCATCCGGGATCGGCCGCGCCTGCGCGGAGCGGCTCGCGGCCGACGGCGCGCACGTCGTCGTCGTCGACCGGGACGCCGATGCCGCGGAGGCGGTGGCCGCGCAGGTGGGCGGCACCGCCGTGGCCGTCGACCTGACGGACCTGGCGGCCGTCGACGCGCTGGAACTGGCCGTCGACGTCCTGGTGAACAACGCGGGCCTGCAGCACGTGGCGCCGATCCACGAGTTCCCGGTCGACCGGTTCTCCTACATCCTGCGGCTGATGCTGGAGGCCCCGTTCCGGCTGGTGCGCGGCGCCCTGCCACACATGTATGCGCAGGGGTGGGGCCGGGTCGTCAACATCAGCTCCATCCACGGACTGCGCGCCTCGGCGTACAAGTCCGCCTACGTGACGGCCAAGCACGGCCTGGAAGGGCTCTCGAAGGTCATCGCGCTGGAGGGCGCGGAGCACGGCGTCACCTCCAACTGCGTGAACCCCGCGTACGTGCGCACCCCGCTCGTCGAGGGCCAGATCGCCGACCAGGCCAGGGCCCACGGGCTCAGCGAGGACGACGTCGTCGAGCAGGTCATGCTCGCCCCTGCGGCCATCAAGCGGCTGATCGAGCCGGCCGAGGTCGCCGAGACCGTGAGCTGGCTGTGCTCGCCGTCCGCGACCTCGGTGACCGGTACCTCGATCGTGATGGACGGCGGCTGGAGCGCGCATTGAGCGCACAACCGGCCAGAATGCCCGGTGTGACCCGTTCCGCTGCGCGACTGCCGGCCCCTGACGGGCCACGACCGGCGGGGGGACGTGCGGCCGAGTACTTCCACCTGCTGCTCGAGGACGCCGCCGCGATCGCCTACGAGCGTCCGGTCGTGCGGGCCCGCGCGGCGGGCGTGGACGGCGACGAGCTCGCCGAGCTGGAGCGGCTCAAGCTGCTCGCCCTGCAGGTGCGCGAGGCGTTCGCCGCGCGCCGCCGCCGCGAGTCGGAGCTGTCGGCGCTGTTCGACACCGCGAACGACCTCGCCGCGCTGCGCGGAGTGGACTCGGTGCTCACGGCGATCGTCCGCCGGGCGCGCCAGCTGCTCGGCACCGACGTCTCCTACCTGACGCTGAACGACAACACCCGCAAGGACACCTACATGCGGGTGACCGACGGCTGCGTGTCCGCCCGGTTCCAGGCGCTCCGGCTGCCGATGGGCACCGGGCTCGGCGGTCTGGTCGCCCAGACATCGGCGCCCTACGCCACGTCCAGCTACTTCGACGACGCCCGCTTCCGGCACACCACCGAGATCAACGACGGCGTCCGCGACGAGGGCCTGGTGGCGATCCTCGGCGTCCCGCTGATCCGCGGGTCGCAGGTGATCGGCGTCCTCTACGCGGCCGACCGGAACGGGCGGACCTTCGACCGGTCGGAGGTGGCGCTGCTCGGCTCGCTGGCGGCGCACGCGGCGATCGCCCTGGACAACGCCCGCCTGCTGGAGGAGACCCGCGCCGCCCTCGACGAGCTCTCGGCGGCCAGCCGCGAGCTGCGCGCCCACACGGCCTCGGTGGAGCGGGCTGCCGGCGCGCACGACCGGTTCATCGACGTCGTCCTGCGCGGCGGCGGGGTGGAGGACGTCGCCGTCGCGGTCACCGAGGCGCTCGGCGGCACCATCACCGTGCTTGACGAGGAGGGCAGGCCCACGCCGCGGCCGGCGGACGGCGAGTGCTGCGGTGTGCCGCCCGACCCGGCCGGCGCGCTGACCCTCGCCCGGTCGACAGGCCGCACCGTGCGCGACGGCAGCTGGTGGACCGCGGCGGTCACCGTGGGCAGCGAGCTGCTCGGCGGGCTGGTCCTGCAGCGCGACGCCGTCCTCTCCGACGCCGACCAGCGGATCCTGGAGCGGGCCGCCCTGGTCACCGCACTCCTGCTGCTCATCCGGCGCACCGCCGGCGAGGCGGAGAACCGGGTGCGCGGCGAGCTGCTCGAGGAGCTGCTCGGCCGCACGGTGCGCGACCCCGAGGGCCTCCGGGAGCGGGCCCGGCGGCTGGGAGCCGACCTGGACCAGCCCCTGGCGGTCGTGGTGGCCCGGGTCGACGAGCGAGCCCTTCCCCGGGCGCTGGCCGGCGCCACCCACCTGGCCGCCACCCGCGGCGGCCTGGCCGCCACGCACGACGGCGCCGTGGTCCTCTGCCTGCCCAACCTGGCACCGGCGCACGCCGCGAGCACGGTACGGCGCGAGCTGGCCGCGACGGGCGCGGATCCGGTGACCGTCGGGGGTGCCGGCCCGGTGCGCGGGCCCGCTGCCGTCGCCGCCGCCCATGCCGAGGCGGTGCGCTGCGCGGCCACCCTGGTGGCGCTGGGCCGGACGGGTGACTCCGCGAGCGCCGGCGAGCTCGGGTTCTTCGGGCTGCTCGTCGGCGAGAGTCGCGACGTGCGCAGCTTCGTCGAGGCAACGCTGGCGCCGGTCCTCGAGTACGACGCCCGGCGCGGCACCGACCTGGTCGCCACGCTGCAGGCCTACTTCGAGGCCGGGGCGTCGCCGGCGCGCGCCGCCGAGGCCCTGCAGGTGCACGTCAACACCGTCACCCAGCGGCTGGAGCGGGTGAGCCGGCTGATCGGCAAGGACTGGTCGAGCCCCGAGCGGGCGCTGGAGATCCAGCTCGCCCTGCGCCTGCACCGCCTCACCGGCACGTCCGGCGGCTGACCCGACCTACGCTGGCCGGGTGCCCACCGCCGTGACTCCCGTGCTCGCGGTGGACGAGTGGCGTGCCCGGACGGCGGCGCACGAGGCCCGCGTCGACCGGTGGACGGCACCGCACCGCGAGCGCCGTGGCCGCGGGGAGACCCATCCGGTGCACGACTTCCTGTTCACCTACTACTCGCAGGCCCCCGGTCGGCTGCGCCGCTGGCACCCAGGACCGGGGGTCGCCCTCGCGGGCCCGGCGCCGCACGCCGACTGGCGCTGGTACGCCGTCGACCCCGACGGCGCGGTCCGCCTCGACGTCGCCGCCTTCGTCGCCGACCGCGGCGACACCGTGCGGTTCGTCCAGGGGCTGCTGGCCGCGACCGCCTCGCGTCCCGCCTTCAGCGGCTGCTTCGGACTGCACGAATGGGCCATGGTCTACCGCGATCGCGAGACCCGGCACGCGGTGCCGTTGCGGCTGGGTCCCGACGGCACGGACGCCGTCGTGGAGGCGCATTCGATCCGCTGCACGCACTACGACGCGTTCCGCTTCTTCACGCCGTCCGCCGCCCCGCGCAACCGGCTGCAGCCGACCCGGGAGACCCAGCCGGAACTGGAGCAGCCGGGCTGCCTGCACGCGGGCATGGACCTCTACAAGTGGGCCTACAAGCTGAGTCCGGCCACTCCCGGCGAACTGGTCGCCGACTGCTTCGAGCTGGCCGCCGACATCCGCGAGCTGGACATGCGCGCCTCCCCCTACGACCTGCGCGAACACGGCTACGCGCCGGTCGCCATCGAGACGCCCGAGGGGAAGGCCGCCTACGCCGCCGCCCAGCGCGGGTTCGCCGAGCGCGGCGCGGTCCTCCGGCAGGGACTCGTGGAGGTCTGCGAGGCCCTGCTCCAGGACGCCGTACCGTCGCACGGGTGACCTCAACGCGCACCGACCGCTGGGTGCGGCTCGACGGGACGACGAACATGCGCGATCTCGGCGGCCTCCCGACCGCCGACGGAGCCCGCACGGCGCCCGGCCGCATCCTGCGCAGCGACAACCTGCAGACCCTCAGCGCCGACGACGTCGCCCGCCTGCGCACCGACTTCGGCCTGCGCGAGGTGATCGACCTGCGCACGACCGCCGAGATCCTGCTCGAGGGCCGCGGGCCGCTGCGCGACGTCCCGGAGGTCGTGCACCGGCACTTCAGCCTGCTCCTCGAGCGCGGGCACCACACCGACGTCTTCGCGGTCGAGGAGGAGGACGAGCCACTGGGCGATCTGTCCTCGGGTTGGGTGGAGAGCCTCCTCCCGCGGCAGACCGCCGCTCGGGAGGAGGGCGAGCCGCCCGCCGTCCGCTCCTACCTGGGGTACCTCGGTGACCGGCCCGACCACGTGGTGGGCGCCCTCCGCGCGCTCAGCGCGGGCGAGCCGGGGGCTTCGATCGTGCACTGCGCGGCGGGCAAGGACCGCACCGGAGTCGTCTGCGCGCTCGCCCTCGCCGTGGCGGGCGTCCCGCACGACGAGATCGTCGCCGACTACGCCATGACCGCCGACGTGATCGAGGCGCTGGTGGCCAAGCTGGCCGCCTCCTCCACCTACGCCGAGGACATGGAGCAGCGCGACATCGCGAGCCACACCCCACGGGCGGAGACGATGGACCGGCTGCTCACCGTGCTCGACGAGCGCTTCGGCGGGCCGGTGGGCTGGCTCGAGGCCCACGGATTCGGCGCGGCGGACCAGGCGGCGCTGCGGGCGCGGTTGCGCGACTGACTCAGGCGCCGGAGCGCAGCGGTCTTTGCTGGGCGGCGCGTCCCCGCTCCTTGTGGCGGTACATCGCCGCGTCGGCCTCGCGCAGCAGCTGCTCGGCGCTGCGGTCGGCCGCGGGATCGTGCACGGCGATGCCGACGCTGGTGCCGACGGTGACCGCGGCGCCCTCCAGCCGGAACGGCTCGGTGAAGCAGTCGCCGACCCGCCGGGCGAGACGCACGGCGTCGGCGTCGTCGACCAGCCCGGGCAGGATGATCGCGAACTCGTCGCCGCTGAGCCGGCCGACGGTGTCCACGGGGCGCACGGCGGCACGCAGCCGGGCCGAGACCTGACGCAGCAGCTCGTCGCCGGCGGCGTGGCCCAGGGTGTCGTTGACCTGCTTGAACCGGTCGAGGTCGCAGAACAGGACGCCGAGGTGGGCGCCCTCGCCGGCGGCGGGCAGCGCGGCCTCGAGCCGCTCGAGGAAGAGCGTCCGGTTCGGCAGGCCGGTGAGCGCGTCATGGGTGGCCTGGTGCCGGACGGTGGCCAGCAGGCGCGCCTTCTGCAGGGCGGTGGTGGCCTGGTCGCCGACACCGCGCAGGCGGGCCAGGACGTCGCCGTCCAGGGTCTCGGGGGCCTCGCCGGCGCGCCAGCCGGCCGTGGCGACGCCGAGGAACGTCGTGCCGGCGAGCAGCGGTACGGCGACGACGTCCTCCGTACCCACGCCGCGGAGCAGTCCGCGCAGGGCGGGGCTGCTGGTCGCACTCTTGATGATGACGGGCTCGCGGTCGGTGAGGATGCCCACCAGCTCGGGCACGTCCTCGGCGCGCAGCATCGTGGTCTTGAGCAGCTCGGTGCCCTCGTCGGAGAGACCGACCGTCGAGTGTGACTGCAGTGATCCGGTGGCGGGGTCCCACATGAGGATGCCCGCGCTGGTGCAGCCGACGATGCGGGGCAGCGCCTCGCTGACGACCGCGCTCACGGCACCGGAATCGGTCGCACTGGAGAGTTCGTGGGCCAGGGCGAGCAGCGCGCCGGCTCGTTCGGCTTCCCGGCGGGCGCCGGCCAGGGCGATGATCAGGTCGAGGGCAGCGGCCGCGTGACCCGCGTAGGCCGCGAGCAGCGTGGACTCATCGCCCATGACGCCGTCCTCGGTCACGTAGATGGCCGCGAGCCGTCCGTGCGAGCGCCGGGTGGAGGCGACGTCGACCACCACGGCGTTCGGACCGAGGTCGTCGCCGGCCAGCAGTGCCGCCGACAACGTGGCGATCCGGCCGGGTTCGAGCCCTGCGCTGTGCACCAGCGGGGCCCCGCCGTCCGGACCCTCCACAGCGAGCAGGTACGCGGGGGCGAGGACGGCCTCGGCCGCGCGGGCGATGATCCGCTCCAGCGCGGAGTCGACGTCGTCGCTGCCGACCAGATCGGTGGCGGCCGACTGGAGGGTCCGCAGCTGGTCGCGCAGGGCCGCCAGCTCGAGGTCCTTGGCGCGGCCGTCGCGGCGCCGGCCCGGCAGCCGGCTGCGGCGGTCCCAGGTCAGTCGGTAGATGCAGGACGGCGCGCCATCGGACTCGCACTCGTCGTGCTGGATCTCGGCCGGCGGGAGACCGAAGACGGTGGGCACCGTGGTGAGCAAACCCTGGGCGTAGATGCAGTCCAGCCGGGAGTGCTGGAAGCCCGGGTGCAGGGTGAAACGGATGACGGCGGAAGTGGCGCCGGACTCCACGATCTCCATCGTGGACGTGGTGCTGAACTTGGCGACGGCGCGGGGCAGTTGGCGGAACACCTGCCGCGGCGTCCCCATGGCGCGGAGCAGGATCACGAGCCCGTGCGCGAGCCCGGACTGGAGGGCGGCTGCACCCACGCGGAACATCAGCTGCGGGTCGCCGAGCACCTCGGTCGCGGCCTCGAACAGCCGGATGCGGGTGTCGTAGCTCCACCAGCGGGACTGGTCCTCGAGCTCCTCGGCGGTGTGCAGCAGGCCGGCCGTAGCCAGCACCTGCTCGACGGCGGTGTCGCCGGCGACCGAGCGGACGTAGCGCAGCAGGCCCCCGGTGGTCGCGCCCGAGGTCTCGCGGGCCTCCCCGGTCTCGGCGCTCACCGCCAGCACCCCGTCACGGAGTACGCCGAGGTCGCCGTCGGGTTCCGCCGTGCGGCGGACGGCCCGGCGGCGGTCGGCGTCCCTGCGTGGTGCACCTCGTCCCAACGGCAGTTGCACGACGAAACTGAACCGCTCCTGCCCCGTCCGGGTGACACGTCGGCGCGATCGGCCGGACGGGTGATGCGTGCCGGGCCTTGCCGCCGCGTCCGGGACGGTGTACCACAGATGGTGCAATACCCCACGGGGGTATCGGAGCGGAAAGAGGTTCACTGATGGACACCGAGCACGTCC
>Ga0308173_10001384_pt1 | contig 12015 bp, 14 predicted proteins | sample PhyPR1_FD_203716 | JGI IMG/M metagenome (GOLD analysis project Ga0308173, IMG submission 203716) | Soil microbial communities from UC Gill Tract Community Farm, Albany, California, United States - DLSLS.P.R1 | ecosystem: Environmental > Terrestrial > Soil > Agricultural land | place: USA... | reverse complement strand
CTCGGCACTCCCAGGCTCACCAGACGATCGACGACAAGCACGTTTCCACTTAATCCAGCCGTGGGCACGACCTGATCCGCGAAATGCTTGGCGAAGGTCAGTCGAAGCAGATCGCCGCCCTCTTCCGGAGTCTTGCCACGCCGGAGCACCAGCCACCATTGAGTAGCAAGTCCGACGTAGGTTGCGAGCTGAAGAAGGATCGCGGCGACGAGCCAGAGCGGCTTCGCTTGCGTCAGAAGCTGCCCGAAGTGCTTGACGTCACCCCAGTGAAGCACTGCGATGATCAGACCGCCGATCAGGAGCGCCGCCAACACCCAGCTGCGCCAGCTGGCAAGCAGCTTGTGAGTTACAGAGTCAGTCTTCGCGGCAGCATTTCCGTTGCGCATCCGCGTCGAACGCGGCGCAGCCGTTTGCTTTCCATCAAGCTGCGCCAGTTTCGCTGGCCAATAGTCGGGGATCGATCCCTTCTGCCTTGAATGAAGCGGCCCAGCGCTCGTCCGTCGGCGTATCGAACAGGATCCTCGACTCGCCACTCGCGGCGAACCATCCATGCCGCGTCATCTCTTCATCGAGCTGGCCTTCGCCCCATCCTGCGTAACCGAGCGCCACGATCCAGTTGGATGGCCCGCGCCCCTCCGCGATCGCGCGCAGCACGTCGACCGTGCCCGTCATCGCAAAGATCTCACCGTCAGTGCCGTTTACGTGCAGCGTGTCCTGGCCGCCCCAGTCGTTTGAGTGGAGAACGAAACCACGCCCGGGCTCGACTGGACCGCCATGGTGAACCGCGACGTCTGGCGCCTGCCCCGGGTCGATTTCCAGCTGGCGCAGGAGTCCACGGAAGCTGATTCCAGAGCGCTTGTGACCGACGCCGATGCCGATTGCGCCATTTTCGTCATGGACGCACAGCGCGATTACAGCGCGCTCGAACCGAGGATCGGCCATTCCCGGCATCGCTAGAAGAAGCTTGCCGGACAGGAATGCGGGATCGTCTTTCACGTCTGCGACAATGACCCGCTGACGTGCGGCGGGCAAGGCTTGAGGCCACTGCACGCCGAGCCTATCAGCCGTTTCAACGCGACCCGAGGAGGCAATGATGACGATCCAAGTAGGTGAACGAATTCCGGAAGTGCAGCTCGCCGTTGCAACCGCTGACGGGCCGAAGCCGACCACGAGCAGCGAATATTTCGCTGGCAAGCGCGTTGCGCTGTTTGCCGTGCCCGGAGCGTTCACGCCGACCTGCTCGGCTCGCCACCTCCCGTCCTATGTCGAAAAGGCCGAGGACCTGAAAGGCCAAGGCATCGACGAGATTGCGTGCATTTCGGTCAACGACCCATTTGTTATGGCCGCGTGGGCAAAGACTGACGGCTCCGAGGACATCACAATGCTGGCGGACGGTAATGGCGCCTTCGCCGACGCGGTCGGCCTCGCCATGGATGGCAGCAAATTCGGCATGGGCAAGAGGTCGCAGCGTTATTCGATGATCGTCGATAACGGCGTTGTCGAGCAGCTCAACGTCGAAGCGCCGGGCGATTATCGCGTATCGAGCGGCGAATATATGCTGGATCAACTCGCTACGGCGTGACTGTTCGCCGCTAGACGGTCTCCCCTCACCGCTGTCCGCACCCATCTCGGCGAACAGCGAGCGCTTTCAATCGTTTAAACGGTTCGAGAGCGAAATCATTCAAGAGGAGGAAATCGATATGGCCAGGAACAATAATCGCAGTGGCGGAAGCGGCGGCAATCGCAGCGGCGGCAGCCGTAGTAGCGGATCGAGCCGTAGCAGCGACTGGTCGGGCGGCGTGATGGACATCGCGCGCGACCGTCCAGTGGCGGCAGCGGCAGTCGGTATCGGCGCCGCGGCGGCCGGCCTCTTCCTATGGTCGAAGCGGTCGCAGATCAGCAATCAGCTGAGCAACCTCTCCGATCAGATCGGTGAATGGACCGAGAATATGGGTTCCGGTAGCAGCTTCGGAGATATGGCCAGCGACACCGCCGGCCTGACGACCTCCGGTGGCAGCGGCGCGTCTTCGAGCGGCCGCTCAAGCGGTAGTCGTGGCATGAGCGAAACTGGCGGCGGTAATGCAAGTCTTGGCGCGTCCAGCGGCGGGGGCGGATCGACGACGAGCCCGAGCGGCCGCGGTCGTGCTCGCTCCACCCCGACGGCGCAGCAGTAATCAGCTTGTCCAAGGGTTAAGGGGCGTCTTCGGGCGCCCCTTTTCTATGCGCTGAGGAAGCGAGCGATTGACTCGCCGAACTCCGGCTTCGTGACGGAGTTCATATGGGTTCCGGGGATCTCCTCGAAGAGCGCATTGGGAAGCACGTTCGCAAGCTCCTCGGCCGAACCATTGTCTTCGTCCTGGTCCCCGCAGACGACAAGCGTCGGCATCGTGAACGCCTGAAGCCAGCCCATGAAGGCATCCGCAAAGCTGTCTAGAAGCAAGGCTGCAGCTACCCGATCCACATGCTGGCTCTTCATGAATTGAATTGAGAGCCAATGCGGGTCGCCGCGCTGGACCTTGTCGAACATGGCGATCGCTTCGAGGAAGAAGGTCTTCCGACGCTCCCAATTGCGGAGGCCCTCAAGACCAGCGCCGCCAAGGATAGCCCGCCGAGGTTTCAGGCCCTCACCCACCGCTTCAACCGTCGTTCGCGAACCCAGAGAGAACCCACCAAGGTCGAAATCGGTTACAGCCAGACCGTCGATCAACTCGCGAAGATCGCGGGCGAGAATGCCGCGTGGGTAATGCTCGCCGCCATGCGGCTTGCCGCTCAACCCATGCGCCCTGAGGTCGGGCATGATCACACGGAAGCCATCGCCCGCAATGCGCGCTGCATGGCCGAACCTGATCCAGTTCATGTTTGCATCGGAGAACAGTCCATGGAGCAGGACGACCGGTCTGCCTTCGCCAAGCTCGTGATACGCGAGCTGTACATCGTCGGATGACTTCCAGTAGCGCACCTGCACATCGCTCATCCGGGAAAGCTTCCCGTCGCATCCACCCACTTGTCGACGAGCTTCTGATAATCTTCGGTCCGCATTTCCTTGAGGCCCTCTGTATTGAGCCAGGCCCGGTGCATGCTCTCGGCACCGAAGTGATGCTTCGGCTTGAAGCGTGAAGGATCGTCGAAGCTCGCGACTGTGAGGTCCATGTTCTCACTGCCAGTTTTGAACTTGAAGCCGAACGAGGTCCCGCACTTTTGACAGTAAGGGCGTTCAGCGATCGGTGAACTGTCGTACCAGTCGGGCTCATGCTCCCACTGAACATCCTTCTGCTTCACGCTCTTGAAGGCAATTGAGATCGAGCCGGTTGCCCGCTGGCACATGCGGCAATGGCAGAGATAAGCGTCGTCATCTTGAACGCTGACGACGTACCGGACCCGGCCGCAAGCACATCCGCCGGTCATCTGTTCAGCCATTCAGGTCCTCCCTTGGTTCCGGTCGCATTGCAGCGCTAAGGGGCGGCATGTCCAGCGCACCGACAGCCGAGGAGATTGCCCGCGACGCGCGCTGGCTCGCGCAGGCGCTCGACCCGTCTGGCGGCGCGGTCCGGCTCATCGCGATGGATCGCGACTCGTACAGGCAGGCGAGCTTCCTCGACGACCGTCTCCTACAGCAAACAGTGGACGCTCAGATCGTTCCCTGGCCGGATGTCGAAGCGGCCGTAAAAGACGCCGTGCGACAGGATGCGAGGTGGATCTTCCACATTGGCCACGTCGGCTCGACCTTGGTTTCACGCCTGCTCGGAGAACTCGATGGTGTGCTTGCAATTCGCGAGCCGCGGCTGCTGCGTGATCTCGCGCTCAGTCCGGCCGCGGTCAGGGTTGGCTATCTGGGCCTGGTTCCGAAGCTCATGTCGCGCACCTTTGGCGCCGAAGAAGTGGCCTGCGTGAAGGCAACCAGCTTCGCAAGCGAGATAACGCCCGAATTGGTTCCCCCTGGTGAGCGGGCTCTCTTCATGTACGCGAGGCCCGCCAATTACATTTCGAGCATCCTTGCTGGCGAGAACAGCGTACAGGAGTTGAGGATGCTGGCCCCGACCCGGGCGGAACGCCTGCCGCGGCGCGTGTCAGCATTCGGCCCGGCGCACGACGATGCACAACTCGCCGCCGTCGCCTGGGCCTGCGAGATGACGGCCCTCGAAGCCGCTGCTGCTACGATGTCAGATAGGCAGATCGAATGGGCTGACTTCGATCGGATGCTTTCGGCCATGCCGGAGCATCTCGGCCGAGTGGCTCGCTTCTTCGGTGTTGCGGCGACGGACGCGCAACTTCAGGCTGTCGCGACGGGTCCCTTGATGAGGCGCTATTCGAAAGCGCTCGAATATGGCTACAGCCCCGACCTGAGGCACGAATTGATCGTCGAAGCCATGCGGACTCATCGACAGGCAATCGACGGCGCCCTTGCCATGCTTCGAAGGGCAGCCGAAAAGTCGCCGATATTGGAGCGCGCACTCGCTCGCGCGGAGGGATGAATGTACCGGATTTTGCCGATCCTGAGCGATGCCGAGATTTCTGAATGCAAGCGTATTGCCGCTTCTACGCCATTCGTGGACGGGCGGATTTCAAACCCGCACAATACGGCCAAGCAGAACGAGCAACTTCACGAGCCGAACGCCTATAAGAAGAGCTCGGACGTGATCCGCGCGGCCATGCAGCGCTCGCCCCAGTTCATGGAATTTGCGTTCCCCGTCGCCTTGGCGCCTCCACTGATGACGCGGTACAAGCCGGGGATGAAATATGGCGCACACGCCGACGCCGCTTTCATCCAGCTCCCTGGTGCGACGATCCGCAGCGACCTGAGCTGCACGATCTTCCTCAACGATCCGAAGGATTATGACGGAGGCGAGCTGCAGGTGGGCCTGGGTGACTCATCCCTCACCTTCAAACTCCAGCCGGGTGAGGCGATCATCTATCCGTCCGATAGCTTCCATCAGGTCCTGCCGGTCACGCGCGGCGAGCGCCTGGTAGCCATAACCTTCATCCAGAGCCGTATTCAGGACCCGTTCCGGCGGAACACCCTTTACGAGCTCAATGAGGTAGCGGCCCTCGAAGGTTTGAAAATGGATGCCGAGAATTTCGGGCGGCTTCAGCTCGTGCAGCAAAACCTGCTCCGCTATTGGAGCGACAATCCTTAACCGGGCGGCAGCAGATCGCTCCGCTTGCTGGCGATCCGTTCGAGAAGCTCCCCAGTGCCGCGCGCATATTTGTCGAGTTTCACTTCCGAACCGTCCGCGAACGAGAGGACACACAAGCCCAGCGCATCTGTTCGAACAGCGGTGAGATCGTCGACGCTGCGGACGATCCGTTGCCTGCCGTTGCGCCACGCAAGACACGTCCCGCGCCATTCGAACCCGAGCCTGCGCACCCGGCCGACAGCCCAGCCGCAGAGTAGAACGCCAGTGCCAAAAGCGACGATGAGGCCGGTCAGTATATTCATCTGGTGCTCAGCGTCCGGGCGCGACGACCCTACGAACAGTCTGACATAGAGGAACAGCAGCACGAGGCCGCCTCCGAGCACGAGGCCGGTCCAATGCATCGCACTCGGCTCCAATTGGCGCCAGCCGTGTCTACGTTCGGGCGCCCGATGGCCGAGCCAGCCAAGACCGGCCACAACCAAGCCGGCAGAGACCATGATCAGCAGCTGGCGATAAGGTGCTTCGAGCAGCATGGCCGCGAAGGTAGCGGCGCATTGCTGAGCTTCGGTTAACCTGGCTGCTGGCCAGCGCTAGTCGGCGGCAGCGACACATGCTCATGCACGATCTTCCAGCTGCCGTCAGCTTGGCGCTGGAAGACGTCCGTGAAGCGAGCGCTGATCGTCGGCCGCGCAGCGCCTGCCGCGACGGTGAACATCTCCGTGCCGGAACTGATGAAGGCGTCGGGTCCGACAACCTGAATCTGCCTGTCTGGCACGTGATAGTCGGCTGGCTTCATGCTCACAAAATCGCGCGCCCAGCCCGTCTGAACTTTGCGGTCGGTGCTGAAGGTCGGGTGCGTTGCGTCGAACATCACGGCGCCGTCGGCATATTGCCGCATCACCGTATCGACGTTGCCCGTCGTGAAGTTCGCCTCAGCCTGCTCGGCGATCTTGGTCGCTTCCGTCTTTGTGACTGCGGCATGGTCAGCCGGAGCGACCTTGCAGGCTGCGACGGCCAGAAGCCCAACAGAAACGGGTAACAAGCGCATCGCAGCCCTCCTTGAGAGCAGCGCAAGCTATTGGCTTAAGCAGCCTTCTGCAAATGCTTGCGGCCAAGCAGCTCGGCGATTTGCACTGCATTGAGCGCCGCGCCCTTGCGGAGGTTATCGCTGACGACCCACAGGCTAAGGCCGTTCTCGACCGTCGGGTCCTCGCGGACGCGGCTGACGAAGGTGGCGTAGTCGCCGACCGCTTCGACCGGCGTCACATAGCCACCGGGCTCTCGCTTATCGACGAGCATGATGCCCGGCGCTTCGCGAAGGATCTTCTGCGCTTCCTCGGCGGAAATCTCGTTCTCGAATTCGATGTTCACGGCTTCAGAGTGGCCGACGAACACCGGCACCCGGACGCAGGTGGCGGTCAGCTTGATCGACGGGTCGAGGATCTTCTTCGTCTCCACGACCATCTTCCACTCCTCCTTGGTCGATCCGTCGTCGAGGAACACATCGATCTGCGGGATCACGTTGAAGGCGATCTGCTTAGTGAAATGCCTCGGCTCGTTCGAGTCGCCGACGAAAATGTTGCGCGACTGCTCGAAGAGCTCGTCCATGCCCGCCTTCCCAGCGCCTGACACGGACTGATACGTCGCAACGACGACGCGCTTGATCTTCGCGGCGTCGTGCAACGGCTTCAGGGCCACGACGAGCTGAGCCGTCGAGCAGTTCGGGTTGGCGATGATGTTCTTCTTGCGATAGCCGGCGATCGCTTCCGAGTTCACCTCCGGAACGATCAGCGGCACATCCGGGTCCATCCGGTACAGCGAGCTATTGTCGATCACGGTGCAGCCTGACTGGGCGGCCTTCGGGACATAGACTTTCGACACCTCGGAGCCGGCGGCGAAGAGAGCAATGTCCCATCCGCTGAAGTCGAAATGATCGAGGTTCTTCACCTTGAGCTCCTCGCCACTGTCACCGAAGTCGATGATGTCGCCAGTCGAGCGCGAGGAGGCGACCGCGGCGACTTCGTCGAGGGGGAATTGGCGCTCAGCGAGGATGTTCAGGATCTCGCGTCCGACATTGCCCGTCGCTCCAACGACCGCGACCCGGTAACCCATCTTCATCTCCATTCGCTTATTGAGGGGCGCCTATCCCATGTGGCGCGGGAAAGCGATATGGCTCTCCCCTTCGCGCGGTCGAAGGGGGCTCGGAGGTCCCGCGCTGCTTCCGCCAGCCGCTGCGCCACTGATCGCCGCCCGCCCCAGATTCGCGCGGCAGTTTTATAATCGAGACGAGACCATCACCTTTACCCCCGTGAGGCTCTGACCGACTCGCTGCAGTTGTGCTAAGGATGCGTCAGGCGCCCGGCGCGTGGGGCCCCGTCAAAGTATTACTTTCGATGGGAACTCTGTTGCGCCGGACGGCACGCTCTTGAGGAGGTGTCATGGCGACCAAAACGATGCGCGCCGGTGGTGCGGCGCAGGTGCAAGATCGACCCATTCCGATCCGCACGATCACGAACGATGATCTGCGTTTCGCGTTACGGCGGGGTCTCGACGATTTCCTGACCATGAGAGGCGACATTTTGATCGCCGGGCTGGTCTATACGCTTGTGGGTATCGCCGCCGTCGTGATGACGACGAACCGGCCGCTGATCCCCTTCCTGTTCCCCATCGTCGCCGGAGTAGGCCTGCTCGGTCCGGTCGCTGCTGTGGGCTTCTATGAGCTCGCCCGCCGCCGTGAGAATGGGCACCAATCGAACTGGTCCCACTTCTTCGACGTGCTGAAGCGTCCAGCCGCCGACGACATGGGAATGGTCGCTGGGCTGCTGATGCTGATCTTCTTCCTTTGGCTACTCGCCGCGGGGGCGGTTTACGGCCTCCTCTTTGGCTGGGCTACGCCAACATCGATCACAGGTTTCCTTTCCTCCGTGCTCACGACACCGAGAGGTTGGGCACTAATAATCCTCGGCGCAGTCGTCGGTGCAGCATTCGCTTGGGCCGTGCTGAGTCTCAGTGTCGCGTCGATGCCAATGCTTGTCGATTGTGACGTCAGTGCCTCCGAGGCGGTGTCGGCATCCTGGCGCGCGGCGAAGGCGAACAGGCGCCTCATGTTCAAATGGGGGCTGATCGTCGCCGGCCTGCTCGTCCTCGGCATCGCGCCCGTCTTCGTCGGGCTCGCCTTCGTCCTCCCCTGGCTGGGCTATTCGACGTGGCACCTCTACACTCGGCTCATTGACCGCGACGCCATACCCGGGCGACGCTGCGACTAGTCGAAGCGCTTTCCGAGCACCTTCTCATCAAGGAAGCGCTCGACCGTCTTTTGAACGTGCGCCTGGCGGCCTTCGCCGGCGATACGGTGCGTCTGCCCGACATAAAACATCACGTCAAAGGGTCGATCGGCTTGCTGTAGCTCGTTCGCGAGCATCGACGAGTTCTCGAAGACGACGTTGTCGTCTGACATGCCGTGTAACAGCAGGAACGGCGCCTCGATTTTCGCAGCATCGGCAAGCGCGTCCGACGACTGATATGGCTTTGGATCCATAGCAGGGTTGCCGAGATACCGCTCGGTATAGTGGGTATCGTACAGCTCCCACTTAGTCACCGGTGCGCCGACGATGCCGGCAGCGTAGAGGCCCTTGGGCGCCTTCTCCAGCATCTTGAGGCTCATGTACCCGCCGTAAGACCATCCCGACGTGGCGATCCTCCCTGCATTTACGAAGGGCTGCTTCTGAAGCCAGCGCGCTGCGGCCGCCTGATCCTCGACTTCAACCGTCCCCATCGCATGATAAATCTGGTCCTCGAACGCACGCCCGCGGTTGGGCGAGCCGCGATTATCGATCTGGAAGTAGATCCAGCCCTTGTTCACCCAATATTGCGCCATCGGGTTCATCCAGGCGCGCTTCACCTGCTGCGATCCGGGGCCGCCATAATGTTCGAAGAAGACCGGATATTTGGTTCCCGCCTTCAGCAGCGGCGTGATCATTTCCCAGTATAGCGGGCTTCCGTCGACAGCCTTCAGCGTGCCGAACTTCACTGGCTGATGCGCCGCAACATAGGGCGCGTACGGGTGGCTGCCATCGAGCTTGTTCTGTTCGACCCACTCGATCCGCTTGCCCGACGCGTCGGCAAGATAAACCTGTGGCGGTTGTTCCGGCGAAGAGCGGCTGACAAGCAGCCGTGTGCCGCGCTTGTCCATCTCGGCGGTGTTCCAATAACCGGCCTCAGTCAGCCGCTGCGGCTCACCGGCATTGAGATAATCGACCGAATAGACGTGGCTTTCGAGCACGCCATCCTTGTTGCCGGTGAAGAAGAGCCGGTGATCGGCCTCGTCTACGCTGACTAGGCCCGTCACCTCCCAGTCGCCCCGAGTGATCGGCGACCACTGGCCGTTCGCCCAACGGTAGAGGTGATGGAAACCGCTGCGTTCCGAGCCCCAGATCAAGCTGCCGTCCTTCAGCGCCCTGAAGTCGTCGTTAAGGTCCACCCACGTCGTCGAGGTCTCGTTGAACATCACGTGGCTCGCTCCCGTTGCGGGATCAATGGCGAGCATGTCGAGACGCTTCTGGTCGCGGGTTTCACGCTGGACGTAGAGCGTTCGCCCATCTTTCGACCAATCGACCCGCGCCAAATAGATGTCGCGATTTGACCCGAGATCGACATTGGCACGTCGGCCAGTCACCGGATCGATGACAAACAGGCTTACCGCAACATTTGGCGTGCCGGCCGCCGGATAACGCTGGTCGAACGTCTTCGTCCCGTTCGCACCGATTGCGGCCCGGGTGACCACCTGTACCTTGGCTTCGTCATAGCATTCGACCGCCACGCGCGCGTCACGGGGCGCCCACCAGGTGCCCGTGCGGCGATCCATTTCTTCCTGAGCGACGAATTCCGCGGTGCCGCATGTGACCGTGTCCTTACCGTCGGCGGTCAACGGCATCTCTTTGCCGGTCGTCAGGTCGATGGCGTAGAGGTTCTGGTCACGGACGAAGCTAACGTATCGCCCGCCTTCCGAAACATGCGCATCGATCTCGGTTGCTGGCGTGTTGGTTAGCCGGCGGACCGAGCGGCTCGCAACGTCTGCCAGGTAGAGGTCGCCGTCCACCGGGGCGAGCACGGACTTGCCATCAGGCGCCCACTCATATTCGACAATGCCCTTGGATCCGCCGACGCGCGCTCGCTCGCGGCGCATCTTCTCAGCTTCGGAAATCTCGCCGCCGCCGATCTTCGTCGAATCCACCAGCATCCGCAGCTGACCGGTGCTCGTGTCCATCGCCCACAAGTCAAAGCGCTCGCGATCTTCAGCGCGGGGCTTCAGTAGCGTCGCGTATCGCCCGTCGGGCGAAAGCTTGAGCAGGCGCGGCGTCGCGCCGGAGATCGGGGGGCTCGCAAAGATCCGCTCGATCGTCAGCTTTTTCTGGGGAACTCCGGGTGGCGGAGCGGCGGCTACAAGAAGCGGCAAAGCAGCCGCGAGGACGAAACGCATGCCACTTCGTAGCGGCTGCGCCTCGTCCTGCAACTGCTCTCGTAAAGGCTTACGCTTCCGGAGCGTTCTCGGCGCGGGTCGCTTCTGTCTCGGCACCCTTACCGCCCGGCACATCGCGACGGACGTCGCGGCGCTCGGCGATACGGGCGGCCTTACCGGTGCGACCACGCAGGTAGTAGAGCTTGGCGCGACGGACATCACCGCGGCGCACGACCTCGATGGCGTCAATGATCGGCGAATAAAGCGGGAAGACGCGCTCGACGCCCTCGCCGAAGCTGATCTTGCGGACGGTGAAGCTGGAGCCCACGCCCTTATTGGCGCGCGCGATGCAGACGCCTTCGAACGCCTGGACCCGGGTACGGTCGCCTTCGATGACCTTCACGCCGACACGGAGCGTGTCGCCGGGACGGAACTCGGGGATCTTCTTGTCGGCGGTGAGCGCGTCGATTGCTTCGCGCTCGAGGGTCTCGATCAGGTTCATTTGTCTTTTGCCTTCGTATCTCGTCGCCGCGCGCCAGAGGGCGGTGCCTGCGATGCGCCCCCGTGGCGCTCGATCAGGTCCGGCCGCCTTAGCCGTGTATCTTCGACTGCCCGCGCGTGACGCCAAGCAGCGATCTTCGCATGATCCCCCGATCGCAGCACTTCGGGGATCGTGCGCCCTTCCCATGTAACAGGCCGGGTATAGTGCGGATATTCGAGAAGCCCCTGCTCGAAGCTTTCCTCCTCTCCGCTGGAGGCCGCGCCCATTACCCCGGGAAGCAGCCTCACGCAAGCGTCGACGATCACCATCGCGCCAAGCTCTCCGCCCGAGAGCACATAGTCTCCGATGGAGACTGGTTCGAGCGCGCGACTTTCGAAGATGCGCTCGTCGAACCCTTCGAAGCGACCGCAGAGAAGAATGACGCCCTCGCCTGCCGCGATTTCACGAACCCGCGCTTGGGTCAGTGGAGCGCCGCGGGGCGTTAGAGCAAGCTTCGGACGACCATCGGCAACGCTGTCGAGCGCGGCCGCGAGCACGTCCGGACGGAGCACCATCCCAACGCCGCCGCCCGCGGGCGTGTCGTCCACGCTGCGATGCTTATCCGTCGCAAAATCGCGGATGTTCGTCGCCTCAAGCTTCCACGTTCCTTGCTCCAGCGCACGCCCCGCCAGGCTGACGCCGAGCGGGCCCGGAAACATGTCAGGATAAAGCGTCAGGATGGAGGCACGAAACGCCATCTGCGCGGGCTAGTCGGGAACTGCCGCAGCGGCAATCCATTGGGCACGGATGGATGATCCCATTCTCGACTGCCTCATTATCGGCGGCGGCCCTGCTGGGCTGACCGCCGCCATCTATCTCGCCCGCTTTCATCTCGACATCTTGGTTGTCGACGGCAGCAAGAGCCGTGCGGCGTGGATTCC
>Ga0308173_10001381_pt1 | contig 12025 bp, 8 predicted proteins | sample PhyPR1_FD_203716 | JGI IMG/M metagenome (GOLD analysis project Ga0308173, IMG submission 203716) | Soil microbial communities from UC Gill Tract Community Farm, Albany, California, United States - DLSLS.P.R1 | ecosystem: Environmental > Terrestrial > Soil > Agricultural land | place: USA... | reverse complement strand
GAGGTCAGCGACGAGGCCCGGCGCGTGTCGCTTGCGGCGATGACCAACCTGATGTGCCGCGGGCGCAAGCGCGGGCTCGCAGGCGTGATCGCAACGCAGCGCCTCGCCAAGCTCGCCAAGAATGTCGCGGCGGAAGCCTCGAACTTCCTGATGGGCCGCACCTTCCTCGACATCGACATGGCCCGCGCCGCCGACCTGCTCGGGATGGAGCGGCGCCAGGCGGAGCAGATCCGCGACCTGGAAAGGGGCCATTTCGTCGCGCTCGGCCCCGCCATCAGCCGCCGGCCGCTGGCAGTGAGGATCGGGCAGGTCCGGACCTCGTCGAGAGGCGGCTCGCATGGCCTGATGCCCCTACCTTCCACCTCTGCCGAGGACCTCCATGCCCTGCTCCACGCGGAGCCGAGGCGAGAGGAAGTGGCGCCCCGCATTCCCGACCCCGAGCCGATCAAGGCCGAAGAGCTGATCGAGCAGATCGCCGGCCACGAGGCGAGCCGCTCCGAAGAGATGCTTTCCGAAAGCGGGAAGCCCGCTCCTGACGTGGAACAGGCCGTGTCCGAGATCCTCGCCGAAATGGCTGAGGAGGAAGGCAGCACCTTCCAGCCGACGCCGGCTCTCTATCAGGACTTCTCGGTCCGCTGCCGCATGCGCCGGATACCCGGAAATCACCTCGATTTAGCCGGATTCAGGCGGCGTTTCGCCATGGCTGCAGCGGGAATCACGAGTGCGGCCGACGAACGCTGGGCCAATATTCTGCGCATCGCGCGCCGCGTGCCAGACGACCTGCTCGGCCCCTTCCTCCTCCTCGCCAGGGCAGCGCAGGAATCCGAGCCCTGTCCCGACGACGAAATGCTCGCCCGCGTCTACGGCACGACCTCACCCGGCCGCATCCGCCGCCTCATCGACCACCTCGAGAAAAGCGGCCTGATCGTCGTCCGGACCAACTTCGGCGGAAGACGCTCCATCGGCATCCCCGACCTCGGCCTGACCACCGCCCCAATGGAAGCCTGATTCTTCCGGCGCCTCTTCCATTCGGCCGGCAGGTCCCGGGATCAAAGGCCCCCGGCAGCGTTCTTCCGAAGGACCGTGATCAGTCGCGCCATGTTCGCGATGTAGGCTGCTGTCGAAATGCCGATCACCGGCTTCTCGGCGAGATACGGCGAAGTGTCGCTGTTGTCGCCCACACGGGTCGTACGATAGTCGCCCGGAACCGGCGTGCGCGGACCCGGCGCCGAATATGCGTGGCTCGTTGCGCGCAGCTCGGTCGGCCACCAGCCATCCTTGCTTAGCGAAGCGACGATCTGGCTGATGCTCTGGTCCCGGAACTTCGCGTTGAGATCGGAACCTGCCTCGTCCCCGTTGATGAAGTAGCGCGGGAGCGGCTGCCCGGATTGGCGCAGAGGCGAATCCTGAGCTGCTTGCTGCGGCGGCATCGCTGCGAGAGCCTGATACTCCGCGCGCAACTTCTCGAGATCGATCGCGCGCCATGCGGAATAATGCCCGATCGTCGCCTCGGGATTGTAGTCGACATAATAGTGGCCGTTGACGACGTTCGATCCGGTGCGGTGCACGTACAGCGGACGGTTGGTGCCGATCTCGATGAAGGTTGGGAAAGCCTTGCCGTCATGCTCCTGCCCGACAGGAACGCGCACCGACTGCAGCCATACGAGCGCGTCAGGGATCCCGGCCAGAAACTTTCTGTCGCCGGTCATCCGATAGAAGTTCATCAACTGACGGATGTTGGCAGCGGTGGTGTGAGTGACGAGTGCCTTTGGCTCATACGTGCGGGCGCCGGCCGGCTTGAGGTCCAAGCTGTACTGCAGGCCCCAGCCGGCCTGAGGCGGGCGTTGCTGGGTCACCACGAAGATGTTCATCGCCCGATGGATCGAGTCGAGCGCTCTTCGGTCCCCCAGCGTCTGCCAGACCATGGTCAGGAACTTGATGTTCTCGGCGGCGACATCGTCGTTGAAGGTGATGTAGTCGCCGTAGGCCGGCCATCGGTCGTCATGCGGCCACCGCTGCGGCCACCCACCGTTCGGGTACTGGCTGTTCAGGACGAAGTTCAGCGCCTTGTCGAGTGCCGGCTTGAACTTTGCGTCGTGCTTTTCGAGGTACATCCGCAGCAGGAACTGCATCGCTTCCGACGTGCCCGCGTCGTCGAACGTGGCATTGTCGGTATAATGCTGGAATTCCTCCAGCCGCCATGCGTTCGCACCGATGGTTGCGTACCACCGCTTCGCTGACTCGGGGCCAGCATAGTCCATGAAGTAGTTCCAGCCGCCGCTGCGATGCTGCCCCGCGATCAGCGCTTCCGCAGCCTTCGTCGCGGCCTGGTAATAATATTCGTCCCCGGTCGCATGGTACGCGTCGAGGAAGAGGTGGCCCATCGTGCCCGTGCCCGGCGGCTGCACCCACGCCATGGTCGTATAAGCTTCCATCTCGCCCCAACGGCGGGACATGTCGGGCAGATACGACCAGACATATCCGCCGCGCGTCGACGCCTTTTCCACCATGAAGTGAGTGGCTCGCTTCATGGTCAGCTCGACATCCTTGCGGCTCTGCGCAGAGGCAGGCTGAGCCAGTCCGCAAAGTACAAGACCCGAAATCAGCGCCACGCTACGCAACATCAAAATACTCCGCGTTTGCGGCCCCAGGAGAAGAAAACCTCCTGCCAGCCCTCGACCGAGTGACCATTCGCGAGGCGCAGGCCGAAGCCGTGACCCCCTTCAGGATAGAGATGAGTTTCGACCGGCACCTTCGCCTTGATCAGACCCTCGCGCAGCATGAGGGTGTTCGCGACCGGCACCGTCGGATCGTCCTCGGCGTGGCAGAGGAAGGCTGGCGGAGCGTCTGAGGGGATGTTGAGCGCCGGATTATACCGCCGCTCAAGCTCAGCGCTTGCCTGGGCACCAATCAGATTTTCTCGCGATCCGGCGTGCGCTGTCGGCGCGCTCATCGAAACGACGGGATAGATCGGCGCAGCGATGTCCGGGCGGGCACCAAGCGAGTCCGCCGCATCGACCGGCGCGTAGACCTGCTGTCCAAAACGGCTGAGCAAGCTTGCGCATACATGGCCACCGGCGGAAAAGCCGATCGCGCAGATCCGAGATGGACGAATCCCGTACGTGCTCGCGCGATGACGGATGAGGCGCATCGCGCGCTGGGCGTCAGCTACGGGCGTGTCCGCACCCGAGGTCCACCCTTCATGCGGCAGCCGGTAGAACAGGACGAAGGCAGTCACACCGTGCTCGTTGAGCCAGCGCGCCATCTCGTAGCCTTCCTTGTCGACGACCACCCAACGATAGCCGCCGCCAGGGATGATCAGTGCCGCCGACCCGTTTGGGGAACGCGGCCGGAACACCGCCATTCTCGGGCGGCTGATCCCGAGCACGAAGCGGTCATTGTACGCCGAATCGGCGCTGCGCTCGTCGACGACCTCCTCGGGCAAGCGCGCCGGCGAGCCTGGTGGACGGACTGGCCAGAGGTCGATCGTCTCGAGCGGATCAGGCCAGGTCAAATGGGTCGACTTCGGCGTCGCCGGCGCACGGGTTTGTGCCGCCGCCTGCGATGCCGCAGCCATGGCCACGGTGCCCGTGAGCAGGGTTCGGCGATCCACGATCATGGCGCGGCCGGTCCCACCGCCCCTGCTCAGTAGGTGTACCGGATGCCCGCCAGGAACTCTCTTCCCGTGTGGTGATAGACGGACACCATATTGCGAGAATCGACGAACTGGTCCTGAGCCTCGTTGGTCAGGTTCACGCCTTCGAGCGTCAGCTTGAAGTGCGGCGTCAGCGTGAACTGCGCCGATGCATCGATGTTGAGAGTGCTGTTGGTGCCCTGCACGTCGTTCCCGGCTTCGGCCGCTGGGACCTGCGTCAAATAGCGGCTTCGGTACGATGCCGACACGCGAGTGCTGAGGAACTTGTCCTCATAGTAGAGAGTAGCGTTGGCGGACCGGCGCGACAATTGCGTGAGGTCGGTCTCGGCAACGACGGCTCCGGCGGCGTTCAGATACTTAATCTTCGATTTCACGCCCGTGTAGTTGAGCAGGACGCCGGTGTTGCGCAGCAGACCCGGGAGGAATTTGAACGGTTGCTGGTAGTTGATCTCGAACCCTTGAACCGGTCCGCCGGGCGTATTGGCCGGGGAGCTGAAGGTCCATTCGGTGGTGGTCGTGTTGCAGGTGCCCGGGTTCAAACCCGCGCAAGCTGCTTCCGCGAGACTCGTGGGCAGACCAAACGGGTTCTGGCCGAATGTGCCGCGGCTCTGCAGTGTCGAGATGAAGCTGCTGACGTCCTTCCTGAACAATGCGAGCGAGACCAGTGCTCCGCTCTGCGGATACCATTCGAACGCTAGATCATAGCTCTTGGCACGGAACGGCTGCAGGAACGGATTGCCGCCGCTCACATTGCGGTTTGCGCCGGAAACGCTGATAGTAGCGCCCGGATTGAGCGACCCGAGGTTCGGGCGCGCCATCACCTTGGCGGCAGCGAAACGGATGAGGGTCTTGCGGGTCGGTTCCAGGACAAGGTTCGCTGCCGGCAGCCAGTCATGGTAGGTGTTCCCAACCGTGATCTGATTCAGCTGATTGGCGACGATGGCATAGCCCGTCGAGTCCTGCTTCGTTTCGACATAGCGTACGCCGACGTTGCCGCGGAACATCATACTGCCGAATTCATGAGACCATGAGGCTTGGACGAAGCCCGCCTTGTCCCGCTCCTTGACCGTCGCGTTGTTGCCCAGCGACGGTCCGGGGCCCAGAGCGAAGGCGCCATTGAAGACAGTCGGGCTGCGGAAGTCGAAGAGGGCATCACCCTTGAAATAGTCAGGGACGAGGAAGTCGTAGCCGGCGATGTTGACCTCGGAGGTGTAGTCGGCCAGCGGCGTCGTCTTGACGCCGGCGGGGATCACCGATTCCTGATTGGTGCTCGGGCTTGCCGGGTTCTGCCGGCGAAGCTCGGTCGTGTCGAACAGATACTTCTTGTAGCTCGCACCAGCATCCAGGTGTAACTCGCTGCTGAGGTCCCAGCGCGCTGCGAGTTGCGCGGTGTCATATGTGTTCTTGGCGGTGGCGGCTCTCAGACGAATCTGGGAAAGCGTCCATGCCGTCGGCGACGTCAGATTTGCAGTGCCGAAGTTGAATACCGGATCCCGTCCGCTCGGTGAGCCGTAGTCGTAGCTGTAATTGTCGACGTTGAGCTGGTCCATCGTCAGCGTGTTCTGGACGGGATTGTTGTGCTTGGACGAGGAATGGCCGCCGAGGAACGTCAGCGTGACCGGCCCGAGCTTCTGCGATGCGTCGAGCGTGAGCTGCTTGAACACGGTCTTCAGGATGTCGAAGCGATCTTCAACACGCAGGTCGACGTCGTTGAACGTGCCCTTGTACATCACGCCATTGTCGATGGTGGAATCGACCACGTCGACATCGCCGATGCCGCTTGCTCCACCGGAGCTGAAGACGGGCGCTTCGAGGTACCGCTCCTCGCGCGTGCCGCTGAAGTCCGCGTACAGTCCATCGAGCGACACGAGGGTATCGTCCGACGGCTTCCACTGCAGCGAAGTCGTCACGCCGATGCGCTTTTGATCGGTGAGGAACTGGTCCTCACGAGGGAAGCGGGGGTGTTGCGCGGCGTTCGCCGTCGCGCACTGCGCCGGAACTGGCGTGACCTGACAATTGACACCGCCGACGCTCTGGAACCCTGGCGAGAAGCTCGTCGCCGGCGCCCAACGCACCGTGCTCGTCCCCTCCTCGAGAGTTTTGCGCTTGGTGTAGGCAACCGATACCAGCGCGCCGAGCGTATCGTGCGCGAAGTGGTCGGCGATCATGAAGGCAGCGCGCGGCGTGGCCTTCTTGCTCAGGTCGTTATAGCTCGCCTGGACCGAGCCGGTCATCGTGAAGCCACGATAATCGAACGGCCTTGCGGTGCGGAGGTCGACCGTCGCGCCAAGCGACCCTTCGTCGACCGACGCTTCGGCACTCTTGCGCACCGTGATCGAGTTGAAGAGATCCGACGCGAAGATGTTGAAATCGAAGGATCGGCTGCGGTTGGTGCCGCCGCTGGCGTCCGAACCGCCGGCCGTCGTCAGCGCTTCCATCCCGTTGATCCGCACGCGGGTAAACTGCGGGCCAAGACCGCGCACCGTGATTTCACGCCCTTCGCCCGCATCACGCTGCAGTGCCACACCCGGTATGCGCTGGATCGACTCCGAAAGGTTGAGATCCGGGAACTTGCCGATGTCCTCTGCGAGGATCGAGTCCGTGGCCGCAACCTCCGAACGCTTCAAGTTCAGTGCCTTGACGAGGCTGCTGCGGAAACCCGTGATGACAATCTGGCTATCGGACGGCACTGCCGTGGCGCCCTGCGCGGCGACCGGACTCGGCTGGGCCGATGCAACGGCCGTGGCAGTCGAGGATGTCGCGCCCGGCTGCTGGGCGTCGCTCTGCTGCTGCGCGAATGCCGGCGATGCCGGCAAAATCGCCGCGAGGATCCATAGCGCAGTTGCGCCCTTCAGTCGCGCGCGCCTGCCACAGTGGTGTCCGGTAGCCAAGTTCATTACGTCCCCTCTCCCTTCGACGCGTCGTTAACGGCGCAGTTCGTGACACCGGTGTCCGCAAAGTGCGTCCAGCGACGTGGAGAAGGTGCCCGGCGGCGAATGGTCCGCATGCCGGCCGCTCCTCTCCCAGTCGCAGCCATCATAACGCAATTTCCGGCCGGTACTCTTGACAGAGTAACCGGTGTCATAGCCAACGTGAACCGGGCCGCGACGGGTGTCAAGCTACGCCAGTTACGCGTCAGTTGGAGGCGAGACGATGCGATTTGTACTCATGCTAGGCGCGGTACTTCTCGCGAGCAGTTGCGCGCATGTGCCGCGCCAATCACGTGTGCGCGAGAGCACTTACTGGCGGTTCGACAATCTCGATCGGATCGGGGGCTACGCGGTGCACGTGGAAGGCCAGCCACAGCGCATCCAGACACCTGCCGGCGCGGCGCTTGCATTCGACGGGGTTGATGACGCGCTCTTCGTACCGGCGCACCCTCTCAATGGGGCCGCGGCCTTCACCTTCGAAGCAGTGTTCCGGCCCGACGGCGGCCAATTCGAGCAAAGATGGTTCCACCTCGCCCAAGCCGATCCAGCGGCGCGGGCGGACGTCTACCCTCCCGTTCAACCGAGCGGTCCCCGCTTCCTCTTCGAGATCCGCGTCGTCGATGGAAATTGGTACCTCGACGCGTTCACAGCCGGTCCGGGTTACTCGAAGACACTCGCTGCTCCAGACAAGCGCTACCCGGTCGGACATTGGTACCATGTTGCGCAGACGTACGATGGCCATACCTACCGCAGCTACGTCGATGGCAAGCTCCAGTCCGAGGCCACGCTCGCCTTCGTTCCGCAAGGCCCCGGTTATGCTTCGATCGGCACGAGGATCAATCGTCGGAACTACTTCCATGGAGCGATCTATGCCGCACGGTTCACCCCACGTGCGCTTGCTCCGAAAGATTTCATGAGGATCCCACGGGCACTCGAGCGATTGCCCTAAGCGTCAGGTGCCAGGCTGAATGTAAGGCACGCGCGCGAAGAGCTCCCGCTGCTCACGCCGCGGATCGTTCTCGATACGCGGCAGCGCGTCGAAGATCATCGTCGAGCGCTGCGGGAGCCGGTACATGGGCCAACTCGGCACGCCTGAGTGGTTCGGGTCGCCCGTTGCACTGAACGCAGCGAATGAGCGCATCATCGCCGCCGAAGCCGCGCGCGCGTCGGCACCGGTGCCGGTGAATGATCCAGGTGCGTCGATCGTGCCGAACGACAGCGCGATGTCCATGGTGTGCGGCGCACCTCGCCAGGGCTCTGTCGGTGACCGGTAATTCACCTGATAGACCCAGGTTGGCGCACCGGCCCTTGCTCGCGCTTCGGCCTCCTCGACCTGTCCGCGCCAGCTTCGGCCGGCAGTGGTCGCAGCGTAGAACACCTCCTCGGGCGTGTAGGCGGGGAACAGCCGGCGATACTCGGAGACCACCCATTCCGGAAGAATATCGACCTTGAGTTCCGGAGCCATCCGCTGGGCGAGATTGTCCCAGTTGAGGCCCACCATCTTCTCGCGCCCGATGAACGCGCGCGTCTCGTCGTGCGTGTTGCCGAGTATCATCGGGATCGCATTGGATTGGGGATTGGCGTCTGGCCAGAATGGGTGGCGTACGAGCCATTTCATATCCAGCACCGGCCCGAAGTAGACACTGCCGCCCATGATGGGGTCTGTCGCCTCGAGCGCGGCGACAAGCTTCTCAACCGGGATGCCGAGCAGATCGCCTGGCGTGGCTTTCAGCTTCGCGAGGAAGGTCCGCGCCCGGTCGGTCGCATGCAATGGCCCGGATGCGGTCACCTGTTGGCCGCTCATGGTGATCGCCCGCTGAAACAATCCCGCCGCTGCGGGCATGCCCATCAAGGTCGCGATCTTGGCGCCGCCGCCCGATTGGCCGAACACCATCACACGCGATGGATCGCCGCCGAAGCGCGCGATGTTGTTGCGTATCCACTTGAGCGCGAGGATCAGGTCCAACTGGCCGAGATTGCCGCTGTCGGGGAAGCGCGGGTCGAGCCGCGCCAGGTACAAATAACCGAGCGCGCTGAGCCGGTGATTCACAGTCACAACAACGGCGCCGTTTGCAGCCAAGTGACGCCCGTCATTCAGTGGGTCGACGACGCTTCCCGTCGAGTAAGCGCCACCATGGATGTAGACCATGACGGGCAGATCCGCGCCGGGCCTCGCCTCCGGTGTCCAGACATTGAGGAACAGGCAGTCCTCGCTCTGGGGCTTGTACCTGTCATTGTGCTGCGGTGCGGACGGGCCGAAGCTCAGCGCATCGATGACTTGAGCGCTGCGCTTGGGGGCGACCGGCGCGCGGAATCGCTCGGCTGTTCCGTAACGGATCCCGCGGAAGACCTGCAGCCCCCCTTCGACCGACCCTCGCAACTTGCCCACCGTGGTGTCGATCGTCGGGGACTGCCGGATCGAGGAGGCTTGTACGATCGTCGGGAATGCCGCCGCACTCAGAACGAAGCTCCGGCGCGTGATCATCTGCGGACGTCCATCTCACCGGCAAGGAACGCGTCGATGTCTGCCTGTGTGAACAGGCTCGCATCACCCGGGAGGCTGTGCTTCAGACAAGCAAGCGCAAGCCCAAAACGCACCACTTGCGCGTAGTCGGCACGACCAAGAACGCCGTGAAGCACGCCCGTCGCGAAAGCATCCCCGGCGCCGATCCGATCGACGATGCCGGCGAGCGTCACTTCCTCCGTCTGGAACGTATTCTCGCGAGTGTCGATGCGAGCGGCGATGCGGTGCCGATCGGCATCGTCCACATGACGCGCCGTCGAAGCGATCAGCTGCAGGTTCGGGAACGCATCGAATGCCGCTTCGGCGGCTTCGCGCCGCCGCTGTTCGCCGTCGCCGTGGAATTCGCGGCCAAGCAGCAGGGAGACGTCCCTGTGATTGCCGAACAAGATGTCTGCGTGGCTCACGAGTTCGCCGAGTGTTGAGCGGGGGTCCGAGTCCCAGCGTTGCCAGAGTTGTGCACGATAATTGCCGTCGAAGGATATCTTCACGCCGCATGATCGCGCCGCCGCGGCTGCCGCCAATGCCGCTTGCGACGATCGCGGCCCCAATGCCGGCGTGATGCCCGACAGGTGAAGCAGTGCCGCACCTTCGAGTAGTTGCTCCCAGTCGAAGTCGTCTTTCGATGCCTCGGCAAAACTGCTGCCCTCCCGATCATAGACGATCGATGACGGGCGCATCCCCGCGCCCGCAGCAAGGAAGTACAGCCCGAGACGGCCGGGCGCCCGCTCGACGCCATCGACGGAAACACCGTAGCGGCGAAGGTAGCCAAGCACCCCATCACCCAGCGGATTGGCAGGCACTCGGCTGACCATCGCTGCTTCATGGCCGAGGCATGCCAGCCCGACGGCGACATTCGCCTCGGCTCCGCCGACGTGGAGATCAAGCCGCCCCGTCTGCAGCAACAGTTCGCGCCCCGGCCCGGTTAGTCGCAGCAAAAGCTCGCCGAAGCAGACGACCTTCCCGCTCACCGTGCGAGCCAACCACCGTCGACGGCCAAAATATGCCCCTGCACGTAATTGGAAGCGTCTGAAGCGAGGAACACGGCGGCCCCGCCAAGGTCGGCCGGCTGTCCCCAGCGTGCTGCGGGAATGCGTTCGAGGATTTGACGGTTGCGAGCCTCGTCTGCCTGCAGTGCCGCGGTATTGTTGGTCGCGATGTACCCCGGGGCGATCGCATTCACGTTGATGCCCTTCGACGCCCATTCGTTGGCAAGCAACTTGGTGAGGCCAGCAACGCCGCTCTTCGACGCAGTGTAGCTTGGCACGCGGATCCCGCCCTGGAAGCTCAGCATCGATGCGATGTTGATGATCTTGCCCCTGCCCTCGCTGACCATATGCCGTGCGGCGGCCTGGCAGAGGAAAAAGACGGACTTCAGGTTCGTGTCGATGACCGCGTCCCAATCATCCTCGCTGAACTCCAGTGCATCGGCGCGGCGGATGATACCGGCGTTGTTGACGAGGATGTCGAGCCGGCCGAGTTCAGACAGCGTACGGTCGACGACTTCCTGCACCGGCGCCACGCTCGACAGGTCCGCGCCGATGATCGCAGCCCGCCGGCCTGCGGCTCGCACCTTCTCCGCAGTTTCATCGGCGGAGGTCCGGCCGACGAGAGCGACATCTGCGCCGGCCTGGGCGAGCGCGATCGCAAGCCCCTGACCAATGCCCGTGTTCGCGCCCGTGACCACCGCCACGCGCCCGGTGAGATCGAACAAGCTGCTCACTGGAGCTGGCAGATATCGAGGACGTTCATGTCCGTGTAGTCCTGATTCTCGCCCGCCATCGCCCAGATGAAGGCATAGGACTTGGTGCCCGCGCCCATGTGGATCGACCAGACCGGGCTGATCACCGCCTCGTCATTGGCGACGACGATGTGGCGCATCGCCTCGCCTTCACCCATGAAATGCATCACCCGGTCGTTGTCGCCGTCCAGCTCGAAGTAGAAGTAGATCTCGCTGCGGCGTTCGTGGATGTGCGGCGGCATGGTGTTCCAGACGCTACCCGGCTTGAGCACCGTGAGGCCCATCACGAGTTGCGCACTGTCGCACACGCCGGGGATCACCAGCTGGTAAATGGTGCGCTCGTTCGACTCCTCGAGGCTGCCGCGCTCCAGCGCATTGGCCTCAGCGATCGACAGTTTGCGCGTCTGGAAAGCGCGATGGGCAGGGCAGGAGGCGAGGTAGAAACGCGCGCCGGCGCCAGAAAACAGCACCTCCTTCGCGCCCATCGTGACGAACAGGCAGTCCTTGTTGCCAAGCTCGAACCGCTCGCCGTCGACAGTGACGGTCCCGGCCGCTTGCCCAACGTTTACGATCGCCAGCTCGCGGCGCTCGAGGAACGGGTGGCCCACGGCAGACGCGGGCTCCGTCTGGTCGGGCAGGCGCACGTCGGAGCTGCCGACGAGGACCCCGCCGATCACGAACCGGTCGGCGTGCGTGTAATTGAGCACGACCTCGCCCTCACGGAACAAGCCGTGGATCAGATAGCGGTCGCGCAACTCCTCGTTGGAGACGCACTCCATCATATCCGGATGGGTTGCATAGTAATTGCGTTCGAACATCGGGAAGTTGCTCCGTTTTCAGGCTGCTAAGGGTTGTGGCTCGTCGATCCGGTAAGCACGGCGCACCAGTCCGTACGCGAGTTCATGGGCAAGCTCGGCGGCCTCCCAATCTTCGAGCCGGTGCTCGGCAACAAGCCGCGCAAGAAATGAGCAATCAACGCGCCGCGCGAGGTCATGGCGTGCGGGTATCGACAGGAAGGCGCGCGTGTCGTCGTTGAAGCCGACGGTGTTGTAGAATCCGGCAGTTTCCGTCGTCATCTCGCGGAAGCGGCGCATGCCCTCGGGTGAATCGTGGAACCACCACGACGGACCCAGTTTCAGGCAGGGATAGTGGCCCGCCAGCGGCGCGAGTTCGCGCGC